>Ga0335076_10000321_pt1 | contig 42983 bp, 35 predicted proteins | sample Lox_Sample_25_FD_206717 | JGI IMG/M metagenome (GOLD analysis project Ga0335076, IMG submission 206717) | Soil microbial communities from Loxahatchee National Wildlife Refuge, Florida, United States - Lox_Sample_2.5 | ecosystem: Environmental > Terrestrial > Soil > Wetlands | place: USA... | reverse complement strand
CTGTGTTGCCAATGCCCATCAGGCAGACCCGCCCCTGAAGCGTGGCATCCAGCTGTTCTCGAAGATTCGGGGCCATGGCCGGCATCAGATATCCTCCCCGAGTTTCTTGATCTGCTCGTAGGTGAACACCGGACCGTCGACGCACACATAGGCGACGCCGATGCAGCAGTGTCCGCATTTGCCGACGCCGCACTTCATATACCGCTCCAGGGTCGAAACGATGTTGCGCTCCTGAAAACCCATGCCCAGTAGGTCCTGAATAACAAAGCGGAACATGATGGGCGGGCCGCACACGAAGGCAATCGTGTTGTCGACTGGCACCTGCACACCAGGCTTCTTGAAGAGGCTCCCCACGACTCCAACGTTTCCCGTCCAGCCATCGCCTGCGCGATCTACCGTGAGGTGACATTCCACGCCCGGTGTCCGTTCCCACTCCAGAGCTTTGGTCACGTACATCAACTCTTGCGGCGTTTTCGCGCCGTGGAAAATCTGGATGCGCTGGTACTTGTCGCGATCGTGCAGCGCGTACACGATGGCCGAGCGTAACGGAATCAGACCAATGCCTCCGGCGACGAAAACAAGGTTCTTGCCGAAGTACTCCTCCATGGGAAATCCGTTGCCATAGGGCCCGCGGACTGCGAACTTATCTCCCGGTTTGAGCTGATGCAGAGCAGAGGTGCAACTCCCAACCTGTCGCACAGTGAAAAACGTTTCTTCCTCGGTGGGGCTGGGCGGCAGTGACGTCGGGAATTCACCCACGCCGAAGAGCGACACCTCAGCGAACTGGCCCGGCCGGAAGCGCTTGAAGGCGCGCTGCTCGGCCGCGTCTTCGAAGTGCCAGTAGAACGTTTTGACTTCAGCAATGTCCGCCACGACGCGATCGAGGACTGCAACTTTGGGCAGAAACACGTTCTCTGTGGGCGCGGGCAGGCCGGGTCGCGTCACGCTCTCAGTGGCTGACAGGCTCATGTTTCTCAACCTCGGCGGTCGCGCGGCGGACCATCTCCACCACGCTGGGCATTCCGATATCCCCATGACAGACCGCGGCACACCGTCCGCAGCCGATGCACGCCATCGACAATTCACGCTGGATGAAGTAGTGCGCCAGCTTGCGGAAGAAGCGGCGGTTGCGGCGATCGTGCACTGCACGACGCGGATTAAAGCCGCCGGCCATGCGCGTAAAACCACCGAAGCCGCACGAATCCCAGATGCGGACGCGCTCGATTTCATTCGGCCCGACCTGGCGATCAGTCACGGTGAAGCAGGTGCAGGCCGGGCACACGTAGGTGCAGCCACCGCATTCGAGACAGCGATTGCCGATCTCCTCCCAGGTCTTCTCGAGGATCTCTCCGCGCGTAACGTCCTCGATGGCGGCGGAAAACCAGCTCGTTGCCATGGGCTTGAAACGCTTGCGGACATCCTCCAGAATGGCGCGGCGTTTCGCGACGTGCGCGGGCGAGCCCTTCTTAAAGATAGGGTCGGCAAACATCGCTTCGCCGGCAGGTGTGCCGGCAACCGCCAGGAATTCATCGCCCAGATCCATCAATTGCAAATCGAAGTGGTCACGCGCCGCGGGGCCGGTATCGGCACACATGCAGAAACACTCCTCGCCGATGTCCACATTCGGATCGGAGCAGACCACATTGATGAGCAACAGATTCTTGCGGCGATTCTCGTAGTAGATATCGCGAAAATCCCGCCCCAGGTAAAAGCGGTCAAGGTGGTAAATGCCGGCCACGTCGCAGGAGCGGATACCAAAGATCGCGCGCTTGGGTTGCTCGTAGGTGGGCTCGATGTGAATATCGCCGTTGCTGCGCTCAACCTTCAATAACTTCTCGATGTGCGGGAACACAAATCGCTTGGGCGGATAGTACGGGTTCGGAAGATGAATCTGAATCCGGTCGCGGTTCTGGTCGGTGACACTGTCAAAGTACGTGTCACGCCCCCGTCCAAAGAACGGCGCGATGACCTCGTACCCCTGTTGGCGCAGAAGGTCCACGATCTTCAGCACGTCGGTGCGGGCGATGACACGTGCTCTCATGCGGTTCCCTTCTCTACCCGAACTGGGATCAACTTGCGGCCATCTCCATTCGAGCCCAGGATCTGTTTCTCGATCTCACGCATGAAGTGCGGAACAAAAATTGTGCCCGACATGACTTCCGAGGTGACGCGCGCCGTCGCCAGCGCGGAGGTGTTCTCCGCCCATAGTCGGACCTTCTTTCCGTCGCGGATGCCAAGCTGTTGAGCATCGTCGGTGTTCAATTCCACGAAACCGTCCGGGTAATCGATCATCAGAATCCGATACTCGCGTTTGAGCGTCTCGCTGTGCCGGATGAGCACATTCTGGTTCCAGTAATAGAGTGAGTTTCCAAAGACCAGCGTAAGAGGAAAATCCTTGGACGCAGCCGCAGGTTGCGGAGGCTTGGGAACAGCAACGAACTTGAAGGGTCCAGCCGCGCTATTGTTCGCAAAGAGAAACTGCGTGCCCAAAGGACGATCTTTCGTACAGGGCCATTGCCGGCCATACTCACGAGCCAGATTTTCGTAGCTGACGCCGCTGTAGAAAGGAACGACCGTGGCAATCTCGTCCATTACGTCCTTCGCCGATGGATAGTGCCAGCCCGCGCCCATCAAGTTAGCCACGTGAGTGATTTGCTCCCACGCCGAGGTAAGCCCGGCGGACGGATCAACCACACGCTCCGCGATCTGGATGCGGCGGTCGGTACTGGTAAAGGAAACCTCCTCCTCCCCAAAGGCCGTGGTCGGCAGTACGACGTGCGCATACTGCGCCGTATCCGTCATGAAGAGGTGCTGCACCACCAGCAAGTCAAGTTGCCGAAGTTGGTTGGCCACGTCACCCAGGAAAGCCGTGTTGACCGGGTCATAACGGGAGAGCCAGAGTGCGTGCACCTTGCCTTGTCCCCGATGAGTCAGGAGTGCACGCGAACCCAGGCCCGGGGCAACGGGGATCTTTGCCTTCCAGATGGATTCAATCTCAAGGCGAGCTGCGCCGTCGGCAACCGGACGATATCCGGGCAACCGATCGGGCAGCATTCCCATATCGCAAACGCCCTGCAAGTTGTTCTGCTCGGTGAGCGCGAACAACCCGGCGCCGCGCTTACCTAGATTGCCGGTGAGAAGAACCAGGTTCACCACCGCGCGAATGCCGTCGCGAGTGCGCTCCTCCATGCTGGAGGAAAAAAGCAGAGCCGCGGACTCGGCGTGCCCATAGGCCAGGGCCGCGCTTTCGATCAGGCTCGCGGATACTCCACAGGCCTCGGCCACACGCAGCAAGTCGTACTCACACACCTCGGCCAGAAAGGCGTCGTAATCGCGGCAGCGAGCTTTGATGAAGGCGGGTTTCATCAACCCGCGATCGACGATGACCTTGGCCATGGCCCCGTACAGGAGTATTTCGGTGCCGGGCTTGATCTGCAGAAACAAATCCGCGCTCTCGGCGACACGGTGGCGCCGCGTTCCCACCACGATCAGCTTCGCGCCATTCAACTTGGCGCGGATAATGGCTCCCCCGATCGTCGGCAACCTGCGCGCAAGGTCCACACCATCCACGACAATCACCTTGCTCTCCGCCAGTTCGGCGATGGAGTTGGTGCTGGCCGGCACGCCAATCATGTCGAGCAGGACATTGATGGAATTGTTCGAGTAGACGCCCGTGCCGTGGTGCACATTATTGGTGCCGATTACCGTCCGAGCGAATTTCTGAAGCAGATAGGCTTCTTCGTTGGAGCAGCGCGGAGAATTCAGGAATCCGATCGCATCCGGCCCGTGCTGCTCACGAATCTCCACCAGCCGGGTGGCGATGAAGCCGAGAGCCTCGTCCCAAGTCACTTCCTCGAATCGCCCGTTCCTTCTCAGAAGGGGATGCTTCAGACGGTCTGGTGAACTGGCAACTTCGTGGACATGCCAGCCCCGGACACAGATTCTGCCCTGGTTGGTGGGATGCGATACGCTGGGGTAAACTCCAACCACCTGGTTGCCCTGGGTCTCAAGATAGAGACCGCAACCCACTCCACAGAATGTGCAGGTGGTCAGTCTATGGGCCATGCAGTCCGCCCAAAGCCAGTATTTCCCGCACGTTGCACCGTCCGATAGGACGGAGCGCACCGACCTCTGTGATAAATGATGCAACTGTTGGTACGCGTGGGGTCAGTGGGCGACTACCTCGCCGCCAACAGTGCAGGTTCCTCGGTACCTGCTCCGTACTCCTTGGCGTTGACCGGTGTCGAGAGCAGAACCCGACGTTCGGCCAGACGATGTCTTAGCAGCTCCACCTCATCTGCCGGCTCACTAAGCGGCAGGGCCACCTGCCCTCCGGTAGCGGCCGAGCGGCAGAGGGCCATAAGCATCTCGAAGCCCGCATAAGCGCTGTCGAAGTTGCAGGAATGCACCCGGCGGTCGTCATCGAGCCAGTCCGCAATTTCCTGAACGTAGGGGGGCATGTCGAGATCGTAGTTCATGCAGCCGGTGCCCGACGACGCACCTGCTTTGGTGACGGCTCGCCATCCATTGCCAGTAAGGACTTCAGCGAAGCCGTCTGTCCCCTGCGCTCCGATCCGGCACTTCCGCCACCAGTAATCGACTTCGGGAACATCCGGAGCCCCGGCCCCGCATTCCACAATGCCGCGGACGCCATTGGCATACTGAATAAAGCCGGCAATGTAGTCCGGCGACGGATGCAGATCCGACAACTTGCCGCGACCGGCGGCCTGCGCCATCACCCACTGCGCCTTCGCATCCCCGTTGTACCAGCGTGTGTAGTCGATGAGATGCGACATCATGTGCATCATCCATCCCGATGCTGTGCCATAGACCGTGTGGACTCGCCCCAGCGCGCCGCTGGCGATGATCTCTTTCACCTTCCTGTAATGCTCGCCGTACCGATGCTGGTGGCTGACAACGGCTTTGACCCCGCTTTCGGTCAGTAGCGTTCTCACGGCCATGCCCTCGCGACTGTCGAGTGCCACCGGCTTCTCGAATGCGATGAGGCGGGCTCCGCTCTCAATACCGACGCGGATCATCTCGCGACGAAGGCGCGGCAGGGTGCAGAAACAGAAAACATCGGGCTTGACCTCGGTCGCGAGTTGCAGTGCGTTCGTGCTCCTGGCGGCGCCGAACTTGGCTGCGGCTGCGTTCAGGCGGGCCGGGTCGATGTCGCACACGCCCACTACCTCAAAGCGGCCATTGGCATGAAAAGCCTGGGCATGGTGCATCCCGCGCTTGCCCATGCCCACCACCACGACTCGATATTTCGCGCTCATCGTACCCTCCCATCCCACTCCAGGACTTTGCCGATCGTGTAGTCCACTTCCTCCTCGGTCAGTTCGGGAAACATCGGCAACGAAACGCAGCAGGCCGCATTCCGCTCCGAGTTCGGGATTGGTCCAGCAATGCGGGCTTCATGGCCCCAGGGGAATCCGGACTGTTGGTGAATCGCGATCGGATAGTGGCACTTGGCGTCGACGCCTTCATCGTTCAGGAACTTCAGCAGCCCGTCTCGTTGTTCGGGCCGCCTGGTCTCGACGACGTAGAGGTGGTACACGTGACGGTACCCAGGAGTCTCGTAGGGGAGCGTCAGGTTCCGCGTACCAGCCAGGCCCGCACTGTAACGCGCCGCCCACCTCCGGCGGAGATCATTCCAGTCGTCGATGTGCTTCAGCTTCGCGCTCAGCACGCCGGCGTGCAGGTCATCGAGCCGGCTGTTGTATCCCGGACTGTGGCAGGAGCGCTGCGTCGAACCATGATTGCGCAAGCGCCGGACGATGGCATCGATCTGCGTGCTGTTGGTCACCACGGCGCCACCATCACCAAACGTCCCCAGATTCTTCTGAATAATGAAGCTGACGGTAGCGGCATCGCTCAACTCCGCGATCTTGAAGCCGTCGCCGCTCGCGCCGATAGCCTGTGCATTGTCCTCGATCACCAGCAAGTTGTGCCGGTCCGCAATCGTGCGGATGGCCTTCATATCCGCACACTGGCCGTACAGGTGAACCGGGACCAGGGCCTTGGTGCGTGGCGTAATTGCTGCCTCAATCTTGTCGGGATCTATACAGTTGGTCTTCGCATCACTGTCTACAAACACCACCGTGGCCCCGGCGATCCAGATCGCTTCCGCGGTCGCGAAGAACGTATTGGTCGTGGTGATGCATTCGTCGCCACGGCCGATCCCGAGCGCCTTGAAAGTGAGCCACAGCGCATCCGTCCCGTTGCCCACGCCGATGGCATATTTCGTTCCGTGATAGTCAGCCAACTCGTCCTCGAACCGCTTCAACATCGGGCCCATCACGTACTGGCCGCTTTCCAGTACCTGCTGGACGTTGGCGTCGATCTCCGTCTTTATGTTGTGGTACTGACGCGTGTGGCCGTAGAACGCCACACTCAGTTTGGTCTCCAGCATAGGGTCTCCTTGCGCGGGTGCCTGATGCCAAACCCGAGCCACTAGACACTACTCGGCGGGCGACCTGGAGTCAGTGACACGAAGACCTGATCGATGTGACGAGGCCGCAAGTGGACGACTGAGGAGTTCGGGCTCACCGATCACTTGACCGCGAGGTCGGTGTCGGACCATCGCTCGCTTCTGAGATCGACCTTCTGACTCATCGTCCGAGGCCGTGCAGATAGACACCCACGATGTGATACGGATCACAGACCGGCAGCCGCCAGCAATAGAGAATTCCATGAGAATGCACGCCGATTCTGAATTTATCGGAACTGATTCTCAAGTCTGAGCAGCGAGTCTGCAGATTGCAGACCGATCGCGGCCCTGTTGCCCAGTAGTGAGTGCCACCTCAAGCCAACGTCATCGCACTGGAGCACGACATGCCGACTTACCCCGTCATTGATTCCACTCGTTCACATTCCGGCACTCGTCGGAGACTGGTCCCGGCAGGGATCGCTCAGACGTTTCGCACCCTTACGGACCGTCTTCTCGCCCTGCTCCCCCAGTCAAGCGACAATGCCCGTCTGGATCGTGGCTGGATCATCGCCAACCACAAGCTGGTTTCCTTCCACGCCGCCTTCCTGACCTCATTGCTGAGCATTCCTCTCCACGTGGCATCGAGATTCGATGTCTTGCGGCAAATGTTTCTCAGCATTGAAGTGGTGATCTCTTCTGTGATGTGGTACGTGGCATGGCATTCCAACATCGCCATTCACGAGATGGGGCACTATCTAACCGCAGTCAAGACCAACAACCTGAGACCGGAGCTTGCGGCTCCTGCTGAGGAGAAGCTGAAGCAAGGCCTGCTTGGCCGGTTGCGGTGGTATCTCGACATGTTCGTCAAGATACCGTACGGAGCCTTTCCGGGAGTGCATAAGGAATCCGGAAGCTTCCACCCCGGCGTGAAGACGCAGAATCTGGCGGTATCAGCGGCCGGGCCGCAAGCGAGCAAGGTATTCGCCCAGATCACGTTCTTGCCGGGAATTGTTCTCATCCTGCTGGGCCTGTACACCTCGCTTCCGGCAGCCGTTTACGCAGGGAGACTCCTGTTCACGGTTGGCGTTGTCGCCCTCTTCGACTTCTTGCTCTCAGACGCGGGAAAGTACAGAGCATTTCGACAGCGGCAAAAAGAGGCGGCGGCAAGAACGGCGGACGTCAGGGCCGCCGAGCCGGCTCGCACAAAGCAAGAAGAGCGCCCGGTCAACGTAGCCGAACTGCGGCGCAAGCTCCGGCTGCACCGGCTCCAGGAACTGGAACTGCCGGACGGAAAGATTGTGTTCGCCCCATGGGAATTCAGGAACTCCATCCAGGGAGGGCGTCACACCGAGGATATGGGCGGGAACCTGAGCTTCCAGGAATTGATGTTCCTGCCGCTTACCGCCAAGGATTACATTGAGGCGCAACGGGTCATCAATATGCTGCAAACCCGGGCGATCCAGATCATCCAGGACACGGAGGGTCTGAATTTCGTGGGCATCGGCCTGGAGGGCGGTATCGTTGCCTCCTATGCCAGGGAAAAAGGCGACTCGCTCCCGGAAGAGAGGGCGCTTAGAGTCGCCGTCCAGGCGATCGAGGAATGCGGCTTTGTTCCCGACCGCGATGTTTGCATCGCACTCGATCCGGCCGCCAGTGAACTCAGCAACGCTTACCGGGAGAAGACCGGGGAGAAAGAATCCATCGGCCAGTACCTGTTCTGGCGAGCCGAGGATCCAAAGGTTCTGAGCACCGACGAAATGGTGGACCTGTACACACGGTGGGTGAAGAAGTATCCCATCGTTTCCCTCGAGGACCCCTTCGCCGAGGACGACCACGAAGGGTGGAAGAAACTCATGAAGGCCCTCGACCAGGAAATCCTGATTATCGGGGACGATCTGGTTACGACCAAAGATTCCACGATTCGAAAATGTGCCGAAGAGGGGCTCATCAACACTGCCCTCATCAAGGCGAACCAGATCGGCAGCCTGAGCGAAACCCTGCTGGCGACTCGTACGGCGAAGGAACTGGGGCTCGCCCTGGTTGTTTCTCACCGATCCAAATCTCCCAACGAGGTCATGGAAGCCGACATCAGCTTCGCGGTGGGCGCGCTCGGTCTCAAGTGTGGGGGCGGAGCCAACACCGAGAGGCTGGTCAAATACGGGAGAATCGTCGAACTGATGGAAATGTCGAAGAAGGGCACGAAGATCACCCGGAAACTCGATCCCGATCTCGTCATTGCCGATATCTCCGCTCACGAGGAACCGACCAACGCCGGCATCCCGACGGTGGGAGTGGTGGTCATGCTCGACAACGGCATGAAGTTCTCCGCTGCCACGCCGCTGGGCGTCTCGGCGGGTACCGATGAGGCCATCCACCTGGTTGACAGCATCATCGAGGCCAACCCGCTCACACGGAAATTCCCGAACTACTTCGTCTTCAAGGAGAAAGAAAAGACCTATCGCTTCGCTCCCAACGTGAAGGGCGAGGTGCTCACCCAGGAAAATCGCGAACTGGGCGACCTCTGGATGAGGGCGAAGCGGTACGGCGGCAAAGGCTGCCTGAACGCTGTGGCCAACGTCACGGAAATCGTGGCACCCCGCTTCCTGGGACAGAGAATCTCGACGCTGGGCTCCCTCGCGGACATCGACCGCGAACTGCTGCTGCTCGAGCTCGATCTGGCCGTGAAACGGGGCAAGATCGCCCCCAACGCCTCCCCGGAAGCGAAGATCCAGATCATGCAGAGGAAAGCGAATCTCGGCATGAATGCGGTGCTCTCCTTGTCTCTCGCGCTCGGACGTTTGGTTGCCGCCAGGGATGGAAAAGAACTTCCCGAAATCCTTCGTGCCCTGGAACCGGCCATTGACCGCGACCAACTCTACGGGATCAAGTCTGCGGTGCCGGTCCCAGAAGAGGTCCACGCCGACTAGACGTCATCCGGCTGGGGAAGGGGGAGGTTCTCCTCCCGGCAGATCTTCTCCAGCTGGCCGACGGACCATACGGCATTGAAGTTATAAAAGGCCGTGTAGGGCTGCTGCAGCAGTTCCAGCACCCGCACCGCTTGGCGATCGCTGCCTTCGGTCAAGGAGTCTCTAGCCTCATCCAACCGGGTGCCGCTCAGTTTCAGGGTGATAAAGCACTGCACATTGCTCGGGTGAAGCGAAAGTTGGTCGAGCCCGTCCTTGAGTATCTGCTTGCGCGCCAGAATCACTTTCCGTTCCCCGACTTTGTGGAGAAGCTGCATGTATTTCTCGAAGAGAACCCATTCATTCACCAGCAGCCCGACTTCTGACGGGCTAAAGGACTTCCAGAACGCGACGGGGTAGCGGAAGGACAAAAACCGGCCCAACATGAAGGCGCCGGCCTCGTAGCCGGAGATTCGCTCACGAGTGCACTTCGCCAGAGCCCCCTTGAAAAACCGGATCTTCCGGTCCAGGCTGAGCATTTCGAAAACGTTCCCCTGCCCAAGGTGGTCGCCAATGTCACTCTTTAGAACTTCATCAATGTACAGTTGTTCACGATCGTCGAACCAGCTGTTCACCAGTTGCCTGGCTTCGTCCGACTCCCCTCTCATCTCGAAGTTCACCAGTCGAATGACTTCATTGAGCGTGGAAACCTGCTCGACCGTCAGTCCCCGGATCAACTGCTGGTAATACCGGTAGGCATACGCAATGGAGGAAAACGCTTTTCTCTCGTCTTCGTCGAGTTCGACCGGCTCTCCCTTCATGTAGCGCAAGAGCCGTGCCGGCTTGAACTTCGCCTTTCCCTCGTAAATCGTTCGCCGCCGCGACGAGAGAGTGATCCAGTCGCCTTCCCTGATCTCCCGCCCCGAGGAATTGACCAGACCCCCATCGGCCTTCCACCGTACGCCGTCTTTCTCGATATTCAGGAGCGCGGGAATTCCCAGGCTTTGGCAGATCGTCACTACGTGGACGGCGGCTGAGGTCAAGCTCAGGATACCGTCCACTTCGCGCATCACCACCGTGTCCGTGGGAATAAAGGTCTTCTTGCAGAGGCAGACCTTGTCTCCTTCTCTCTTGGCTCGCAAGGCAGCCTCACTTGTGAAATAGACCCGCGCCGAGACTGCGGATCTGGGCAGCACCGACACACCGGAACAGAAGCTGGTGAGCGTCCTGAAAACCTCCTCGTCGATGGTGTCACTCGTAAGCTGCTTGATATGGTAGGGGCGGATGAGGTCGGTCACGCGTTCGCGGGAGATGGTTCCGGACTTGTGCAGATCCATGGCCGCGGTCAGGGCCGCGCGGCCAGCCATCCCCGTTTCATTGAGCTGCAGGAGCGCGAACCACTGATATCGCCGAGTGGCTTCCACCGCGAACTCGATCGTGACAGGGGATTCAAACTCCCGTTCCAGGTCGCCCAGATGTGGGACGAAGTGATACACGGCAGGGAACGTTTCTTTGATGGCCTCTCGATCCTCGAACGAGGCGGATTGGATCTCGGCAGTTCCCGTCATGATTTCTTCGCCGAAGATATTGTGGGCCGTCTGCAACTCGATCCCCAATCCCGTCTTGGTATCGCGGCTGTAGACGACACCGGCGTAGGACTCTTCATGGCGAACGGTGCAGATCATTTTTTGCAGAATGATGCTCGGATAGTGTTCTGTTCCTTTGCAGAGAGATAGCACCAGGGCTCGATTCTCTTCGAAGTCCTTATAGGCCTGGTTGGCAAAGAAAGCGGCTTGCGCAAATGGGTCCTCGATGAGCCTTTTGTCGATTTTCCCAATGATCTGCGAGAGCTGGTCCGTCAGACCTGTCACTTGATCTGGAGTGAGGTCAGACTTGACCGCGCTAAGGATCGCCGCTTGCTCGTCACGGTGCAGGAAGCGGCAGAGGTTTCTCAGATTATTCAGGAACATCTTGCCCGCGGCCACGGAGCCGTACATCTTCTCCAGGCAGGGCAGCGTGCGCTGGGTGATGCCGACGTTGAGGTACGTGTCCATGACTCCGGGAATGTAGCGAGTCGTGGCACAGCGGATCGCAAGCACGAGAGGGTTCCCGGGATCTCCCAGGCCCTGCATGGTGAGGGTCTCGAGTTGTCGAATGGCATCCGCGAGATGCTCTTCGAAGTGCTGGGCACGATGGATATAAGCGTGTGCGGCCAGTACGACGAAGTCGGGCACAGGATAGCCGAGCTGGCTCAGTTTCAGGAGTATGAAACCCTTTTGACTGATGTCTTGCTCGGAGTGAAGCTGAGAACTCGTGCATGGAACAACAAACTCGCTCTCCGATGCCTGAACCCGATCCACTTCTCCTGAACAGTCCTGCTGCACCGCGGAAGACAGTTCCTTGGCAGCGTCACCATCACCCTGACGGGCCCTGATGATCAGCGAAAGGTGCCGTTTCCCTTGTTCAATGTCATTGCCGCACAGTAAGGGAATGTCCGCCTCGCTGACAACGATGCTGTTGGTACCGTCATGGTGTTCGAACTCCACAACCGGAGGGGAATACCCGGGGCTGCTCGAAGCAATGTTGTCTTTCTTCGACGAATGTAAGCCCCTCCGGTGAAGGATAGTGCGCTGGTTGAAATAATTGCCGCGGACAATGAAATCGCGGATCTCTGTACCGGTAACGGTTTCCATAGCGGAGTCATCCTGGCCGAGCGAATGGATCGCTCAGATGCGCTTGTCCGATTCCTTGGAGGCAAGCACCAAATTCCAGAGAATCGAGGGGCATGGGGCACTTCCCCCTTTTGCGGTCCGGCGGTCGCGTCAACTCTGAACGAATCGGCGGTTCGGATCGGCGCCAGCAACTGCGATCCCAAGCTAGCTCCGCTGCTTGTCTTTGTCTGTGATTCACCGCACAGGACGGCATGCGTACGACTGGAAAGCGGGCGGTTGAGGTTTTCGCGGGATTACAACCCGATATCACAACGGGAGCGGACCCGCTTCCCCGCGCCCGCGTTGGTGAACTATTGATTCTCCTTAATCTCGTGGTAGACGGAGTACCGTTCATGCACAATGCGCGACAGAGGTACAAACGCCGCGGCTTGACTCTGTGAAACGGCGCGGAACGTCAGCTTCCCGCCCGCCGGTTCGAGCCAACTCGCCGGGTCGTTGATCTTGCCCCTGAATTGCAGCGTTGGCCCGGGCTCTTGCTTCTCTTGTGCGGCAAAGTGCCGGTACCACTTCTCCCGAGGCTCCTCTTCGAAGCGCGCGGCCAATACGAGAGGGCCGTACATCGCAGCCTGAAGCGTCTCCCTGTCGAGAATGGGCGCCGCATGCAACTGCATTGGCAGACTCAGTTCAATGCGGTCCCCATCCTTCCAGGACCCACGTAAAACAAGGTAGCTTCCGGGATCCGCAAAAGCCGGCACCGGACGCCCATTCACCTTCACGCTCCCACTCTTAGCCCAGTACGGAATACGCAATTTCAGATCAACGTCCACAGGCTTCGCTGCAGAAACGATCATCGTGGTTCCCTGTTCCTCTGGGAACGATGTCTGCTGTGTCAGACGGATCCCTTTCTCTGGCCAGGTTACATCGGAAGCAATGTAGAGGTTGATGAAAATGGAGCTGTCGTCATGGAAGTAGATCGTGTCCGTGAGCTTGGCAAATTCCTCCGCGCCGGTCCCGTTGCAGCACCAGAAGGAGTCGAACGGCTTGGCATAGATCTTGGAGTAACCATTCCCGAGCGGCAGGTAATAGACGGTTGTTCCGGTTTCGGGATCGATCGTTCCCATGCGGTGGTTGAACAGCACCCGCTCGTAGTAGTCCATGTAGCGTGCTTGCGGTGACCAGGCGAACAAATGCCGGGTCAGCCTCATCATGTTGTACACACAGCAGTCTTCGGCTGTCTCTGAGCTGAGCTGCGTCGAGAGAACGCCGGGATCCGACCTCCAAAGCTCGAAATTGCTCGTGCCACCGGTGCAATAGGCGCGTTCACTCGTGACTTCGTTCCAGAAGTAGTCGGCGATGTTCCAGTAGGTTTGGTCCCCTGTGAGTTCGTACAACCGGGCAGCAGCGATCACCTGCGGAACGTGCGTGTTCACGTGCAGGCCTTTGAGTTCGTCGCGGTGCGCCGCCAGAGGATCCAGGAACCACTTCTTGTCGAAGCGCCTGGCCAGATCCAGATACTCGGTCTTTCCCGTCACGGCGTAGAGGTTGGCGAGCACTTCGCCCATGCCGCCATACTCCACCAGCAGCACGCGCTGCATCTGTGGTTCGCTCAACGGGTCGGACCAACTTCGCACCCAGCGAGCCATCTTCTCGACTGTTTCCAGCGCCTGCTGGTTGCCGGCCAGCGTGTACATGTCGAGATGGCCAGCCATGACTTTGTGGATGGTGTAGAACGGAGCCCACACGTTCACTCCATCGCGCAGGCGGTCGAACAATTCCTGCGGGAATGCGCTGAGATAGCCGTTCTTGTGTTGTGCCTGGCACTTGGCCAGCTCAGCAACCATAAGATCGCCGTTGCGTTTGAGTTCTTCATCGCCGGAACTGGCGAAAGCCAGCGCGCAAGCCGAAAGGTAGTGCCCGCCGGCGAAGTGTCCGCGTAGTTCGCAATCGGGCTTCTCCCAGTCGCCCAGCGCCTCCGCAGCAGATGGCAGGCCTGCAGTTAGCCGGAACGTATGGAGCAAGCGGTCGGGAGGGAGCGTCTTCAAGTACTTCCGGTTAGCCTCGGCCGCTGCGCTGAATGCCCCCGGCTGGAGTCTCACACTCTTCATCGGGAAGGCACTCGCCTGCGGCACAACGACCTCGCGGCCCACGGCTTTGGATACGGCGGAACTGACACTGGCGCTTGGGTCCTCAAACGCGAATGCCGGCCCGCGAAGAACCGCGCCTGCGCCGGCAACAGCGGCGGTCGCGACGAACTTACGACGGCTGATTCTGTTCACAGAAACTCCTCCATGGCTACACTACGCGCTTCCCACACACAAGCGGACCAGTGCACCGCAAGTAAATGTCGATGCTATGCGGCGGGTCACCTGCAGCACTTGGAGCCACCAATCCGCCCGGTTCTCATTGCTCGACTGAGATCACGGTAACCGACTTCGGCTCCAATGTCAGAGCCAGCTTGCCGCCTCGCACCTGCGCTGAAATGGGCTTCGGCAGGACTGTGTTGGGTACGTCGAAGGTGTTGACGCTGTCGACCTTCGGCGCAGTCAGGGTTTCTCCCACTGCAGCTTTTGCGTTTATCCCGGTGAGGTTCACTTCAATTTCTGCCGGCTGCTTGGGATCGAGATTCGTGATTTCCAGCCACAACTTGCCGTTTGCGTCTTTCGCCGCGATGGCATCCACGCGCGGCAAGGCGATGTCGCCATGCGTGTACCAACCGGCATCGAATGTCACTGGTACGAACGTGGCATCCTGGAACGGCACATACATCTTGAATACGTAGTAGGTCGGTGTCAGGACCATCTTCTCGTTGTCGGTGATGATCATCGCCTGCAGCACATTGATCATCTGCGCGATGTTGGCCCCGCGCACACGGTCGGCATGGCGGGCAAAGATGTTCAGGTTCAGCGCCGCGAGAACGGCGTCTCGCATGCTGTTTTGTTGGACCAAGAACCCCGGATTGCTGCCCGGTAACGGCGCATACCAGCCTCCCCATTCGTCCACAACCAGAGCAACCTTCTTCTCCGGATCGTACTTGTCCATGATGGCCGAGTGCTTGCTGATCAGACCGTCGATCTCCAAAGTGGATTTGAGAATCTGGCTGTATTCGGTCTCTCCGAAGCCCACAGACGTATAAGAGGGCGGCCACTGCACCACCGTGTAGTTGTGCATGGAGAGGCCGTTGATGTCCCAGCTCCACGTGTGCTGCTGATAAGCCTTCATGACGGCTTCGGTCCATTCCGTCCACCGCGGTCCGTCGCCGCCCGGGCCCACTGCGATCTTGAGCATCTGCTGCTTGTCCTGCTGCGCCGGATTGAAGTTCCTGACGAAACGGCTGTAAACCTTCAGCTGGCTCAAATAGTAGTCGGGCGTCATGTTGCCCCCGCAATCCCAGCTTTCATTGCCGATGCCAAGATACCCGATCTTGTAGGGAGAAGGATGCCCGTTGGCGGTGCGCTCTTTACTCAGCGTCGTCGGCTGCGCGGCCGTCATGTATTCCAGCCACTCGGCCGCTTCCTGCGGAGTACCCGAGCCGACATTGACCGAGAGGTACGCATCGCTGCCGATTTGGTCGAGGAAGTCCATGAATTCGCGTGTTCCAAACGCGTTCGGCTCGATCACGCCGCCCCAGTTGGGATTGAGGGTTACAACTCTTTTGTCGGCAGGACCAACTCCCTTGCGCCAGTGGTATTCGTCGGCAAAGCAGCCGCCAGGCCACCGCACATTTGGAACCTTGATTGCTCTTAGCGCGGCAACAACATCGTTGCGGATGCCGCGAGTATTGGGAATTCTGGAATCCGGACCGACCCAAATGCCCTCATAAACGCCGTGTCCGAGATGTTCAGCAAACTGGCCGAAAATGTTGCGGTCTATCTTCGCGCCGGTTTTGGTCACGTCAACTGACAATTCAACTTTGTCTGCGGCCACGACCGGCGGGGAGAAGGCCGTACAGATCAGAGCCAAAATAACAAAAGGTCTCCGAATGGCTGGCGATGTCTTTCCCTTCAGAAACCTGGATGCAAGAACAAAACGGCGACTCACCAGGCAGCAGTATTCCGCAAACGAGACTGCACGCGCCTGCATACCGGGTAACCGGCGTTTCAAGGCGCGGCATGTCAGTCCTGGTTCAAGAGCGAGTGTAAAGGTCATCTGATGTTTATCTCCGAAGAACAGGCGCAGTCAGGATACATCCTGCCCGCAAAACAAATCTGTGCGAGATCAGAAAATGTGTGAGATCGAAAGAAATCGAGGCGCGCGAGCGAATGCCATGCCACCAAATTGGTGCGCGTGTTGAACTGGAGAAAGCTCTTGTCGATATTGAAACTTGCCTGATGGGGCCGTCGCGCGAGCTTCAGACCTGGTCATGCGCTTCCGGCCTAGACGAACGGCTCGAGTCTGGCCAAGATGGTCGGAAGATATTCCGCGACCGTCGGATGGATATGCATTGCCCGCTGGATGGTCGTGTATGGCGCCTTCGCATACATGATGTCCAGCAGGACGTGAATCACTTCATCGCCGCCTACTCCAAGAATCGCAGCGCCTAGAATTTGTTTCGTTTCTGCATCGACGCAGACTTTCATGAAACCTTGTGTTTCACCTTTTTCATAGGCGCGGCTCACTCGACTCATCGGATACTTCGCAGCAAGCGCACGTCGCCCGGATCTCCGTACTTCCGCGTCCGTCATGCCGCATCGCCCTAGCGGCGGATCGACATACAGAGCGTAGGCTTGGATCCGGTCGGAAACCCGGCGGTGGTCAGCGTTAAAGAGATTGTCCGCAACGATCTCGTAGTCGTTATACGAAGTGTGCGTAAAAGCGCCTCGCCCATTACAGTCCCCCAGCGCCCAGATGCCGGGGACGTTGGTTTGGAGTTCCTCGTCGACGATGATGTAGCCGCGTTGGTCGGTCGCGACTCCGGCCCGGTCTAGGCCCAGGTCGCTCGTGTTGGGGATACGCCCGACCGCTAAGAGAATATGAGTGCCTAGCACCTCCGGCGAACCTTCCTCGCAGTCGACGCCGACGGTAACACCACCGTCCCGCCTCGCCAAAGATATGCATTTCGCATTCGGCCGGACGTGTATGCCCTCAGCTTCCAGGATTTCGCGCACCGCGTGGGAAACGTCTTCGTCCTCCCGTCCAATCAGGCGCGGTCCCATTTCTACAATCGTGACTTCGCTCCCGAAACGGCGATAGATCTGGGCAAACTCCAGCCCAACATAACTTCCGCCGACGATGACGAAATGTTCGGGCAGGAAATCGATGTCCATGATCGATGAATTGGTGAGAAATGGAACTTCATGAATCCCCGGCATGTCGGGAATGGAGGCGCGACCGCCAACATTGATATAGATTTTGTCGGCTTGCAGCCGCTCATCGTTGACCACGACCGTGTTTGAAGATTCAAAGCGCGCATGGCCCTGGATCACCGTACAATTCTTCGTCCCTCGCAACCATTCCTCTACGCCCTTATTCGATCGCCCGGAGACCGCATCTTTACGTGCTTTCACGCGTTTCATATCGACGCGCACATCACCATTGACGAAACCGTATTCGCCGCCTCGGCGAGCAACATGGGCCGCATAGGCGCTGGCAACGAGCGTCTTGGTCGGGATACAGCCTGTATTCACACAGGTGCCGCCAAACTTGTGGCGTTCGACAATGGCGACTGTTTTACCGGTCGCCGCAAATCGCGCCGCCAACGACGGGCCTGCCTGGCCAGTCCCGATGATGATTGCATCGAAATGCCGCGACACTAGGCACCTCTCCTTGTTCTGCTGGTTGGAGTTCCCTTCCTCTTAATTCCTCATGCGATGTGGGACGACCTGACTGGGTGACAGTCCGTGTCCGCACGAGTGTCTTCTGTTTGGGCGAGTGGAAGGATCCGGACCCCACGTCGTTTCGTGGCGAATGATATGCCCCATTGCAGCATCACCAACAGCCGATTCGCAAATCCAATCAGAAAATAGATGTGGACGCCGATCCACAGAAGCCATGCCGCGAATCCTGAGAAGCGCACGTGCTTGAGGTCTGCCACGGCATACGTCCGGCCCACGATCGCCAGGTTTCCCTTGTCCCAATACCAGAACGGTTTCGCTGAGCCCTCGCCGTTGACTTGGCGCCGGATGAGGCTGGCGACATATCTGCCCCCTTGGATCGCGACTTGTGCGACACCCCCAAGCCGCTCCGGGCTCTTGCTCCTAATGCCGAACAGACTTCGGGTGGAGGCGGTAATCTCCGCCGTGTCGCCGACGGCGTACACATTCGGGTAGCCTGGGACTGACAAGTCTGGGTTCACTTTGATGCGCCCTGCCTTGTCAACATCAACACCGAGCCATCTGCCCGCGGGCGAAGCAACGACACCCGCCGTCCACAGCACTGTGCGACTCGCGATGCGCTGGCCATTGACGATCACGCCCTGGTCGTCAACTCGCTCGACTTTCGCATTGGTATGAACTTCAACCCCGAGTTGCTCCAGATGGCGCCGGGCGTTCTCGGACAGTTGCTCGGGGTAAGTGGGCAAGATTCGAGGCGCTGCCTCAAACAGCAGAATGTGAGCCGAACGCGGGTCGATATGACGGAAGTCTTTAGCCAATGCCATCCGCGCCATTTCGGCCACCGTCCCGGCCATCTCGACGCCGGCTGTGCCGCCGCCGACCTGAACGAACGTCAAGAGTTCGTGTAGGACACTTGCATCAGCCTTCCCGCTCGCAGCGAGCTTTTCGGCTGATTCAAACGCGGTCAGAATCTTGCCTCGGATCCGATCGGCGTTATCCACCGATGCCAGCCCTGGGGCAACGCTCTTCCATTCCTCGTGACCGAAGTAGTTGTACTCAATACCTGTTGCGAGAACCAGATAGTCATACGGAAGTGTGCCCTCGCGGGTGAACACGAGGCGGGCGAGGGGGTCGACCCCGGTCACCTCCTCCATGAGAACCGTCACATTCTTCTGCCGCCGCAGGATCGAGCGGATCGGCGCGGCGATCTCGTCCGAAGAGAGGAGACCAGTCGCGACCTGGTAGAGCATGGGCCGGAAGAGATGATAGTTGTGCTTATCCACAACCGTGACGCTCACGGGCGCTCGGGCGAGCCCGCGCGCGGCGTAGAGGCCCCCGAAACCCCCGCCAACGATGACGACGCGTGGAAGCTGCGCGTCTGGCGGCCGCTCACGATTCTCATGTGACGTATCCATTACCGTTCTTCATTGTCACAACGCCGAGCTTCGAGGACGCCGGCCTGGCTCGTCCTCGATGATTGCGTCGACATGTTTCATTGCGGCAGGTCTTTCCCGGTCTGCTCTGCCACCATGTACGCGGCGTACCAGTCGGGCCAGTTCGCATCACGCTGCCCAGTGCGTTTCTCGTGCTCGCCATGGGCGAACTCCGCACGCCGGAGGGCGCCAGCCAAGTCGCTGACTGTCGCGAAGTTCGTTATTCCGGAATCAATGCGACCGGGCAGGCGCGTAGTAAGTTCCTGGAACAGCCAGCCGTTGCCGTCCGGATCGCGGAACGAAGCGAACGAGCGATAGCTTGTATGGTTGGGATCCGGGCCACTGACACGGCGATGTCCAAACAAGTAGGGTTCATCGTTGCCAGCGTATTCACCGGTATTGTGGAACGCTTCGCTAACCGCAATGCCGCGACTGAGCAACTCCTTCCGGGCGGCTTCGATGTCGGAGACGATCAGGTACATGCCCTGCGCGGAGCCGGGAGTTGCGTCGGTAATACCCTTACCGAAAATGATCGAGCAACCGGAGCCGGGCGGGGTGAACTGCAGGATGTGAAATTCTTTCCCATTATCGAATTCGGCGTCGAGGCGCCACCCAAGTCTCGAGTAGAACTCCTTGGCACGATCGACATCCGAAACGGGGATGACGACGATTTCAAACTTCATGTCGATTTTTGCGGTGCTGGTGACACCGGCTGGTTTGTTGCTTGGGACGGTTCTCAAAGTTGCCATTTGTTCCTCCTTCAATCAGTACTTAGGCCGAAGGTTGGATTCTCGCGTATTCGTACGGCTTATTCGGTCAGGCCGGCGCGAACCGCCGGAGAGTGAGTCCACTAATGGAGCCCGGTCACGCGACGTTTCTCTCTTTTGCCACGCCGTTCCGGGCTTCGATCGCCGTGACGGAGTTTCTAAACGCCTTCTCCAATACTCCCTTGCCGATGGTCCCGACCACGAAGCCCAGCAAGTGTCCCCTGAGGTTCTTGCCATCGCGTACGACAACCACGTCGATATCGGTCAATCCGTCGGGACGACGGGTGAAGGTGTAGGTATGGCCGGACTTGCCTCCCCAGATATTGGAGTCGGTCGTGGTGAGGACGACATGGTTGGGATCGGACCAGTCGTAGTGCAACCGTTCCCAGATCCCGCCCGAGCCTTCGGTGACGTCGGCCTGCGTGGGTCCGCGACTATGCACCTTGAGGTATTCGTCGGCGCTTCTGCCAAAGATCTTCGAGCGGCCAGGCCCGAAGTCGGTGAGCCCGGCGATGTACTGTTCGGGCGTCGAGCTGGTTGTCTGGTGCAGATGGATCGTGGACATGCAGGTCCCCCTTTCGCTCTCCGAGACGTCTGGGATTCTGTACTGTTTCGATTACCCCGGTCGATACTGCTCGTACCTGCTTCTTTAACTAGGCAGCCACGACCTGCTGCCCACCGTCAATGTCGTAGGTCGCGCCCGTAAGGGCGGTGTTGGTCATGATATGCACAGCAAGCGCGGCAACATCGGCCGGCTCGACGACACGCCTGATAGGAAGCGTGGCGCGAAGGTGATTGCGGCGGTTTTCGAGTTGGTCGCCGAGAAGTTCCGCTGATAACGGCGTGTCCACGAAGCCTGCTGCGATGAGATTGACTCGAATGGGCGCGAGTTCGAGCGCCAGGCCCTTCACCAAGGCGGGAAGCGCGGCCGTGATAGCTGAAACGAGGACGAGTCCTTTCGCTGTGCTGCGGCCACCCGTGCCACCCATGAAGAGCAGAGTTCCGCCCGGACGGACCTTATTTCCAGTGTTCCGCGCGACCTGCAGTGGCAGCAACAGATGGGCTTCGATTTCGCGCCGTGCTTTATCCAGTTCAAGCTCCGCGAGCGGCGCATAGTAAGGACCGGGGCCCGTTACCAGCACGTGATCCACCGGCGATGGAAGGTCATCGAAGAACCTCTCGAGGAGATTGAAGTCGGTCGCATCAAAGGCTGCAGTGCTCAGCGCATCGACTTCAGCCGCAGCGCGCTTGAGACGTTCGGGATTCCGGCCAGTGAGGATCACCTTGGCCCCTTCCGCGCGTGCCCGTCGGGCCGTTTCAAGTCCGATGCCGGCGCTACCGCCGATCAGAACGACGGTTTGCCCGAGGAGCTCCGGTTCTTTCTGGATCCGGGAAGCCAAGATTGCATTCATGATTCCTCCGAGCAGCAATCCAGAGATTATTTGATGCTCCACCTTCTGCCGCGGTTCTCACGATTAAGGTGCGTAATGGGTAAATACCAGGCCGCTCGCCTTCGCCTTCTCATGGCAAGGGAAGCACGTCTTCATGAACGCCTCATCACCGGGTTTGCCGTCGGGGTTGAAGTGACCGAACCCCCAACCGCCGGTGCTGGCGTATTTCGTCGAGTCTTTGACCATAAACTGAACGTTCGTCTGGGACCCGGGAACGAAAGACTGCTCCCGGCCAAAGACTCTGTTGTTTTCCTCTGACGGGACGTGACGGTAATGCAAAGCGGCAATGATTGTGCCGTCAGGGAAAGGAAGCTTCCCTTCGCGGTATGCCTTGATCGCTACGTCGTTGCCCAAAACGGCGGCGAAACTGTGGAGATCGCCTTCTTCATGGGCCACAGAGATCAGCTTCCAGTCGCGGTACCCCGGAGGAACTTCGGTGACGAAGATCGGGGCGGCACCTCCAGCCGCTTGTCTGGACGCAGCGGCCATAGAGGCCAAAATACCAGCGACCGCTGCAACTGCAATCAGGGACACAGCGACCCGTTTCATATCGCTTTCTCCGTTAATCTCGCGAGTGTCATGGCATTCCCTTCCACTTAGGAATCTGCAGTCTGGATTCCTTGCACAGCGCGATTAGGCCAGAAGCGCGAAAACGAGTCTATTAGACAAACGTATCGGTCAATACCAAAGTATCGGTTGGACAATTTCACTCAGAGTAGTGCATCCTTATTCCACTGGCCGCTCGATTTCCTGTGGGGGATATGCAATGAAGATCACTGCTCCCATTCCTTTTGCCGGCTCCCAGGTCGATGAAATCCACCATGTCTGTGCTTCCTTCAACAGTGACGACGAAGAGTATCGAATCTTGCTCCCGACCCATGCGCTGGTCGTGATCGGCGGCATCCTTCAGCGCAATCCGTTCTATCCTCCGCCGGAGCAACTCCTGCGGGAGTTTCGTCAACCGCGGACTCGTCGGAGTACCTCACCAGCGGTGGCCTAGTATGCATCTGCAAGAGAAAGACCCGGCCGAGGAAGTCAACCGCCTTCAGTGCTGCATCAACGATCTGATCAGCTTGCTCGCTCTCCCCGCCATCTGGAGCGGCAACGAACCACGGCAGATTGTTCATATCCTGCTCGACGCGCTCCTGCGGGTACTCCGGCTTGAGTTCGCTTATGCCCGCTTGAAAGATCCAGTCACCACGGCGCCCATGGAAGTCCTCCGCGTTGCCGATACTTGCAAACTGACGGTGCCACTGCATGACTTCGGCGGGATGCTCACCAGCTGGCTTGAACACGAAGGGAACAGTTCGCTGCGGGCGGCACGGAACCGATTCGAAGAGGAAGACATTTCAATCTTCCCCGTACCGCTGGGCATACAGGGCGAGATCGGCATGGTGGTAGTAGGTTCTGAACGAGCGGACTTTCCCAGTCAGACGGAGAGCCTTCTGTTGAGCGTAGCCGCGAATCAGGCGTCAATCGGCCTTCGTGAGGCAGAACTCCTGATTGAACAGAAGCGCATCGCCAATGAACTCGACCGACGGGTTACTGAACGAACCGCGGAACTTGCTGCAGCCAACGAAGAACTAAAGCGGAGCGAGGAAAGGTGGCGGTCGGTCTTCGAGAACTCCGCCGTAGGCGTAGCGCTCACAGATTTGAACGGCCGCTTTATCGCCACGAATCCCTTCTACCAGAAGATGCTGGGGTACACGGAACAGGAATTACAATCGCTTACCTTTCTTGATATCACGCATCAGGACGATCTCGACCACAACCTGCTGTTGATCGCTGAGTTGCTCGCGGGTGAACGCCAGCAATTTCAGATCGAGAAGCAGTATCGGCGCAAGGATGGCACGTCAGTGTGGGTATGGAACAACGTTTCTATCGTGCCCGGTACAGAACGCGTTCCTCGATTTCTTATGGCGCTCTCCGAGGACATTACGCTACGGAAACTGTCCGAAGAGGCGCTTGCCAAAGCGAGATCAGAACTCACCAGGGTGGCAAGAATCACAAGCCTGGGAGTGCTGACCGCGTCCATCGCACACGAGGTCAACCAACCACTCTCTGGAATCATCACCAACGCCAGCACATGCCTGCGGATGCTTTCTGCTGATCCCCCGAATGTCGATGGTGCACTGGAAACTGTCCGGCGCACGATTCGTGATGGCAACCGGGCCTCGGACGTAATCACGCGATTGCGGGCTCTTTATAGCAAGAAAGAACCATCTCCTGAATGCATGGACCTGAATGAAGCGACTCGAGAGGTGACAGCACTATCGTCGAGTGAACTCCAGAGGAGTGGTGTGATTCTGCGTTATGAGTTTGACGATGATCTCCCCGCAGTAATCGGCGACCGGGTCCAGTTGCAGCAGGTCATCCTGAACTTGCTTCGAAACGCTGCGGACGCAATGAGCACAATTGACGTTCGCCCGCGAGAGTTGGTCATCAGAACGGAACACGATGAGGAGAATCAGGTCCGGCTAAGTGTCAAAGATACAGGGGTCGGTTTGACGCCTCAAGCGGCGGAGAAGATCTTCGAAGCGTTCTACACCACCAAAACCGACGGCATGGGAATCGGGCTCTCCATCAGCCGCTCTATTGTTGAGGCCCATCAGGGACGTATCTGGGCCAGGCCGAATGATGGACCCGGAGCTACATTTTCGTTTGCGATGCCTTGTGCGCCCGAGGGTATCGCTGACACCCAAAGCGGCATCCATCAAACCGATCCGGCAAAGGACGCTGCATAACTAGGTCCGATTCTCGCGATCGAGACCAAGGCAATACCAAAGTACAATGGACGCCCACTCCGGGGCTGGCGCATTGTTCTGTCATGGAGTCCCATCAGGGAGGAAGCGTCCCCACGCGCCCGCTTCTATCCGTCGTCGATGATGATGAGTCGGTGCGCGAATCTCTGCCAGGCCTGCTTGGGGAGTTCGGCTTTGCGGCTCAAGTGTTTTCGTCAGCGGAAGAGTTTCTCTCATCCGGTTGCGTCGGTGAGACCAGCTGTCTGATCCTCGACATTGCTATGCCCGCCATGAGTGGACCTGAACTTCACCAGGAACTGAAGCGTCGCGGACAAGAGATTCCGACCATATTCATCACCGGTCACAGAGATGAGACCATTCGTGTTCGAATGCTCAAGCAAGGTGTGGCGGCGTTTCTGCTCAAACCATTCAGTGACGCAGATCTGCTTGCGGCCATCAAGACGGCACTGCAAGCCGCTTGAGGGTTTCACCGGACAATCTCTGGCGGAATACAATGAACTCAGCATGCACAAGTGCTTACGAAATGGGGGCCTTACGAATGGCAGATGCCATGCCCATCGTGTTCATTGTTGACGACGACATCTCTGTGCGCGAGTCTTTGGAGCTGCTTGTTCAGACCCAGGGCTGGCGGCCGGAAAGTTTCGCGTCCGCAGCGGAATTCCTCCATAGACCACGAGCTCTTGTGCCAAGCTGTCTCATCCTCGACCTTTCTCTTCCTGGACTCGACGGCCTCGAGTTGCAAAAACGGATTGCTGTTGAACGGACAGATCTGCCAATCATCTTCATTACCGGCTACGGTGATGTACCGAAAACAGTCCAGGCCATGAAGGCGGGGGCTGTCGAATTCCTGACTAAGCCGTTCCATGATGAAGTCTTGTTGACCGCCGTCCGGCACGCTCTTGAACGAAGTCGCATCGCGCTTTCGCATGACACGGAGATTCAGGAACTCCGCGACCGCTACGCGTCGCTTACTCCCCGCGAACGGCAGGTGATGGCGTTGGTCGTCTCCGGCCTCATGAACAAACAGGTGGGTGTGGAACTCGGCATTAGCGAGATCACGGTGAAGGCACATCGCGGGCAGGTGATGCAGAAGATGAAAGCCGACTCGCTCGCCGCTCTCGTAAAAACGGCAGCCAAGCTTCATATTGCACAGGCAACTGCCGCCTAGCCTGCTCCCCCGGTGGATACTCACGTTCGCAGCTGCGAACCAAAACCAATTCTTTGCCGTCGGTCAGACGAATCGACAAATCCGGCCCCGGCAGCACTATTTCTTTCGTGCAGTCGAGGCTTCTTCCATACTGGCATGCTTGTTCCACCCGTGGAAACGCGAGAGGTCGCCAGCATTCCACGCCTCCCTGAGTCCAGGGGCGCTCAGGTCCCAATCCGGGCGGATTTCGCTCGTCACCGCGCGCAGATCGTGCCAAAGATCAATGATCGATGGACGTCCCCAGAACCAGTAGCCGTTATAGACGCGGAAGATCACCAGGCCAGGCTTGAGCACGAGCGTATGCGGGATCATCGGATTATGCTCGGGGTCGGTGTATTCCTGGATGTCGAGATCCTTCTGAACCGTTCGGCCCGGATCCGAAAGGAAAGTCCATTGGGCCCCGACCGATGCCCGAAACTCCTGCAGCGTATGGTGGTCATCAGTGGCGATCGTCGCAATCTGGGTGTACGCCACTGCGATCTTCGGGTAAAACGCGGCGAGCTCCAAATGCTGCTGGTGCTCCTTTGGGCAATAGTGGCCGCGCGCGAGCGTGAGGATTAGAGGATCGTCGCCCTGCAGTTCGCTGAGCTTGCGCAGTTTGCCCGTGTGATCCGGCAGTTCGTAGTCGGGGAAAATGCCGCCCGGCACAATATCAGAACGCATGATCGACTCCTCCGATAAATACGTGGGCTGCTTATGCTGGCAGTTCCGAACCTTCTGTTCCGACTCTGCCGCCGTGAAACGAGACTGAATGCGGACGTCTCGATCCGTTATCCTCAAAGATCCAGAGTCACGGCCGCGTCTGGCTGTGAGCAGCAAACGAGCACGTTTCCGGGAGCGGGCCTCTCCAGCGGTTCAGGGTTATAAGCAATCGATCCGCCAATCAAGCCAGTCATGCAGGTGTGGCACACTCCAGTCCGGCACGACCATCGTACCGGGACGTCGCACGCCTCCGCCAACTCAAGCAAGCTCCCGAACTTCGTATCCCAGGCGACGGTAATCCCGCTGCGCGTAAACGAAACTTCGGGTCCAGATCCCGAAGGTCCGGGTGGCAGGTGCGGAGTGTGACCAACCGGCGCCATGCCCGGTGTAATGCTCTCCAGCGCACCAAACATTTCCGTGTGCACGTTCTCGACGGGCACACCCCAGTTTTGCAGCCCACTCCTCATGTTCTGCAAGAATGAAGATGGGCCGCACAGATAGAAGTCGCTACTCCGTGACACCTGATTTCTTTCCAGCAAAGCTATGTCTATGTGCCCGGGAGCGTCGTAGTCTGTGCCCGCTCGGTCAGTTGCCGCGGGCCTGCTATACACGATGCATCTTCGTCCGCGAGAGAGCTGTTTCAGCAATGAACCCGATTCGTCCGCAAATGGATGCTCCTCGCGATTGCGTGCTCCATAGATCCACCAGATCTCTCGTTGCGATCCCTCAGCGACAAGTGAGTGCAGCATCGACATCACGGGCGTTGCGCCCACTCCAGCGCTCAGTAGGACCACAGGACCCTGTCTGGGACGCAGAGTAAAGCTTCCGCGCGGTGCACTCACATCCAATACATCGCCTTCTTGCGTACGCTTGCACAGAAATGAGCTTCCAATCCCGTTCAATTCGCTCTTGACGCTGATGCGGAAATGATCGGCTCCGGGCAGATCAGACAACGAATAGCTGCGAAGAACCGGCGGCTTACCCGGATCCACGCGCAGCCGTAAAACTACAAATTGACCCGCATGGAAGACAGGAAGATGTTGCCCGTCGATCGGCGCCAGGATGAAGGAAGTTACACTGTCGCTTTCCTTATGAATATTCGCGACTCGCATCGGTCGAAAGCCGGGCCATGCTGGCGCTTGTTCCTCATAGGCAAGCCCCGGATTCCCCGCCGCAGTTTTGGGGCTCAGGTCTTGTTGGAGCATTGCCTGGAACGAATTCTGCCAGCCCTGGCTGAGCGCAGGAATCCGTAGTGCCTGTTCCAGTTGTTCGCGAGAATGTCCTGGCAGATACAAGAGGGCGTCAACCTCGGCCACGGTGATCCGCTCCGGACCGTCAGCAATCTTTTCGATATCATCGCCGGCGCCGACCTCTCCCTCCTGCAACACGCGAAAGTAAAACCCTGGTCTGTGATGTGCGACGAGCAAGGCCGCCATGCGAGGTTCATTCATGCGAATACCGACGCGGTAGCACGTAACACGAGGCTGCGACACTTCAAAGATCGCATCACCGATGCGGTATCGATCGCCGATGCAAACCTCGTCATCGCCAAGTCCCTCAACCGTGAAGTTTTCTCCGAACTGGCCGAAGATGAAGTCACTACGTCCGAGAACTCGTTCCCAGTAGAGATAGGAATCCATCTGATAAACAAAAACGGCGCGCTGCTCTCCACCATGACCGCCCAGGTCGCCTTGCGCATCACCCACAAGATTGAGCTTGCCCACCATTCGCCGGCCTTCTACTGGCGTTTTCCAGATCGCGGTGCGGACGGCCTTACCGTTCCACGTCACGTCGCGTGGGAGTCCGACATTGACGGAAAGCAATCGGGGCATTCCTACCTCATCGAAGTCCAGCGTCTGGCTGGAATCCTTTCATTATGCATCGAGCCAGCCTTCTGCATAGCCAACGTTCAAGAGGCCGGCGGCGATTTCTCCTGAAAACCAATAGCGAGGACGTGAAGATCGTGCAGGAATCGCTGCGCCGTGCAAACAATACTCGAAAAACACTAGAGAATGAGGCCACGCGCCGGTGTAAGCTTTCCGTTTTTGCACGGCATGTCGAACGATGATTGGGGAGTCCAGCGAATGAGTGAGGGGGCCGTTTCCGGGAGCGTCGGAGTTGGCGCAGCCACAGGGCCGGCCGCCGAAGTGGCGCCCAGCCCTGGCGAATTCGATCTCGGCTACTACGGTTGGCGTGTCGTGCTCGCTGCATGTCTCGGCGTGATGGCTGGATTCGGCTCGCTGTTCGTCTACACCTTCTCGGTCTTTGTGAAGCCCTTGGCTGCCGAATTCGGCTGGAGTCGGGAAGCCATCTCCAGCGGCTTCGCCATCGCTGCCGTCACGCTGGGCCTCTGTTCCCCGTTGTTGGGCCGCTGGATCGATCGCTATGGCCCTCGCCGCATCATTCTTATTTGCATGACGGTGTACGTTTGCGCGATCGCCTCGTTGTCGCTGCTGCGTTTTGGATTATGGCAGTTTTACGTGACGTGCTTCGTGCTGGGACTCGTCGGAAACGGTGCGGCTCATCTGGCTTACTCGCGATCGATTTCCACCTGGTTCCATCAACGTTTAGGGACGGCACTGGCTTTTGTGATGGTGGGAGCGGGGTTGGGCGCGATGATTTTGCCCGTCGTTGCCCAATCCATCATTGGCCGGTCCGGCTGGCGGGCTGCCTATGGATCACTCGGCGGTCTGGCATTGCTACTCGGCTTGCCCCTTAGCTGGCGCTACATACGTGAGCGCAGTTCAGACGGACACAGGTCCGCGGCCGTTGCTCATTCTGGAGTGGCATGGCAACAAGGCGTGCGCTCTTTTGCCTTCTGGATTATCACTGCCATCCTCTTCGTGAGTTCGATCAGCATGAACGGGGCGATCACTCACCTGTCTGCATTGCTGACCGATCGCGGTATCACACCCGAAAATGCGGCACTCTGCGCATCGATACTCGGCGGATCAAGCCTGCTTGGCCGGGTCGTGGTGGGATGGCTTCTCGATCGATTCTTCGGGCCACGTGTCGCGTTTGCCGTGAACATCATTACCGCGCTCGGCATTTTTCTTCTAGCTCGGGCGAACAGCTTCCCCGCGGGTTGCCTTGCGGCTGCGCTCATTGGCATTGGAGCCGGAGGCGAAGCCGCCATTACACCTTACTTGTTGACGCGTTATTTTGGGCTGCGTGCTTTTTCCACCCTCTACGGTCTCACCTGGACGTTCTACGCCGCTGCGGGAGCCATCGGGCCGGTGATCTTGGGGCGTGCATTTGATGTGACTGGCTCCTACACTTCATTGCTGGTTCTCCTCGCGGCAGCACTCGGGTTGGCGGCCGCAACGAACCTCTTGCTTCCACGATATTCTGAGCCGAGACAACATAGGATAGAGAAAGCCGCTTAAGACAGCCTCACGGTGTCGTTGTCTTTTCCATCTCCGCATTGAGGCGGACATTGCTTCCAGCAACGATCCTTATCTTGCGCTGCCAGCTGTTGTAGCCGGCCTTCTTCACCGTGATCGAGTGCTCGCCCTCGGGGACTTCCAAATCAGAGGGAGTGTTGCCGGAAAAGTCTCCATCCACTTCGATGTCAGCTCCGTCAGGAACTGAGGTAACGGAGAGCTTGGCCGTCGGAGTGGCAGATGTCGCGCCGATTGCTGTCGACCTCGAGGAAGAACCGCCGGGCTGGGCGGCCTCTGCCACAGAACTGACGCTCTCCGGCTTCTGTGTACCCTCGATCTGACAACTGTATTCCTTGTCCGTGTCGTGGCGAATATACAGACGTTCGCCGGACACGCGATACTCTACCACCTGCCCCGGCGCGAACCGACCCGCTTGAAACGCGCCGCAGTAATCGACTTTGTAAATCAGGTCCTGCCCCCGCAATCGGTAGACTTTTGCAACCCGGGTCCGACTACTGACCGGTGAGCTTGACGTTCCACTGCCCCCGCCGCCGAAAACGCTGGTATCCCTGCGCGTTTCAAAGCCCTCGATCGTGCCTTTCAGGTAGCCGATCGGTGGCGGCTCAACCCCGGACCAGTGTTCCATCGTCGCTTCGATGGAGCACTTGTATTCCTTGCCATCCCCATGGCTGATGTAGACCTTGCCTTCCTTTACGCGGTAGTCGACCTCCTGTCGATTTTGGAAGTCAGCGCAATGGCTGATCTGGTAAGCCTTGTCGGGCCCTTTTAGATCATAGGACTTGGGGCTGGCGCCACTGATCGTGATGGTGCCCTTCTGGTAGCCGGGCGTGTTATCGGCAGCAACGACACCTGCGCTCAATAAGATAACCAAGAATGCGGGAAGAACTCGGACAGAACTCACAACCCCTCCTGTTTTTGGCGGCCCGCAGGGAGCTTCACTGAACCAGACTCGTTCCCTCTAAACGGTCCCAAGGCCGCCCCCAATATAGCTCACTTCGGGAAGAGTCGAGGACTTTCCCCCTGCGTTTCTGCGCTCAACGCCGCCGCGCATCAAGGAACCAGCCGAGTCGGCGGCAAGCGATCGCACGATCATGTACATCGCTGGTCAGGTCCCGCAGCCGAGGCCGGCTCGGAAAGTCCAAAATCGACACTTGACATCTGCGGATAATCCACTACCATACGGTTGTGGATAGATTGGGTACAACGTTTGCGGCTTTGTCGGACCCCACCCGCAGGGCAATGATCGAGCGGCTCTCCCATGGGCCTGCCTCTGTGCATGGATTGACGGAACCGTTTGCCCTATCGCAGCAGATGATTTCAAAACATATCGCCTACCTGGTGCGGGCGCGGATTGTGATCAAGACCAAGCGTGGACGACAGAGTATTTGCACGCTCAGGCCGAAGGCGATCAAGACAGTCAGCGACTGGGCTATTGGCTATCGGCGATTCTGGGAAGAGAGTTTCGACAAGCTGGATATGGTTGTGAATCAAATGAAGAAAGCGGAGATCAGAGATGACAAAAAACACGGTGCATGAAACGGAGCGGATGGTGATCACCAGAGTTTTCGATGCCCCACGCGAACTGGTCTGGAAAGCATGGACAGACCCGAAGTACGTGATGCAGTGGTGGGGGCCGAAGGGCTTTACTGCGCCCGTTTGCAAGATGGATTTTCGCGTTGGGGGGAAATTTCTCTGCTGCATGAAGTCGCCGGATGGGCAGGAGTTCTGGAATGCGGTGGAATACCACGAGATTGTTCCGCACGAGAAGATCGTTTCCTTGATGTACTTTTCCGACTCCAAGGGAAACAAGATTGATCCTGCGCAGCTGGGAATAGAACATGAGGCCATCGAGGGTGCGTACGACGTGACCATCTTTGAGGATCTGGGAAACGGCCAGACGAAACTCACCTTCATTGGAAATGAACCCATGGAGAGCGCGAAAAATAGCGGTCAATTAGAGGGCTGGAACGAGATACTCGATAAGTTTGCTGCAGTTGTAGCCGGGCTGGCAGGGGCGAAATGAGCAGCAGAAGCCTGGCTCCTGGAGAAGACCATGCGAAACAACATGCCAAAACTCGTAACTGTACTGTTCTTGAGTCTCGCCGGCACTGCAGTTAGCGCGTCAGGAGTTCCCATGAACGCAGAAAGTAAAACTGGATACGCACCGATTCATGGCATGCAGATGTACTACGAGATTCATGGCCAAGGTAAGCCGATGGTCCTGCTCCACGGCGGAATCACAGCTTTCGAAGGCTTTGGCGCGAATATCGATGCCCTGGCGAAGTCCCGTCAGGTGATTGCGGTGCATTTGCAAGGACATGGAAACACCGCCGACATCGATCGTCCTTACCGCACTGAAGCACTGGCCGATGATGTAGCCGCGCTGGTCGAGTACCTGAAGTTGGGGAAAATTGACTTGGTCGGCTATTCCTTCGGTGGAAGTGTCGCATTGCAAACTGCGATACGACATCCCGAAGTCGTCGATCGCCTGGTGGTGATTTCCTCCGTGATGGCCCAAACCGGATGGTATCCGGAAGGGCTTGCCTTGTTCGCACAGATGAGCAAGAACGCACCGGTGCTTGCAGGCAGCGTCAAGAAGTCACCCCTTGCGACGATGTACCCGAAGACGAACTGGGAAACGTCGTTCAAAAAGATGGGCGAACTGGCCAGCACGCCCTTTGACTGGTCAGCGCAGGTCAAGGCTCTCAAGGAACCGACACTCTTGGTCTTTGCCGATGCAGATGCCGTTCGCGCCGAGCATATCGTTGAATTCTACAAGGCTCTCGGTGGCGCACAACGGGACGCCGGACTCGACGGATCGCTGAGGTCGACGGCGCAGTTGGCCATCCTTCCCGGCACGACTCACTACAACATCATTGCTAGCCCGTTGTTGGCGGTCGTGATCGGTGATTTCCTGGGGCAATAGCCCGATTCGGCGCGCAGGCAACGCCACGCACTGGTTCATCGGCACAGCCGCGCAATACAGTGATGAGAGTGCTGCGGCGCCGTCGGGTTTACGTGTGAAACCAGAGCGGACGAGCACGGCACGTCGATTGATCCCCTGGTCCGAGGCGTGATTCCTTTCGCCCGAAGCTTGCCGCAACGATGAACGAAACGGAAACCCGGTAAGCGTCAATCCTGCACTAGCTGCGAGCTAGTCTCTGCGATTCATGGACGTCCCCTCAAATAGCTCCAGCGAGTTCGAGGATTACTAATTTCAATCCCCGCTCTTAGTCCCCTTAATTGTGACCGCCCTCTTCAGCGGGCTCCCGACCTCGCCCATCTCGCCAATTTGCGTGAAGGAAGTCTCAGTGATGCCCGACCAAACCTCGTGCCAAGTCATCTTTTTATCGCCCTGGGGGAATCCCATGTCGATCGTGAGTTGCTTTCCATCCCAGTTCAGAGAACTCTTGGAGTAGGTGTTGAAATCGCAAGCTGCCGGACCGGAATTGTTACAGAGCATGCCGCGGAGAGTTTTCGTGGTGTTGTCCCACCAATGAAATGCGATAAGAAACATTTCTTCAGAAGGAGTATGCACGTGTTCCTCTTCCATCAAAACGTATCCACCCGGGCCTGTTCGCCAGTTCTCTTCCCCTGTGCCGGAGCCTCCCGTCGGCGAAATGCCGCCCGGAGCAAATTCATAGGTTGTGGACCAGTTGCCCTTCAGAGCCTTTGCGAGACTCTGCATTTCCGGCGCCGGTTCATCACTCTTGGACTGTGATTGATCGTTCTTGACTTGGTTACTAGTAACCCTCGTAGCGTGAATCGTGAATAAGCGCTTTCGCGGTCCACCTGGATCGCCATATTCCCCGGTCTGAACGAATGACGTGGGAGTGATGTCGGACCAGGCCTCGTGCCAGATTGATTTCTTGCCAGCCGTTGACGTTTCGACTTCATCGATGACGAACTGTTTTCCGTCCCAGTTCATGGTGATGTCATTCTGCGCACCCTTCACATCACATGTGTATGGCAGCAGGTTTTGGCATTCCATTCCATGGAGACTCTTGGTTACGGTGTTCCACCAAACGATCCCGAGAAGAAAAACGTCGCCCTCGGGCATGCGCACATGTTCTTCTTCCAGCAATGTGAACCCTCCCGGCCCTGGCCGCCAGGTCTCTTCTCCGGTGTTGGCCAGGCCATTCGGCGCCGACGCGCTGGGCTCGAACTTGACGTTGAGCGACCATTTCCCGCTCAGGGTTTTGGTCAGGCTTTCAATTTCCGGGGATGGCTTTAAAGCAGAAGTTAGCGACTGTGCGTTTGCGCCACCGATAAACATCGCGCAAACAGTCAGAGCAGCGAGTGAAATCAAAGAAACATTCTTCATGTTGGCTCCAGGTGAAGTGATCTCTTTCTGCAAGTTCACATCGGTGGACGGACGTTCCCGTACTCGATGTGCGTTGAGCGATGGTCCATGACCTTGTTGCCTCGGTTGTCTACGTCCTCTTCAACCCGCAAAGGCAGTCCGCTACCTTTGGATACCCACATTTGTCCTTCTTCAGTGACCTCGTCGTATTCGCGATGCAGGGAGTAGACCCTTGCGGCTTCACCGTTCACAGATTCGCTGCGAAGGAGCTGGCACGTTGACTTGCCCTTCTCCTCTTTTTCCTTCTCCTGCTCAAGAACGTCCTGCGAGGTCACGGGGATGCGCATCCATTTCCCGTGCACTCGAATGTACTTCTGTCCGTTGGCGAATATGGTTTCGGCTTCCGTCGCCTTGCCAGCATTAACGGCGGTACTGGCCGTGTAACTGTGGCTCGGAGTCGTTGCGACCTTTGTTAAGGCCTCAAAGATCTGCTGGCAGCTCTGCTTGCTTCGCACCGGTCATTTCACGATCAGTGTCACGTTGGTCGAATGAACGAGGGAGCCACTTGTTCCCGTAATCGTCAGCGGGAATGTGCCGCTCGTCTGTTTCTGTCCAACCACAAAAATGAAATAGGTAGTTCCCGATCCGTTCACGAAGCTTGGAAGAAACACTCCGGCGACTTTCGATGGGAGCCCAGCCACGCTGAATGTCACGCGCCCCGAGAAGCCGTTGATTGCTGATACCGTCACTTTGAACGTGCCGATCCCCGGCTTGCCTACAGTTATGCTCGACGGTGATGCGGCGATCGAAAAGTCCGCCACACTGGGGGTTACCACCAACGTCACAGATGTGGAATGCGTCGCGTAAGCCCCAGTCCCAATGATGGTTAAGGTGTAGGCTCCGGGCGCGGCGGTGCCCGCACTAAGCGTGAGTGTGGAACTGTCGCCGGCCGTCACCGATGTCGGGTTCAGCGTCGCTGTCGCTCCCGCCGGCAATCCGGAAATCGTGAGATTGACGGTTTGAGAGTTTCCCGAAGTGACCGCCGTTGCGATCATGCTCGTGCCCGATGTGCCCTGGGCAAGCGTCACGCTTGCCGGATTCGCCGAGATAGAAAAATCGTTGAGCGGCGGCGTAGAAACGGTGAGGGCAACAGTGGTGGTATGTGTTGCAGAAGCTCCTGTGCCGGTGATGGTGAGCGTGTACGTGCCCACCGCCGCCGTTCCAGCGGCTACGGTGAGCGTCGAGCTCGCGCCCGCCGTAATCGATGTCGGATTAAGCGTAGCCGTAGCTCCGGAAGGAACACCGGAGATCGTGAGATTGACGGTTTGAGCGCCGCCAGTCGTAATCGCGGTTGAGATCGTGCTGGTCCCCGAAGTTCCCTGCAAGAGACTCAACGCAGCGGGCGAGGCGGAAATCGAGAAGTCATTGACGCTCAGAGGCTGGAATCCACCTACGCCGTTCGGCGTGCCCCAGCCGGTTGGCCCGTCGTAGCCGGGTTCTGCAGTGCAGAAATAAGCTGGAGTACAGGTTCTTGGAAAGTTTCTTCCGGACGTCACATCGAAAAACGCACTGGGATTCGCATAGGCGTAGCTGACGGGATAGTCGCCGGGGTTCGGAGGAGAAGCCAACGCATAAACGCCCGCAATCAGCGGCGCACTCACGCTGGTTCCACCAAATACGGCCCATCCGCTACCGCCATAAGTGTCGTAGACGGCAACGCCGGTAGCCGGGTCAGCGACGGCGGAAACGTCCCCAACCATTCGCTTACCGCATCCGGTGTCGGTCTGCCAGGATGGTTTGGCGATGTAGAAGGAGCATCCGCTGCCCGTTCCTTCCTCCGAATTGGTGAACCAGACAGTCTCACTCCAGCCGCGGGTTGAACCATCTTGGACCAGCGATGTGCCACCTACGGCTGTGACATAAGCGCTTGAGGCGGGATATTCGACGCCCCAGCCCGAATCGCCGCTCGAGACGGTGATCGCGATGCCTGGATGGTTGAAATAGCTCTCCTCGGAAGTGCCGAATTCAGGCCCCCCCCAACTATTAGAACTTGCAACCACGCCTGGCCAGGCGGCAGCCGTATTCTCGGCTGCGTCCAAATCAGCGTCATTCGTCGAGTCTGCTTCCACCAGGAGTAAGTTGCAGTTGGGGCAGATCGCAGAAGCCATCTCCAAATCGAGGGCAATCTCTTCTGCCCAACCAGCGTCGGGTGACGGCAAGGGTGATGTCTGTCCAAACTGGTTCACCTTTTGGAAGCATCCGCTGGCAGAAGTACAGGGCGGCAATCCGAAGGTGGAGCGATAAAATGCCAGGTCTGATTCAATGGTGGGATCGTCCTGGGCGTCAACAATGGCAATCGTCCGACCGGCGCCTGCCGAAGCGGAGAGAGTGGTCAGATTGTAGGCGCTTTGCAGGTCGGCAGGACCGTAGCCACTAGGCGTGAATCCCGCAGCCACCCCGGACGCCTTGGCCAGTCCTTCCAGCGAAGAGGTCACCACGCGCGCACCGCAAGACATGACATGGGGAGATGTCGAAGGTGCACACACACGGCGGCTTTTCACTTTGGGGATGTTTGGGGCAACTCTCTGGCCCCACGCAGCAGGCAGTGAAAACAGGATTGAAACAGTGAGGGCGATGTAGAACTTTGACTGGTGCATCATTATTCCTCTCTGAATTGCCAAAGAATCTGTGGTACTCCAATCAGACAGCGGGTTCCAATCGTTCCTACGGCTCGACCTTGTACAGGGTTGCCATTCCCGCATCCATGTGATCATCGATATGACAATGGAACATCCAGATGCCCGGGTTGTCGGGAACCATGTCGACAGTCTCCATTTGCGCCTGCATGAGAGGAACGACATCCGTGCGCCTGCCGTCGTGCAAGACCACGTTGCCGTGCCAGTGAGGGGTATGAACGCTGAATTGCTCTCCCAGGGCAACCAGATACCAGCGGACGCGTTCACCCTTTTTCATAGTCATCATCGGACCAGTCCCGTAGATGTAGCCGTTGATCGCGAACTTGGCGTTGGCGATGGTGAATCCTGAACCCAGGCCTGAGAAGTTGCCCTGGTCGTCGACTGGAGCAAACTCGAGTTTGTTGACTCCTTTGGGATCGCCGGTGAAGGTCTGGATGTTGTGGTCAAGGTACCAGCTCACGTTCTCGTCAAAGAGCAAGAAGAGGCAGACGAATTCGCGATCAACATCGTTCGGCTTGCCATTGGAGTCTGCCATCCCGCGGCGCGTGATGATCATCGCCCCGATCAATCCGCTCTCGACATCTTTCAATTCATTGCTATGCGAGTGGTAGAGCCAGACAATGGAACTGGGGTCGTTGGGTCCGGGACCGGCGCGTTCTGGGACTTTCCATGTGTAGGTATGAGTCTTGCCGGGAGGCACTGCATCATCATCCTTGTCGGTTCCAGATGTTCCGTCGTCGTAGGGCGCGCCTTCGGAGTCCTTGTTGTAGAAAACTCCGTGCGGATGCATGCTGTAGGGACGAGTGGCGTTGTTTTTGAAAATGATCTTGATCGTGTCGCCGACTTCAGCGCGGAGAATCGGACCCAGAATTCCAGCGGTCGCCCATTCAGCAGGCCGTGGCTTTAACTGCCGGAAAGTCTCGTCTGTGTACTCGCGATAGAGGGCTTTGCGGTATACCGTCCCAATGCGATGAGGGCCTTTCTCAACGAAGGTTTTCGAATAACCCTCGAACTTCATGCCCATCATCTTGTTCACGCCGCCGGGAGCATAGTCCCAATCTACTTCGTCGGCGGCAATGTAGTAGGTACGGGTTTTTCCGTCGGAGCTGACGGGACCAGTTTGAGCTAGGCCTCGGGCCGGACAAGTCAGCGCGAGGCCGATGAGAACTGCCGTAATTGTTCGAACGCCCGCGATGGGCTTTTTCATTGTCATCTTTGCTTCTCCGGATCCACTTTCTGAGGGCTTCGCTTTCTCCTTTCCGCGCTACATCGTTCTTGTTAATCAGCTTTACTTTGGCCAGAAGTGCAGTATCCAAGCGGCAACGCTGTGCCAAGCATGAGAATGGCCGATCAAACTCTGCGTCTCCTCGTAGACAATCAGAAACAAGCCTCCCCACAGGGTTGCGGGATAGAGTCTTCGTCGGGAGGAAAAGTCGTAGATGACAATCAAAAAAAGAAAAAAGTAAGTGACCATCGTGACGCCATGGGATATTTCGTGAATCCAGTGCATCGGCCAACGAAAGATACCGGCTTCACCGATGACCAAAGTCGCAAGAAGGATGAGCCGCTTGTGTGTTTGTGGCGAGTTTCGATAGCGAAGGGCGAAGTAGGCGAGGACTGCGAAAGCCAGGAGTGAGGCGATCGAATCGTAGTAGAAAACCCACGGGCCGTCGAAACCGGGCGGAAAGCGGTTATTCGCCACGGCCGCAGTGACGGTCAACGCACCGACGATCGGCATGCAGCAGAGAAGGAAAAATCCCGCGAGTCCCAGACCGCGATGCCAGGCAACTCGTCCGGCAGAAACGAGTGACGCTTGAGCCAACAGGAGAAGAATCCACGCGAAGAAGAGCGCTGCGTGGATATAGACAAGCAAACTGGGAAACGAAAATCGAAATTGCACGTATTCCGAAGCGAATCCATAGAACACTGCCGCGCAGATCAGCAGCGTGATCGAGAAGAAGAAGATCCGCTCTGCGGAAATCCGCGATTTTGGGAGCGAGTATTGTGTTGCGCTGACCGTGCTCAAGCTCATACCCCCTTTAAAGTGTGCCAAGAATTCGTCTGCGAACGAGACCCCACATCACAGCCTTACACCCGCATGCTCCGCCGCGAATTTCCCAACGATGGGCAGCCTGAAAAGTTTTTGCTGGTAAGCCTGGTACATCAGGAATATCCAGACTCCAAATCCTGCGAGAGTGAAAATCAGCATCAGCGGCAGGGCAATTAGGCCAAAGACTCCAGCCGTCAAAGGTGTTAGCACAGCCGAGACGATCATCCAGACAATCCAGACGGCGATCCACGCGACGTTAAGAAAAATCGACTGGAAAGCGTGAAAGCGAACGAAGGAATTCGACTTGTAAGGATCCAGCACGAGAAAGACAATCCCCGTGATAAAGCCGGCGAGGTAAGTCAGCGCTCCCACCACATTCGTATCCATCGCTTTCGATCCCCTCTCCCTTGCGGGAGACATGACAGGGACTCCAGCCAAACTTTCAACTTCGGAAGACGAGACAGTTAACTCAAGATTTGCCTCCAGCCCGCAGCACTGGCAGAAGCGAGTGTCACCAACCAAATCTGCACCGCAAGATTGGCAAGAACTCATCTCTTCCTCCTCCGCGCGTGACTGCTACTGAGTCGTAATTTCAAACTGACAGGGCGAAGCCGCGTCCCCCCACGCAGGCCTCGCCCTTTCAGGCGTGGTTCATTCCGCCAGGTAATACACGTACTGCAAGTTCTGCAATGAGAAGCCCGCCATTCCACTGTTCGGGACGGCTGATCCACCATGGGTCAGCGCGGTCAAATCAGTGTTCGACCAGGTGGTTGATGGCGTGGGCAGGAAGAGTTGGTTTATATCGTTCCCGACCATGTAGTAGACGTGCATCTGATTGTTCGGAGTGGTGGCGAACGCCACGATTTGATTTCCGGCACTTCCGCCCGCGGTCTTCGTCTTTTTTGACAGGTCGGCTATGCTCCACGTTTGGTTGTTGGTCGACTTAAGCTGGAAGACGTGGTTACTCGCGCCGACGAAGTACACGCGAATTTTCTTCGAGCCCGGGATGACGGTAGCGCTGATGCCGCCGCCGCCCAGTGGCCCGATGTTCGACGGAGCCAGGTTCTCGTCCGTCCAGCTCACATTGTTGTAGAAGAGCTCGTGTACGTTTCTGTCGCTGCCGAAGTAATAAACGAACTGGGTGTTCGCGATGTTTACCGCCGAAATCCAGCGCCCGCCCGTTGCCGGACCTCCCGTAAGGGCGGTCAGATCCTGGTTCGCCCAGCCGCCACCCACGTTGTAGAGCTGTTGCACGTGCTTACCGGTGGAGGCGTAGTACACGTGGAGCGCGTTGTTCGGGGTTGTGGCAATTGCGACCAGTTGCAGTCCGTCGCTCGCCGGTCCGCCGGTTTGGCTGGTGAGATCCGTATCCGCCCAGTTGCTGTTGTTGTAGAGCATCTGGTGGATGTGCCCGTCCGCGGCGGAATAGAACACGTATTGGAAATTCTGCAGCGAAAACCCGGTGACAGCGCCACCCGCCATCGCCACAGGACCTCCGGTCTCCGCCGTCAGGTCTTCATCGCTCCAGCTGGTTCCATTGAAAAAGAGCTGCCGAACGTGGTCCGAACTCGAGAGGTAATACACATGTAATCCATCGTTCGGCGTCGTTGGAAAACCCGCGATGCCGGACTTCGAATCCGTCACCGCTCCGAACAGATTCTGATCGGACCAGTTGGAGTTGTTGTAGTTGAGCTGGTGAATCTGCTGGCCATGAGCGTTCAGGGCGAGGATCATCGACATTAATCCGATCACGCTGAATTGCAGGAGCCGTTTTGCTCCTTTGGCGGCGGCGATGCGATTGCTTGGCATAAATTCTCCTGAAATCAAATTTGGTGTCTGGGTGATCGTCAGACCCTGACTCGCCCCCCTGCGAGTTGCCGGGCCGGCGGACGTGAATGTGTACCAGTTCGGAAAGGAACGTCAATGAAACTGGTCTTTAAGCTTCTCTTAACACCGAAGCCTATAGCGAACAGCAGGTTACGCGGGGTGTCTTAACTGAAATTGTGCGCCGGTTAACGTGCTAACATTTTCACCGCAGTTGGCGTCTTGCAAAAAACGATGCCGCAATCGGCCTCAAAACCGCGTTACCGCTTCGGTCTTTTCGAGCTCGACCCACTCGAAGGTAGTCTGTCGCGCAACGGGCACCGCGTGAAGTTGCAGGACCTGCCCTACCGTTTGCTGGTGATGCTTGTGGAACGGGCGGGCGAAGCCGTTTCCCGGGAGGAAGTACGCCAGCACTTGTGGCCGGAAAACACTTTTGTTGAGTTCGATAACAGCCTGGGCGTGGCTATCCGAAAGGTGAGAGATTGTCTCGGGGATGATGCTGAGGCTCCACGCTACGTCGAAACCATCCCACGCCGTGGGTACCGTTTTATCGCCCCAGTACAAATTGAAAACCCGGTTACTGCGAGTCTGCCGCGCCCGAGTATGTGGAATAAAAAGCGGATCGGGTGGATAGCTGTCATCGGGAGCTTGTTCGCAATTTCGGCGGTGCTAGGAGCCTGGCTTGCTCGGTTGAGAAGTCGCATTCCCGAACACGCTGCAATCGTAATCGGCGACTTCGCCAATGAGACCGGTGACCAGGTATTTGATGGTTCCCTCCGCCGAGCCATGATGATCCATCTCGCGCAGTCTCCCTACGTCACCATCGTTCCGGACCAGAAACTGGGAATGGCGCTGCAGAATATTGGGCGATCCCCTGAGGAAGCTCTCACCCCAGCACTGGCCTTGCAGGTTTGTCAGAGGTTGAAGAGTGCGGCGTTGGTTACCGGCCTCATCCGAGGCGCGACCGAGCACTACCTGGTATCGCTTGAGGCGCAAAACTGCGGGGATGGTAAGTCGCTGGTACACGAATCCTTCGCTGTTGATGGCAAACCGGAAGTACTTCCGCGTCTCAGCCTGGCGGTTGACGATCTTCGCAAAAGGCTGGGTGAGTCACAGCAGTCGCTGAAAACATTCGATGTCTCGATGGAGCAGGCGACCACCGGTTCTCTCGAAGCCCTGAGGGCGTATCAGCTGGGACTGGATCTGCGCGCGCATTCCAAGAATGTGGAAGCGCGCGATGTATTGAAAACGGCGATTGCCCTCGATCCGGACTTTGCCATTGCCTACGCACAGCTGGGATCGACATACTCCAACCTCGGCGAGCCGTCTTATGCAAAACAATATTTCGAAAAAGCCTTTGCGCTGAGAGCGCGCGCGACCGAGCCCGAACGGCTTTACATTACGGGTCGTTACTTCGACATTGTGACTGGGGAGCGCGAAAAGGGCTCTGAAAACTCCAAGCTGTGGCTGGAGATTTACCCCAACGATTGGAAGGCTTACAACGCACTTGCCAACAATGCCGTCCTCCTCGGGCGATATCAAACTGCGGCGGACAATGCGCGCAAGGCCATGGAATTAGGCCCGGGCCAAGACTTCGGCGTATCCAATCTTCTGATGGGGCTCATGGGGCTCAATCGCATGGATGAAGCGAAGGCCCTCTGCGAAAAACTCCTCTCGACCGGACACGACAATGGTTTCATCCACCTTGACCTTTTCGGCATCGCATACTTCGAAGACGATCAACCGGCTTTGCAGCGTCAGCGCGATTGGGCAAAGAAACATCCCAACGACGTGGAAATGATTTTCGCCGAGGGATCGGCCGCTGCATCGGAGGGGAGGATCGAGACTGCCACGAGGCAGTTTGATCAGGTGGCCGAACTGGATATCGCCAACGGTGATTCCGAAGCGGCGGCAATCGCCCTGGCGGTCTCGGCAGAGATCAACTCTGAAATGGGGCGTGCCTCAATCGCCAACAAGGAATCCGAACGCGCTCTGAAACTGGGCAGAAATGAAATGGTATACGGCCTCACGGGTCTGGTTGCTTCACGCGGAAACGAAGTTCAGCGCGCTCAGCTTCTGCTGAACCAGATGGATCATGAACACCCTCTTGCGACTTTCAACCTTGGAATCTATTCCCCGATTCTCCGAACCATGGTAGCGATCTCCCATGGCACATCCCCTGATGAGGTAACTCATCTTATGGAGCCCGCTGTGCCATATGAATTCGGTTCATTGGCCGACATGCTCCCGATTTATGTTCGGGCAACTGCGTACCTGGCCGTCAACGATCCCGCCCATGCTGAGGTGGAATTCCAGAAGATTATCCGCAATCGAAACATCGACGCACTAACGACTCTATATCCTCTTTCCGTATTGGGCATGGCTCGCTGTTATCAGATGATGGGAAAAAGGGCCGAGAGCGAGACTGCGTATCGAGAGCTATTCACGCTCTGGAAGAACGCGGACAAGACCTCGCCACTCGTGCTCAAAGCACGCAATGAACTTGAAAAGGAATGGCGGGGACGACGGGACTCGAACCCGCGGCCTCTGCCGTGACAGTTAGCGGGTCACAAGGACTTTCAACGACATAGAAGAGCACGGACGG
>Ga0335076_10000320_pt1 | contig 43006 bp, 44 predicted proteins | sample Lox_Sample_25_FD_206717 | JGI IMG/M metagenome (GOLD analysis project Ga0335076, IMG submission 206717) | Soil microbial communities from Loxahatchee National Wildlife Refuge, Florida, United States - Lox_Sample_2.5 | ecosystem: Environmental > Terrestrial > Soil > Wetlands | place: USA... | reverse complement strand
CCAGCCGCGGCAGCCCGGCCGGCTTGCCCAGCGCGGCCTCGGCCAGCTCCGGCAGCCAGCGGCCGGAAGCGGGGGAGAAGTAACCCGTGCCCGAGGCATCGCCGCGGTCGGTGGCGGGCTCATGCTCCCGGTCGCCCAGCCGCCAGGTCAGCCAGTCGTGCGGGAGCATCACGTGCACGGTCCTGGCCGCGGCGTCCGGTTCGTGCTCCGCCAGCCAGCGCAGCTTGGTCACCGTGAAGGACGCCGTCGGGACGCTCCCGGTCAGCCGGGCCCAGCGGCCGGGGCCGCCCATCTCGGCGATCAGCGCCGCCGCCTGGGGCGCCGAGCGCACGTCGTTCCACAGCAGGGCCGGCCGGATCACCTGGCCGGCCTCGTCGGCGACGACCATGCCGTGCTGCTGGGCCGCCACCCCTATGGCCGCGGCCCGGCCGAGCAGCCCGTCTGCCGCCTGGGCCAGGGCCTGCCACCACAGTTCCGGGTCGCATTCGGTGCCGTCCGGGTGCGGGGCGCCGGCCTGCCCGACGATGGTGCCATCGTCGGCCTCGCAGAGCAGCACCTTGGTGGACTGAGTGGACGAATCGACGCCAGCGACAAGCATCAGCGGCTCCCGGGTCCTCAGCGAGGTGACGACCCACCCTAACGTGCCCCCGCCCGGGGCCAGCGGCAACGACCTCCTCATGAAGGAGGCAGCCGGAGCGGAACGCCGAGGGGCAACGAGGTCGCCCGCGCGGCTGATCCGCCGGAGGACGCTGTGCGCCCGCGCAGGCCGTCCCGCGCTGTGAAAGCTTTACTTGAAAGGCGCATAAAACCCCGGACCTGCGCGCGTAGCAGGCGCACGATACAAATGAACGTGCATCTGGTATTGCATGAACCGCGGAATCTCGGGCAGGATGTGATTTGCGTCAATCATCCGGGATTGCCGCTCGACGCTTCGCGGGGTCGCGATGGGCTTGAGCCAAGTAGGGTTGCCGACACGAACCAAGGTCGATCCTGCCGTTCGTCGGCCGCTTGACTTGAGCGCCAGGCTGCAGTATGCGCCCGGCAGGCCGCGCGTGGTCCGGATGCCTTCTGACTGGTGGGACTCCCCGGCCGTGGTGGCGTGCGCGCTCGGCGCCGGGGCCCAGTCCGGCCGGACCGCAAGGAAGTTCACCAGGAACACGCTCAGGGACTGGGGCCTGGCCTCGCTCGCCGACGACGCCGAAGCCATCGTGGGCGAATTCGTGGCCAACGCGGTATCGCACGCCGCGCGGGCGGTGGCGGCCGCGGACCCCGGCCAGCAACTCGGCCTGCGACTGCTGCGCCGGACCGGTGAGGTGATGTGCGCCGTGCTCGACCCATCCGACCGCGCCCCGGTACTGCGGATGCCGGACCGGAACGAAGAGGCCGGCCGTGGCCTGCAGATGGTGGACGCGCTGAGCGACGTATGGGGCTGGAGCCCGGTCAACGGGCGCGGTAAGGCCGTCTGGGCGATCTTGTTCTGCGCCTTATCGCACTGTTAGCGCTCACCTGACTACCGTCGGCAGCAGGGCTCGTCCGGTAGATGCCGGGCCCGGCAAAGTCTACGAAACGCGCCCCCGCGCGGTCGGCGATCCAGGTGCGGGTCGCCGCCCCGGAGTGATGCCGGACGTGCCCCTGAGCTACCCTCAGTCAGCACACCCACAGTGCTCGTCTCAGCAGCGGGAGGCCACCCACCGATGCCATGGACCTGGCGGTACGAGAAGGCGGACGGCACCGTGATCACCACCGATGAGCTGCAGGAGGCCATCTTCGCCAGCCAGGGCGACGCGGAGAGCTGGCTCGGGGAGAACTGGCGCGGCCTGCTCGCGGTCGGCGTGGATCAGGTATCCCTGCTCGATGACGGCAGGACCGAATACGGCCCGATGAGCCTGCACCCGGAGAACTGAGCGGGCGCGCTCGGCGACGTTCTGGCCGGCCTTGCTGAAGAGCGCGAAGAATTCCTCGCTCTGCGGCCGCAGTCATCGGCCGATGGCAGATCGTCCTGGGTCGGCCCGGCCGGCGTAGGCGCGCGCCGCCGCTCTGAGAGGAGGCGGCCCGTCGAGCTGACGATCAAGAGAATGACGATCAAGAGAATGACGTGCGCCCATACCCCTCCACTTTCAATATATACCGTACCCGGGGGCTTGCGGCAAGGCCCGGGTGGTGCCGCATAATCGCTGGCCGAGGGCGGGATCCAGGAAACGGGGGCCGCGAAGTGCGTGTGCTGTCGCCGGCCGGTGGCAACCGACCTCAGATCGGAGCTGATGACGTGAATCCCCGGACTACCAGCGCGTTTGACCTTCCCGACCGGCTCGGCGCCAAGGCCGGCCCGGCGCTGATCGCCGACGACGAGCAGCACTTCGCGGCCATCGCGGACAGCCTCGAGCAGTCGATCGCCGACTTGTCCGAACGCCTCGATGCCGAGCGCAAGGCACCCGGCGGCATGGGCCAGCAGGCGATGGACCGGGACATGCAGATCCACCGGCTGACCGCCCGGCTGCGCGTCCTGCGCCGCTTCGGGCTGGACCTGTGCCTGGGACGCATGGTCGGCGCAGACAATCCCGAGCCGGTGTACGTCGGGCGGCTTGGCCTCACGGACAGCGCGGGCCGCCGGCTGCTGGTCGACTGGCGTTCCCCGGTGGCCGAGCCGTTCTTCGGGGCGACCCACGCCAACCCGATGGGCCTGGCCAGCCGGCGCAGGTACCGCTGGACCCGCGGCCGGATCAGCGACTACTGGGATGAGGTGTTCACCCCGGACGGGCTTGCCAGGCACGCCGCGCTCGATGACCAGTCCGCCTTCATCGCCAGCCTGGGCGGCAGCCGGTCGGCCCGGATGCGGGACGTGCTCGGCACCATCGCGGCCGACCAGGACGCCATTATTCGCGCGGGATCCCGCGGCGCTCTGGTCGTCGACGGCGGTCCTGGTACGGGGAAGACCGTCGTCGCGCTGCACCGCACCGCCTATCTCCTGTACTCCGATCCTCGCCTGGGTCACCACCGGGGCGGCGTGCTGTTCGTCGGCCCGCACCAGCCCTACCTGGCCTACGTCTCCGACGTCCTGCCCAGCCTCGGAGAGGAAGGCGTACGGACAGCGACCCTGCGGGAGCTCGTCGCCGGAGGAGCCGAGGCGGCGATCGAGGCCGACCCGGACGTGGCCCGGCTGAAATCCTCCGCGGACATGGTCAAGGCGATCGAGCCGGCCGTGAGCTTCTACGAGAAGCGGCCCACCGAGGGAATGACGGTCCAGACCCCCTGGTCCGACATCTGGCTGAGCGCCGAGGACTGGGCCGAGGCGTTCGAAGCGCCAGACCCAGGGACTCCGCACAACGAGGCGCGCGACGCCATCTGGGAGCAGCTGGTCGCGATCCTGATCGACTCCCACGACGGCGACGTCCCGGCCGGCCTGCTCCGGAAGTCGCTGGCGCGGAACGAGGAACTGCGCACGGCCCTCAACCGCGCGTGGCCGCTGATGGACGCGGCCGACCTCGTCGCGGACCTGTGGTCGGTACCCGCCTACCTGCGCCTGTGCGCTCCCTGGCTCAGTCCCGATGATGTCCGGAAGCTGCAGCGCGAAGACGCCCGCGCCTGGACGGTTTCTGACCTGCCGCTCCTGGACGCGGCACGGCAGCGGCTTGGCGACCCGCAGACGTCCCGGCGCAAGCGCCGGCATGACGCCGCTATCGCCGCCGAACGCGAGCAGATGGCCAGGGTCATCGACAACCTGATCGAGGTCGCCGACGACGAATACGGCGTCGGCCTGGTGACGATGCTGCGCGGCGAGGACTTCCAGGACGCCCTGGTCGCCGAGGCCGCGCTGCCCAGCGCCGACGTTGACCTGCTCGCCGGCCCGTTCGCGCACATCGTGGTGGACGAGGCTCAGGAACTGACCGACGCGGAGTGGCGGATGCTGCTGCTCCGCTGCCCGTCCCGGAGCTTCACCATCGTCGGGGACCGTGCGCAGGCCAGGCACGGGTTCACCGAGACGTGGCGGGAACGGCTCGAGCGGATCGGGCTCGACCAGATCAGCCTGACCTCCCTGAGCATCAACTACCGGACGCCGGAAGAGGTCATGGCCGAAGCCGAGCCGGTCATCCGGGCCGTGCTCCCGGACGCCAACGTGCCGGCCTCCATCCGTAGCACCGGCCTGCCCGTCGTGCACGGATCTGCGCCGGATCTGGGCCCGATCCTCGACACCTGGCTCGCCGGACACGCCGAGGGGATCGCCTGCGTCATCGGCGATCCCACGTTCCGGGCGACATCCCGCGTCCGGTCGCTGACCCCGGAGCTGTCCAAGGGTCTCGAGTTCGACCTGGTCATCCTCATCAACCCGGCGGCATTCGGCCAGGGCATCGAAGGAGCGGTCGACCGCTACGTCGCGATGACCCGGGCGACCCGGCAACTCGTCATCCTCGTCAGCTCCTGACGCCGGCCGGGACACCCGCCGGCGCCGGGACATCCGCCGGCGCCTGGCGACGGTCAGATCTTGGTGCCTGGGCTGACCCGGGGGGCCGGCACCCGGAACCTGCGGATCTGCAGCGCCCGCATCACCGCGTACGTGGTCAGGCCCCGGGTGGACTCGCCGGGCAGCCGCTCGGCGACGAGCCTGTGCAGGCCGCGCCGGATCAGCAGCGCGTCCGCCACGATGATCACGATCAGCACCAGGACCAGCGGCGAGATGATCTCCTGCACGCTCTTGCTCCTCAGGAACACCGCGGCGAGCAGGACCACGAGGACGTACATGTAGTACTCGCTGGCCCGGCGCTTGGAGTCGATGTAGTCGCGGGCCAGCGCGCGGGCAGGACCGCGGTCGCGCGGGTTGAGCGCCCACGCCTCGCCCCGCTTCATCGCCTCGTACTTCGTAGCCCGGTCGGCGCGCACGTTAGCCTTTTCTTCCTTGGTGCGCGGCGCGGCCGGTGGCCGTGCGCCGGTGATCGGCTGGCGGCGCTTGGCCTCGGCCTCGCTGCGCTTGGGCGTGGGCCGCCCCTTAGCCGCCTCGGCGGCGGGGCGGGGCTTACTGTCTGCCGGGCCGTCCGGGCTCTGCGCGCCCGGGGAATCCTGGGCCGTGCCGTCCGTCGCCCCGGCGCTACGGCGTCGGAACACGCGCCCAGCTTAGCGGGGCGCGGGGGGTGGGTCCCCCGGAGGCGGCGGTGCTTGGCGGGGGCGGCCGCGGAGGCGGCGGAGTAGGGTCAGCACGACCCTCGCTACGCGGGTGGACGTGGTAGTGGCAATGCGGGTAACCGCGTAGGGTGGGATGCGACTAGTCGCACGGGCTCGTCCGCCGTCTAGCCGGTGCCCGGCCTCTATTTTCGGCCCGGTCACGCGGCCTGGTGGCGACGAAGAAGTAAATGAAGGGGACGGCCGCGCGTATGGGCGTGATGAAGCGAGTCTCACTTGTCTTCAAGGCCAAGGCCAACAAGGCCCTGGACAAGATGGAAGACCCTCGTGAGACCCTGGACTACTCCTACCAGCGGCAGCTCGAGTTGCTGACGAAGGTCCGCCGTGGGGTCGCGGATGTCGCCACGTCGCGCAAGCGCGTCGAGCTGCAGATGAACCAGCTCCAGCAGCAGGCCAACAAGCTTGAGGACCAGGCGCGCAAGGCGCTCGGGATGGGCCGTGAGGACCTCGCCCGGGCCGCGCTCGAGCGTAAGGCGTCGGCGCAGAGCCAGTTGAACGACCTGCAGGCGCAGTACGCCTCGCTGCAGGCCGAAGAGGAGAAGCTGACGGTCGCCTCGCAGCGGCTGCAGGCCAAGGTGGACGCCTTCCGCACCAGGAAGGAGACGATCAAGGCCACCTACACCGCGGCCGAGGCGCAGACCAGGATCAACGAGGCCTTCTCCGGTATCTCCGAGGAGATGGGCGACGTTGGCATGGCGATCCAGCGCGCAGAGGACAAGACCGCCCAGATGCAGGCCCGCGCGGGCGCGATCGACGAGCTGATGGCCTCCGGGGCGCTCGACGACGCCGTCGGCGGCCAGCGCGACGACATCCAGAACGAGCTGGACATGATGGCCGCGAGCAGCGACGTCGAGCGCGAGCTGAGCAGGCTCAAGGGCGAGATCAGCGCCAGCGCGCCCAAGCAGCTCGAAGGCGGCGCCAACGGCAACAGCCAGGAGCAGGCCCAGCGGCCTGCCGGCCAGCAGCAAAGCGGCCCGTACGCTCCGCCGCCCCCGCAGGCCCAGACCCAGCCGGCCAGCATCCCGGCCACCTCGGACCTGCCCGCCGAGCCGCAGGACGGTGAGGGGCCGTGATCGTCAGGATCCTCGGCGAGGGTCAGTACAGCGTGGGCGACACTGCCACCGCCGAACTCAACCGGCTCGACGCCGACCTCGAGAAGGCTGTCAACTCGGGCGACGAGGCCGCGTTCGCGACGGCGCTGCGGGCCTTGCTCGACCAGGTTCGCGCGCAGGGCGCGCCGCTGCCCTCGGATCGCCTCGAGCCGTCGGACCTCATCCTTCCCGACCCGGATTCCAGCATGGACGACGTCCGCAAGATGCTCGCGGACGACGGGCTCATCCCGGGCTGATCCCCGAAAGGCTCGAAAACCCTGGAGCATACTCGCGGGTAACGTTTGGCTTGCGTTCAGTGTTGTACAGGTAGATTTGGGCTAGTTAAATGGCTGCTTGGCTACCGGGCGAAACCGCTGCCCGGAGCCGAACGGAGGTGGCGCCATGGCGGCGCGGACCAGGTATGCGCCTGACCGGGGGCTGACGGTGCGGATGACCGCGACCATGTTCCTGCTCGGGCTGGTTTTTGTCGCGTTCGTCGCCGCGATCATCGGCATCGGGGCGGCGTATCACGCCTCCAGTGCCGCGATCGTGCTGTTCGCGGTGGTCCTCGGTGGCGGCTTCGCCATCGGGTCGCTGTTCTACTCGGACAAGATCGCGCTGGCCACGGCCGGGGCACGCGAGGTCAGCCCGGCCGACTCTGAGCAGGCGGCGCGCCTGCACGCCATCGTGGACCGGCTGTGCGCGCTGGCTGACATGCCCAAGCCACGGGTGGCCATCGCCGACACCGACATGCCGAACGCCTTCGCGACCGGGCGCAGCGCCGACCATGCGGTGGTCTGCGCGACCACCGGCCTGATGCGCAGGCTCGACAACAACGAGCTCGAGGGCGTCCTCGCGCACGAGATGTCGCACGTGGCGCACAAGGACGTCCAGGTGATGACGATCGCGTCGTTCCTGGCCATCATCGCCGCGCTGCTGATCAGGATCGCCTTCTACGGCGAGCTGTTCGGCGGTGGCCGCCGCAACAGCAACAACCAGAACGCCGCGATCGTCATGTTCGCGCTGATGGCGGTCAGCATCGTCGTCTACGCGATCAGCTTCCTGCTGATCAGGCTGCTCTCCCGGTACCGGGAGCTGTCCGCGGACCGCAGCGGCGCGCTGCTCACCGGCCAGCCGAGCGCGCTGAAGAGCGCGCTGATCAAGGTCACCGGGCAGATGGCCAGGATCCCGACCAGGGACCTGCGCACCGCGCAGCCGCTGAACGCGTTCTTCTTCGCTCCCGCGATGAACCTGAGCGGCGGCACGGGCCTGTCCAACATCTTCTCCACCCACCCGAGCCTGGAGCGCAGGCTGGCCGAACTCGACAAGGTGCAGCAGCAGCTCGGCCGGACCGCCGGGTAGGGACCTCATGGGCTTCCTGGACACGCTGCTCGGCCGGACCAAACCCGTCCAGCCGAAGCTGGACGACCTGTTCGCGCTGCCGTCGGCGGCGGTCACGCTGGACGCGGGAGCCGGATTCAAGCCCACTGGATCCGGCTCCGTCTGCTTCCGTCCCGTCGAGGGCCGGTCCTTCGCCGACGTGCAGAAGGACGTCCAGGACCTGCTCAACGCCAGCTCGGGTAAGGATGGCGGCCTGCCTGTCGAGGTGACCAAGGACGATTACGGCTTCACCTGGCTGGTCAGCTCGCACATGTCGGACGAGCTCGAGGCCCTGGTCACCGACTTGCACGCGGTTAATTCCTCGCTGGTGGACAACGGCTTCGGCCCTCAGCTGCTGTGTACCCTGGTCGCGTTCCGGGATGACTCCGAACGCCGCCTTGGCCTGATCTACCTGTACAAGCGGGGTGCCTTCTACCCGTTCGCCCCGCTGTCCGGCGAGCGCCGGGACAACGCGCTCGAACTGCAGGTCAAGGGCGTGATCGGGGACGACCTGAAGTGGGAGCAGGATCTGTCCCGGTGGTTCCCGGTCTGGGGCGCCCCCGGGCTGTGAGCCACGCCTCAGGGGTGGCTGGAATGCGGCCGCACGACATATCGTTGGATTGCACGTTGGGTAACGACTAACGCCAACGCCGCGTGAGTGCGGCTCACTGGAACCAGGCGGGAGCTAAGGTGACTGTTCAGCAAGAGGCTACGCAGCGGATCATCCTGACCGACGTCGCCGCGGCCAAGGTGAGCTCGCTGCTCACCCAGGAGGGCCGCGACGACCTCAAGCTGCGCATCGCGGTGCAGCCGGGCGGGTGCTCGGGGCTTCGCTACCAGCTCTACTTCGACGAGCGCGACATCGAGGGCGACATCGTCAGCGAGTTCGGCGGCGTGCGGGTGGTGACCGACAAGATGAGCGCCCCGTACCTGATGGGCGCCACCATCGACTTCGTGGACACCATCGAGAAGCAGGGCTTCACGATCGACAACCCGAACGCGACGGGTTCGTGCGCCTGCGGCGATTCCTTCCACTGACGCTGACCGGGGGGGTAGGGTAACGCCGTGCGCATCGCGGTCACGGGGTCGATTGCGACCGATCACCTGATGACGTTTCCCGGTAAGTTCAGCGACCAGCTGATCGCCGACAAGCTCGACAAGGTTTCGCTGTCATTCCTTGTCGACGAGCTGGCCATCCGGCGGGGCGGAGTCGCGGCCAACATCGCCTTCGGTCTCGGCGTGCTCGGCCTGCGGCCGCTGCTCGTCGGCGCGGTGGGGGCCGACTTCGAGGACTACCGGCACTGGCTGGAAGACCACGGGGTCCGCACGGCGGGCGTACGGGAGTCGCTGCTGCGGCATACCGCCCGCTTCGTCTGCACCACCGACGTGGACGGCAACCAGATCGGCTCGTTCTACGCCGGCGCCATGGCCGAGGACGCGGACATCAGGATCGCGCCGCTGGCCGAAGAGCACGGCGGCATCGACCTGGTGCTGATCGGGGCCGGGGACCCCGGTGCCATGGTGGCGCACACCGCGGAGTGCCGCGAGGCCGGCCTGAAGTTCGTCGCCGACCCGTCCCAGCAGCTGGCCAGGATCCTCGGCGACGAGCAAGTGCGCGCGCTGGTCGACGGCGCGGACTACCTGTTCGGCAACGAGTACGAGGAAGCGCTGATCGAGCGCAAGTCCGGCTGGGGCAGCGCGGAAATGCTGGCCCGGGTGGGGGTCAGGATCACCACCCTGGGCCCGGACGGTGCCCGCATCGATCAGCACGGACAGGCGCCGGTCACGGTGCCCGCGGTGCCCGACGCCAAGCCCGTGGACCCCACCGGTTCGGGCGACGCTTTCCGCTCCGGCTTCCTCGCCGCCATCGCCTGGGGCTTGTCCCTCGAACGCGCCGCTCAGCTCGGCAACCTGCTGGCGGTGCACGCGCTGGAGGCCACCGGACCGCAGGAGTACAACCTCAAGCCGGGTCCGCTGGCGGACCGCTTCGCCGCCGCCTACGGCGACACCGCGGCGGCTGAGGTCGCGGTTCACCTGTCGGCCTGAGCCGGTTTTCATACCGAACGGGCCTGGTTCAAGCCCGGGAACCGGTTGCCGGGTGCCGCATGGGCCGTCCGGGTCTGGTGGCGGTAGCGTGGCGGCATGGGAACCGCGCTCGCATCCGGGTATCAGGGACCGCCCGAGCTCACGGTGGCCCGGGCGTTCACCGAGTGGACGCTCGATCCGTGGATGCTGGCGCTGGTGCTGATCCTGGGCGGCGGCTACCTGGCTGCGGTGCGCCGGAAGCCGGACTGGCCGGTGGCGTGGCGGATCTGGTTCCTCGGACTCGGCCTGGGTTTCCTGGTCATCGCGACGATGTCCTTCGTCGGCGTCTACTTTCCCGTGCTGTTCTATGTCCGGGCGGTGCAGACGGTGCTGCTTGTCCTGGTGGCGCCGTTGTTCCTGGCGCTCGGGCGCCCGATCTCGCTCGCCGTCGCGGTGTTCCCCCGGGCGGGCGCGCGCCTGGAGGCGGTCATCAGGTCACGGCCGGCCCGGATCATCACGTTCCCCGCGATCACCACGTTCGCGCTGGTGGGCGTGCCCTTCGTCATGTACTTCACGTCCTGGTACACGGCCTCCTTCCACAGCACCGCCGTCCGCGAGGTCACCTACCTGGCGCTGGTGGTGCCCGGCCTGGCGTTCTTCTGGACCCTGCTGCGGGTGGACCCGGTGCCGAAGAAGTATTCCTACGCGGTCTCGATGTGGATCACCGGCGCGGAGGTGATCGGCGACGCGTTCCTGGGCCTGGCCATCATCGCCTACCAGGGCCTCATCGGCGCGGCGTACTACCACGCGCTGGCCCGGCCCTGGGGCCCCACCCTGCAGGCGGACCAGGTCATCGGCGGGGGAGCGCTGTGGATCCTCGGCGACCTGGTCGGCCTGCCGTTCCTGGCCGCTCAGCTGATGCAGCTGATACGGGAGGACGAGTCCGACGCGGCCAGGATCGACGCCGAGCTCGACGCCAGGGACGCCGAGCTCGAGGCGGCGGCCGTGGGCGGGCCGGGGGAGGAAGGGGAACAAGAGACCAGGCCCTGGTGGGAGGACGACCCGCGCTTCACCGGCCGCTTCAAGCCGACCTGAAGGACCAGCCCCCGGTCAGAGCATGCGGCGGATGTACAAGGCCCAGCCGCCCTGCGGCAGTTCCTGGTGGCCGGCGAACTCGTGCGCCTTCATCGTGCACCAGGACGGGATGTCGGTATAGGCCGCCGGGTCGTCCGCCAGCACCGCCACGACGGCGCCCAGCGGGACGTCCCTGATCTGCTCCGCGAGCATGATGATCGGAATCGGGCACTTCCGGCCCAGCGCGTCGATGGTCCGGGCGGGCACCATAGCCGGGGCGGGAACCGGGGCCCGTTCGGGCTCGGTAAAAGGACCGGGACCGAGGCCGGCGGCCTGCCGGCCCGACGGGCCGCGGCCGAACAGGCGAACCCTGCGGCCGCTCACCGGAGCACCCTCACGCCTTCCATCATGCCCGCCTCCGCCCCAGGTACGCGCGCGGTGTACGAAGTTGACACAAACATGCGGGGTCCTAGAAGGCTCGCGGTCGGTGCGCGATACTGTTTGCACGACACGTTGTAGCAGAACCGAGGAAGGCCCTCGCCTTGACTACCGACAACGCCGGACAGGGTGGCAGAAAGCCCCGGGCGCGCGTCAAGCGCGCGGCGGGCATGACGGTTGCGGTCAGCTTCCTGGTCCTCGGCCTTACCGGCTGCACGAACAACACGTTCACCCGGCTCGGCTTCCCGAACCCGATCACCGAGCAGGGCAAGACGACCCTTACCCTCTGGCAGGGCTCCTGGATCACCGCCTTCTGCGTCGCCGCGCTGGTCTGGGGGCTGATCCTGTGGGCGGTGATCTTCCACCGCAAGCGGGGTGACAAGCTCCCGCCGCAGGCGCGCTACAACATGCCGATCGAGATCATGTACACGGCGGTGCCGTTCGTGCTGATCGCGGTGCTGTTCTACTTCACCGCGAAGGACGAGAACTACATCGACAAGCTGCCGAGCAAGCCCGACGTGACGGTGAACGTGCTCGGGTTCCAGTGGAGCTGGCAGTTCAACTACCCGCAGTACCACGTGACGAACGTCGGCGAGATGTGGGGCGAGGGCCCGCTGCCGGTGCTGGAGATCCCGGAAGGTGAGACCGTCCAGTTCAACCTGGCCTCCGAGGACGTGGTGCACTCGTTCTGGGTCCCGGAGTTCCTGTTCAAGCGGGACGTCATCCCCGGCCACCCGAACCACTTCGCGGTCACCTTGACGCAGACGGGGACCTTCATCGGGCACTGCAGCGAGCTGTGCGGCCTTTACCACAGCCGGATGCTGTTTACGCTGAAGGTCGTGACCCCGCAGCAATTCCAGGCGTACATGGCCGCGCAGCATGCGGCACAGAGTTCATCCGGGAGCACCAGTTGAGCCCCACCCACCTCCCCAAGCCCCCACCCCTGTACCGGCTAGCGAGCACGGGGCTTTCCGGCCCGGGCGAGCGGCCGGTGGCCCGGAGGGCTTCCGGATGGTGCGAACCGCGGGAGGGAGCGCAGTGAGCACGATCGAGCAGCCGCAGGTGGCCGTCGTCGACACGCCGCGGACCGAGCGCAAGGGCAGGATCCTCGCGTCCTGGCTGTCCTCGACCGATCACAAGATCATCGGCCACCTGTACCTGATCACGTCGTTCTTCTTCTTCCTGGTCGCCGGGGTCATGGCGCTGCTGATGCGGATCCAGCTGCTCGGCCCGGACGAGCATTTCGTGTCCGACCAGCAGTACAACGAGCTGTTCACCATGCACGGCACGCTCATGCTGCTGCTGTTCGCCACGCCGCTGTTCGTCGGGTTCGCGAACGAGGTGCTGCCGCTGCAGATCGGCGCGCCCGACGTGGCGTTCCCGCGGATGAACATGCTGAGCTACTGGTTCTTCTTGTTCGGCGGCCTGATCCTGCTGTCCAGCTTCCTGACCCCGGGCGGTTCGGCCTCGTTCGGCTGGTACGCGTACTCCCCGCTGACCAGCGCGATCTACTCGCCAGGCATCGGTGCCGACATGTGGATCATGGGCCTGGTGCTGTCCGGCCTCGGCACCATCTTGTCCGGGGTCAACTTCATCACCACGATCTTCTGCATGCGCGCGCCCGGCATGACCATGTTCCGGATGCCCATGTTCACCTGGAACGCGCTGCTCACCTCGATGCTGATCCTGATGGCGTTCCCGCCGCTCGCCGCCGCGCTGCTGGTGCTCGAGATCGACCGGCGGCTGGGCGCGCACGTCTTCGACGCCGCCAGCGGCGGCGCCATCTTGTGGCAGAACCTGTTCTGGTTCTTCGGCCATCCGGAGGTCTACATCCTGGCGCTGCCGTTCTTCGGCATCGCGACCGAGATCATCCCGGTGTTCAGCCGTAAGCCCCTGTTCGGCTACAAAACGCTGATCGCCGCGACGATCGCGATCGCCGGCCTGTCGATGACCGTGTGGGCGCACCACATGTTCACCACCGGTGCCGTCCTGCTGCCGTTCTTCTCGTTCATGACGTTTCTGATCGCGGTGCCGACCGGGGTGAAGTTCTTCAACTGGATCGGCACCATGTGGAAAGGCCAGCTCACCTTCGAGCCGCCGATGCTGTTTACCGTCGGGTTCCTCATAGTGTTCCTGTTCGGCGGGGTCACCGGCATCATGCTGGCTTCCCCGCCCATCGACTTCGCCGTGTCCGACTCCTATTTCGTGGTCGCGCACTTCCACTACGTGCTGGCCGGCACGGTGCTGTTCGAGATGTTCGCCGGCTTCTATTTCTGGTGGCCGAAGATGACCGGGAAGATGCTGAACAGCCGGCTCGGCAAGGTCCAGTTCTGGTTCATGTTCATCGGGTTCAACATGACGTTCCTGGTCCAGCACTGGATAGGCGTCGAGGGCATGCCGCGTCGCGTCGCCAACTACCCCTACCTGCCCGGGAATGTGACCACGCTCAACATCATCTCGTCCGTCGGGTCGTGGATTCTCGCCCTGTCCGTGCTCATGTTCTTCTGGAACGTGTACATCACCTGGCGGCACGGGGTAAAGGTGACCGAGGAGGACCCGTGGGGTTACGCCAGCTCGCTGGAATGGGCGACGTCTTGCCCGCCGCCGCGGCACAACTTCTACCGGATCCCGCGGATCAGGTCCGAGCGGCCCGCCTTCGAGGCGCATTATCCGCACATCAAGTGGGGACGTGAGTCGTACGGGCTTGACCAGACGCTTCCGGCCATCGAGAGGGCGCGCGAGTGAGCGTTATCCAGTACCGATCAGGGAACACGGGCCGTTTCGGCCGGCGAACGTGAGGGTCGGCGGGCACCCTGACGGAGAACTGAATAACGCGAACCTTTTCGAGAACGAGAGTAGGTTCCTGACATGAAGGTGGAAGGCTGGCTGTTCCTCGGCTGCGGGGTCTTCTTCGCCGCCGCGGACGTCGTGTACTGGTACGTGTCGAAGGACCCGACCGGGACCGCCGCGCTCGCGTTCGCCGTCGGGCTCGCCGTGCTCACCGGCTTCTACGTGCTGTTCACCGGGCGCCGCCTGCCCGAGCGCCCGGAAGACGACCCCCAGGGCGAGATCGAGCAGGGTACCGGCGAGGTCGGGTTCTTCAGCCCGCACAGCTGGTGGCCGCTGTTCCTCGCGCTCGCCTCGGCAGCGGCCGCCCTGGGCTTCGCGGCCGGCTGGTGGCTGTTCCTGATCGGGGCGCTGTTCACGATGTGCGCCGCGATCGGTTTCGTCTTCGAGTACTACCGGGGCCACTTCTCCCATTAGTCGTGCCGCGGTCGTCACCGCGGGGTGATGGCCAGGCCGGACTGGTAGGCGATGATGACCAGCTGGATGCGGTCCCTGGCGTCGAGCTTGGTCAGCAGGTGGGCCACGTGGGTCTTGGCCGTGGCCGGGCTGATCGTCAGCTCCTCGGCGATCTCGGCGTTGGACATGCCGCGGGCGACCATCGTGAGCACCTCGAGCTCGCGGTCGGTCAGCACCCGCTGAAGTTTGTCCCGGCCCTGGCCGGCCGCAGCGTCGCCGGCCTGCGGCGCGGCCGGCGCGGGGCCGGCGCGGGCGAACTCGCCGATCAGCCGCCGGGTGACGCTGGGCGCCAGCAGCGCGTCGCCGGCCGCCACCACCCGGATAGCGGTCAGCAGGTCGGCGGGCAGCGTGTCCTTGAGCAGGAAGCCGCTGGCCCCGGCCCGCAGCGCGGCGAACACGTACTCGTCCAGGTCGAAGGTGGTCAGGATGAGGGCGCGGACGTCGGTGCTCTCGGTGATCCGCCTGGTCGCCTCGATGCCGTCCATGACCGGCATCCGCACGTCCATCAGGATGACATCGGGTCTGGCCTGCCGTGCGGCTTCGACCGCCTCCACGCCGTTGCCGGCCTCGCCTACCACCGCGAAGCCCGGTGTGGCCGCGATGATCCCGCAGAAGCCCACCCGGACCAGGGCCTGGTCGTCGGCGACCGCCACCCGCAGGGTCATGTGAAGTACCTACCTCACCGGACTCCATCGGACGGCAGCGGAATGTGCGCGCTGACCTGGAAGCCGTAGCCGGGCAGCGGCCCGGCGCTGAACTCGCCGCCGAGCAGGCTCACCCGCTCGCGCATCCCGATGATACCGTGCCCGCTGCCGCCGATGGCGCCGCCGGCCTGGGGGAAGGCGCCGGGCGCGCCCCGGGCCGGCGGCGCGCCGTCCGCCGGGTGCTCGCCGAGGGTGATTTCGTGATGCGCTACCCCGGCGCCGGTCAGTGCGGGCACGCCCGCGCCGTTGTCGGTTACCTCGAGGATCAACTCGTCGTGCCCGTAGCCGATCAGCACCTGGCATGAGCTCGTGCGAGCATGCTTGACCACGTTGGTCAGCGCTTCCTGCACGATCCGGTAGGCGGACAGGTCGATGCTGGCGGGCAGGTCCCTGGGCTGCCCGTAGCGGGTCACGTCTACCCGGACGCCCGCGCTCGCGGTGCGCGCGATCAGTCGGTCCAGGTCGGCCAGCCCGGGCGCGGGAAACAGCGGCGCGGCCCCGTTGAGCCCTCGGGCCCCCTTGAACCCTTGGACCGCGTTTACCCGGCCGTCCTCGAGATCCGGGCACCGAGCCGCACCAGCCGCCGCCGAACCGGTCGCCGCCGACGGGGCGGCGTCGTCCCTGGCGGCGTCGGTCTCGTCCGCGTGGCGCAGGGCACCGAGCATCCGGCGCATCTCGTCCAGGGCCTCCCGGCTGGTGGCCTGGATGGCGCCGAGGGCGTCGCGCGCGTCGGCGGGCTGCGTGTCGATGACGTACTGGCCGTATCCGGCCTGGACCGCGATGACGCTCATGCTGTGCGCGACCACGTCGTGCAGTTCCCGCGCGATGCGCAGCCGCTCCTCGGCGACCGCCTTGCTCGCCGCCTCGTCTTGCAGCCTGATCGCGTACCGGCGCCGCTGGCGCACGATGTAACCGGTGAACCAGGCGATGATCACGCACAGCGCGGCCGAGACCAGCCCGCCGTGCAAGAAGGAATCGTTCCCGGTCAGTGTCAGCAGGATGGCGTCGGTGAGCAGGGTGGCGAACACGGCGATGAGCACCCGCACCGCGATCTGGCGGTTTTCGTAGGTCGCCGCGACCAGGTAGAGGACGTAGCCGATGGGCAGGAAGTAGATCAGGGTGCCGTTCGTCGGGCCGATCAGCGTGGTCACGACGACCGAACCGGCCAGCAGGACGCCGAGCATGAAGGTCGGCCGACGGCGGCGCATGCCGACCGCCATCACCGCCACCGTGACGAGGAAGAAGGCCAGCGGCCCGGTCAGCGGCACACGGTAGGGCACGAAGCCGGACGGGGTTTCCATGACCCGGACGACGCCGTGTCTGATGGACGCGAAGAGGACCAGCCCGAGCACCCCGCCGACGACGTAGTCGAGCGCGGCCCAGTGCCGGGGACTCAGCCGCTTGGTCAGCGGCGGCCGCTGACGGGCGGCCGAAGCCTGCGAATGCGTACGCACGAGACTACCGTAACCGCCCTCGCCGCCGGAGGCGTCATCCTGCAGGCGTAGGCCATGTGACAAACCGCGGACCGCGCCTGGGCACGTTCGGCTTCTCGGTGCTGATACCGCTCACCGCGCTCATCATCGGCACCAGCGTGCGCGGCGCTGAGATCGACGAGGGCAGCATCATCCACCTGCTGGCCACCCCGGTGCGCAGGTCGTCGGTCATCGTGACCAAATTCCTCGTGGCGACCGTGCTGACCATGGTCTTCGCCGCGTTGCCCGAGCTCGGTGAGCCACTACGGCCTCGGCATCGCCAACGCGTTCGTAGACGACCCCGTACTGCAGGCGGGCCTCGGCGTGCTGACGTCCGTGGTCATGGGCGCCATCGTGACGGTCCTCGCCCTGGTGCTGGCGGTGAACCTGCTGTCGTCCTTCACCCTCAAGGGAGAGCCCGCCTAGTCTTGAGCGGCCGCCCGGGCGCGAACCTGCCGACAGCGAAACCGGCGCCTGCCCCGGCTGGATAAACCGGGGCAGGCGCCGGACTGATCGCTCACCAGGGCGTGGTCACCCGCCCTCCGGGGGCTCCTGCTCGGCGGCGTCCCCCGCGGGTTGCGGCCCGGGCCCGGACGCCGGGGACGACCCGACCGCCTCGTGCTCCTCGCCGGCCTCCTCGGCCGCCTGACCGTCCCCGTGCCCGTCGGCCTCGAGCACGGCGGTCTCGGCGAAGGCGCGGTTGGCGACCGCCTTGGCCCTGCCGAGCAGCCCGCGCGAGGCGGGCACGGGCACGCCGTTCGCGTCCTCGGAACCGGGCGGGGGCATCAGGGCGGGTACCTTCTTCGCCTCGATCACCGCCCGGGCCTCCTCGTTCAGCGGCTTGTGCACCTCGATGAACTGGCCGTTCGGCAGCTGCCTGATGATGCCCGACTCGTAGCCGTGCAGCAGCTCCTCGCGGTCCTTACGCTGCAGGCCGATACAGATACGCCTGGTGACGATGAAGGCGACGGCGGGCCCGACGAAGATGAGCACCCGCGCGATCCAGGTGATGGTGTACAGCGGGATCTGCAGCTTGTCGGCGATGACGTCGTTGGCGCCCTCGGCCCACAGCACGCCGTAGAACGTCACCGCGGCCATGCCGGTGGCGGTCCGGATCGGGGCGTTCCGCGGCCGGTCGTTGATGTTGTGCCAGGACTTGTCCCCGGTCGCCCACTGCTCGAAGAACGGCCACAGCGCGGCCCCGCCCAGGATGATGGTGAGCGGCACGATGAACGGGATGGCTACGCCGAAGGGGATCGTGTGCCCGAGGAAGTTCCACTCCCAGGCGGGCATGATGCGCAGCGAGCCTTCCAGGATGCCCATGTAGAAGTCGGGCTGCGAGGCCGACGAGATGGCCACCGGCGTGTAGGGCCCGTACAGCCAGATCGGGTTGATCTGGGCGAAGGTGGCCAGCAGCACCAGCGCCCCGAAGATGAAGAAGAACCAGGCGCCGCCCTTGGCCATGAAGTACGGGAAGAACGGCTGGCCGCGCACGTTCTTCTCGGTGTTCCCCAGGCCCGGCATCTGCGTGTGCTTCTGGTGGAACATGATGAACAGGTGCGCGGTGATCAGCGCCAGTAGCAGGCCCGGGATCAGCAGCACGTGGATGATGTACATCCTCGGCACGATGTCGTTCCCCGGGAACGGCCCGCCGAACAGGAAGTACGCCACGTAGGTGCCGATGATCGGGATGCCTTGCAGGACGCCCTCGAAGATCCGCAGGCCGGCGCCGGACAGCTGGTCGTCGGGCAGCGAGTAGCCGAACAGGCCCTCGACGAGCCCCAGCGTGAACAGCGCGATCCCGATCAGCCAGTTGACCTCGCGGGGTTTGCGGTAGGCGCCGGTGAAGAACACCCGCAGCATGTGGATGATGAGCGCGGCCATGAACAGGTCGGCCGCCCAGTGGTGGATCTGCCTCATCAGCAGCCCGCCGCGGACGTCGAAGCTGATGTTCAGCGTCGAGGCGTACGCCTCGCTCATCCGGATGCCGTCGAGCTTGACGTACGAGCCGTGGTAGACCACGTCGGTCATCGACGGCACGAAGAACAGCGACAGGAAGGTCCCGGTCAGCAGCAGGACGACGAACGACCACAGCGCGATCTCGCCGAGCATGAACGACCAGTGGTCAGGGAACACCTTCCGCATGAGCACGCGGAAGCCGCGCGCCCCGTGGAACCTGTCGTCCAGCCACGACCCGGTACCCTTCAGCGCCTTCGGGACGTCGAAATCAGTGCTCATCCGCGCTCCCAGAAACTCGGGCCGACGGGCTGGGTGAAGTCGCTCCTGGCCACCAGGTACCCGCTCGAGTCGACGGTCATCGGCAGCTGCGGCAGCGGCCGGGGGGCCGGGCCGAAGATCACGGTCGCGCCGGTCGCCGCGTCGAACGTGGACTGGTGGCACGGGCACAGGATGTGGTGCGTGGTCTCCTCGTACAGCGCCACCGGGCATCCGACGTGCGTGCAGATCTTGGAGTAGGCGACGATGTTGTCGACCGTCCAGTTCATCGTGCCTATCAGCGTACTCCCCGCGTACGAGGTGGGAATCTGCAGCTCACCCGGGCGGAACTTGATCAGGATGACGGTGGCCTTGGCCAGCGCGTCCAGGTCGTCGGTGTAGCCCTCGGGCACGATCGTGATCATGCTGCCCGGCGAGTTGAACTGGGCGGGGGTGACCGGCTGGTTGGTGCCGTACACGAGCAGCCGCCGGCCCGGGCTCCACACGGTGTGCCGCAGGCTGGTCCCGGGCAGCGGGCCCAGGTCCCGCAGCAGCACGATCGGGGCGGCGATCAGCGGCAGCGTGCCGAGCATCAGCGTGCGCCGGACCAGTGGCCGCTTGACGAACTGGCTGTACTCCGTGCCCTGCTTGAAGGTGGCCTCGAACTCCTGCCGGTCCTTCTCGTCGGACCGGAGATCGTGCCGCTCCTCGACGATCTCGGCATCCGGCATCAGGTGCCGCACCCAGATCAGCGCGCCCAGGCCGAGGGAGAGCAGGGCAAGGGCCAGCGAGGTGCCCAGGGCCAGGTTGGACCGCAGGGTCTTGTCGACCGTGTGCACCCCGAGGCCCACGTAGGCGGCGATGAACCCGCAGCCGGCGATGAACGCGAACGTGAAGCAGGCCGCGACTATCCGCTCGGCCCGCTTGGCGTGCAGGATCACCCTCGGGTCATCCGGCGGGAGGCCGTGGAGGACCGGGACGCCTGCTTCTTCCTCCTCTTCTCCGGCTTCTCCGGCGGCCCCCGCCGCGTCGCCCTGCTCGGCCACCGCGGTCGACCCGAGCAGGCGCGGCGCGGGCGGGGGAGTGCCGATCACCCGGTGCGGCGCAGCCGGGACCTCGGGACCCTCGGGCTGTTCCATGTCGCTCATGATTGCCTCTGCTCCGTCCCCGTCGGTCTTGGATCACGCCGCTTGGCGGTGATCCACATCGCGACGACCACCAGGAAGCCCAGCCCGCCGAGGAAGATCACCAGGCCCTCGGTGATGGGACCGGTCCGGCCGAGCGAGAAGCCGCCCGGGTTGGGCTCGACCCGCGTCTGGGTGATATAGGCGATGATGTCGCGCTTGGCCTGCGGGCTGAGCACGCCGTCGGCGAACACCGGCATGGCCTCGGGCCCGGTCAGCATGGCCGTATAGATCTGCGTCGGGGTGGACTCGGTCAGCGCCGGCGCGTCCTTGCCGTAGGTCAGCGCGCCGCCCGCCCCGGCGAAGCCGTGGCACTGCGCGCAGTTGGCGCTGTACAGCTGCGAGCCGAGCGCGGTGTCGGCCCCGACGGTCGACACCTGCTGGGCAGTCGGGATCGGGGGGCCGCCGCCCAGCGCGGCGACATAGTCGGCGATCAGGTAGATCTCCGCCAGGCTGAACGTCACCGGCTTACGCTCGTTCTCCGCGCCGACCTCCTTGGCCGGCATGCGGCCGGTGGACATCTGGAAGTAGACCGCGGCCGCGCCCGCGCCGACCAGGCTCGGCGCCTGGTCGGTGCCCTGGGCCTGGAGGCCGTGACAGCTCGAGCAGTTCGCCTCGAACAGATCCTTGCCCGCGGTGATGTCCTGCTGCGATGCGGGCGGTGCCGATGCCTCCGCGGTGCCACCCGAACGGGTGAGCGACCCGTAGAGCAGCGCGACAACGACGAGCCCGAGCAGCAGTGCCGCGTAGCTGGCGACCGGGCGCCTGCGCCTGGCATTGATCCAGCTCACTCGCTGTCCCCTGACTAGTGGATGAGGTAGATGACGGTGAACAGGCCGATCCACACGACGTCGACGAAGTGCCAGTAATACGACACGACGATCGCGCTGACCTGCTGTTCGTGGGTGAAGGTCCGGGCCGCGTAGGTACGGCCGAGGAGGAACAGGAAGGCGACCAGGCCACCTGCCACGTGCAGGCCGTGGAACCCGGTGGGTATGTAGAACACCGAGCCGTACGCGCTGGACGACAGCGTGAGGTGGTCCTTGGTGACCAGCATGTAGTACTCGATGCTCTGCCCTATGTCGAAGTACAGGCCCATGAAGAAGGTGAGCACGTACCACTCGCGCAGCCCCCAGCTCATCGGGTGCCACACCGACCTGGTCCGCCTGATCTGGCCACGCTCCACCGCGAACACGCCCATCTGGCAGGTGACGCTGGACAACAGCAGGACGGTGGTGTTGACCGAGCCGAGCACGATGTTGAGATGCGCCCCCGGCCAGGGCAGCCCCGCCCCCTTGCTCACCGACCTGACGGTGAAGTACATCGCGAACAAGGCCGCGAAGAACATCAGCTCGGAGGAGAGCCAGATGATGGTGCCGACGCTGACCAGATTGGGTCTGCTGGCCGGCGAACGTGGCGCCGTCTCGACGGTTGCTGTCGTCACGAAGCAATTATTACGACAACCTGTAGGGGATCGCTACGTGACCCCCGCGTTAGTGTCCCTGCGGTCTCAATTGTTAGCCCGCCGGCCCGCCCTCGCTAGCCGGCACCGGACGGCGCTCACCGTCACATTAATGTTCGCGCCGTCCGGTAGCCCTTCGGGCCGCCGGCCGCTCGGGCGGGCCGGCGGGAACCCGCCGCCGGCCCGCCCTCGCTAGCCGGCACCGGACGGCGCTCACTGTCGGTACCATGCATTTTCATGAAGGTCGCTGTGTACAGCCACGACGCCGATGTCCGGGCCCAGGTCAGGCTCGCCATCGGGCGCCGCCCCGCGTTGGACGTGCCGGAGGTCGAGATCATCGAGGTAGCCACCCAGCCCGGGCTGTTCCGGCTGCTCGACGCGGGCGGCGCGGACGTGATGGTGCTCGACGGGGAGGCCCAGCCGGCCGGCGGAATGGGCGTCTGCCGCCAGGCCAAGGACGAGATCTACAACTGCCCGCCGGTGCTGCTGATCATCGGCCGGGCCGACGACGGCTGGCTGGCCACCTGGTCGCGGGCCGACGCCGTGGTCAGCCACCCCATCGACCCGGTCGCGCTGGCACACGAGCTGGCCGGGCTGATGCGCGAACGTCCCGCGATCAGCAGCTGACCCGCCGTAAGCTAGGAGCGTTATGCGAAACCGGCTGCGAGTGCGGGCCTTTTGGGTCTGCGCGAGCAGTCGGTGCAGGCCGCGGGCAGCAACCGCAGCGGGTCTTCGCGTAACGCGAACTTTTGCATAAGACACTAGGTTTTTATCCCGAACGGACCGGGTTTCACGCCTCTGTTCCGCTCTCCCCGAGATCCCGGACGACCTGAGCACCTCCGGAGCAGTTATGGATGCCCGAACAACCTGGCCCGCGCTCTTGTCGGCTCTCATCCGCGGCGACTCGCTCACCGCCGACGAGAGCGAGTGGGCCATGAACGAGATCATGGACGGCGTGGCCACGCCGTCCCAGATCGCGGGCTTCGGGGTCGCGCTGCGGATCAAGGGCACGTCGGTGGCGGAGATGACCGGGCTGGCCCGGTCGATGCTCGCCCACGCCACGCCTATCGACCTCTCTGGCCAGCTGACCGACCTGGTGGGAACGGGCGGCGACGGAGCCCGCACGGTCAACGTGTCGACGATGGGCACGATCGTGGCGGCGGCTGCGGGCGCGAAGATGATCAAGCACGGAAACCGGGCGGCGTCATCCGCCTGCGGGGCGGCCGACGTGCTCGAGGCGCTGGGCGTGGTCATCGACCTGCCGCCGGCGGCGACCGTCCAGCTGGCTGCCGAAGTGGGCGTGGCCTTCTTGTTCGCACCGCTCTACCACCCGGCGCTGCGGTACGCGGGCCCGACCCGCAGCGAGCTGGGCGTGCCCACCGTGTTCAACTTCCTCGGTCCGGTGGCCAACCCCGCCCGGCCCGTGGCGCAGGCGGTCGGGGTGTTCGACCCCCGGATGGGCGAGATCATCGCCGGCGTGCTGGCCGGCCGGGGCTGCTCGGCCCTGGTGTTCCGCGGTGACGACGGTCTGGACGAGCTCACCACGACCGGCCCGTCCGCGCTGTGGGTGGTGCACGACGGCGAGGTGGCCCGGACGCAGTTCTCCCCGTCCGCGCTCGGCCTGCCCGAGGCCTCGGTCAGTGACCTGCGGGGCGGCGACGCCGCGCACAACGCGTCCGTGGCCCGCGCCGTGCTGGCCGGCCAGCCCGGCCCGGTACGCGACATCGTGCTGCTGAACGCGGCCGCTGCGCTGGCCGCGACGGTCGGCGTCGCCGGACCGGGCGCGGTCGTCCCGGCGCTGACCGACGGTTACGCCCGCGCCGCCGAAGCCGTCGACACCGGTGCCGCCAGCGCCCTGCTCGACCGCTGGGTCCAGGTGAGCCGCCGCCTGGTGCCCGCGCTGCCGACGCGGTAAACCGCTGAGGGTCCGGGCCCCGGCGGCTCAGGCCTCGGCGCCCAGCCCGAGGGAAAAGGCCGCGTCCAGGTCGTGGCGGCTGTAAGTGCGGAACGCGATGTGCGTCTGCGTGTGCGTGACGCCGGCAACCCTGTTCAGCCCGCCGGGGATGACGTCGGCGAGCTCGTCGTGCGTCCTGACCCGGACCATGGCCACCAGGTCGAAGTCGCCGGTGACCGAGTAGACCTCGCTGACCTCGGGGATCTGGGCGATCATCTCGGCGACCTCGGGGATGCGCTGGATCTCTGCCCGCACCAGAACGATCGCGGTGACCACCGGATGCCTCCCGTATTGGCGGGGTTTACTGAGCTTGGCTTGCGCTTACGCTACCAATACGGCCGCTGCTGCGCCGGCCTCGAGGGCCCCGTCTTAGCGCCGCCCGGTGGAGCAGGAACCTTCCGCCTTCAGGCGGAACAGGAAGTCAACACGTCGGGCCACGCGCTGAGGTCGCCAAGGGTGCGGATGCCGCGGTGCGCCAGCCGGCGCAGCAGCCAGCCGAGCACGTCGGCCGTGGCGCGCGCGTCGGCCAGCGCCCGGTGGCTCGGCGCGGTCCGCGTGCCGAAGAACCCGGCGAGCGTGCCCAGCTTGCAGTCGGGCACCTCGTCCGGGTCCATCACCTGCCTGGCCAGCATGACGGTGTCGAGCACAGTGAAACCGGGCCAGGCCAGCCCGCAGTCGCCGCAGCCGGCCACCAGGAAGCCAAGGTCGAACGGCGCGTTGTGCGCGACCAGCACGCAGCCCCGGGCGAAGTCGAGCAGCCCCGGTAGCACCGCGCCCAGCCGCGGAGCCGCGGCCAGCATCCAGTCGGTTATCCCGGTCAGGTCCGCGATGCCCGGCGGTACCGGCACGCCCGGGTTGACCAGGGATGCGTACTCGCCCCGCCGCACGAGTTCGGCCGCCCGCCGCCGCCCATCCGCCCGCCCCCCATAAGCCCGCCGGCCCTCATCCGCCCGCCGGCCCTCATCCGCCCGCCGGCCCCTGCCCGCCCGCACAGCCCCCGTCACGCGGACCGCCGCGATCTCGGTGATCGCCGCCACGTCCGGCGACCACCCCGTCGTCTCCAAGTCCACCACCGCGAACTCCAGCCGGCTCAGCTCCACGCTGCTCAGCTCGGCCCGCAAGCTGCGCCCCGCGCCGTTGAGCGCAGCCCCGTCTGGCCCCGTCGGCCACCCGCTCCCCGCCCCGTTGAGCCCCGCCTTGGCCGGGCCGATCTCGGCCGCCTCGCCATCAGCCGGCGTTTCCCGGGCGAGCGGTGCGCCGCAACCGTTAGGTGCGCGCGTAGCCACGCCCGGATTGGTCACGCTCACCAACGTAAAGCCGCCCACCGACATTTCCCCTGCCGCCACGCCGCATTCGCCGCGCCCGCCCCGCACGCCGCGCCCGCCCCGCACGCCGCGCCCGCCCCGCACGCCGCGCCCGCCCCGCACGCCGCGCCCGCCCCGCACGCCGCGCCCGCCCCGCACGCCGCCCCGCACGCCGCGCCCGCCCCGCATGCCGCTCCCCGGCTCACATCTCATCACCGACCGCGGTAACCAGCCCGCGAAACCATGGCCGCGCGGGTCGGCTGCAGCACCGTGGATCACGTTCCCCCCATCTTCGCACTTCGCGTCCCTGATTGTTTTATGTCTTGATAGGCCGAGGTGTCTCGTTTGCCCCGATCTCCCGGGTTCCGAACGCATCCCGGGAGCCCCGCGACACACCCGGGCGTGAAAAATGTCAGAGGGCATCGCTACCGTGTGTCCGTCCATTCACGGAATGCATGGGGAGGCGCCATGGAGATCGATTGCGGCCGCTGCGAGATGCGCGGTGCCGGCTGCCGGGATTGCGTCGTTACCGTACTTCAGCCGCCAGATGTGGCCGGCTTTTCTCCGGAGATGCCCGCTCATCTCGGAGAGGCGGAGGTGACGGCGCTCGGCGTGCTGGCCGCGGCGGGCTTGGTGCCTCCGCTTCGGCTTTCGCTGCCTGGCTCGGCGATCCTCCCCGGGGCGCGGACCTGGACTCGACGCGCCTTCCTTGAAACCAAAGTTTCGTGACGATAGCGTAGGGACCTCGCTCCCAGGGGTGAGTCGCGCTATGTAGTGGGGCAGCTGGGATTGGTGGAATCGGTTGAATCGCCCTTTTCGCTTCACTACGCTGGCCCCAACGTTGCCTGGCTTGCTGACCAGCAGCCAAGGAGCTGGGCAAACGCCCGGGGAGTTACGACGACTTGGGGAGCGTGGTAGGCACGTGAGTACGCGGCTGGCGGCCAGCGCCTCCCGGATTCGCCGCGCTGTCGGCATCGCGGCCGGGCTGGCCGCGGTGAGCGGGCTTGCGGTCTTCGCCTCGGGTGCCAGGGCGGCTCCCCAGCCGACCGTCGACCAGGTCCAAGCCCGGATCAACCAGTTGACGTCGCAGTTCGACAAGGTCAGCGAGCAGCTCGACCAGGCCAGTCAGCAGCTTTCCGCCGCCCAGTCGAAGCTGTCCCAGGTCCGCGTGTATCTGGACCACGTCAACGCTCAGTTCCAGGCGGCGCAGGCCGACGCGGCGCAGACCGCCGCCGCGGCCTTTGAGGACACCGGGGCCACGTCCATCGCGGGCGTCCTCACTTCGGGCAACCCCTCCATGGTGCTGCAGCAGGGGGCGCTGCTGATGGAGCTGTCCGGCAGCCGGACTGCCGAGACGCGGCAGCTGCTCACCGACGCCAGCCGGCTGGCCGGCGTCGAGCAGGAGATGCAGCGTACCGAGGCGGGGATCGCCGGCCTCAAGGACCAGCTCGCCGCCCACAGGACCTCCCTCGGCAAGCTCATCGCGACCGAGAAGGCCACTTTGGATGGCCTGACCGTGCCGCAGCAGCAGACGGTCGTGAGCAACTCGATCGGCGCCAACGGCAGCTCCGCGCCGCAGACCTATACCGGGCCCACCACCACCCAGGCGGAAAAGGCGGTCGCGTTCGCCTACGATCAGCTGGGCTGCCCGTACGTGTACGGCGGCACCGGTCCGTGCCATCTGGGGTTCGACTGTTCGGGCCTGGCGCAGGCCGCCTGGGCCGCCGCGGGCGTGCAGATACCACGCGACAGCTACGAGCAGTGGGCTGCGCTGCCGCACGTGCCCCTCAGCTCGATCGAGCCCGGTGACCTGCTGATTTACAACGGGGAGGGCCATGTGGCCATCTACGTGGGCGGCGGGTACATAATCGACGCGCCGCAGACGGGGATGAACGTGGAGAAGATCCCCATGAGCACGTCCTGGTACGCCGACAACCTGGACGGGGTGCTGCGCCCGTAGCCCGTGACCGCGGGGGTGGCCGCGTCTGCCCATCCTCAGGATGCTAAAACTCCCCGCCAGCCGGATCGCCCGCTCCGCACCGTAGCCTTGTCACGTGGACGATGGCGGCCGCCGCCGGCACACGCCGTTCAGCCGGCTGCGGCAGGTGGCGATGATCCTCGTCTTCGATCTTGGCGGACCGTTGCTCGCGTATGGCCTGCTGCGCTCCCAGGGGACGAGCGCGGTGACCGCGCTGGTGATCAGCGGCGTGCTCCCGGCCCTGGGCATCGCCGTCGGCGCCCTGGTGGACCGGCGAGTTGACGTCGTCGGGGTGATCGTGCTTGCCGGCCTCGTCGTGGGCACAGTGCTGGGCCTGACCAGCCACAACGCGAGACTCTATCTGCTCGAGGGCTCGGTGCCGTCCGTTGTGTTCGCGCTGGGCTGCTTGTTCTCGCTCCGGCTGCGGCAGCCGCTGATCTACCGCCTGGCGGTGCAGATCCTCGGCCCGGACACCCCGAAGGGCCGCGACGTCACCGCCGCCTGGCGGTACCCGGGATTTCGCCGCGCGTTCCGGGTCATCACCGTGGCCTGGGGCCTCGGCTACCTCGTCGAAGCCGCGGTGCGGGGCGCGATCGTGGCGACGACCGCCACGGGGATCGCCCTGATCTGGTCCAAGCTGCTGCCCTACGCGTTCGCCATCTCCCTGTCCGTCTGGACCCTGGTCTATGGTGAGCGCGAGAAGAAGAAGGCCGAGCGCCTGGCCGCGGCCGGCGCGGCTGCCCCCGGCGCGGCTGCCTCCGGCGCGGCTGCCTCCGGCGCGGCTGCCTCCGGCGCGGCCGCCGAAGCATCGGCTGCCCCGCCGGGTCAGTGAGCCGGGCCCTTATACACTCATCCGGTGTCCCGCACGCTGATCGTCACCAACGACTTCCCGCCCCGCCGCGGCGGTATCCAGTCGTTCGTGCACGCGCTGGCCAGCGGGCTACCCGGGGGGACCGTGACGGTGTACGCGCCCGCCTGGGACGGAGCGGCGGAGTTCGACGCGCGACAGCCGTTCCCGGTGATCAGGCACCCGACCTCGCTGATGCTGCCGGTGCCCGCGGTGTCGCGCCGGGCCGCGGCCATCGCCAGCGAGCACGGCTGCGACACCGTCCTGTTCGGCGCGGCGGCGCCGCTCGGTCTGATCACGCCCGCGCTGCGCAAGGCCGGGGTGACCAGGGCGGTGGCGCTGACCCACGGCCACGAGGCGGGCTGGGCCGCACTGCCCGGTGCCCGCATCCTGCTGCGCCGCATCGGCGACGAGGTCGACGTGGTCACCTACCTCGGCGAGTACTTCCGGGCGCGACTGGCCCGCGTGCTGTCCCCGCAGGCACAGCGCCGGATGGTCCGGCTGGCGCCGGGCGTGGACACGTCGTTCTTCTGCCCGGGGGCGGGCCGGGATCTGCGGACCGGGCGGGAAACGGTAAGACAGCGGCTGGGACTGAGCCGCAGGCCGGTGGTGGCCTGCGTGTCCCGGATGGTGCCGCGCAAGGGCCAGGACACTCTGATCACCGCCTGGCCGGATATAAAAGCCCAGGTCAGCGATGCCGTACTAGTGCTCGTCGGTGACGGCCCCTACGCGCCCAAGCTCAAGCGCCTGGCCCGGCGCCTGAACGCCAGAGACGACGTCATCTTCACCGGGCCGGTCCCGTGGCCCGAACTTCCCGGCTACTACGACGCGGCGGACGTGTTCGCCATGCCCTGCCGCACCCGCCGGGCCGGGCTGGACGTGGAGGGTCTCGGCATCGTCTACCTGGAGGCGTCGGCCACCGGCCTGCCGGTGATCGGCGGCGACTCGGGCGGGGCGCCGGACGCCATACTCGACGGCGAGACCGGCTACGTCGTCCGCGACGTGCCGGGCGTGGTGGCCCGCGTCACCGAGTTGCTCCGCGACCCCGTGAAGGCCAGGGCCATGGGGGAGAAGGGGCTGGCCTGGGTGGAACGGGAGTGGCGCGAGGAACTCTCCGCCGCCCGCCTGTCGGCGATTTTGCAGGCTCAGGCCCCGGCCCAGGCCTAAGCCGGTTCGGGACCGTCTTAGGTCCCCTTGAGCAGGCAAATAAGGATTTAGCCCGACGCGGCGAGGGGGGTCTTACCGCGAGACTCGATAGTGGCAGGCCGAGGCATTGGCCGGCCTATCGAGGAGGAGCCATGAACCCGAACATGAGCAAGAGCCTGGCCCGGCTCACCACCGCGCTGGCCCGATTTGGCCGGCGCGTGGCCGGCGTCATTGCCGAGTGCAACTACGCCCAGCGCCGGGCGACGATGCTGATGATGACTCCGGACGCCTACCTGATCGATCGGGACAAGGCCCCAGGCGACTACGCTGAGTTCCTGTTCAGGACCTCGGGCGCGATGCTGCACGAGCCGGCCGCCGGCCGTCGCGCGGACGGCCAGCTCGTCGGCTGAGGGCCCGGGACCAGGCCACGGAACCCCAGTCCGCGAAACCCTGGACCCTCAGGCGTACAGCGCGTCGATGTCAGCCGCGAAGTCCTTGAGCAGCACGCTCCGGCGGATCCCGAGCTTCACGCTCAGCTGGCCGGCTTCCTGGGTGAAGTCCCTGTCGAGGATACGGAATTTCCTGATGGACTCCGCCCGGGAAACGGCCTTGTTGGCGTCGTCGACCGCATTCTGCACGGCGGCCACCAGATCGGGGTCGTCGCGCAGCGACGCGATCGTCGCGTCGGCGGGCTTGCCGTGCCGCTGCTTCCACAGCTCGAACGCGTCGGCGTCGAGCGTGATCAGCGCCGCGACGAAGGGCCTGCCGTCCCCGACCGCCATGCACTGGCTGATCAGCCCGTGGCTGCGGAGCCGGTCCTCGAGCACCGCGGGCGCGACGTTCTTCCCGCCGACGGTGACGATGATCTCCTTCTTCCGCCCGGTGATCGTCAGGAAGCCTTCCTCGTCGAGTTCGCCGACGTCACCGGTGCGGAACCAGCCGTCTTCTGTGAAGGCTTCCTTGGTTGCCGCGTCGTTGCGCCAGTAGCCCGGGAACACGGTGACTCCCTTGATCAGGATCTCACCGTCTTCGTCGATCCTGATCGCCACCCCGGGCAGCGGCAGGCCGACGGTGCCCATCTTGACCCGGTCCGGCCGGTTGACGGTCGCCGCAGCGGTGGTCTCGGTCAGGCCGTACCCCTCCAGGACGGTGATGCCGACGCCGCGGAAGAAGTGGCAGAGCCGCTCGCCCAGCGCGGCGCCGCCGGAAACCGCGTACCGTGTCCGCCCGCCGAGTGCGGCCCGCAGCTTGCCGTAGGCCAGCCGGTCGAACAGCATGTGCTGGGCGCGCAGGCCGAACGAGGTCCGGCCGGGCTCGTCGAGCGCCCGGCTGTAAGCGATCGCGACCCGGGCCGCCCGGCCGAAGATCGCCCCCTTCCGCTCGCTCACCGCCTTCTGCTCGGCACTGTTGTACACCTTCTCGAACACCCTCGGCACCGCGAGGATGAACGTGGGCCGGAACGAGGCCAGCGCGGGCAGTAGCGCGGTCAGGTCCCCGCAATGCCCGAGCACCACGCCGCCCTCGAGGCAGCCCACCTGGATGATCCGGGCGAAGACGTGGGCCAGCGGCAGGAACAGCAGCGTGCTGGCGTCGCCGACCTCGGTCACCTTCGCCAGCGGCCCGTAGAACGCGTTGCGCACGTCGGCGAGCAGGTTGGCATGGGTCAGCTCGCAACCCTTGGGACGCCCGGTGGTGCCCGAGGTGTAGATGACCGTGGCCAGGTCCGATGCCGTGGCCGTGGCCGTGCGCTCGGCGATGACCGCGTCGCCGACGCCCGCGCCGGCGGCGCGCAGCGAGTCCAGCGAAGCCCCCGCCCCCGGTTCGATGCTCCATATCTGCGACAGCTCCGGCAGCCGGTCCCGGAGGCTGCCGATCATGTCCCCGAAGCCGGCTGTCTCGGCGAAGCAGGCCCGCGCCCCGGAATCCGACAGGATCCATTCGGCCTGCTCTGCGGAGGAGGTCTCGTAGACCGGCACGGTCACCGCGCCCGCGGTCCAGATGGCGTAGTCGATCAGCGTCCACTCGTACCTGGTGTGCGACATCAGCGCGACCCGGTCGCCTGGCTCGATGCCCGCGGCCACCAGGCCCTTGGCCACCGCCACGACCTCGCTGGAGAACTGGTCGGCGGTCACGTCCGTCCAGTCTCCAGGATCGCCAGGCCGGCGCAGCACCACCGCCTGCGGCTGCTCGGCGGCCCGGCGGAAGACGGTGCCGGCGAGGTTCGCGGTCGCGGGGATCTCGGCCAGGGCCGGAAGGCTGAATTCACGCACGGCATCTCTCCAGTGAGGTAGCCCTACTTGGCAGTACAAGCTTAGAGCGGCTGGCGGGCAATTCCCGGTTACGATCTCGTGCGCGGTCCCGCTTACCGTGGTGGTATGCGGGTCCACGTGGTAAGCGACGTGCACGGCCGCGCGGACGCGCTAGCCGGCGCGGCCGACGGCGCCGACGCGCTGATCTGCCTGGGCGATCTGCTGCTCTTTCTCGACTACGCGGATCACGGCCAGGGCATATTCGCCGAGCTGTTCGGGACGGAGGCGGCGGGAAGGTACGTCGCGCTGCGCACCGCGAGGAAGTTCGACGAGGCCAGGGAGTTCTCGCTCAGCCTGTTCGCATCCCGGCCGGAGAGCCGGGCCAGCCTCTTCGAGGCGGCGATGACCAGGCAGTACTCGGCACTGTTCGGCGCCCTTCCCGAACCCGCCTACCTGACCTACGGCAACGTCGACGTCCCCCGCATGTGGGAACAATATTTGAAACCGGGGCATTGTGTACTAGACGGCGCCGTGGTGGAACTGGACGGCTGGCGGTTCGGCTTTGTCGGCGGCGGGCTGAAATCGGTTTACCGCACGCCGAACGAGATCAGCGAAGAGGAGTTCCGCGCCAAGATCGAGGCGGTCGGCGAGGTGGACGTGCTGTGTACGCACATCCCGCCCGCAGTTCCCGAACTCCTCTACGACACCGTGGCCCGGCGGATGGAGAAAGGCAGCGTGGCATTGATCGACGCGATCAAGGCCACCGGGCCGAGGTACTCGATCTTCGGGCACGTGCACCAGCCGCTGGCCCGCAGGACGCGGATCGGCGTGACGGAGTGCCTGAACGTGGGACATTTCCGTGCCACCGGCGCCCCCTTTGTCCTGCAGTGGTAGCGGTACGATCAGCGTAGGAGGCGTCAGGTGTCGGAATCGCGAGGCGACGACCAGGCAGGAACCAGCGGCCCGCCGCAGGGCAGCGGCCCGCCGCAGGGCAGCGGCCCGCCGCAGGGCAGCGGCCCGCCGCAGGGCAGCGGCCCGCCGCACGGCAGCGGCCCGCCGCACGGCAGCAACCCGCCGCACGGCAGCGGCCAGGCCGGGACGAACGGCCAGCCGGGCCGCGGTCAATCCCGGCCAAGCGACCCGGTCGCCGACTTCCAGCGCTGGCTGATGAAGGCCGGCGCGCGCAGCATGGCCAACCAGGTCGCCGGCCAGGTCAAGCGAACCCTCGGCACCGAGCGGCGCAGCACCGGCGACGTGTGGGACACCGCCACCAACGAGGCGCCGCCCGACGAGGCGCCGGAGTGCCAGTGGTGCCCTATCTGCCAGGCAGCCCGCGCGGCCCGCAACGGCGGCGCGGCGGGTCTCGGCGCGCAGCTGGCGAGCGCGGGCGGGGTGCTGGCCTCTGTGGTCCAGGATGCCTTCTCCGCCCTCGAGCAGGCCATGAAGACCCAAGATCAAAACCGTCAGGCCGAACGGAGCGGGGGATCACCGCCCCGGACAGCTGCGCCGGAACGCGGGGAAGACAGCCGGTGACGCTCGCCATCGGCGTTGACGCCGGTGGCACCAAGGTCGCGGGAGGGGTGGTGGCCGACCGCGGTTACCGCTCGCTGGCTGAGATCAGGGCCGCGGAACCCGGTGCGGACGCCGGAATCGTGGGCGTAGCCGACCTAGCCAGAACAGCCAGTCAGGCTCCGCCTCCTCGGGCCACGGCCGGTCTCGCTCGGGCTCCTCGGACCAGGGCCGGTCGGACCCCGGCTCCTCGGACCACGGCCGGTCGGATCCGGGCTCCTCGGACCAGGCCCGGTCGGACCACGGCCGCTCGGGACGGGACCGCTCAGACCACTGCACCGTCGCCTCCGTCGTCCGGGCCGCCTGGCCCGGGGTCGTTCATCCGCAGCACGAGGATGGCGAAGCCGGTCACGAACGCCGCGACCGCGAAGAACGCGGCGATGCCCGGCACGGACCAGCCCGCCGCGGTGGCCGCTATCAGGTAAGCCGGCCCGCCGAACAGCGCGACCCAGGCGCCCTTGGTGATCGGGTCCAGCTTTGGCAACGGCGGCGGCGCGGGCGGTACGTAGTGTTCCTCGTCGTCTCGTCGCGCCGGCCCGGCCGGGACCTTCCGGGTCCGGACCCGGTGCGCCCGCGCCCCGTGCGCGGCTGGCCGCCGGTCTCGCCGCGCGGTCCGGGTCGCGTCCGGTTCGCGCCTTTGCGGCCGACGGTCAGCCGCGAACGCCCCCCGTATTCCCTCGTCGTCGAAACCGCGGACTCCCCCGGTCTCGCGCGTCCCCCGGGCGGGGCCGTCCCCCTGGGTCTCTCGTACCCCTCCGGTGCGGCGTTCCCCCCACAGCTCGTCCGGTGCCGTCGTGCCGTCCGCCCCGGGCCCGGCCCGACCTTCAGCCTTCCCGGTGCCAGTCCCACCCGGCGCGGCCTCCGCCCCGTGCGCCCCGTCAGGCGGCTGAGTTCCCGGCGCCCCGTCAGTCTCCCGAGGCGGCGGCGGACGCTGGCCAGGGACGTTTTCGCGTTCCGGCCACGGCACCGGCCCCGTCGTGGTCGCGGGCTCCTCGAACCGGGCGACCAGATCACGCCATGCCGCGTCCTCGTCGCTCTCTCTGCTCTCCGTGTTATCCCAGTCCGGCACGTCCCCACCGATGTCCGCATAGAAGCCTGACTCCCACGATAGCCGCCCGCGGTCGGCTGTCGGGAGAGGAAATCCGGGTAGAACGTGCGGTTATCGAGCCGAGCCGGAGGAAGCCCAGGGCGTATTATCGCGGTCACCCGCCGGGACGGTCAGCCTTGGCCGTCGTGTACGGCAGTTTCCGCCGGGCCTCCAGCCACTGCTTCCGGTGAAGGGCCCAGGTGGTTCCACACCGCCCAACGCTAGCCGGTTACCGCGGCCGTCAGGCGCCACCCTCCCCGTCTCCCCACCGCGAGTTGTCCTGGACGAACTTCAGGCTGCCCTCGAAAATGGCCCCGGCGTCGTTGTCCAGTGTCGCGACGTGATAGCTGTCGGCGCATTCACGCACGGTCACCTGGCCGTCCCGCAGGCCGGCCAGCAGCGCCCGCATGCTAGCGGGGCCGACGACGTGATCTACGGTGCTGCGGTAGACGAGTACCGGCCGGGTGACCTCGCCGAGATGGCTGACCGTGGCGCTCCAGAGCTTCGGCAGGGTGGACGCGGCCCTGACCGGCACCCGGTCGTAGCCGAGCTCGCGCACGCCGGCCTTCTTGATGTCGCTGGTGATGCCGGGCAGCGACGGCAGCACGTGCTTGAGCACGGGGGCGAGCAGGAACAGCCTGGTGTCGGGGGCCAGCGACGGGTTGACGAGCACCAGGCCGCGCACCGCGCGGGTCTCCGCCAGCCGGAGCGCCAGGCACCCGCCCATGGACAGGCCGAACGCGAAGGCCTCCTCGCACCGGCTAGCCAGCCGGCCGAATGCGGCATCCGCCGCGGCGTACCAGTCGTCGCCGCCGGTACGGGCCATGTCTTGCCAGGTGGTGCCGTGCCCGGGCAGCCGCGGCAGGCTCACCGTCAGGCCGTGGGCGGCCAGGTACTCCGCCCAGCCGCGCAGCGTCTGCGGGCTGCCGGTGAAGCCGTGGCAGAGCAGCACGCCGACCGGGCCGCCGTCGTGGTCGAATGGTTCCGCCCCCGGGAGCACTGGTGACATGGGGGAATCGTCGCACGCTCTGTTGTCCCGCTCGCCTCCGGGCCGCCTTTTGAGGCGCCGCCTTCCCTCGTCGCTCGGGTGCTCGTTCCTCGCTTCTCGCTCCTCGGTCCAGGCGGCGCCGCGGCCCTTCGGCTCGCGGGCAGGCGGCGCCGCGCCCCCTTTGGCTCGCGGGGTTGGGCGGTCCTCAATGCGTGTTAGACGTGGGACGATGTGAGCGTGGGCTACTGGCTGACGAAGTACACGCTCGGGATGACGCTGAAGGTCCTCTTCCGGCCCCGCGCGTGGGGGGCCAAGAACGTTCCCCGGCGGGGCCCGGTCATCCTCGCGAGCAACCACCTGTCGTTCTCCGATCATTTCTTCGGGCCGCTGCCGGTGCCCAGGAAGGTTATCTTCCTGGCCAAGGCCGAGTACTTCACCGGGCGCGGGCTGAAGGGGCTGATCAGCAAGGCCTTCTTCACCGGAGTCGGGCAGATCCCCGTCGACCGCGCCGGCGGGCCGGCCAGCGAGCAGGCGATCAGGACCGGCCTGCAGGTCCTGACGGCCGGGAAGGTGCTCGGCATCTACCCGGAGGGCACCCGCAGCCCGGACGGCCGCCTATACCGGGGCAAGACGGGGGTCGCCAGGCTCGCCATCGAATCCGGCGCTCCGGTGGTCCCGTGCGCCATGATCGACACGTTCCAGTTCCAGCCGCCCGGCACGCTCTGGCCGAACCGGCGCTTCCGCCCCGGCGTGCGGTTCGGCGAGCCGCTGGACTTCTCCCGGTACGACGGCCGGGAGGCCGACGGCCAGCTGTTGCGGACCATTACCGACGAGATCATGCAGGCGATCGCGAAGCTCTCCGGCCAGGAGTACGTCGACGTGGACGCCCGCCGGGCCAAGGCCGAGCTGGCCGGCGGCGGCGAAAGCGGCCAAGGTACCACCTAACCCCGCAAATCGGGCCTGGTCGGATTTAGTTTTCCTCAGCTCGTGCGGCATGGATCCGCGCGCGACCCTCGGCCACTATGGTTGTTGCCATGCGAGTGGGAGTCCTCACCGGCGGCGGCGACTGCCCCGGCCTGAATGCAGTTATCCGCGCCGTGGTCCGCAAGGGCGTCCAGGAGTACGGCCTCGAGTTCGTCGGGTTCCGTGACGGATGGCGGGGGCCGCTCGAAGGCGACACCGTGCCCCTGGACATCCAGGCGGTGCGGGGCATCCTGCCGCGCGGCGGCACGATCCTCGGGTCGTCCCGTACCAACCCGCTGAAGAACCCGGGCGGCAGCGGCCGCAACGGCATCGAGCGGATCAAGGACAACCTCGCCGGGCTGGGTGTTGACGCGCTCATCGCGATCGGGGGCGAGGATACGCTCGGCGTGGCCACCCGCCTGGGCGAGCAGGGGGTCCCCGTCGTCGGCGTGCCGAAGACGATCGACAACGACCTCGGCGCCACCGACTACACCTTCGGCTTCGACACCGCCGTGAATATCGCCATGGAGGCCATCGACCGGCTGCACACGACGGCAGAAAGCCACCACCGGGCGCTGATCGTCGAGGTGATGGGCCGGCATGCCGGCTGGATCGCGCTGCACGCGGGGCTCGCGGGCGGCGCCAACGTGATCCTCATCCCCGAACGGCCATTCGACATCGAGCGGGTCTGCGCCTATGTGCAGCACCGGTTCCAGACCCGGTTCGCGCCGATCGTGGTCGTCGCCGAGGGCGCGCACCCGGTGAGCGAGGATCTCGCGATCTCCACCGAGCAGCTCGACGCGTTCGGCCATGTCCGGCTGGGCGGCGTGGGCCAGCTGCTGGCCGACGAGATCGAGAAGCGGACCGGTAAGGAGGCCCGCTGCACGGTGCTCGGCCACATCCAGCGCGGCGGCACCCCGACGGCGTTCGACCGGGTGCTGGCCACCAGGTTCGGCGTGCACGCCGTCCAGGCGGTGCACGACGAGGCGTTCGGCGCGATGGTCGCGTTGCGCGGCACCGCCATCGTCCGCGTGCCGCTCGCCGAGGCGACCAGCCAGCTCAAGCTGGTCCCGCCCCAGCGCTACGCCGAAGCCGAGATCTTCTTCGGCTGACCTCACTAGTCCCGCCGCTCACCATTAGCGCAGTACTCGCTGTCGTAACACGCCGCAGCGACCCTGGAGGCCCGCCAAAGAGCATCGATGTGCCATTGCTGCTGCAAGAGGCGTCTTGGATAAATCCCACACCGTTTGGCTGACTCAGCGCGCCGGCTCACGATCGAGGCCACCTACCCGCTCTGACATCCGGTTACGCGAGAGTGTCCAGCGAACGGTGGAACTGCCGTCCGCAGTGACCGGGAGATGTCCTCTCACCTGCGGCGGCGGACGCCGCGCCGCTCCGAAAAGCCCAGAAATCGGACAATCCCGGCTACGCAGCATGAAAATGGCTTGCCGCAAGATGTGGGATGGGTGCGGCTCTTCTGGGGGTGATGCAGTGTGAAGTGTTTTGATGTGTTCCTGCTGCCGTGTCCGGTTTGCTCGTGTCGGCGCTCGGCAGCTGGGCCGGGTAGTCGTGACGCAGAAAGGATCTCATGCTCAACTCAAGCACCCCGCTCGTGGCGGTCGCGTGACTGTACCGCTGCACGCCGGTGAGACGATCGGACCCGGCCTGCTACGGTCGATCCTGAGCCAGGCAGGCGTTTCCGTCGAGGAACTACGCGCGGTCTTGTGACAGAATGAAACTGATGCGTACCTACACGATCGTGGTGAACCCGACCAGGATGGCGGCTACTTCGTTACCGTCCCGGCCTTGCCCGGCTGCTTTACCCGGGGCAGCACGATCGAGCAATGCCGGGAGCGGGCCGTGGAGGCCATCGAGGTTCACATCTCGGGTCTTCAAGCCGACGGCGAGCCCGTCCCTGAGGAAGTCGGGCCGCCCCAACTTCTGGCCATCACCGTCATTCCCCTGGTCAGCGTCCTGACATTGCCGGGTCCAGCGTCCTGACCCTCTGGGCGGCTTGCTGAACATCACCGGTTGCGGGCCGCGGCGGCGTCTGTCTATACTCGTATACGAGTACTTGAAGGCGAGTTATCGTAAGCGATGACTCGGAGGCGAGGTGGTACGGATGGCCGGGCAGCGGAAGACGCGGCGCAAGGTCGGCAACCTGATGGCGCTGTCGCTGCTCACCTTGCTGATGGAACGGCCGATGTACCCGTATGAGATGGCGGCCACCTTGCGCCAGCGAGGCAAGCACGAGGCGATCAAGATCAACTGGGGATCGCTCTACACGGTGGTGCAGAACCTGGAGAAGAACGGCTTCATCGAGGCCGTGGAGGTCGCCCGCGAGGGCCGCCAGCCGGAGCGGACCACTTACCAGATCACCGACGCGGGACGCGCCGAGCTGAAGGACTGGCTGCGTCAGCTGCTGAGCGTGCCCGAGCGGGAGTACACCAGGTTCGAGGCGGCCCTCGGCGAGTGCGCCGTCCTGCCGCCGGACGAACTGGCCGGCCTGCTGCGGCAACGGCTGGACACGCTGGAGGCGGCCATCGCCCAGCACCAGGCGGGGCTGGAGACGTGGGTCGCCGAGGTACCCCGGCTCTTCCTGATCGAGTCCGAGTATCACCTGGCGCTTCGGCGCGCCGAGGCGGAGTGGGTGCGGGGGCTGCTCAAGGAGTTCACCGACGGCACGTTCCCCGGCATCAAGGAGTGGCAGCACTTCCACGACACCGGGGAGCCCCCGGAGGACGTCCTTGCCCTCGTCGAAAAGGAACGGGAGGAGGCCCGCGGCAGCTGACCAGGAACGACCCCGGCCTGGTGCGGCAACACCGGCGGCCGGGGCCGTCAACCTCATTCGATCCCGCGAGCACGCGAAATCCGAGGTCCCACCTACTACAGTAGCCGGGTTTCTCCTCGCGGGCTGGATCGCAAGGAGTTACCAGTGAGTTCTGCCGATTGCGCCATCGAGGCGCGTCAGCTGGTCAAGACCTACGCCGTGCGCGGCGACAAGCACGGCATCCGGGCGCTGGACGGGCTGGACATCGCCGTCCCGCGCGGCATGATCTACGGCCTGCTCGGCCCGAACGGCGCGGGCAAGAGCACCACCGTCAAGATTCTCACCTCCCTGGCAAGGCCGGACTCCGGAGTGGCCCGCGTCGAGGGCATCGACGTGCTCGCCCGGCCGGGTCAGGTCCGCCAGGTGATCGGGGTCGTCGCGCAGCGCTCCGGGGCCGATCCGACCGCCACCGGCCGGGAGAACCTGATCCTGCAGGGCCGGCTGTACGGGCTGCGCGGCGGGACCGTCCGGGCCCGCGCGGACGAACTGCTCGGGCACTTCGGGCTGGCCGAGGCGGCCGGGCGGCTGGTCAAGACGTATTCGGGCGGCATGCAGCGCCGCCTCGACATGGCGCTCGGGCTCATGCACCGCCCGGCCGTGCTGTTCCTCGACGAGCCGACGACGGGCCTGGACCCGGAGTCCAGGGCCGCCCTGTGGCGGGAGATCGCGCGGCTGGCCAAGGAAGGGGCCGGGGCGGTGGGGGGCGAGGGGATGACCGTGCTGCTCACCACGCATTACCTGGAAGAGGCGGACCGGCTGGCGAGCCGGCTGGCGATCGTGGACCGCGGGCGGGTCGTCACCTCGGGCACCCCCGACGAGCTCAAGGGCGAATTGCGCGGCGACGTCGTGCACGTCAAGCTGCCGGCCGGCGCTGACCCGGATCTGGTCCGGAAGGCGCTGGCCGGCCTGCCCGCGGTGCGGGACGTGGTCATCGCCGGGCGCGACGTGTCCGCCCGCAGTGACGACGGCGCGGCCGCCGTCCCTGTCGTGCTGGCCGGACTGCAGCGGGCCGGCGTCAACGCCGCGTCGGTGGCCGTGGCGCGCCCGTCGCTGGACGACGTGTACCTGCGGCACACCGGGCGCCGCTACAGCGAGTCCCGAGCTCCCGGCCAGGACGAACATGCCAACGAGCTCGAGATCGCGGGGGTGAGCACGTGATGACGACCACGCAGATCGAGTCTGCGCCAGCCGCGGCGCGACTGGCGGCGGCGCCATCCGGCGCCGCGTCGGTCCGTACCGCCCTGGCCCACACCTGGTACCTGACGGGCCGGAAAATGCATGCCCTGGTCAGGCAGCCGTGGGTGCTGGCGTTCAGCGTGGTCCAGCCGGTGATATGGCTGTTCCTGTTCGGGCAGCTGTTCCGCCGGGTCATCGACATCCCGGGCTTTGCCTACCACGGCAGCTACCTGGACTACCTGGTGCCCGGGCTGATCGCGATGAACGCCATGGCCAACAACATGTGGGCCGGCATGGCGATGATCGAGGAGATCGACCGCGGCACGCTGAACCGGTTTTTGGCCTCCCCGGCCAGCCGGATCGGAATCATGAACGCCTCCGTGGTGGAGCAGGCGGTCAGCACGGCGGTGCAGTCGCTGATCATCGTGCTGCTCGGCCTGGCCGACGGGGCGCGCTATCACGGCGGCGTCGCCGGGGTGGCCGTGATGGTCGCGGCGTCGGTACTGGTCGGCGTGGTGTTCGGGGCGCTGTCCAACGCGGTCGGCATGACGCTGCGCTCCCGTGAGGCGATCATCGGCGTCTACACGTTCTTCATGCTCCCGCTGATGTTCCTGTCCTCGGCGTTCATGCAGACCCAGCTGATGCCGGGCTGGATGCAGGCCATCGCGTCGCGCAACCCGCTCAACTGGGCGGTCCAGATCGGCCGCAGCGCGGTCTCCGCCCAGCCCGACTGGGCCGCGATCGGGGTGCGCTGCGGCGGGCTGCTCGTGCTCGCGGTGGCGTGCGTGGCCCTGTCGGTGATGACGTTCCGCTCCTACCAGAAGAACGTCTGACCCCGGCAGCCAGCGCGGCGGGTCATGGGGGCCCGCCGCGCCGCTGCTGCCATTCCCGCTCGCCGTCACCCCTGTTCAACCCCGCTCAGCATCCGCCGATGATCGTGAAAGGTTCTTGATCCCGGGCTCAACGGGCCCGGAGCAGACTACAAATTCTTCGTGATCATGGCGTCCGCAGCGGCGTGGCCTCCAGCCGGGCCGGCGTTTCCTCGATCGCCGGGGCCACCGGCGCGGCCGCGTCACTGCTGCGGATGGTGCGGATGTCGCGCGGGATGAGGGCCAGGGCAGAGGCGACGATGATTACCGCCGCCGCGGCGTACTGCGCGGGGGAGATCCCGATCGCGGTGCCGAGCGGGCCCGCGATCAGCGCCCCGGCGGGCATCGCCATGACCGAGCCGAGGACGTCGTAGGAGGAGACCCGGGCCAGCTTGTCCGGGGGGATGTTCCGTGCCATCGTGACGGTCCACACCACCATCATCATCTCGACGAACACGCCGAGGCCGAACGACGCGACGCACACCGCCGCCAGCGGCAGGACCATCGCCAGCGAGAGCGGGGAAATCGCGACCGCGCCGCCGGTGAGGACGACGAACAGCATGGGCCGGCGGGGCGTGAAGCGCAGGGACGCGAGGCCGCCTGCGATCAGGCCGAACGCGTCCGCCGCGGTGATCGCGCCCCACGCGGCCGGGCCGCCGAGGTGCTCCTGGCCGGTGTTCATCGCTAGCCTGCTGATTGCGCTGGCCTCCTGCAGCAGGTCGCGCGGGACTAGGCGGGGGAGCAGCGCCTGCGAGGCGGGGTAGAACAGCGCGACCCCGGTCCCGGTGATCGCCTCGAGACCGAGCATCACCCACAGCGGCGGCCGGGTGGTCAGCACGAGCACGCCGAAGGTTCCCTCGCCGAGCGCCATCAGCAGGTTAGCCGCCACGATGACCCGCTGCGGCGGGAACCTGTCGGCGGCCACGCCGCCGATGAGCGCGAACACCAGCGACGGCGCGATCTGGGCGGCGAGCACGTACGACAGGTCAGTGGCGGAGTTGGTCGCCTTGAGCACCGCGAACGAGACGCCGACGATCGAGAACCCTACCGAGGCAGGCGCGATGAGCCGGTCGCCGAGCAGCAGCCGGAAGTCCCGGATCCCGAGTACGGGGAACCGGCGGACAAGCCAGCCCCGTGACATCGGTTCCTTCCTTTCCCGCTCGCGTGGCCTTTTCCGGTCAGCCCCGTCGGCCACTCGACGCTAGCTAGCCTGGCGGCGACGCAGCAACTTCTTTTCCCCGGCCGGCCTGGAGCGGGCGCCCCCGGTTCAGCAGAGCTGGTCGATCCGGGTCCACACGGCGGGCGGGTTGTCGTCCCGCGGCAGCCACAGCAGCGGCTGCCTGCCCTCGTACTTGACCTGGAAGCCGGGATCACCCGGGTAACGGTCCCGCCGGTCCGGCCAGACCACCTGCAGGTAGGGCGGCCTGACGTACCCGTGATACCCGTCCGAGATCGCGAACATGCTGGTCATCCGCCAGCTCTCGTGCACCGGCCGGATCGCGAGCGAGCACGGGCAGATGCCGTCTGCATGATCTCCGGCCTCGATCACCGCACCGTTCGCGATGCGCTCACCAATGGAGTTCAGGATGACCGTCATGTGCTCGACGGGAAGGCCGAACACGGTCAGTTCCGGGCCCTGGTGACTGAGCCAGAGGCCGACCGTGTACGCCCAGGGTGGTGCGATCTCGTCGCCCAGGACGGCGGAGACCGACCAGCCGACGGTGTGGATGTCGTCCGCGATAGCCTGCATGCAGGCTTCCGGGTCGAGGCTGGCGCCGTCGGCCAGCGCCTCGCACTCCGCGCACCTGCACCGCTCGTCCGGGGGGTTGGCGCGGCGTCTGCGTGGTGGGTTCATGACCGTCACACTACGAGGGGGGTCTGACATTTTCGGGCCGGGCGTCGCCCGGCCCCCCATTCCCATCGCCCGGGTCCGGGCCGGCCTCGCCCGGGTCCAGGCTCGAACATCGGGTCACCACCGGTACCTGGCGTACGCCACGTTGACGACGCCGATCACGATCCAGATCAGCGCGATGAGCACCGACTGGCCGGCGCTGACCTGACCAGGGGGCGAGTCACCCGGATGGAGGACCGCCGCCGTGGCCCCGATGGCCATGCCCATGGAGCCGAGGGCCAGCACCACGGCACCGAACCCGATCCGGCCGGGCACGTGCTCACGACGCAGCCGCGGCCGCGGCGGGTTCTGGCGCGGCACCCGGCCGTACAGCCGGGCGTCCACTCGCTTGTCGATCTCGTCACCGATGCGCTCGACGAGCCCCTCGGCCACGGCGGTGTCGTAGCCGGGGCCGAGATCGCGGTGTGCCGCAGCCGAGGCCCGGACTTCATCCCTGATGCTCACTCTGCCCTCCGTTCACCTTCGGGGCGCTTTTGAGGCGCCGCTCCGCTTACCTGGCCGCCTGTGGCGGCGGGGCTTACCTGGCCGCCTGTGGCGGCGGGGCTTACCTGGCCGCCTGTGGCGGCGGGGCTTACCTGGCCGCCTGTGGCGGCGGGCCCTCGTCGCTCGTTCCTC
>Ga0335076_10000319_pt1 | contig 43184 bp, 40 predicted proteins | sample Lox_Sample_25_FD_206717 | JGI IMG/M metagenome (GOLD analysis project Ga0335076, IMG submission 206717) | Soil microbial communities from Loxahatchee National Wildlife Refuge, Florida, United States - Lox_Sample_2.5 | ecosystem: Environmental > Terrestrial > Soil > Wetlands | place: USA... | reverse complement strand
GGGTTTTCGGCACCGAGCCCGCCACGTGCTTCCCCAAGGACGGCATCGGCGACCATGTCCTGCACGGCGCGGACACCGTGAATCCCGACGGGGAGGGCACCAAGGCGGCGGCGTGGGTCCGGCTGGCAGTGCCGGGCGGCGGGCAGGCGGCGGTGACGGTGCGGCTCACCCGCGAGGGTCCGGAGCAGCTGGCGGAGCCGTTCGCGGGCGCGGACGAGCTGATCGCGCAGCGGCGGGCCGAGGCGGACGAGTTCTACGCGGCGATCACGCCGCCGGCCGTGACCGACGACGCGAGAGCGGTCATGCGCCAGGCCCTGGCCGGGATGCTGTGGTCCAAGCAGTGCTACTACTTCGACGTGGACCGCTGGCTACGGGAACGCCGCTTTCACCCGCTGCGGGCGCCGGTCCGGCGCGGGACCAGGAACGAGTCGTGGTTCCACATGTTCAACCACGATGTCGTGTCCATGCCCGACAAGTGGGAGTATCCGTGGTACGCGGCCTGGGACCTGGCGTTCCACTGCATCCCGCTGGCGATGGTCGACCCTGACTTCGCCAAGAGCCAGCTCGACCTCATGCTGTCCCAGGACTACCTCCACTCGACCGGCCAGATGCCCGCCTACGAATGGAACTTCGGCGACGTCAACCCGCCGGTGCACGCCTTCGCCACCCTGTTCCTGCATAATCTGGAGGCCGACATCGGCGAGGTGGACCTCCCGTTCCTGCGGGAGAGCTTCGCCCGGCTGCTGCTGAACTTCACCTGGTGGGTGAACCGCAAGGACCCATCAGGACGCAACGTCTTCGAGGGCGGCTTCCTCGGGCTTGACAACATCGGTGTGTTCGACCGCAGCGCGTCCCTGCCCACCGGCGGGCGGCTCGAGCAGGCGGACGGCACCGCCTGGATGGCGATGTTCAGCCAGAACATGCTCGAACTCGCCCTGGGCCTGCTGGATCACGACCCGACCTACGAGGGCTTCGTGCTCAAGTTCGTCGAGCACTTCTTCTGGATCGCGGCCGCCGTGGATCCGATCGGCGAGCATCCCGATGAGATGTGGGACGAGGAGGACGGGTTCTTCTACGACGTGCTGCGCCTCCCCGACGGTACGGGCACCCGGCTCAAGGTGCGCTCGCTGGTCGGCCTGCTGCCCATCTGCGCCACCACGGTGATCGAGGCCGACGTCATCGAGCGCTACCCGCACGTCGCCGCCCAGGTGCGTATCTTCCTGGAGCGCAACAGGGACCTACTGGCCAACATCGCCGATCCGCTGGTAGCCGGCGTCCAGGGCCGGCGGATGCTGTCCCTGGTGAACGAGGACAAGCTGCGGCGCATCCTGGCCCGGATGCTGGACGAGGAGCGCTTCCTGGGCCCGCACGGGATCCGCTCGATCTCGCGCTGGCACCTCGACCACCCCTACACATTCGACGTGCACGGGGCCGGGCACCGGGTGCAGTACGAGCCGGCCGAGTCCACCAGTGGCATGTTCGGCGGCAACTCCAACTGGCGCGGGCCGGTCTGGTTCCCCATCAACTTGCTGCTGATCCGGGCGCTGCTCCAGCACTACCGGTACTACGGCGACAACCTGACGGTCGAGTGCCCGACCGGCTCGGGGACGATGATGACGTTGTTCGAGGTGGCCCAGGAGCTGTCACGCCGCCTGGCCGGGACGTTCCTGCGTGACGCGGACGGGCGGCGCCCGGTCTACGGCGGGACCAGGCTGTTCCAGGACGACCCGTACTGGCGTGACCTGATCCTCTTCTACGAGTATTTCCACGGCGACAACGGGGCCGGGCTCGGGGCCTCCCACCAGACCGGGTGGACCGGCATAGTGGCCAAGCTGATCCAGAGCCTGGGCCAGTACGACGCCGACAGCGTGCTCAAGGACCAGCGGTGGCCGATGGCCCGGCCGTACCGGCGGATCGCCGCCGCTCCTATGGCCGACGTCGCCACGGCCCGCCAGGCCCGCGGCGCGACCGAGCCGCACCCGTCTCCCTGACCGCGCCCGGCCGGGGAGGCAGGTGGTATGCCGGTCCGGTGGGAAGCCTGACTGAGATCGCGCCCGGGGTCCTGAAGGTGCCAGGCCACGGCCACGTCGGGACGCCGGCGATCCGGACGGGCGCCTCGCGCTGTACAGGTTGTCGCGCGTCACCGAGAGTTCGGCGGCGACCTCCCCGATGACCTCGACCGGCTCCTCCAGCGGGTCGCCGCTGAACACCAGCACGTCCAGCCGCCGCTCGACGGCCCGGTTGTCGCGGCTCCCGCCGGTCACGGCCAGGATCGCGCCGCCGGGCGACGGGGTGGGGTCGGCCGGGTCGTAGCGGAAGCTCGACGCGGGCGCGTCGGGGGACGGCTCGGCGGTGCCGAGCGAGCCGCGCGGGCCGAGGTGCCAGTGCTGCCGGGTGGTGCCGGGCGGCGGCCAGTCACCGACCTCGCGCCACTCCCCCGCACCCTGGCCGCCGACCCAGACGCGCGCCGAGTGCTCGCCGGGAGTGTCCCGGCGGGGCTCCATCCGGCCCTTCGGGGCCGGCCCGGCGTAGCGGTCGAGCCAGGCCAGGCTCTCGCTGACCGCGGCGCCGCCCTGGGACATGATGTCCAGGTGGGCCCAGGGCCCCACCAGCAGGCGGGTCGTCACGCCGCGGTCGGCGAGCGTCCGGTACTGCTCGAGGGTCTGCTCGATGAACAGGTCGTGCCAGCCGCCCACCACCAGCACCGGGACCGTGATCCGGTCCAGCGCGGCACGGCACTGCAGCGGCGCCCAGAACGGGTCGGCCGGCTGCGGGCCCCTCGAACCAGTCCTGCTCGCGCAGCCAGGCCACGGTGTCGTGACCGTCGCTGATCTCGTGCCGCATCGGCTCGAAGTCCCCGCCGGACCCGAATGTGCCGCGGACGCTCTGCAGCAGCACGTGGTAGCCGCGTTCGGCCAGGATCTGCGCGCACTGCAGGGCGAACGGGCCGGTCCGGCCGTACGGGCAGCGCACCAGCACGGTGGCCGCCGAGGCCACGCTCACCGGCAGGTAGTGGTCGGCGAGCAGCATGGTGCCGTCGGACATCGGCACCTGCACGTCGCGGGCCACCATCACCCGGTTCCGCTGCGGCGGCAGTGACCAGGCCCGGGCCAGCATCCTGGCGAGGGCGACCGCGCCCGGGCTCAGCGGGCGGGCCTGCCGGTCCTTGGGGTCGTTCCGCTGCCGCGTCATGCTCACCATAGCCTGGCCCTTCGCCACCGTCCCGGGCCGGACGACATCCGCCCGAACCGGAGAACTCTGACATCAACGCCCAAACCCGACACCTCTTTGTAGCCTTGCGTCCGGGTGCATGCAACCCGTACACGCGGGCTCGGGCCGGCCCGGGCACCGGGCCCGGCCCCGGGTCTGGGCACCGGCGCCGGCGATTCGCGGCTGACGTCAGGCGGCGGTGATGTCGCCGTCCCGGGCCGCCGGGGCGTGACTGGGTGCCGTCTCGAAGTCCGGCGTCATGGCGTCGCCGCCGGTCTCGTCGTCCGGTTCGTCGCCGGTCTCGTCGTCAGGTTCCCAGCGGTAGCTGCCGGGGTCGGCCGCCGGGTGGGGGGCGGGCGCCGGACGCGGCGTGAAGAGCATCCAGGCGCACGAGACGATCAGCGTGACCAGGAAACCGCAGTAGATCCAGAATGCCGGCGTGAGCCCGGCGCTGATCGTGAGCCCGATCCGTGAGGCCTGCGCGGGCGAGATGCCGAACTGGGCGGACGAGGCGCCCTGACCGACCTGCACCAGGGCCGAGATGGCCTGGGCCGCCATCGCGATGACCGCCCCGGCGAGCAGCACCGCGCCGTGGCGGACCGGACGCCAGAGCGCGGCTACCATGACCACCGCGGCGAACGCGAGCATGACGGCTAGATCGCCGGCGATCACGAGTCCCGGGTTGGAGAAGGCGTTGCCGGCGGTCAGCGACTGCGACTGCCCGGCTGCCGTCCGCAGCGTGAAGCTGTCCCAGGCGGGCGCGAACGCGGCGGCTGCCCCGAGGCCGGCCAGAACCAGCAGAACGGCGGGGCCGATCTCCGCGCCGCGCGGCCGGGCCAGCGTGCCCGGCAGCCCCGCCGCAGACCGTCCCGCCGGGCGGAGCAGGAAGGCCAGCACCGAACCCGCCGCGCAGGCGAGCCAGCCGAGGAGGGCGAGCACGAGGCCCGCGCCGCCGACGTTCTGCGCCCCGACGGCCGTACCCGCGTCCGCCAGGAACAGGCCGAACGTGATCACGCTCAGCCCCAGGCCGAGCAGCGCGGCGATCCGCAGGCGGGCGCCGCCGAGGAGGATGAGCGCGGCGCTCGCGGCCCACACGACGAGGTAGGCGACGTGCGGGATGAGCTGGTCAGCCTGCCGGGCCAGGCTGGTGCCGCCGAGATACGACGGGAAGAGCCCGGCCACCCCCAGGATGACGCCCGCGCCGAGCAGCGCCGCCGCGGCGATCGCGCCGGTCCTGCTGCCCTGCGCCAGGAGTGTCCGCTGGCCGGACGCCGGATGGTCCTGGCCGGACGCCGGATGGTCCTGGCCGGGCGGTGTGCGGTCCTGGCCGGGCGGTGTGCGGTCCTGGCCGGGCGGTGTGCGGTCCTGGCCGGGCGGTGTGCGGTCCTGGCCGGGCGGTGTGCGGTTCTCGCCCATCCGGACCGGACTCGGGCCAACCGGGGAGGTGCGCCGGCCCACAGGGACGATCGTGCCCGGCGCCTCGATGCTGGCGAACCGGGTCCAGGCGGAGGACCAGCCCTCGGGAGTCTCGGGCCAGCGGTCAAGCGGCTCGGACCGAGGCGCTCCGGTCGCCCAGACGCCGTAGAAGTCGCGCCCTCGCCCGATCTCGTACTTCGCTCCCCGGTAAGCGATGGTCACCCTGTCAAACACGATCCAGCCCTTTCTTGCTGCTGTCCTGACCGAAACCTAGGGAGCTGGCCTGGAGGCCGGCTGAGCGGTCTCTCAAGCGTTGCTGACTCCTTGGATCCGCGACCGCGGAAACGCTCACGCACGCATTGGCGGACGTCGAAAAGGCCCCACAACGCCATACCCGTCAGCATATGTTGACGATGGCTTGGCGTCAGCTTATGCTGACAGGCATGGAACCAGTACTTGAAATCGCCGAGGGCGCCACCAGTCATGACCCGGACGTCGGGCTGCGCGCGGTGGCGGCCCTGCGAACGCTCGCCGAACGGCTGGAGGTCCTCCAGGTGCAGACCGCGCGCGAGCTCGGCTGGTCATGGCAGGACATCGCGGAACGACTGGGCGTGACCAAGCAGACCGTGCACCGCAAGTACGGCCGGCGGATCGGGCGGCGCTGATGTTCGAGCGCTTCACCCCGGACGCCCGCACCGTCGTCGTACACGCCCAGGAACACGCCCGCCGGCTCGGGCACCGCTACATAGGCGGCGAACACATCCTGCTCGCCGCCGCCTCCACCAGCCAGCCGGCCAGCGCGGTCATGCGCGACCACGGCGTCACGCCGGAACTGGTCGAGGAAGAGATCGTCCGCCGGGTCGGGCTGGGCGCGGGGGCCAGCCTGTTCGGCGGCCTCGACCGGGACGCGCTGGCCACCATCGGGATCGATCTCGACGCGGTGCGGGCCAGGATCGAGGCCTCATTCGGCCCGCAGGCGCTCAGCAACGCCGCCCAGGCGGCGCACCGAGACCTGCGCAGGCGCCCGCGCCCCCGGGCACCCCGGCTCGTGCGCACATGGCGCCGTAGGCGCCGGGCCCGGCGCGGCATGGCCATGGCGCACGCGCCCGCTCCCAGGCCGCCGGAGGCCACCGGCCATTACCATGCTGCCGGTGTCGTGTCCAGCGGGCACATCCCGTTCACCCCGGCGTCCAAGAAGATCCTCGAGCTCGCCGCCCGCGAGGCCGACGCGCTGGACGATGCGCACATCGGCGTCGAGCACATCGCGCTCGTCCTGACCACCGTCGCAAGCGGGCTCGTAGCCCCCATCCTGTCCGCGGCGGGCACGTCGGCGCCGGTACTGCGCGCCGCGATCCTCGACAGGTACCGGCAGGCGAGCTGACCCGCCGCGGGCATCTTGTCCTCGGCCGTGCCGTTGCTCGCCGACCTGTTCGCGCTGCGCCGGGTTCCGGCCGGCTCCTTCGGGCTCTTCATAAGCGTCAACCCGGTACGGCCGGGCCCGCGATAAGCAACAGTCGGTGGGTTCGTGGGCTTTGCCGGTGCCTGTCCTCCGCGCCTGGTCTGGGCCTTGGCGCCGGGTACGGCATCGCGGTCCTGCGCAGCGGGTCCGCGGGCTTCGGTGATGCTGGCGTGCCTCATGGGCCGCCTCGGGCGGCCGCCCTCGCCGCGCACCTCATCGCCGCCGGCCAGGGCGGGTCTGCGCCGGCGTAGGATCGCGCTGAGATGCACGACGGGCGGCTCGAGGAGCATCGCCTCTCCTCCGGGCTGCGGCGGCGCGACGACGGCCTGCTCGTCTGCGACGGCGGCCAGCAGACCCTGCTGTGACGGCCGGACGGTCAGCCCAGGTAAGCGCCGAAGCCGCTGGTCTGCCACGTCGCGCCGGCCGGGGTGATGGCGAATGCCTCGTGCCCGTCCAGGCCCTCCACCCAGTCGCGGGCCGCAGGCCCCATCGCGAAGGCCGCGGTGGCGTAGGCGTCCGTTTCGGCCAGCGTCGCCCCGACCATGGTGACGCTGGCCAGGCCCGCCGGGGGCTGCCCGGTGTGCGGGTCGAGGATGTGGGATCCCCGCTCGGCTACGCCGGACGTGGCCACGGCGAAGTCCCAGCCGGCCACCACCAGCGCGAGCCGGCCCGGGCGCAGCGGGTCGGCGATCCCCACCCGCCAGACGCGATCGCCGACGCACTGGACGTCGCCGCCGCCGTTGACGCTGTGTTCGGCCGAGCCCGCCGCGGTGAGGATCGCCGCGGCCCGCTCGATGGCCCATCCCTTCACGTAGCCGGACGGGTCGAACGCGCCGCCCGGCGTGGTGGTGAAGTACCCGCCGCTCCGCGCGCTGACGGCCGCACACGCCTCCAGCACCTCGGCGAGTTCGGGCGCGCAGTCCGCCAGCGGCAGCTCGCCGCGCCCGAACCGGCTGACGTCGCTGTCCTCCCGGTACGGCGAGAAGGTGGCGTCTGCCCAGTGCAGCCAGCGCACCGCCTGGCCGAGCGCCCCGTCACCGCGGGGCTTCCCGGCCCAGGCCGGCACGTCGAAGGAGACGACCGTGCCCATCACGTGCTCGGCGTGCCTGCGCCGGCCCTCCCCGCCGTCCGTCACGACGGCTCAGGCGGTCTTGTCCAGCGCACTCTGCAGCGACTGGATGTAGCCGCCGCTGGTGTAGGTGGCGCCGGACACGGCGTCGATCTTGCCGTTCTGCGCCGCGAGCGTCTCGCTGATCAGCTTGGGGAAGGCCATCGCGCCGATCTGGATGTCGTGCAGGGTGTTCTGCGGCTGGACGAGGACCGCGACCTTGACGATCTTCCTGTTCTGCTCGATCAGCTGGATCTGCACCGGCCCGTACGCGGTGTTGGCCACGTTCCCGTCCACCGCGGTCTCCCCCGGAGGCAGGTTCTTGGCCAGCGACCCCTGCGGGAACTCCCCGGGGACGGTCTGCGTCTGGCCGCCCGAGGACGCGCTGGACGACGACGAAGAGGAGGACGAGGAGGAGGACGAGGAGGTGGTCCCGCCCGACCCGCCGGTCGTCGCCGCCACCGGGACGGACGGGACATGCGACTTGAAGGACAGCAGGGCCACGAGGCCGGCGATGGTGCCGGTGACGGCCAGGATGACCCGGCGCATGATGACGGTTCCTCTCCTCAGAGCTCGAACGACTCGAAGTGGATGCGCAGTCTGGGCACCCCGGCGGCGCGCAGCGCGCGGACCGCGGCCGAGGTCATTCCGGTCGGCCCGCAGACGTAGACGTCCTGCTGGGCAAGGCCCGGCACCAGGGACCGCAGCACGCGCGGGGAGAGCGGGTCACGGCCGATCTCCGCCCGGGACCCGATCAGGTAGTGCACGCATCCGCCGCGCGCGGCCGCGATCGCGTCGAGCTCGTCGCGGAACACGATGTCCCGCTCGCTGCTGGCCCGGTAGATCAGGGTGACGTGGCCGGGCAGCGTCGCGAAGATGGCCCGGAGCGGGGTGATGCCGACGCCGCCGGCCAGCAGCACCACGCCGCGGCCCGAATCCCCGGGGGTGAACGAGCCGTACGGTCCTTCGGCGAAGACGCGGGTACCCGGCTGCAGCCGGGCGAGCGCCTGGCTGTGGTCCCCCAGGTTCTTCACGGTGATCCGGAGCACATCCGAACCGGGCGCGGCGGACAGTGAGAACGGGTGCGAGGACCACCACAGCGACCGGGTCAGGAACCGCCAGCGGAAGAACTGCCCGGGCTCGGCGTCCAGCTCCTCCAGCCGCCTGCCGCCGATGTAGACCGAGATGACGCCGGGTGCCTCAGCCTTGACTCCGAGGACTTCGAGGCGGTGCCTGCGGAACGAGCGCAGCGGGACCGCGACCCGGTACCACAGCACCAGGACCAGCACCGTCAGGTACATCGCGCACCACCAGAACCGTGCGGCCAGGTTGCTGACGAACGACGCGCCGACGGCGAGCTGGTGGCTGAACGCCAGGGCGATGGCCAGGTAGGTGTACAGGTGGATGAAGTACCACGTCTCGTAGCGAACCCGCCGCCGCGCGGCGCGCATCGACACGATGCCGACGCCGAGCAGCAGGAAGCCCGCCACGGTCGCCATCAGCACGTCCGGGTACTGGGTGAGCAGCGCGGCCGTCTGGCTGACCACGCTGACGTGCGCCATGGCCGCGTAACCCCACGCGATGAGCAGGCCGTGCGCGACCACCAGGCTGACGATGTACCGGCCGCCCACGGCATGCCAGCGGGCGAGCTTGTCGGCGCCCAGGCCCCGCTCCAGCGGTGGCAGCCGCGCCATCAGCGCGACCAGGACCACGACGCCGTACCCGCAGAGCAGGCCGAGGATCTCACCCGCCCCGGTCAGCCAGCCGCCGAGCCCGTGCACGCCCGGCGTACTGTGCCACCACAGGGCGATGACCACCACCGCGCCGGCGATGATCGCCGCCAGCAGGCCGCGCTCGCCGACCCGGGCCGGCCGGTTCCCGGGCCGAACGGGTGCCGGTCCCGCCTGCGCATGGCGTGACGACCCGGTTGCCCCCTGCGCCTGCCCGGGCCCCGGGTACGCCTCCGCGCCGGCCGGGCCGGATCGCCTGGCAACGCTGGTCACCCGCACCTCCCTTAGGACGGTCTAGCTGGATCGTATGCTCAGCCGGCAGAATGGTCGCGTTCAGCACGCTGACGGGCTTCCGCGGCGGCTCCTTGGTGCCTGTGCGCACGGTCAGGATTCCGCCTCACCTCCCCTTAGTTATGACTACGTAGCGCGATCCTGCACGGTTCGGCCGGCTCTCGTAAGCGCTTCGTAATCGCGGCCCCGGACGGTTGTCAACCCAAGTTGACACACGAATGCTGTCAACATAGATTGACACCATGAACACAGCACCCGCCCTGGCGGCCGCGGCGGACAGCTCGGACCCGCGCACCGGGCTCCGGGCCGTCGCCGCCCTCCGCCGGCTGCTGGAGCAGCTCGAGGCGCTCCAGGTGGACAACGCGCGAGAACACGGCTGGTCCTGGCAGGAGATCGCGGAGATCCTCGGCGTGTCCCGGCAGGCCGTACACAAGAAGCACGCCCGCCGGCCGGACCGGCCTCGTCCCGCCCCCCGCGCCCGCGGGCGCTGACTCGAGGGGAACCGACGATGCTCGAGCGACTCACCGACAAGGCCAGGGCGGTCGTGATCCTGGCCACCGCCCGGCTTCACGGCATCCCGGCGTTCCGGCGTTCCGGAACGGCGCCAGTCCCTCGACGGCTGGGACGGTGCTTAGCTTACTCCTTGGTAAGACCTTACTAACTGACAAGACAGGACATACTCCCTATACGGAGAGTATCTAATCGAATACACAGAGCCATAATCTGTCCTAGGGGAACATCACGGATAGGATATGGTCAATTGCTAAGAGTAAGCGACGTTTGGGAGAGAGCACTCCACGCGCCGGGCATGACCGCAGCAGAGGTCGTCGTCATCCGCTCCGGCGGCAGCTACGACGGCAAGCAGGGCATGAGCCTGGCGACCGGTGTGAGCAACCGGTCCGCCGGCGCCCAGGCCCTGTGCCTGCACCTGGTGACGATTCCCCCGGGAACGCGCGGCGTGCCGCACGTCCACGACGGGCACGAGTCCGCCATCTATACCGTCAGCGGCGAAACCGAGGTGTGGCACGGCGAAGGCCTGCTGCAGCGCACCGTGGTGCATGCCGGGGACTTCATGTACGTGCCGCCGGGCACCCCGCATCTCCCGGTGAACCGCAGTGACGTCATGACGGTGGCCGTGGTCGCCCGCACCGACCCCCAGGAGCAGGAGAGCGTGATCACCATGAACCTGCCGCCCCACCTCGCCGGGCTCGACGCCTTCCCTATCGCCAGCCAGTAACCGGTCAAGCCTCCTTCAATACCGCGCCCGCCCCTCCCGCTACCGCGAGCCCCCCGCCCCCTCCCCAGCGTCCCACCCGGGGCGTAGGCGGTGCCCGCAGCAGGGGCGGGCGCACCGCTTCCCGCATGCCAGGCCGCGGCGCGGCGGAGACCTCTCCCGCGAGCCTAAGGGCGCCGGCCCTGCCTGGACTGAGGGTCGAGGAGCCTGCGGCGAGCGACGAGGGAAGGCAGGGTCTCAAGGGGCGCTCGGAGGCGAGCGGGAAGGCAGGGTCTCAAGGGGCGCCCGGAGGCGAGCGGGAAGGCAGGGCCTTAAGGGGCGCCCGGAGGCGAGCGGGAAAGCGGCTCAGCTGGCGAACGCCTCCGGCGGGGGGCACGCGCAGACCAGGTTCCGGTCGCCGTAGGCCTGGTCGATGCGGCGCACCGGCGGCCAGTACTTGGCCCGGTGGTCCACGCCGGCCGGATAGGCCGCTTCCTCGGCGTCATACGGGTGCTTCCACTCCCCGGCGATGAGCATCTCGGCGGTGTGCGGGGCGTTCTTCAGCGGGTTGTCCAGGGCGTCGTACTCGCCGGAGGCCACCCGGGCGATCTCCGCCCTGATCGCGATCATCGCGTCGCAGAACCGGTCGAGTTCGGTCAGGCTCTCGCTTTCCGTGGGTTCGATCATGAGCGTGCCCGCGACCGGGAACGACATCGTGGGCGCGTGGAAACCGTAGTCGATCAGCCGCTTGGCCACGTCGTCTACGGTGACGCCGGTCTCGTGGGCCAGCGACCGCAGGTCGATGACGCACTCGTGCGCGACAAGGCCGTTCCGCCCGGTGTAGAGCACCGGGTAGTACGGCGCCAGCCGCCGGGCAATGTAGTTGGCGGACAGCACCGCCACCTGGGTCGCCTGGCGCAGCCCGGCCGTCCCCATCATCGCCACGTAGGCCCAGGAGATGGGCAGGATGCCGGCCGACCCGTAGGGCGCGGCCGCCACCGGCCCAGCGACGCCGCGGCCGGGCAGGAAGTCCGCCAGGTGCGCGCGGACCGCCACCGGGCCCACGCCCGGGCCGCCGCCGCCGTGCGGGATGCAGAACGTCTTGTGCAGGTTCAGGTGCGACACGTCGGCGCCGAACGACGGCAGCGTGGCCACCCCGACCAGGGCGTTGAGGTTCGCTCCGTCGATGTACACCTGGCCGCCCGCCTCGTGCACGGCCGTGCAGATGGCGCCGACGCCTCTCTCGTAGACGCCGGCCGTGGACGGATAGGTCAGCATGATCGCGGCCACCTGGCCCTGGTGCGCTTCCAGCTTGGCGTGCAGGTCGCCGAGGCCGACGGCGCCCTGAGCGTCGCACGTGACCACCACGACGCGCAGCCCGGCCAGCACCGCGCTGGCCGCGTTGGTGCCGTGCGCTGACTCCGGGATCAGGCAGACGTCCCGGGCATCCTCGCCGCGCGAGGCGTGGTAGGCGCGGATCGCCAGCAGGCCGGCCAGCTCGCCCTGGGAGCCGGCGTTCGGCTGGATCGACACGGCGTCGTAGCCGGTGAGTGTGGCCAGCCGGAGCTCCAGCGACTCGATCAGCTCCAGGTAGCCGCCCGCCTGGGAGGCCGGCGCGAACGGGTGCACACGTGCGAACTCCGGCCAGCTGACCGGCTCCATCTCGGCCGCCGCGTTCAGCTTCATCGTGCACGAGCCGAGCGGGATCATCGACCGGTCGAGGGCGATGTCGAAGTCGGACAGCCGCCGCAGGTAACGCAGCATCGCCGTCTCGCTGCGGTACTCACGGAACACCGGGTGAGTGAGGAATTCCGAGGTGCGGCGCAGCGCCGCGGGCAGCAGCTCGCCGGGATCGGACAGCTCGACGTCATCGGGGTTCTCCAGCCAGCAGATGGCGGCCACGAGCTCGCGAAGCCGCTGGTCGGTGGTGGTCTCGTCGCAGCTGGCCTGGAGCGCGCCGTCCGGCGCGAGGTAGAGGTTATACCCGGCGGTACGGGCGCGTTCGGCGGCGGCAGCCGCCTCCTCGCGTCCGCCCGCAAACGCAATGCGGATCGTGTCGAAGAAGCCACCCGCACTCGTTCGGTGCCCGAAATCGCGCAGGGTAGCGGCGAGGATAGCGGCGCTACGGTGCGCGCCCCGGGCGATGGCGGCCAGCCCGTCCGGGCCGTGGTAGGCGGCGTACATGGCCGCGGTCACGGCCAGCAGGACCTGCGCCGTGCAGATGTTGCTCGTCGCCTTCTCCCGGCGGATGTGCTGCTCGCGAGCCTGCAACGCGAGACGGTAGGCAGGCTGGCCGTCGGCGTCCACCGACACCCCCACCAGCCGGCCCGGGAGCTGGCGCTTCAGCGGGTCGCTCACCGCGATGTAGCCCGCGTGCGGCCCGCCGAACCACAGCGGCACGCCGAACCGCTGGGACGAGCCGACCGTGACGTCCGCGCCCGCCTCACCAGGCGGCCGGAGCAGGGTCAGAGCGAGCAGGTCGGCGGCCACCACGGCCAGCGCTCCCCGGGCATGCGCCGCCTCGATCAGCGGCGCGGGGTCCCTGATGACGCCCGAGGCTCCCGGGTACTGCAGCAGGACGCCGAACAGGTCCCGCTGCCTGGCGATGGCCTCGGCCGTCACCGGCTCGACGACCAGGTGGATGCCGAGCGGTTCGGCCCGGGTCCGCAGCACGGCCAGCGTCTGCGGCAGGCAGTCGGCGTCCGCCAGGAACACGTGGCCCTTCCTGGTAGCGCGGCGGGCCAGCGTCATCGCCTCGGCGGCGGCGGTGGCCTCGTCGAGCAGCGACGCGCCGGCCCACGGCAGCGCGGTCAGGTCGGCGATCATGGTCTGGAAGTTCAGCAGGGCCTCGAGGCGGCCCTGGGAGATCTCCGGCTGGTACGGCGTGTACGCGGTGTACCAGGCCGGGTTCTCCAGTACGTTGCGGCGGATCACGGCCGGGGTGACCGTGTCGTAGTAGCCCAGGCCGATCATGGGGGTCAGCACCTGGTTGCGCCTGGCCATCCGGCGCAGTTCGGCCAGCGCCTGGGTCTCGGTCAGCGGGTCGGGCAGGTGCAGGTCCGGGGTCGGCGTCTGGTCCGGCAGCGCCGCGGCGGTGAGCTCGTCGAGCGAGGCGTACCCCAGGGTGCCGAGCATGTGCCGCTGTTCGGCTTGGGCCGGGCCGATGTGGCGAACGGCGAAGTCTGTCATGGAGCCCCTCCCCGGAGCGAGCGCGGTCGCTTGTCGGCTCCCCGTCTGTCACGGCGCCCAGCGGGTAGAAGCCGCTTCAGAGATGCCTACTCCGCCCGGTTCGTGTGCCTGAGAGGTTCCGGGGATGTTGCCCCTTCGGCGCCCGCAACTACGCGGAGACTCTCCCGGCCGGTGTCATCAGCACGCACGATTTTACCCCCAAGTCAGGACCAGATTGCGGGAATCGTGCCGCCAGAACCGGTCAGCTCGTGCGGCGCAGGCGGCGCTTGGCCAGGTCGTCCTGGAACCCGGATCCGCCGGGCGGCGCCGCCACGAACCCGTCTTCGGCCCGGACGGCGGGCAGCTCGGACAGGTCTCCCTCTACCTCGTGCCAGACCCGGCCGAGCGCGATGCCGAACACCCCTTGACCGCCCTGCAGCAGGTCCACCACCTCGTCGGCCGACGTGCACTCATAGACGCTGACCCCGTCGCTCATCAGCGTCACCTGGGCCAGGTCCTCGGTGCCGCGGTCGCGCAGGTGCTGGACCGCGGCCCGGATCTGCTGCAGCGAGATCCCGGTGTCGAGCAGCCGCTTGACCACCTTCAGCACGAGGATGTCACGGAAGCTGTACAGGCGCTGCGAGCCGGATCCGTGAGCGGCGCGCACGCTCGGCTCCACCAGCCCGGTGCGGGCCCAGTAGTCGAGCTGACGGTAGGTGATGCCCGCGGCGGAGCAGGCGGTGGGACCGCGGTACCCCACCTCGGGGGCGCTGCCCGCGGCCGGGCGTGAGTCGGCGGGCTGACCGGCGGCGCCGGGATCGCCCAGGCCAGGGACCTCGCTGTCGTCGAACAGGGTGCCCTGCGAGCCGTCGTCACCCCTGGTCACCGCCACGCCCACCTCCACGGGAGCTGACTACCCACGGTACTCGCACCGTAAGCCGACCCAGGAGGCGGCGTCAACGACCACGCGCGGCGCGTCGCGACATTCCGGCGGCTTCGGGTCTGCGCGACGATACCGGTGCGCAACCGGTCAGGTGGCCCGCCCGAAATCCTCGGGCGAGATCGTGTCGAGGAACTCCCGGAACTTCTCGACCTCGTCCTCGTTTTCTTGCTGCTCGTCGGGGATGGCAACGCCCGCCTCGTCCAGGATTTCCTCGCTGGCGAAGATCTGTGCACCGGTCCGCAACGCCAGCGCGATGGAGTCGGACGGCCGCGCGCTCACCTCCGCGCCGTTGGAGAAGACCAGGTCCGCGTAGAAGATCCCGTCCCGCAGCGCGGTGATATTCACCGTGCGCAGCTGGACGTTCAGCACCTCGAGCACGTCACGGAACAGATCGTGCGTGAGCGGCCGAAGGGAAACCATGCCCTGCTGGGCGAAGGCGATCGCCGTTGCCTCGACCGCCCCGATCCAGATGGGCAGGTATCTGTCTCCCTGCGCCTCCTTCAGCAAGACGATGGGGCTGTTCGATGGCATCTCGACCCGGACGCCGATGACCTCCATCTGCCGCACTACAGCTCCGTCCTCACGTGCCTGGGGGAACCTCTGCTGGCCACCTCTCCCCTTGCCAAGGTACACCCGTAATCGGCCGGAGGCCGACCGCAGCCCCCCGCCCGCCGGCTCGACCTCGCCGGAAACCGGGGCGGACCCGGCCGGACCCGGAATGCCCGCGGCCTCGAACCCGATATCGCCGGGCCGCAACGGCGCCGACGCCAGCCCCGCCTCGGCGAGCGCGGACTCGACCAGCGTCGCGTGCAGCCGCAAGGTGAGGTCAGCGATCTGCCAGGCGGTCCTGGCCGCCGCGTCCCGCGCGCCCGGGCCGCGCTGCCGCAACTGCGGCGCCACCACCTGCTCGACCAGGTTGACCTCCCGCTCGGCTGCCGCCTTGACCGCCCGCAGGTGCCTGGCCTGGACGCCGTACTGGCGCAGCGCGGCCAGCGCCCGGGCCACCGCGAGGGCGTCGCCGCCGTACTGCCGCGCCACCCGGCGGATCAGGCCGTAGTCCTCGAGCTCGGTGAGCTCGGCCTCGCTGATCTCGGCCGCGTCGAGCAGCTGGCGGCGGGTCATGTCGGCGGGCGCCCGGGACCCGGGGTGCTGGCCGTCGGCCGTCTCGGTCCCGCCGGCCAGCCGCTCCCTGATCACCCGCAGCGGCAGGTAGGAGTCCCGCTGCATGGTCAGGATGTACCGGAGCCGCTCGATGTCGGCCGCGGCGAACCGCCGGTAGCCCGAGCGCGACCGGGCCGGCTCGATCAGTCCTTCGGCCTCGAGGAACCGGATTTTGGACGTGCTGATATCGGGAAATTCCGGGCGGAGCTGAGCGAGCACCTCGCCGATGCCGAACTGGCCGCACCGGGACTGGTCGCTCATGTGCTGCCCCCCACGGGTCCCTGGAGTGCCTCCTGGCGCGCTCGTGCCGCACATCCCCGCGCGGTCATGCGTAGTCCTGGGCGCCCCTGCCGCGGCGGTCGGCGGAAGACGCCGGGCCGAGGTCCTGGCTGGTCAGGAACAGCAGCCGGAACTTGCCTATCTGCACCTCGTCCCCGCCGGTCAGTTCGGCCTCCTCGATCCGCTCCCGGTTCACGTAGGTGCCGTTGAGGCTGCCCACATCGCGGACGGTGAACCCGGGGCCGTGCCGGTGGAACTCGGCGTGCCGCCGCGAGACGGTCACGTCGTCGAGGAAGATGTCGCTGTCCGGGTGGCGGCCGGCGGTGGTCAGGTCATCGTCGAGCCGGAACCGGCTGCCCGCGTTCGGGCCGCGCATGACCAGGAGCAGCGCGCTGCCCGGGGGTAGCGCCCCGAACGAGGCCGAGTCGGGGAACAGGTCGTCGCCGAGGTCCTCATCGGCCCGGCCCAGCGAGATCGTCGAGGTGGTCTCACCCGGGCGTGCCGAGGCCCCGGACGCCGGGTAGCCGCCCGTCCCGCCGGAAGCGGCGGGGCCGGCCGGCATCCCGGAACCGGGCGGCACCGGCGCGGTCAGCTGGGTTCCGCAGTACGAGCAGAACCTGGCCCCGTCGGGATTCGGCCGGCCGCACCGGGCGCAGTAGACGCGTGGCATGGCTCCGCTCGGCCTCCCCTGGTCGTACTCGCCGTCATCGAGCGATCCAGCCCAAGGTACGCGAGAGGAGGCGGGGCGGTCCATGCGCCACGCGAACAGCCCGCGCCGTCGGCGCCCGCCTTTTTCGCCGCGACGCTTCCGCCACACCGCCGTCTCACCTCCGCCGTGCATCCGCCGCCATGCACTCCTGTCCTACCGGACCCGTTGCCGGGCCGCCCCGCCGGGCGGTGGCCGCCGGGGCGAATCGCAATGCGCGATTCTCTCACATTCACGAAACCCGCGTGGGTCGCGCCTTTCGCGTCATCACGTGAAGGACATAGCTTACCTGGCCACAGAGCTGATGTCGGGGACCTAACCGCAGTATCCGGGACGCCTGGCGGTCACCGCCAGCCCCCGCTCAGGGGAACGTCGCTAGCGACCTGCCTGCTCCACCACCAGGGCCCACTCGTCGAGCAGCAGCTGTGCGGTGTCGGCGTCGCTCCCTTCCGCCCACAGATGGGTGACCGCCTCAGCCGGGTCGGGCAGCACGAGCACCCAGCCCCGGTCCCGCTCGATCACCCGCACCCCGTCGGTGGTGTCGATCTCGTGGTCGCCCGCCGCCTCCAAGATCGTGCGCATGACGCCGCCCTTGGCCGCCCACGGCGTCGGGATGGACCGGCGGAGCAGGTGCGCGACCGGGATCCTGGCGTCGATCTGGCTCAGCGTCAGCCTGGTCCGCGCGACCAGGCCGAGCAGCCGCACGAAGGCCGCGATGCCGTCGATGGTCCTGGCGCATTCGGGCACCACGAACCCGCCGTGGCCGTCGGCCGCGAAGATGACGTCGTGCTGCGCCGCGGCCAGCGTCAGCGCGTGCATCGTGGTCTGCGTCCATTCCACCTCGACGCCGTGGAAGCGGCAGACCTGCTCGGCCACCCTGGTGGTGGTCACCGGCAGCGCGACCCGGCCCCGCTTGCGTTCGGCCGCGACCAGGTCGAGCACGGACAGCAGCGCCCGGTCCTCGCTGACCAGCTCGCCCTTCTCATCCACGAGCTGGATCCGCTCCCCGACCGGGTCGAACCTGACGCCGAACGCGGCCCGGGACGAGGACACCACGTCGGCCAGCCGCTGCAGGCCGGCCCGCTGCTGGGCGACGGTCTCGGTCGGCGAGATCTCGTCCAGGCGGTTGTTCAGGGTGAGCACGTCCACCCCGAGCGTGCCGAGCAGGCTGGGCAGCACCAGCGACGCGGTCCCGCCCGCGCAGTCCGCCACCACCTTCAGGCCGGCCTCCCGCACGCCGCTCATATCGATGCACCTGAGCAGCTCGTGGGAGTACGACTCGACCACCCGGGGCGGGTAGCTGAGCTCGGCGATCTCGCCGGGGAAGGCCCGCCGGAATTCCTGCCGGGAGAAGACGCGCTCCAGCTTGCGCTGGTCCGCCTGGGACAGTTCGGCGCCACGTTCGTCCAGGAAGATGATGTCGACCGACTGCGGGTCGCCGGGCGTGGTGCGAAGCGCGATGCCGCCGCTGTAATGGTCCCTGGCGGTCTCGTACCTGGCCACGGGGAGCGGCTGGGCCTCCAGGTCCACGACGTTGATCGCGCTGGCGTTCAGCGCGCCCTGCACCGCCCGCTTGAGCGTCCGGGCCGCCCGGGACACGTCGCGTGAGGTGGTGACGGTGGAGCCCTTGCGCAGCATGGTGGCGTAGGCGCTGGCCAGCCGGACCGCGAGCTCCGGGGTTACCTCCACGTTGACCAGGCCGGACACGCCACGCGGGCCAAACAGCGTGCGCTGTCCCCTGGACTCCCAGATCACGCTGGTGTTGACCACCGCGCCGGCCTCGATGGTCTTGAACGGGTAGACCTTCACCGCGGCGGACAGGTAGGCCTCCGGCTCGATCACGCACTCGTCCCCGACGATGGCGGCCTCCTCGATCCTGGCCAGCCGCATCACGTCGGTGTTCTTGCCGATCACGCAGCCGCGCAGGGTGACGCCCTGGCCGACGTAGACGTTGCTGTGCACCACGGCACGGTGCAGGAACGCGCCTTCCTTGACCACCACGTTGCTGCCGATCACGGTGTACTCGCGCAGGTGCGCGCCGGCCTCGATCTTGGCGTAGTCGCCGATGCACAGCGGACCGGTGAGCACCACGTCGGTGTCGACCTCGGCGCTGGGGGCGACCCAGACACCCGGCGAGACCTCGAAGCCGGCGATGTCGGCCCGCACCCGCCCGGCAAGCACGTCGGCCTGCGCCTTCAGGTAGCTCTCGTGGGTGCCGACGTCTTCCCAGTAGCTTTCCGAGACGTAGCCGTACAGCGGGGCACCGCGCTTGAGCAGCTTCGGGAAGATGTCACCCGACCAGTCCACCGCCTCGCCTGGCGGGATCTCCGCGAGCACCTCGGGTTCCATCACGTACAGGCCGGTGTTGACCGTGTCGGAGAACACCTGGCCCCAGGTCGGCTTCTCAAGGAACCGCTGGATCTGCCCGTCTTCCTGAGTGATCACGATGCCGAACTCGAGCGGGTTGGGCACTTTGGCCAGGGCCACGGTGACCAGCGCGCCCTTGTCCTTATGGAAGCGGACCAGATCGGTGAGGTCCATGTCGGTGAGCGCATCGCCGGAGATGACCAGGAAAGGCTCATCCTGCAGCGCGTCCCCGGCGTTGCGGACGCTGCCCGCGGTGCCCAGCGGCATCTCCTCGGTGGCGTACTGCAGGCTCATCCCGAACTCCTCGCCGTCGCCGAAGTAGTTGCGGACGAGGGCGGCAAGGAACTGGACGGTGACGACGGTCTCGTCGAAGCCGTGCCGCTTGAGCAGGCGAAGCACGTGCTCCATGATCGGGCGGTTGGCCACAGGCAGCAGCGGCTTGGGCTGGTTCGCGGTCATCGGCCGCAGGCGCGTCCCCTCGCCCCCTGCCATGACGACGGCCTTCAATGGCTTCGCGGCTCCTTCCCGGTTTCCGCCATTATGTGCACCCCGTCACGGGCGGAATCAAGGACGCGCCTTGTAACTTAACGAACTCGTACTGTTACTCACCAGGCTTTTAACCTGGACGAGATACAGCATCGCGGCCCACCAGTACAGGACAGTTCCCCAGGTCGCGAATGCCCAGCCTAGTACCCGGGCCAGCGTCCCGCTCCAGCCGGGGTGATCGCCAAGAAAGAGCAAGGGGAAAGCATAAAGCAGGCAAAGCGTGGCCGCCTTGCCGACGAAGCTGACCTGGAGCGTGCCGAGCCCGGTCCGCCGCCGCAGCACCGCCAGCCCGGCGCCCACCGTGATCTCGCGCACCGCCAGGACGGCGACCAGCCACCACGGGATGATCCCGCGCACGGCCAGCGCGATGATGGTGGCCGCGATGTACAGCCGGTCCGCGGCCGGGTCCAGCACCTGGCCGAGCCTGCTGCCCTGGTTCAGCGCGCGGGCGATCTTGCCGTCCAGCCAGTCGGACAGGCCGGCCACGATGAGCAGCCCGACCGCCCAGTAGTCCGCGGTAGCCGTCCGCGGCCCGAGCACCAGCCACAGGAACACCGGGACCCCGGCCAGCCTGGCGGCACTGATGGCGTTCGGGATGGTCAGGACCCGGTCCACGGACCCAGTATCCTCGTGCGAGTGACTATGGCGGATACGGGGGCGCTTCCGCGTGCTGACGCCAGGGTGACCAGCGGCAGGGTGCTCGCCGAGGCGGGCAAGCGGCGGGCGTTCGCGGTGATCAGCCACCCGGACGCGGGCAAATCGACCCTCACCGAGGCCCTGGCGTTGCACGCGTCGGCGATCACCCAGGCGGGCGCGGTGCACGGCAAGGCCGGCCGGCGCGGCGTGACCTCGGACTGGATGGCGATGGAGCGCGCCCGGGGCATCTCGATCACCTCGGCGGCGCTGCGCTTCGACTATCACGGCACGGTGCTCAACCTGCTCGACACCCCGGGGCACGCCGACTTCTCCGAGGACACCTACCGGGTGCTCGCCGCGGTCGACTGCGCGATCATGCTGCTCGACTCGGCCAAGGGCCTGGAGCCGCAGACGCTCAAGCTGTTCGACGTGTGCCGCAGCCGGGCGGTGCCGGTCATCACGTTCGTGAACAAGTGGGACCGGCCCGGCCGGGAGCCCATCGAGCTGCTCGACGAGATCGAGCAGCGGATCGGGCTGCGCCCGGCCCCGGTCAACTGGCCGGTCGGAGTGGCGGGCGACTTCCGCGGGCTGATCGAGCGGGCCACCGGGGATTACGTCACCTTCGCGCGGACCCCGGGCGGAGCCGGGCGGGCGCTGGAGACGCTGCTTGACTCCACGGCGGCGCAGGCCAGGGACGGCGCGGCGTTCGCCGCGGCGCAGGAGGAGCTGGCTCTGCTCGACGAGATCTACGGCGCCTCGGTGGACATGGAGTCCTTCCTGGCCGGGGTGTCCAGCCCGGTGCTGTTCGGGGCCGCGCTGCCGAACTTCGGGGTGCGGCGCCTGCTCGACGCCGTGACCTCGCTCGCTCCGCCGCCCTCGGCGCGGGACGACGTTCGCGGTACGCCGCGGGCGGTGGATGCCCCGTTCTCCGGGCTCGTGTTCAAGGTGCAGGCCAACATGGACCCGGCGCACCGGGACCGGATGGCGTTCGTGCGGGTGTGCTCGGGCCGGTTCGAGCGCGGCATGGTCCTGACCCACGCCGCGACCGGGCGCCCGTTCGCGACCAAGTACGCGCAGTCGATGTTCGGCCAGGACAGGGAGACCGTCGAGGAGGCCTTCCCCGGCGACGTGATCGGCCTGGTCAACGCCACCGCGCTCCGTCCCGGCGACACGCTGCACGCGGGTGACTTCCCGGTCGAGTTCCCGCCCATCCCCAGCTTCGCGCCTGAGCACTTCGCCGTGGTGCGCGGCAAGGAGGCGGGCAAGGCCAAGCGGTTCCGCCGCGGCATCGAGCAGCTGGACACCGAGGGCGTCGTCCAGGTGCTCTCCTCCGACCTGCGCGGCGACCAGGCCCCGGTGCTGGCCGCGGTGGGCCCGCTGCAGTTCGACGTGGTGCTGCACCGGCTCGGGTACGAGTTCGGCGCCCGGGCCGAACTCGGCCACCTCGACTACACCATGGCCCGGCGGACCGATCCCGACGGCGCCCGCGCGCTGGCGGGCCAGCGCGCGGTGGAGGTGCTGACCCGCCGCCAGGACAGCGCCCTGCTCGTGCTGTTCAGCGACAAGTGGCGGCTGGCCCAGGTCCAGCGCGAGCAGCCGGACATCTTGCTCGAGCCGCTGATCGCCGGCTGAGCGGGGCGCGCCGGCAGCCGGGGCCGCGGTATCGCACGTTACTTGTCTGCGCCTCAGCCGAGACGGACGCTGTCGATCTGATCGAAGTCGCCGACGCCGTTGCTGATCCCGCCGCCGCCCGACCACTGCCACAGCAGCGCGTACGGACTGGAGTTGGTCTGGCCGCCGAAGAACTGCGCGCACCCGCCGGACTTCAGGCACCAGCCGTACGGGGCGTTGCCGAAGTTCGTGGTCTCCGGCTCGTAGGTCCACTCATAGGTGTTCGGGATCGACGCCGCGCTCCCGGTGCCGAAGATCGACGTCCAGACCCCGGGCGAGGAGTAGACGCCGACCTTGTACGGCGAGTGCGCCGTGATGTAGGCCGCGAACCCATTGAAGTCGGCGCGGTCCAGGGCCACCGGCACGTAGGACTGCTTCACCACTCCGCTGCACGGCGAGGTGTAGATGCTGTTCCAGCCGTTGTCCCGCGCAGGCGTGTCGCCCGGCAGCTCGACGTCCATCCAGACGACCTTGTAGTCGAAGTTACCGTTGGCGATGTCGGCCAGCGCCCGGGCGGCCTGCCGCGCGCCCCAGGCGCTGGCCTCGGCGGACGTCCCGGTGTAGCCGGGGTCAACGCCAGGCCCGCCCATGAACCAGTAGGCGCCGACGCCGACACCCCGGTGGTAGGTGACGTAGTTGGTGTGCGCCTGTGCGGCGTTGGTCGAGGAGAAGGCGATGAAGTGTTCCTGGCCGCTGCAGCCCAGCCAGTAGGCCCAGTTCCCGGTCATGCCGATGTAGCCGCCGTAGGCGCCGCCGAGATACGGCATGCTGTACGGCGCGCTGCCGGGCACGGTGACGGGCCAGCTGTCGGTGCCCCACCAGAACCCGGGCGGCCCGTCGCCGGCGGGCAGCCGCTCGGCCGCGGTGACGGCCGCCCCCGTCGTGCTCGCCGCGGCGGCACCGCCGCTCGTCAGTACCAGCGCCAGGCAGGCTGCCAGGGCCAGCCAGGTCCGTCGCATGATGCCTCCCGATCTATGGATCCCCGTTCATCACAGCATGTCCGCATGTGACGGACACCGTCCATCTGGCCTGTCCGCTAGGGCATAAGGTCCGCATTTTCCCAGTAGACCGCACGAGCCGCGTTTTCGGCCCCGTTCGTCCCTACTGAGCGTCCCGCCTGGGCACCGGGAGGCCGAGCGCCGACAGGGTGCCGGGCTCGTGCAGGATGGCCGCGCCCAGCTCGTTGACCCGGACGGCGGCCAGGCCGTCGTAGCGGGACAAGCTGTCGTAGCGGTCCGCGCCCCACAGCCCGCGGTAGTCGTCACGGGCGCCGCGCGGGCCGGTGTAGGCGACGTCGATCAGGCCGAGGGTGGCCGCGTACTCGAAGAGCAGGCACAGCACGTACCGGCCCTCGAGGACGTTCCAGGTCTTCCAGCCCGCCCGGCCGAGCGATCCGCGGGACGGCTCTACGAGGTACAGACCCCAGCGGGCCAGCGGGCTCCGGGCCACCGCGAGCGAGACGGGCCGTGCCTGCAGGATCGGACGCGCGGAGGGGGGCCGGGCCGGGCCGGTGGCCCCCGGGAGGCGCCGCCCGTCCGCTGATGACGCCGGAAGTACGCTCGGCCACCAGGAAACCTTAACGGCTCAGCAGGCCGTCCGGCAGGAGCCTCGCCGGACCGAGCCGCCGCGAGCACGCGGATGTGTCACCGTGGCGGCATGCGGGTAACGGGAGTGGACGGCTGCCGTCGCGGCTGGGTCGCGGTCAGCCTGGATGTGCCGCCACCCGATGCTGCGGGGCAGGACGGCCCGCGGGTGGTCGCGGTCCGCGTGCATCAGTCGCTGGCGGGGCTGCTCGAGCCGGACGAAGCCAGCGTGGTCGGCATCGACATGCCGTTGGGCCTGCTCGAATCGGCCTGGCGCGAGGCAGACCTGGCCGCGCGGGGCCTGCTCGGCCCCAGGCGCGGTTCGGCCTTCGCCATCCCGCCGCGGGCGGTCTGGGCGCAGGCCAGCTACCAGGCAGCAAACCAGCGCTGTCGCGAGCTGACCGGTGACGGCTTCAGCATCCAGGCCTGGGGGCTGCGGGCAAAGCTGCTCGAGGCCGACCGGTACCGCGGCACCTGCGGGCACCCGCTGTACGAGGTGCATCCGGAACTGGCGTTCGGCGCCATGGCAGGTGCGCCGCTGGCGCACAGCAAGCACACCGCGGCCGGACGCGACCTGCGCCAGGCGCTCCTCAGGCAGGCCGGCCTCATGGTCTCCCGGGTACCGCTGGCGCCGGTTACCGACACGCTCGACGCGGCCGCCGTGGCGTGGAGCGCCTGGCGCATCGCCGCCGGCCAGGCGGTCGTCATCCCAGCCCGCCCGCAGCGGGACGCCGGGGGCCATGAGATCGCGATTCGCTACTGACTCCTCAGCGGTACCTGGTCCGCAGGCCGTCGAAGGCCATCGCGCACACGTGGTCGGCCAGCGAGGCCTGGCCCGCCCGGCGATCCGGCCTGTACCACTCCACGATGGAGTTGACCAGGCCGAACAGCAGGCGCGCGGTGATCATCGCGTCAGCGTCCGGGCGGATGTCACCATCCCGCACAGCCCCGGCCACCAACTCGGCCACGAACCGGTCGAAGCCGCGCCGGGTCTCCAGTGCGGCCCGCTCGACGTCGCTGTTGCCGCGCACCCGCAGCAGCAGGGTGACGTAGGGCAATTCCGCCTCGAGCACCTCGACGCTCCCCCGGACGAGATATTCCAGGCGCTCGACAGCCGGCCCGGGGAGCGCCCGCGCCCGGCCGGCCACCGCCGACAAGCCGGCCAGGGCCCGGTCCAGGGCCAGCCGGAGCAATTCCTCCTTGCCGGCCACGTGATGGTAGATCGCCGACTTCGCGATTCCGAGCCTGGCCGCCAGGTCTCGCATGCTGGTGCCGTCGTAGCCACGCTCGTTGAACAGCTCGACCGCCACCGCCAGCACGGACGCCAGGTCGTAGCCGGGCCGGCCGCGGCGCCGTCCGGCGGAAGGGACCGGAGCCGCGGCGGACGCGCTCACGAGGCCGGTCCCAGCTGATGGCTGCGGCCCCGGAACTCGGCGATCACCTCCTGGTCCCGGCGGACGGTCACGTCATAAAGCCCGGCCCGCCCGAACCTGGTCCGCAGCACGGCCTCGGCGACCAGGACGTCGCCGGAGCGGGCCGGCCCGATGAAGACGATATCGGCCGAAGCGGCCACGGTCACCGGCCCGAAGCTGTTGCACGCGCAGGCGAATGCGGTGTCCGCCAGCGCGAATATCAGGCCTCCGTGCGCGATGGCGTGCCCGTTCACCATGTCATCGCGCACCCTCATCCGGGTCACGGCCCGCCCCTCGCCCTGCTCGATCAGTTCGATGCCCAGGCTGCGGGAAGCCTCGTCCTTCGCCATCATCGCCTCCACACTGGGCAGTTGCGGCACCCCGATCGCCTCCTGTTTAATAGACCGAACGTCCGGTATATTTTATGACGAGCGAGCCAGGCCAGCCGGTCACGCGGTGCCTACGATGGTGCCAGCACGCGAACGCGGGTACGGCCGGATGGCGGGCCGCCCCGGCCAGCGGCCAGGGCCAGGCATCGGGCCAGGCGTCGGGCCGGGGCCCAGGCACCGAGCCGGACGGGCCGCGACCAGGGCCGAACGGCCCAGAGGGATGGTGGCGATGGCAGCGCTCCCGGATACACAGCTCCCCGGGACGGCGCCCGCCCAGAACGGGACGGGCGAGCTTCAGGCCCACTTCGACCAGACACTGGAGCGTGAGCGGCGGATCGAGCCGCGCGACTGGATGCCGGATGCCTACCGGGCCACGATGATCCGCCAGATCGCCCAGCACGCGCATTCGGAGATCATCGGCATGCAGCCGGAGGGCAACTGGATCACCCGGGCCCCTTCGCTGCGCCGCAAGGCGATCCTGATCGCCAAGGTGCAGGACGAGGCCGGCCACGGCATGTACCTGTACTCGGCGGCCGAGACGCTCGGCGCCGACCGTGGCGACCTCACCGACAAGCTCCTGCAGGGACGGCAAAAGTACTCTTCGATCTTCAACTACCCGACGCTGAACTACGCCGATGTCGGCGTGATCGGCTGGCTGGTCGACGGTGCGGCCATCTGTAATCAGGTGCCGCTCTGCCGCTCCTCCTATGGCCCGTACGCGCGGGCCATGGTGCGCATCTGCAAGGAGGAGTCGTTCCACCAGCGGCAGGGTTATGAGCTGCTGATGACGATGATGCGGGGCTCGGCGGCGCAGCGCGCGATGGTGCAGGACGCGACCGACCGGTTCTGGTGGCCGTCACTGATGATGTTCGGCCCGCCGGATGAGCAGTCGCCGCACACGGCACAGTCGATGGCCTGGGGCATCAAGCGGCATACCAACGACGAGCTGCGGCAGCGATTCGTGGACATGACCGTCCCGCAGGCGGAATTCCTCGGCGTCTCCCTGCCCGACCCGGAGCTGAGGTGGAATCCCGAGCGCGGCCACTACGACTCCGGAAGGATCGACTGGGACGAGTTCACGGCCGTGATCAAAGGCAACGGACCGTGCAACGCGCAGCGCGTCGCGCGCCGCAAGGCGGCTCACGACGAGGGGGCCTGGGTACGCGAGGCCGCCGCGGCCTACGCAGCCAAGCGGGGAGGCCAGGGGGGGTCGTCCCCCCCGGAGCCAGCAGAGCACGCTGCCGGGAAGGACATCGCGTGACGGAGGAATCGCAGGTGCGCGCGGGCTGGCCGCTGTACGAGGTGTTCTTGCGCGGCAAGCGGGGCCTGAACCATGTGCACGTCGGGTCGCTGCACGCGTCCGACCCGCAGATGGCGCTGCGCCACGCTCGTGACCTCTACACCCGCAGGAACGAGGGCGTCAGCATCTGGGTTGTCGCGGCCGGTGACATCACCGCGTCGAGCCCGGACGAGAAAGACCCGTTCTTCGCGCCGTCCGGCGACAAGGTCTACCGGCACCCGACCTTCTACGACATCCCGGACGATGTCCCGCACATCTAGGGCGGCTGGTACCGATGACCGAGGACGAGTTCGCCGCGTACCAGAGCCTGGCCGGGGAGACCGAGGACCATCGCTGGGCGTTCGGCACCGGGTTCACCGACCCGCTGGATGGGATCGACACGTCAGTGCCGGACGGCGTCGATCCGGCCGCGCTGGCCGCGTACTGCCTGATGCTCGGCGACGATGCGCTGATCTACTCGCACCGGCTGCAGCAGTGGATGACCCGCATGCCCGAACTGGAAGAGGAAACGGCCCTGGCCAACATCGCCCTGGACCTGCTCGGCCAGGCCCGGATGCTGCTGGCCCGGGCGGGCCGGGCCGAGGCCGCCGGGCGCGACGAGGACCAGCTGGCGTTCTTCCGGGACGAGCATGAGTTCCGCAACGTCCGCCTGGTCGAGCGGCCGGACGGCGACTTCGCCGAGCTGATGGCCCGGCTGCTGGTCTTCTCGTCCTGGCGGCTGGCGCTGTTCGGCCAGCTGGCCGGATCGGGCGACCCGGTGCTGGCCGCCATCGCGGCCAAGGGCGTCAAGGAACTCACCTACCATCGGGACTACGCCGCCCAGCGGGTGATCAGGCTCGGCGACGGGACCGCGGTGTCCCACCAGAAGATGCAGGCCGCACTCGGCGTGGTCTGGCCGCTGACCGACGAGTTGTTCCGCACCGACCCGGTGGTGGCCGGGCTGCCCGGGGTGGCGGCCGACCCCGCCCAGCTGCGCGGGGACGTCGCCGCGGTTCTGGACACCGTGCTGGCCGAGGCCGGCCTCGACCGCCCGCCGGCGGCCCCGATGGGCCTGGTGGCCGGGCGCGGCGGCCGCGACGGCACGCACACCGAGGCGTTCGGCTACGTGCTGGCCGAGCTGCAGAGCCTGGCCCGGGCCCACCCGGACGCGACATGGTGACGGCCGGCGCCCTGGCCGCCGCCCGCGCGGTCGCCGCGGCCGCGTGCACGGCACTGTACCGGTGCGAGAACTGCCGTGAGCCCTTCGAGTACGTGAAGGAAATCTGAGCCCGATGTCCCGCACCGAGTTCTACCCGCTCACCGTGGCCCGGGTCGAGCCATTGACCGACGACTCGGCCGCGGTGACGTTCGAGGTCCCGCCGTTGCTGGCGGACCGGTTCGCCTTCGCCCCCGGCCAGTCGCTGACCATCCGCCGGGGTGACGCACGCCGGTCCTACTCGATCTGCGCGGTCGCCGGGCGCCCGCCGCGCATCGGCGTCCGGGAGGTGCCCGACGGCGCGGTGTCCGGCTGGCTCGTGCGCGAAGTCAGGGCCGGGGACGTGCTCAACGTGCAGGCGCCGTCGGGCTCGTTCACCCCGGATCTTGACCAGCCCGGCCAGCACGTCCTGATCGCCGCGGGCAGCGGGATCACGCCGGTGCTGTCCATCGCCGGGTCCGTGCTCGCCGCGCAGGACGCATCGACTGTCACCCTGCTCTACGGCAACCGGCGCAACGACACGGTGATGTTCGCCGACGAGATCGCCGATCTCAAGGACGCCTTCCCGGACCGGGTCTGCCTGGTCCACGTGCTCAGCCGGGAGCCACAGGAAGTCGAGCTGTTCAACGGCCGGCTCGACGCCGCCAAGCTGCGCTCGCTGCTGCCGGTCACGGTGGACGTGGCGGCGGTGGACCACTGGTGGCTGTGCGGCCCGTTCGGCATGGTCGAAGACGCGATCACGGTCCTGGCCCGCCTCGGCGTGCCGCGCGCCCGGATCCACCGGGAGCTGTTCTATGTCGAGGACGCCCCCCCGCCGCCGACTACGCATGCCGAGGTGGCTGCCGGGCCGGGCGCCGAGGTGACGGTCCTCCTCGACGGCCGCAGCAGCACCGTGACCGTCCCGGCAGGCACCCCGGTCCTGGACGGGGCCCAGCGGGTCCGCCCCGACTTGCCGTTCGCTTGCAAGGGCGGGATCTGCGGCACCTGCCGCGCCCGGCTCGTCGAAGGCAGGGTCACCATGCGCCGCAACTACGCCCTGGAGCAAGAGGAACTCGACGCGGGCTACATTCTCACCTGCCAGTCCCTTCCCGCCTCCGCCGGCCTTATCGTCGACTATGACGCTTAGCCAGCAGCCGATGGCACATCGGGCGGCACGGAGTGCCACTCCTTGTGCTTCGGGCACCAGGCGGGACGGGATGCCCCATGACTGACGACGTGCCTATTTCGTATCAGGCGGCGGTCCCGGGGACGCCGGTACTGAGCAGTACCGGCACCAGGATCGGGACGCTGGAGCACGTACTGGAAGTACCAGAAGTCGATGTCTTCGACGGGATCGTGATCGCCACCGATGGCGGCCTGCGCTTCATCGACGCTGACCTGGTGTTCCAGATCACCCGGAGCCATATCCGGTGTGACATGGACGACGCCCGGGCCAGACAGCTGCCGCCGCCCGATGGTGCCCCCGTGTACCGGGTGGACGCACTGGCCGACACCGGGCACAGCCTGCATGACATCCTGGGCCGTCTCTTCCGGCGCCCGCACTGGATCCGCGAGGACCGCCGGTAACGCTCCCGGCCCAGATGCGGAACCGGGCGCCGGCCGGGTCACGGCGTAAAGCCGCTGGGGCACGCTGGCCTCCCCTGGGCCCAACGAACGCTGACGCACCCATATTTACTCGTCAGTAACCATCTCGGGGGGAATCACCCCAGGGTGGCGGCCGAGGTAGCCGACCAGCCGGTCGCCCGGGCGGGCCTGGGCCGGGACCTCTACCGGGACGGCGAACAGGCCCTCGCGGCCGGCCACGAGCAGCGGGCCGAGGCGGAGCATCCGGGTGGCCAGCGCGGCCGGGATGGGGGCACTGCCGCCCAGAGCCGCCGAGACGTCCCAGCCGTGCACCGCGATCTCGACCGCCCCGGTGCAGACCACCAGGCCGGCCGGCAGCGGCAGGCCGCCCACGACGACGAACGGCTCCCGGCTCGCCGGGACGGTGCAGCGGTAACTCACCGACAGCAACCGGGCCGCCCGGTCGCGGAGCACCTCGACCGCGTCACCGCCCGCCGGGGGCCTGGCCGGCGGGCGTTCCAGGTCCAGGCGCCCGGTGTGCAGCGCCGTCTCCAGGTCCGCCATCGAATCGCTCAGGTGGGCGAGCAGCGTACTGAGGTCCCAGCCGGCGCACGGCGTGGGCAGCGCCAAGTCCCCCGCCTCGACCAGGGCGCACACGCCCAGCGTGTAGCTGATCGCGCCGGCCAGCAGCCCGATGGCGCCCGATGGCGTGCCCATATCCGTATAGACCGGCAAGCATGCCGATTCTCACCGGTGATCCGTAACCAGGCCGTCCAGCTACGCGTGACAGGTCAGTGGCTGGCCGTCGTTGTAGGCGACCATCTGGCCGAGGGCGCGGGCCAGGTCCGCCGGGGCTCCGCGCTCCCCGCCGCCGAGCTCGAGGTAGGCGCGGTGCAGGTTACCGACAATCCGTTCGGCATCCAGGAGACCCTTGAACTCGCCCAGGTCGACCTGGCGTGCGGCCTCCAGCGGCGCCAGGCCGGCCGCCTCGGCCTCCCGGGCGGTGTTCTGCACGAAGCGCAGGTAGGCGAGCATCTCGTCGATGACCCCGGGGCCGCAGACCGGGCCGTGTCCGGGAACCAGGGTGCGGGCGCCGAGCGGGCGCAGCACCGTCTCGAGCACCTCGATCCAGCCGCTGACCGAGCCCATCAGCGCGAACGGGGTGCCGCCGTTGAACAGCAGGTCGCCGGCGAACACGAGGTCCCGCTCCGGGAGGTGGACGTTGGAATCATTGGTGGTGTGCGCGGGGGTGCCCACGTAGCGGACCTCACAGCGCAGGTCGCCCGACCACAAGGTGACGCCGTCGGTGTAGGTCAGGAACGGCGGGGCGGGCTCGAGGTGACCCCAGTCCACCTCCGACCAGATGCCCGGCGGGGGCGGGATGGCCGAGTTCAGTATCGCCTCCCGGCAGCGCTCATGGCCGGCGATGGTGGCGCCGCTCATCAGGTAGTTGCCGTGCGTGTGATCACCGTGGTGATGGGTGTTGACCAGGGTGCGCACGGGCTGCCTGGTGACGGATTGTATGGCGTCGAGGTAGGCGCGGGTGCGCCGCTCGGTGGACGTGGTGTCGACGCTGATCACGCCGACGCCGATCCCGTGACTGACCAGGAAGCCGGTGTTGTTGAGGTACCAGCTGCCGTCAGGCTGCAGGTAGGCGTAGACGTCCTCGGAGACTTCCCTGAGTTCTGGCTGGAGTGTGCCCAGGCTCATCGTCATGCTCCTTCGCGGGCCGTGGCAGCAGCAGCGATAGTGCCAGCAGCAGCCCGAACAGCGCCAGGCCGGCCAGGACGTACGCGTTGCCCGCGACGAGGGCCAGGCCGTGCCAGTGGTACTCGGTGAACCAGCGCCGGTCTCCGTACCACTGGTAGTAGACCGGATTGGTGTTCCGCGGGATCCACAGCAGGCCGAGCGAGTCGTTGCCCAGGTTGAGCTTGGCCGTGAACAGCCGGGCCGGCCAGGCGCCGAACCACGCCACGAGGCTCACGGCCAGGATCCCGAGCCCCCGGGCGGCGCGTCGTGCTCCTTTCCGCCAGGCTCGCACCGCGTAGTGCGCGGCGGTGACCGCACCCGGCGCGATCCACACCCAGTGGTGGTCCCAGCTGACCGGCGAGACGAGCAGCCCGGTCAGCGCGGCCGTCAGCAGTCCGGGCAGCGGGTAGCCTTTCCGGTCGAGCAGCGCGGCGGCGGTCACGCCGATGGCGGCCACCAGCACGGCCGCCGCGATCCACGCGGGCTCGGCGCCGGTCACGCTGCCGGCCAGCCGGGTGATGAGGCCGTCGAGCGACTGGTTGCCGGCCCAGCCGGTGAAGCCGGTCCGGCCGCCCTGGACGAACAGGCCGCCGAACCACCACTTTCGCGAGTCGCCCGGCAAGATCGTGAAACCGAGTAGCACGGTGAACGCGAAGCCGACGCAGGCCATCGCGGCCTGCCGGAACTTCCTGGCCAGCAGCAGGTACGGGATGAAGATCAGCGGGACCAGCTTGATGCCGGCTGCGATGCCGGTGCCGAACCCCTTCCACCAGCGGCTCTTCGCGGTGTCCGGCTGGCACAGGTCCCAGATGATCAGCGCCATCAGGACCAGGTTGACCTGGCCGAGGTAGATGGTGCGCAGCACGGGTTCGGTCCAGAAGACCGCGGCCGCGGCGAGCAGGGCGGCGCCCGCACGCTGGGCGTTGCGCGGGTACCCGAGGCCGCCCAGGGTGAGCCACAGCGCGGTGAGCAGCGCGAGGGTGTCCACCGCCACGGACAGCTGCTGGGAGAGCCACCAGGGCACGAACGAGATGACCGCGAACGCGATGGCGGCGAACGGCGTGTAGGTGAACGGCAGGTGCAGCTTGCCGTACCCCACCCAGTCATACAGCGGTGCCGCCAGGTGCGGGTCGTACAGCGGCCTGACACGCCGGACGATGAGCCCGCCGGACCGGTACACGGCCAGGTCCACCGGGTCCATGGTGAAGCTCTTCGGGTGGATGACCATGTAGATCACGTAGAGCCCGAGGGCCACCGCGAACGCGCCCAGGCCGGCCGGGAGCAGCCACCGGCCTGGCTTGCCCTGTTCCCCGGGCGCCGTGCGCGGGCGGGTGAGCACCGATCTCACCTCGCTACCATAGCGGCTCCAGCTAGGATTCCGTTCTCGGAGGTGGAGGATGCCTGATACCCACACGGCCACGGCGGCGGTCGCCGACCAGGCGAGTCGGCTCGCCCGGCTGCGGATGTCCAGCCTCGGCGCCGTGGCCATGCTTCTGATCGAGTTCGTCCTCGGCATCATCTACAACCTGTACGGGACCGCGCCGACCGCGAAGAAATCCATCGGGCTGTTCTCAAGCCCGGTGCTCGCGCTGCACGTGATCCTGGCTATCCTGCTGGTCATCGCCGCTGTGGCCCAGCTGATCAGGGCCATCGGCACGGGGCACCGGCTGTCCGTGTGGATGTCGGCCCTCGGGCTCGTGGGCATCCTCGGGGCCGGCTTCTCCGGTCTCGGCTTCACCGGCAACGGCGCGGCCGGGGCGTCGCTGGGCATGGCGCTGGCGTTCGCGGTGGCGCTGGCCGCCTACGTCGTCCTGGTCTTCGCCCTGCCCTCGTCGTCCACTACGTGAAGTAGTAGGCGGCCGTCGACCGGCGTGGGCGCGCATGGCATAGTGATCCCAGGATCCCTGATCCCAGGGTCCCTGGCTCCCGGACGCTGCCGGAGGTGACGTGAGCGGTGTGACCCAGCTCGTAACCTCCGGCCCGCTGCTCCTGGCGCTGCCCGTGGCCGCGGCAGCCGGGGCGGTCACCTTCTTGTCGCCGTGCTGCCTGCCGCTGGTACCCGGCTACCTGTCCTACGTCACCGGCATGGCCGGGGCGGCCGGATCCACGGCTGCCTCGTCTGGCTCCGGTGCCGCCGCGGCCGTCGCCCCCGCCGGTGCCGTCGCCGCGGACGGGTCCGGGGTGGCGGTGGCCGCTCCCCCGCGCGCCCCCGCCGCCGCTTCCCCCCGCGCCCCCGCCGCCGCTGCCCCGCGCGGTCGTGTCGTGGCCGGGACGGCGCTGTTCGTGCTCGGCTTCTCCGTCGTCTTCATGGCCTACGGCGCCGCCCTCGGCGGGCTCGGCCACCTGCTGACCGGTCACGCCCGGCTGCTGACGCAGATCCTCGGCGGGCTGACGATCGTGCTCGGATTGCTGTTCGCCGGGGTCTTCGACCGGTTCCCGTTCGCGGGCCGCATCGTCCGGCCCGCCGCGCGGCCGAAGGCCGGGCTGGCGGGGGCGCCGCTGCTCGGCGTGATGTTCGGGCTCGGCTGGACCCCTTGCATCGGGCCCACGCTGACCGCGGTGCTGGCGTTGTCGGCCTCGAGCGGCACCGCGGCCCGCGGCGCCGTGCTCGCCTTCGTCTACGCCCTCGGCCTCGGGGTGCCGTTCCTGCTGGTGTCGTTCGGCTTCCAGGTGGCGATGCGGGCCTTCGCGTTCTTCCGCCGCCGCGCCCGCCTGGTGACCAGGATCGGCGGTGCCATGCTGATCTGCGTCGGCCTGCTCGAGGTGACCGGTGCCTGGTCCACCTTCATGGCCTGGCTCCAGGTCCACTGGGTAGGCAGCTACCAGCTCCCCCTCTGAGGGCCCGGGGCAGCGGGAGCTAGGAGGAGCGGGCGGCTTGGCGCTTGGCGGCGCGCTTGGAACGGGCGGTCATTTCCGGCCTGGCGGGGACGGAGGCCTGCGCGGCGGCGGCCCTGGCGGCGATGCTCACCAGGGTCTCGAACAGCCGCGGGTCGTCGCCGTCTTCGGGGCTCCACTGCACGCCCACCGCCCACCGGTGACCCGGCAGCTCGATCGCCTCCACCACGTGATCCGCGGTCCACGCCACGGTGAGCAGCCCGTTACCGATCCCCTCGATGGCCTGGCGGTGGGCAGCCGGCACCTGGGCGGTATCGCCGAGCAGCCGCCCGAGCTGGCTCGCCCGGGTGAGCTGCAGGTCGTGGGTGGTCAGCTTGACCGGATCCGGCTTGCGACTCTCGCTGCCGACGCGATCCGGGAGGTACTGCGTGAGGGTACCGCCACGGGCCACGTTGAGGATGTGCATGCCACGGCCGACGGCCAGGAACGGGAGATCGGCCTCGATGGCCGCCCGCGTGAGGATGAGCTCGAACCGGTCCCGCCGGTGGTCCGGCACGTCGGTCTGCGCGTGCGGCGGCTGGTCGTACAGCGACGGGTCGACGTCCCGGCCGCTGGTCAGCACCAGCCGTTGAGCCCGGCGATCAGCACGGGCACGGAACTCGCGGGAACCGGCGGCAGGATAACCGGCGTCCCCCCGGCGCGCTCGACGGCTCGCGTGTAGCTTACCGGCGAGACCACGGCCTCACGAATCCAGTTACCCCACCGGGCAGCCTCGAGCTCCCCGGTGATGCCGATGATCGGCCGGCCCATCCCGTCCTCCCGCGCTAAGGTTTCCATGCCCATCATGGCCCATCATGGCCCATCATGGCCCATCACGCCCCGCCAGGCCCGGCCGCCGGGAAAATCTCGGGCAGCACATCAGCGTCCAGACGCTGCACTGGCCCCGGCTGTGGCGCACGTACCGGACCCTGGACCCGAAGACGATCCAGGCCGTCTAGGACGCCCGCGGGTCGATCAACCGCCAGGCTAGTCCCGCAGGTACTAGCCGAAACCGGGCGACGGCCCGGACGAGCCGTACGGGACGGCCAGGTACGCCGCCGTCGCACCTACCGGCTCACTCACACCTTCCGCCAGCCGGGGATCCAGGTGCCGTCCTCGGTCACCGTGTAGTCCCCGAACAAGGCCGGCGCCTCCGCCCGCATCAGCTCGCCGATCTTGCCGAACACCAGGCGGATCTCCTCCTCGGCGCCGGAGTCCGTCCGCGCCTCGATGGTGTGCCGCAGCGTGCGGATGTTCGCCGTCCAGACCAGCCCCGTGGCCAGGCCCTCGGGCGCGAACCGGCGCATGAACGAGGTCTTGGCCTTCTTCTCGTGCATCTTGGTGCCGTCGTCGTCAAGCCCGAAGTGCCCGGCCATCCACTGCTGGAACTGCTCGAGCTCGGCCAGCAGGGCGGTGGCCCGCTTCATCAGCTCGGCGTCCTCGCGCGCCCACTCGGGGAACCAGAACGGCAGCTCGTCCAGCCGCACGTAGCGCAGCGACTCCTGCGACACCGCGGTCCCCGGCCGATGCCTTACAACTTCATGACTGAACACACGAGAAACGTTGTGCAACACGAACGTGAAGCTGGCGTGCTCCAGCACGCTGCCGTGACGCTGGGCAAGAATGTTGCGCAGGTAGTCCTGCTGATCGGTGCGGACCTTCGAGACGTTCGGGTTCAGTCCCGGCTCCCATGACCTGTAGCAATTTCCGCACCAGACCCCGTTACCGTTGCGGCGGACATACACGATGCCATTGGGCGTCGAAACACACCACACCGGGCCGCTATACGGCTCCCACGACCTGGCCGTCGGCTTGCTGCCGATGGTTCCGTTCTGAAGCACATGCACTCGGTAATGCCTGCTCCCGTTACGATCATGGAAGGTGACTGAAGACGCCTTCCCGATCCGGACAAGCAATTCCTGTACGTCACTGGCCAGCCCTTCGGACACAGTCGAGTAGACCTGAGATCCTCCGGCCATGCTGCCGTCGCCAGACCACATGGCGGACCAGAGGACATCAAGCACCTGCTGGTCACTGTGCTCCATTAGCCAGCGCGGGATGTGCTTGTTCCGCGCTCCGACGCCTGAGTCCTCCCGCACGCGACGGACAAAGTCGCTTCCGCCGAAAACATGAAGCGTCACCACCTGCGGCTTGCGCGGATCTGGGTATTCCCCGCAAGACAAGCCGAGTTCGTCGATAACAGAGAGGATGTCATCCAGCACCGGTCCCTTGCTCTGTGTGATCCCCACATACGCGCTCCCCTTGCCAGTCGGCAAGAACGTATAACCTTCGGCGATGACGTATCCAAGGAACTTGGCGTAAGCCAGCACCGGCATTCTCAGCTCTCGGGTTTTCTGCACCCTGGCTTCATAACCAGCATCTCGGCGACCAGAGCGGTAAGCCCGCGGCGGGATCACGCACTCATCGGTGCCGATTGTGCCTCGTACAGGCGTCGAATCCCGCCGGAAGCGCCAGATGCCGCGCGTGCTCACGGTCTCAGCCGTGGCAAAATGCCAAGGACTCCACCTCCCGTCCTCCAGCATCTTCTGCGTCCACACTCGATGATCCGGGGTGACGAAAAGGTCGAGTCCGCGTTGCCCGATACGCAGCATCGGACCCTGATATTCATACCGGACCAGCGAGAATGGCTGGAACTCCGCACACTCTTCGGCACGGTTCCAGGTCAGCACTTGGTCTACGTTCGGGCGAAGATCCTCCACATGCTTCCATCCGCTGTCGGCCAGAATTTCTGTCTCAGGGTCGTAGCAGATCCGGCCAGCGAACTCGGCCAGGTCCTGGGCCTCGAGCTGGCCCCGGTCGATCCGCTCCACCCAGCGCTCACCGCCAACCTCCCGCAGGTAGGCGGCCATCGCGTCGTAGTCGACCGCCGGCCGGGCGACCAGGAAAACCTCGGGCTCTACGCTCCTCATGCCTCAGCACACTACAGGGCAGCACTGGCATTCTGCTGGGGTCCGATGCAGGTCAAGACGTTGCCGATGATGTGGTAGCCGACCCGGCGGGCATAAAGCCGCGAGCGCGCCCGACCGCACGGACCCGGCACAGGTCAAGCACGTTGTTGATGATCCGGTGTCCGGAGCGGCCGGAGGCGGTCAGGATCGACTCGGGATGGAACTGCACCGCCCACCGGCCGGCCGCCTCGTCCTCGATCGCCATCACGACGCCATCGGGGGTAGCCGCGGTCACGGCGAACCCGCCGCGGACCTCGCCGGCCGCCGCCCACAGGCTGTGATACCGCCCCGCGGTAAACTCGGCCGGCAGCCCGGCGAGCAGCGACCCCCCGGACACCCGGACCAGCCCCGGCTTGCCGTGCGCCGGCTCGGGCAGCAGCGACAGCGCGCCGCCCGCATGCTCCACCATAGCCTGCAGGCCGAGGCAGACGCCGAAGACCGGCAGGTGCCGCGCGTACACCTGGTCGAGCAGCGCCGCGCAGCCGAAGTCGGCGGGCCGGCCGGGGCCGGGCGACATGACCACCAGGTCCGGCGCGTAGGCGTCGAGCAGTGCCGGGGAGAACCCGAATCGCAGCGTGGTCACCTCGGCGCCCTGCTGCCGGAAGTAGTCGCCGAGCGTGTGCACGAACGAGTCCTGGTGATCGACCAGCAGGACGCGGGGGGCGTAATCGCGCGCCGCCGCGTGCGGGACGTGCGCCCGGGCGGTCTCGCCCCGCGGTCCCCGGCTGGCCTCGTCCAGCGTCTCGAGCAGGGCGCGCGCCTTGATGTGGGTCTCCTTCTCCTCGGCGGCGGGCTCCGAGTCGTACAGCAGCGTCGCGCCGGCCCGCACCGCGGCGATCCCGCCGGTGATGTGCGCGGTGCGCAGGGTGAGGCCGGTGTTCATCGACCCGTCGAAGCCGATCTTGCCGACGGCGCCGCCGTACCAGCGCCGCGGCGTCTGCTCGTGGTCCTCGATGAACTGCATGGCCCAGGTCTTCGGCGCTCCGGTCACGGTAACCGCCCACATGTGGGTGAGGAACGCGTCGAACGCGTCGAACCCGGGCCGGAGCCTGCCCTCGATGTGATCGACGGTGTGGATGAGGCGGCTGTACATCTCGATCTGCCGCCGGCCGATGACCCGGACCGAGCCCGGCACGCAGACCCGCGCCTTGTCGTTGCGGTCCACGTCGGTGCACATGGTCAGTTCGGACTCCTCCTTGGGCGAGCCGAGCAGGGTGGCGATGTTCGCGGCATCCTCGAGGGTGTCCTCGCCGCGCGCGATCGTGCCCGCGATCGGGCAGGTCTCCACCCGGTCCCCGGTGACCCGGACGTACATTTCGGGCGACGCGCCAACCAGGTACTCCCCCTCGCCCAGGTTGAACAGGAACTCGTACGGGGCCGGATTGCGCTGCCTGAGCAGTTCGTAGAACGCGGCCGGCGAGGCGCACCGGCCGTAGAACAGGTGGCTGGGCACCACCTCGAACAGGTCCCCGCAGGCGAACCGCTCCCGGGCCTGCTCCACGACCTGCGCGTAGCTCCCCGGCCGCGGCGGCCCGGGCAGTTCTTGATCCCGAACGGACTGGCCGTCCTGCCCCGCGCCGGTGCCTGCCGTGGTGCGGTCGAGCCCGGCGGTGGACGCCCCGCCCACCTCGAAGTCGTAGGAGTACCTGACCGCTTCCTCGCGCCTGCGGTCCAGGACCCAGATTTCGTCCGGCAGGTGCAGCACCAGGTCGCGCTGGGTGGCAGGGCGTTCGAGCCGCCGCCGGACCGGCTCGAACTGGAAGGCCAGGTCGTAACCGAACGCCCCGTAGAGGCCGAGGTGCGGGTCCTGGCAGCCGAACGCCGCCGTTATCTCGCGCAGCGCGGTGAACACCGTCGGCCTGCGGCTGCGCTCCTCCTCTGTGAACTCCCGGTCGTCCTCGGCGATGAAGACGGTGGTGTCATCGACGGGGCCCGCCGGCTCAGCCTGGCCGCACCTCAGCAGGGCGGCGCGGATCACCGGGAGCAGCACGCGGCCGCGCTCGTTGAGGGCCCGCGCGGCGACCCGCCGGCCGGTGGCGACGATCTCCGCGCACGGGTCGGCGTAGGCCATGTGCCAGCGGCTGTACCGTCCCGGGTACTCCATGCCTGAGCTCATCACGCCGCCGCGGCGGTCGTCGGCGAGCGCCGCGATCCGGCCGAGTTCGGCGGGGTCGAACGGCGCGGCGGTCCGGATGACCCGCACGCCATCCCGGATGATCATTTCCGTGCGCTGGGCGTCCACGGTGGCCCCTCAGGGTAAGGCCCCGGATGCGGCCGGGAAACAAGAAAGCGGCCGCCGGTCCCGGGCGGTCGCTTCTGGTTTCCTCACGCGAATCAGCGCCGCCTAGTAGCGGCGCCACCACTGCAGGCGGCCGGTTCGCGTCACGGGCTCAGCGTAGCGGATGGCCCCTCGTTCCGCTAGGACGACGAGCCCGGAGAATTCGAGGGGTTCGAGGGACAGGCCGGGTGCAGGTCCGGCATCCGCCAGGCGGCCGCCGCGGCCGCGATGAGCTGGGCAGCGCTGCGCAGGTCCCGCTGCGAGCCGCCGGCCAGCTCGTCCAGGTCCTGCCCGGAGACCGCGCTGCTGGCCAGGAACGCCTCGACGATGCGCCGTACCGAGCCGTCGCCGAGCAGGCCGCCGTGAAAGGCGACGACGAAGGACATGTTCCGCGGCCACGGGCAGGCGGGCAGGGTGACCGCGTCGGCGAGCGGCACCACCGCCAGCCAGGGGATGCCGCGGTCCCGGCTGACCTTGGCGAAGTAACTGGCGCCGACCTGGCTCACCGACTGAATCAGCGCCTGCGCCCCGGAACGCCCGTACGGGGACATGCCGCCGACCAGGCTGTTCAGCGTGGTCAGCGCGGCACCTGGCACGGTCCCGGCCCGGGCTCCCGCCGGGCCGAGCTGGCCGGGCTCGACGATGGGGCTGAGCAGCACCACCGACCGGACCGGCACGTGCGGGTGCCGGGCCAGCATCGCGTACAGGCCGAGCGTGCCCTCGCTCTCGGCCACCACGTCCACCGGCGTCCCGGCCTGCCGGGACAGCCTCTCCACCTGGGCGTCCATCCGGTCGCCGAGCACCTGGATGGACAGGTCCCCGGCGAGGCCGTAGGGGATCGGCTGCCCGGCCGTGGTCAGGCCCCGGTAGGAGAACTGGCGCACCAGCATCTGCGGTTCGGCGGCGGCCAGGGCATCCGCGCTGTGGCAGCAGCTCGACCCGAAGCCCTCGACCACGAGCACGGCGCCGCGGGCCCGGCCGGCCACTCCGCTGACGGCTTGGCCGGTGTTGCCCGCGGCCAGCCCGTCGACCCCGTTGACCGCGTCCGACACCACGCCGCCGGGGCCCGAGGCGAAGCGCACGGTCCCGGTGAAGGCCAGCCGGGCCGTCCCCACCACCAGGGCGATCACCAGCACCGCCGCCAGCGGCGCCACCGGCACCCAGTGAACGCGCCGCCCGAGGGCCTGCCGGAGCCGCCACAGCGCGACCCGCCACTGCCAGGGGTGCGGCGGCCGCTCCGCGGCGCCTCGGGCCGCCGCCGAAGTCAGGCCGTACCAGGCGCGCGCGTCCACGACCCCGGCCAGGCCCGCCACCGCCACGATGCCGGGCGTGTCGAGGTGTGCCATCAGGTCCGAGGCCAGCGACAGGACGCCGAAGGTGGCGATCACCCACGCCGCGGTGCGGGCCGGCGGCAGCCGCCGCCACCAGGCCTGGCCCACCCCGCCCTGGCTCAGCGCCACCGCGGTGCCGAGCAGGATCGGCACCGCGGCCAGGAAGGGCCAGGAGAACGGCAGCAGCGCCACCCCGAACATCAGCGTGACCACCGGCGACAGCACCAGCCCGACCAGCACGGTCAGCACGGCGCAGGACAGCAGCGAGGCCAGGAACCGCGGCCGCGGGATGGCCGGCTCTTCCTCGTGCGGCCAGGCCAGCATGATCAGGACCGCGTCCACCGCCGAACGGGCGAGGACCAGCAGCACGAGCACGCCGGTGAAGCCGAGCCACGGCTGGTTGAAGGCGAACAGCCAGCGCAGGTCGTGATAGGCGGCGAGCGGCGGGAGCGCGGTGACCTGTGGCGCCAGCGGCCGGGCACCGGGCGCGAGGAACGAGAGCACGGCCGCCTCGGCCATCGCGCCCCCGGCCGCGAACGCGATGAGCCCCCGGTGCCGGACGAACGCCCCGGCCAACCCGCCTCCCGTACGCCAGCGCCCCCGCTTTGGCTGATCCCAGCCTAACGTGCCGCGAAAGGGGCGCGCGAGGCGTTTTGGGCGGGCCCCAGGCGGCGGCGAAAACTGTGGCTCGCCATCCCATGTAACCAGGCCAGGCGGGCGACTATGCCCCCTGGGACGGACTACTGCTCAGAATTCGAACCCGCCGGGGCGGCCGTTGCGGTCCGCGAGCAGCCCGGCCAGGGTCGCCACGGCGATCTCGGGCGGGATCCGGGAGCCGATGTTCAGCCCGATCGGCCGGTGCACCCGGGCGATCTCCTCCGCCGGGACGCCGAGTTCGGTGAGCATGGCCACGTGCGGGCCGACGATGCCCGGCTTGCCCATGATCCCGACCCACCGGGCCTCGGTGGCCAGCGCGTCGCGGAGCAGACGGCCGAGTTCGGGCCGGTGATGGTCGGTGACGACCACGTCCGCGGAGTCGTCGAGGTCGTCGGGGACGGCGGTTAGCAGCGGGAAGCCGAGGGCGGCGGCGCCGGCCGCGCGCGCCTCGTCGGGTTCGAGCAGCAGCCCGCGGAATCCCATGTCCGCGCTGTACCTCAGCAGGTAGCCGGCCACCGGCGAGGCGAACACGGCGACCAGCGTCCGCTGCCCCGCGGCGCGGGCCCCCGTGGCGGCCGGGGCGACGGGACTGTGGGCCACCGCGCAGGCCGCGTCGTGGTCATGGTCATGGGTGTGCTCAGTCATTCAGCTAGTCTCCCCCGGGCGTACCGGCGTGGGTAGGGTGAGATGTGCGGTTCGTCTTCACGCCGCCGGCCCACCACGCGGCCGGGCTGCTCACGCTGCCGTGGACGGAGCCGCTGGCGGAGTGGCGGGACGAGCGGCTGGTCGAGATCAGGCAGCGGGGCATCTCCCGGCACGTGGTCCGGTTCGTCTACGACGACGGCACGCTGTACGCGCTGAAGGAGCGAGTACGACGTGGAGCTGGCCGTCGAGCGGGTCTACGGCGAGCTGCTTGACCTGCAGGCGGGCGAGCTGCTCCCGGCCGAGGTGGAGCCGCTGGAGATCGCCGAGGAGCTCGCCAGCCGGTATGAGTCGCTGTGGGCCGAGCTGTGGGATCGACGCCAGCGAGCGCCAGGCGCGGCGGCTGCTGAACGACATGGCGGCGTTCCGGGCCTGGCTGGAGCACAAGCGTGGCCGGCCGGTGTCGGAGGTGGTGGCGGCCAACCGGTGGCTGGAGGAGGTCTACGACCCGGTGATCGCCGCGATCCCGGCCGACCTGCGCAGCCGGCTGCAGCCTGCCGAGGTTTTCAGCGAGGTCCTCGAGCACCGCTGGTACATGTCCGAGGCGGCCGGGCGCGACGTCGGCACCACCGCCGCCACCCGGGACTACATCAAGCACGTGCTGCCCGCCGCGCCCGACCCGCTGAAGGGCGGCGAACCTACGGGACCGCCGCGGATCATCGGCCCGGTACGGAGAGCGTTATGCGAAACCGGCTGCGAGTGCAGGCCTTTTGGGCCTGCACTCGCAGTCGGTGCAGGCCGCGGGCAGCAACCGCAGCGGGTCTTCGCATAACCCGAACTTTCGCACAAGACACCTTTCGCACAAGACACAGAGCACCGGCTGACGCCTACCGGAGTCCGGACCGGTAGAGGTCGGCGTCCGGATCCTCGCCGGGCCGCCCTGCGCCGACCGGCGCGCCGGCCTCCTCGGTGTCCTGCTGGACGCCCCACTTGAGGCCGCGTAGCGCCACGAGCGCGGCTACGGCCATGATCACGGCCATGCCGTAGAGCACGTCCCTGGTGGCGCCGGCGAAGTCGGCGCGGATGAACGCCGGGATGGCGGTGATGTTGCCGTTGCCGCCCTGGAGCTGGGCGATCTTGGCGGCCTCGGCCGCGGCGGCCGGGCCGGGCAGGCCCCGGGCGGTGAGCGAGGCGGTGATGCCGGACCGGAACCGGGTGATCAGCAGCGTGCCGAGGATGGCGAAGCCGAGGCTGGCGCCGTAGTTGCGGACGGTCTGGGTGATGCCGGTGGCCTCGCCGTAGGAGTACCGCGACGCCCGGTTGATCGCGTCGGTGTTG
>Ga0335076_10000317_pt1 | contig 43330 bp, 37 predicted proteins | sample Lox_Sample_25_FD_206717 | JGI IMG/M metagenome (GOLD analysis project Ga0335076, IMG submission 206717) | Soil microbial communities from Loxahatchee National Wildlife Refuge, Florida, United States - Lox_Sample_2.5 | ecosystem: Environmental > Terrestrial > Soil > Wetlands | place: USA... | reverse complement strand
GCGGCTTCCTGGACGGCGGGGGCGACTTCGGCGAGGTTGGCGGCGACGTGGTGCTCGAAGCCGTGCTCGCAGATCATGCGCAGGAGCTTTTGCAGGTGCGGGATTCTCACGACGCCCGCGCCGCCGAAGGTGTCGAGCGGGTCGTCGGTAAATTCACCATGGCCGACGTAGCCATCGATGGTGCCTTCCATGTCGTTGGTGGAGAAGCGCGCGAAGCTCATCGGGCCGGGCTTCACCAGCCCGACGCAGGTGCCGTAGGTGTTTTCGCGGCCGACGGTGCCGGCGATGATTTCCTGGAAATCCATTCGCGCCGACTTGAAGAAGTGCTTGGGCAGGTTGCTGCAGTGGAAGCAGACGGCCTTGTCGGGATCGTCGCCGTAGTTGTTGTTCCAGTCGAGCAAGGCGCTGGGGGTCCCGCTGGCGAGCTGCAGCGCATGCATGCCGAGCACGCCGCAGATGTCGACTTCGCAGGCGCTGGACATGAGGTTCTCGCTCATCATGCTCATCACGGTGCAGGGCACGATGCCAAGGTTTTCTTCGAGGGAAGTCCAACACTGAACGGCGCTGATTTGGAGGTCGGTAGCTTTCATCCAGGCGTCGATAACGGCGCCAAGCTTGGCCATTTTCAGCAGCGCCGCTTGCGGAACATCGGTGGTGGCAACATATTTCTGAATGGAGCGCAATTTCGCGACCGCGGCTTCGTCGCCATCTTTCATGCGGGAGATGCGACCCAGGACTTCGGAGAGATCGAGCGTCTCGATAGAGATTCCGCTGGCTTCGAGCAGTTTTTCGCTGTAACGGACGGTGTTGAAGGCGGTCGGGCGGGCACCGAGCGCACCGATGCGCAGGTTACGCAATCCTTTTACGACGCGGCAGACGGCCGCAAACCATTCGAGATCCTTGGCAAATTCGGATGAGTCGGGAGTTTCGGTGTGCAATGTGGTGAGAGAATACGGAATGCCGTACTGATGAAGATTGTTGCAGGCAGACATTTTGCCGCAGAAGCTGTCTCGCCGATGAGTGATACCCATTTTGCCGGGAGTGTCGGGAGTGGCTTGGATAAGCACAGGAACATTGAGCCGGGCGAGGCGGAGAGTGTCCGCAATGGCTCGTTCATCTCCAAAATTAGGAAGCGTTACGATTACGCCATCGATCGAATCCGCCCTGCCGCGAAAAAGTTCGGCGCAGCGCTTGGCTTCATCGTGAGTTTCCACGGCGCCGTACTTGCTCTGCTCGGGTGTTAGCGCAACGACATCGTAGCCGGCCTTCTGTAGGGCTTGGATCATCTCTTCCCGGCCTGTTTTGGCGAGATGATCCGGAAAGAAACCGCGGTTTCCTACAATCAACGCCATTGTCATTTTCTTGCTGGTCATGGTCTGCTCCGAGTCTTGTGCCATTTAGACGAACTTGTAAGAGTGAGCGAAGAGAAATGGATACTGTATCCGAGATTTCGTTGAAGAAAAGCGGCCAATCGTGTTCGACCTCGACATGCCACGTCCCGATAATCGTTCAGCGCGGTCCGGTTCGTGAACGCACCAGACTGAGCGAAAGGACGAGCAGAATGCACCAAGAGTTGCTTAGAGAATTAAATAAACGTTTACCACGGGGTTGGGCGCATTTGCAAGCGGCGACGTTTTCACTTTTTGGCCAGTGAGACGGCGTTTCCGCAGACTCAGAGGCAGCAAACTTGCGGTCTACACCAAAGCATCCGGCGAAGACTGCCGGGTGAGTTGGTACGATCAGGAGTCACTGAGCCAATGCATCACGCGGTAGTTGACGCTTTGGATTGCGGTTTGACCGCATAGGGCACGTAGACGGGTTCCCAAACATTGGAGCGCACCTCGCGAGCCAGCTCCGCTTCATTGGCCACTTGAGCCTGGCCGTCTTGAATCGCCTGCCGGCCAACAGCGAGGCTGATCAATTGGGCCAGTTGGCGAGCATCCGAAAGGGGCGGGAGCAAGCTGGCTTGTTTATCTTTCTGAGTGGGCAGATGACGAACCAACTCCTGCGCTGCGGCTTTCACCATAGTATCGGTGACATGCTTGGCCTTGGACGAAATAATACCGAGAGCCAGACCCGGGAAGATATAAGAATTATTGGTCTGTGCAATGTGCACTTCCCTGCCCCCAACATTTACGGGTGGAAACTCCGTACCTGTTCCGATTAAGGCGCGGCCCTCCGACCATTCCATCAGGTCCTCGGGAGTGGCTTCGCTGCGCGAAGTTGGATTTGAAAGCGGGAAAATCACGGGCCGCGGAGCGTGGTTGGACATTTCGCGGACGGCCTGTTCGGTGAAGGCGCCCGCCTGACCGGATACGCCGATAAGTACGGTAGGTTGAACCTGGCGGACAACGTCGAGGAGGGTGATTTCGGCGTTGGGCTGCTGGCGCCAGCTTTGTACTTCCTGATCCTTGCGGGCATAGTCGCGCTGCTCGGGGCGCAGGTCTCGGGTGCTTTCGGTGATCAAACCGTAGCGGTCCACCGGATAGAAACGGCTGCGCGCGTCTTGTTGGGACAGCCCGCGGTCCTGCATGAATTGAGCGAGCAAATTGCTGATGCCGATGCCAGCGCTGCCGAAGCCAACGACGACGATCCTCTGCTGCTCGAGTGGAACCCCGGTAACATTGATGGCAGAAATGAGAGTGGCGGCAGTAACGGCGGCAGTTCCCTGGATGTCATCGTTAAAAGTGCAAAGCTGATTGCGGTAGCGAGCGAGGAACCGCGCCGCGTTGTTACCCGCGAAATCCTCCCATTGCAACAAAACGTGCGGCCAGCGTTTTTTGACGCTCTGGACGAAGGTATCGACGAACGAATCGTAGTCGTCGCCGCGAACGCGATGGTGACGCCAGCCGATGTAGATGGGACTTTTAAGCCGGTCCTCGTTATCGGTGCCCACATCGAGAAGAATGGGCAAACAGTGCTCCGGGTGAATGCCACCAAGCGCGGTGTATAACGCCATTTTGCCAATGGGAATGCCCATGCCTCCGGCGCCCTGGTCGCCAAGTCCGAGGATGCGTTCGCCATCGCTGACGACGATGCATTTAATACCGTCATAGTGGGGATTGCTGAGGATCTGCTCGATGCGATTTTTATTGGGATAGCTTAAGAAGACGCCGCGAGGCTTGCGCCAGATTTCACTGAAACGCTGGCAGCCTTCGCCGACGGTGGGAGTGTAAACCAACGGGAGCATCTGCTCGACATTGCGTTCGACCAGGGCATAGAAGAGCGTTTCGTTCGTGTCTTGCAGGTCGCGCAGAAAGGCATATTTATTGAAGGAGGTGAGTTGTCCGTTCAAGGCCTGCAAACGCCGGGCAAGCTGATCGTCCAGAGTGCCGATGTGGGGAGGAAGCAGTCCATGGAGAAGGAAGATGTCGCGCTCGTGATCGGTGAAGGCGGTTCCCTTGTTCCATCGCGGAGAATTGATGAGGTCATAGCCGAAAAGAGAAATCACTTGCTCGTTCATGTTTCTACCTCGCAATCAACGAATTTGAATCCTCAAAAAGCCCGGTGCCACAGGGGCGCGAGAAATCTGTCCACGGTGATTTATGTGCGGAGCAGGTTCACTTCCGCGAGATCGATGATTTCATCGCCATGGCCGCTCAACACCGCCCGCAAGGCAAACAGGCTGAAGCCTTTCATCTGCTCCAAGGTGATGGTGGGCGGCATGGAAAGCTCCTGGCGGCTGACAGGAACCTCGACGAGCGCAGGCCCATCGTGAGCCAAGGCTTGCTCGAGCATGTGCCGAACCTGGTCAGCAGTGGAAGCGGTGAGGCCGAGCAGACCAACAGATTGAGCCAATTTCGCGAAATCAGGATTGTGGAGATCGGTACCAAAATCGACGATGCCCGCTGCTTTCATCTCCAGTTCCACGAATGCCAGCGAATTGTTCTTGAAGAGCACGATTTTCACTGGCAGGTCCAACTGACGAAGGGAGAGCAGGTCGCCCATGAGCATGGCGAGACCACCGTCGCCGGAAAGGGTAACTACCTGGCGTCCAGGATGACTGCTCTGGGCGCCGATGGCTTGCGGCAAAGCATTGGCCATTGAACCGTGATTGAAGGAACCGAGCAGGCGGCGCTTGCCATTCATGGTGAGATAACGAGCAGACCAAATCGTTGGAGTACCTACGTCGCAGGAGAAAATGGCATCGTCAGCGGCGAGTTCATCGAGCATCTTCACGACGTATTGCGGGTGGATGGGCTCGCGATCACGTCCCGGAATGGCCAAGGCGTCGAGTTCTTTACGCGCCTTTTCGTAATGCTCGACGGAAGTTCTTAAGTGCTCGGCGCTGTCTTTCTGATTGAGTTTCGGCAGCAATGCTTGCAGGGTTGCCCGGATGTCGCCGACTAGGCCGCAATCGAGCTTGGTTCGTCGGCCTAACTGCTCGCCGCGAAGATCAATCTGGACGATCTTTGCTTCGCGAGGATAGAACTGCTGATAGGGAAAATCCGTGCCCAGCATGAGCAGAAGATCGCAATTCATCATGGCATGGTAGCCGGAGGAAAATCCAAGTAGGCCGGTCATGCCGACGTCGAAGGGATTGTCGTACTCGATGAATTCCTTGCCCCGGAGGGCGTGAACGATGGGGGCTTGGAGCTTCCCAGCGAGCGCGAGCAATTCGGAGTGAGCACCGGCACAGCCAGCGCCACCGAGGACTGTAACTTTCTTGGCTTGATTCAGGAGCGCGGCGAGCGAATCGATCTCCTGCGGAGAAGGCACGACGGTGGGATTCGGGGGCGCGAAATGCAATCGGGGACCGTTGCCAACAGCTGGTTGGAGAGCGACATCGCCGGGAATGGTCACGACGGCTACGCCACGACGGGAGATCGCAGTCTGCATGGCAATTTCCAGTACGCGCGGCATCTGTTCCGGGTGGGAAACCAGCTCGCAGTAATGGCTGCACTGGCCGAAAAGGTACTCGGGATGAGTCTCCTGGAAGTAATTGCTGCCGATTTCCTGGCTGGGGATTTGTGCGGCGATCGCCAGGACAGGGACGCGGCTGCGATGGCAATCATAAAGACCGTTGATGAGGTGTAAGTTGCCGGGGCCGCAGCTTCCAGCGCACACGGCGAGTTTGCCGGTGAGATGCGCCTCTGCGCCCGCAGCAAAAGCGGCAGTTTCCTCGTGGCGTACGTGAACCCACTCCAGCAGCTTCTGCACGCGAATGGCGTCTGTGATTCCGTTTAGCGAATCCCCGGAGAGGCCGTAAACTCTCTGCACGCCGGCATTGGCGAGAGTTTCCACGATGAGTTCCGCGACTTTCCTGGGCATGGCACAACTCCTCATCCTGTTGTAATGCGAATCGAATTTTGGGCGGATTCTTTGAGAGCTACGGAAAACTTCCGGGGGCGGCCGGTCCTCAGCTTACTTGGACCGGTGGGTACGCGGCAAGCCGGGAAGGGAGTATACGCCAGAACCATGGCCACGTTCAAAAAAAGACGAGAAAATTCAGGCCGCGGGTTCCTTCTTGACCTTACCGATGGCCCGCAGCGCTGCGGATCTCCGCAATGCGGCCCGGGCATGGAAAAAGCGGCCCTTGGCGGCCGCAACGGAAATATCGAGAATCCGCGCGGTCTCTTGCATGGGTAGTTCCTGGAGTTGACCAATCTCGACAACGGCACGAATACGCGGGCGAAGATTCTTCACCGCTTTGCGGAGGATTCTTTTGCGCTCGCGTAAAACATAGGCCTGCTCTGGGTTCGGAGCGGCATCTGGTATCTGGAGGGCCAAACCTGGTTCTCCGGCCTGGCCCGGGTCATCGGCAGAGACCTGGCGAGAATTGCGGTGTTTTCGGCGAATCATCAAAGAAGAATTGATGACTATGCGAGTGAGCCAGGTGGAAAAGCTGGAGTTTCCCTGGAAGCGCTTGATGTGCATAAAGGCGCGCATCAGCGAGTCTTGCAGTGCGTCTTCCGCATCTTCATGATTCCGCGTGATGTGAAGAGCGGCCTTAAAGAGCCTCGGCGTGAGCGGTTCGCAAAGGGACTGAAATGCTTCGGAACGCCCACTCCTAGCTTGTTTTAGTAAGCGGGCCTCGGAAACCCGCGTTTCTTGGAGATTGAGTTGAAGAGATTGGCCCGATGGATTGACATCGTGCATCTGCAGATTCATTGTTGCTTCCCCCATGCTCGGATTCAGGCTCGAAACTTTTTGTTCGAGAGTCGTCGACCATAAACTCGCAAATTAAAGGGAAGGGCGCATCCCGACATCGAAGGCTTTTTTGTTACCTCGGGCGGGGGGGAGGAAGCATACCACCATTGGTGTAGAGTTGCGGATTTTAATTCGCATTCACATGGATCCAAGCCGCACGACGCTGCTGGAGGTTCGAGGTACGGGGAGCTATAGGTCACGTGGACCCGGTGGAATCACAATTTCGCGCCGTCCGAACAGGTAGCTGTCTAGGGAAAACGCGCCTGGGCCCAACAAGGAAACTCCAATGGCAGCGATGACCATGAGGAGCGCGCTCAACTTTGCGAACAATGAGGCGGAAGGGGGTGGGGGAAGAACCGAGAAGGTGGCTCCTAGAATCCACAACGCGACCAGCACACCTGCCAACGGCGTCAGAAAGCCGATGACCAGGCCGCGGCGAGCATCGGTCGGATCGCTCCAATTCTGATCGAAGTGATCAAGCCTGTATCTAAAGCGAACGGCCGAGCGCGCGATGGCGCTGACTACGACTTCCGAGCGCTCTAGCGGGGGGCTTGTCGAATTTGCCATCGTGGTAGCGAAAGAGATGGGCACCCTGCAAACGTACCCACAAACTGCCCTTTACGTCGGTGGTTAAGCCGAGCACCGGTCCCAAAAAAGTGTTGGAATTATCGGCGTATTGAAAAAGACGGAATTTCAAACCATCGAATCGAATCAAACCCTTTTCAGAACCAATCCAAAGATAACCGTCGTTCGTTTGAGCAAACGCGTAAAGGGGTCCGCCGGAGTATCCGTTTTCACTGCTCAACGTTTTATGAATGTATTCGGAAACAGAGTTGGTATCACCATCGGTTGAATCTCCGAGCAGAACAGATGCGGATGCTAAGCAGAGCAGAGCCGATGCGAGCGCCCGCCAGGTGTGCCTGATTGAACTACGGGAGATATTCAAATTTATCAACTACGACCTCAGATTCGTGGCCGACCGGGTCCGGAGCGTTTCCAAAGATGTAAAAAGCCATATGGACGAACTCTTCTCCGGGCGAAGGGACACCGGAGGTGAACTCATGATCAGCGACCAAGGGTCCTTCCTTCTTATCTTTGGAATCCTGAACGGTGCGGAAAGATACTTTACCGGGCTGCCAGCGAAACGAATGAGTTAGCGTTGCCGGAGTTGCCAAAAAGCGGTCAACATTGGCCGGTACATAATACGTCTGCACGACAAACTGCGCGTCCTTGCTGTGGGGGTCGCCCGCGTGAGATTTCCACGACGAGTTCGCGGTGGTTTGGGTCCGATCCGGAATCGTCCCAGGTAAACATATCCAATGCAACAGCGGGCGATAAAGCAGAGGTGTCTTGCAACGTGAAGCGGTAAAGGCTGTAGCCGAGACTTCGAGCGAGAGTAACCTCGGCGCAGGACCACCGGTTTTCCGTCCTGGTAATGCGCAGGTGTAAAGCACCATTGGCGTCGACGCGCACGTTATCTGGAGAATACGAATTGACGCGCCACCCCGTTCGCTAGCAGTGGAACGAACACTCCAGTCGTAGCCGCTGAAGTGGACGGTTCGCGAGAGTTCTGGCGGGGCGGGTGACCCTTGCACGGTGGAGACAAGAACGATGCCGTCACCGACACCCGGAAGAGCCAGAATTTTGGAAGGCGGATGATAACCCGGTTGCACCAAGAGGGCAGCGTATTCCGTGCCCAAATGGGTGGAATTGCTCCAGCGTGAATCGGCTCCCATGGCGGTTATCGGTTTGTCAACAAAAGGCTGGACCCACCATTCGCCGCTCTTGGCAAACAAAACAATACCTTGGCCCGGGCTTGCGCCCTGAACCGTGCCTGCGATGGTGGCGATCTTGTCAGGGCCTCCGGAGGATGCGGAAGGAACGTTTGTGAACGCGATGGCGGGCCAATGGAATAGCGGAGGTAGGCAATGTCGCCGCCGCTACCAGTTCGCATTTCAGTAGATTCCACCGGATACCACAGACGGCGGGATCGGTCGAGGTGGGGAGCGAAGTAAACCACCTTTAGCCCTTTGCCGTGCGGAGCTGGCGCGTGGAACCAGACGGACAACGCGGGCGCCGCGAGAAATTTAAGTCATGATACAGGTGTGCGCAAAGATTTGCCAATTCGTTGCGGCAAGGGAAAGGGTCAATGTCACGATGCTGCAATGGCGAGCATGGGCCGTCGTTATGCCCGCGAAGACAAGGAGGCCGTTGCGACTGCCTGCTGCTGGCATCGCAAAAAGTGGTAGCCGAAACCGGGAAGGCCAACATAGAGACCGGAGCGCAACAGGTCTGCGCCTTCCCGTTGATATTCGGTTCCGGAGAAGAGATCGTTGAGCAGCCAACTAGCGGTGCTGAGGTCGGGCCAACCGAGGAAAATGCGTCCTTGTGCCGGCTGATCACTCAAATTTACGGCAATCACCGCGCGCTCCGAATCTTTGTGCCAGCTCCACGCCAGAATACTTTGGCAGCTTTGATTATCGGGCCAGCCGGTAAGCGCGCACAGGCTCCATTCGCCGTCGCGAAACATCGGCGAGTTGATGCCCTGGAGAAGTAACGAATAAAACCCGTGCAGCGAATCGCTCGGCGTCTCCACTGGGAAACGGCGCAGGAAAACCGGCAGACGCACTTTACGTCCCTCGAATTGGCCTTCATGGAAAAGGCGCGCACCGGGAAGCGTGTATGTGAGCACGGCCGTGGCTTTTTCCTTGGCTTCCTGAAAAGCGGTCGCGGCGCGCGGCTCATCATGATTCTCGAGGAAACGGAGCAGCTTGGCCTGATAGGCGAGATCGGCAGAAAGGTGCAGCCGAACATTTTCGGGTGTGTCGTGTTCGAGCCGGTCGTAAAGGCGCTTGTCGTAACAGAAGTCAAATCCCTGTTGTTGAAGTTCCCATTCCAAATCCCAATACGCTTCGGCGATAAACAGGAACTCGGGATGGAACAATTTGATCGCCGGAATCACCTGGCGCCAGTAATCGGTCTGCGGAGGTTGCCCGGCACGTTGGCTCCAAGTGCGCTGAAAAATGGAGTTGAGGAGAAGCATACTCATGTCACAGCGAACGCCATCAGCTTGCGCGGCGATGGTGGCCAAGGTATCGATGGCGGCACGACGCAATCCTGGATGAAACGCGTTGAGTTGAAGAACGTCTTGCCAGGCCGGGAAGTAGGGGTCGCGACCGTTGGCGAAGATATGATCGGCAACCTTGAGAAAATAGGCGGGCTGATTTTGGAGATCCTCAGCGCTACCTTGGATAAAAAATTCCGGGTGTTCCGTGGTCCAAGGGTGATCGACGGCAACGTGATTGGGCACAAAGTCGAGAATGAGTTTGATGCCGCGCTTGGCAAGTTCGCGCCGGGCTTGCGCCAAGCCTTGGGGCCCACCGAGGCGCCAATCGACAACATAGCGGCGAACGCAATAAGGAGAGCCGACGTTGTCGTCTAGTTGGAAGTCTGGCAGAGCACGCCGGAAGTCTTCGAGATTTTGTGCGTTCTGATTGGAGATGGCGATCCCCGCAGGACTGCGTTCCCAAACGCCCATGAACCAGACAGCATCGAAGCCACAAGCTGCGATGGCGTCCCATTCGGAGGCTGGAACCGCGCGGAGGTCAATGTTGGAACCATGTTTCGAGCGGAGTTCGGTGAGCCAAACCCAAGTATTGATTTCGTACAACGAAGGATAGCGAGGCCAGTGAGACATTTTGCTCACTCCTTTCGTTTACAGAACAGTCATAGCACCAACAGAGCGGTGTGGAAAGAGGACGACTCACTCCTGCATGACGCCGTAATGGAAGCGTGGCTTGAGATTGGCGCCGTAAAGCTCAATCATGCTGAGCGTCAGAGCCTGGGGAACGAGAACGGCGGTAAGTGCTTCCCAAGGCTCTGGAACGGCTTCGAGCTTTATGGGCAACAGTTTGTCGTTGGCCTCATGGTGCTCGGCGGACACCAGAAGGACTTTGCCTCCACGCCGCGTGCAATCGTGCGCCAGCTTGACGCCGAGCGCTGCGGTCCGGCCAAGCGCGAAAATGATAGCGAGATGCGAGGCGTTCACGTCCAGCAGAGGGCCGTGGCGAAAACCCGCGCCAGAATGCCCCGCAGCGCGCTTCCCGGCCATCTCTCGAATACACAACGAACCCATAATCGCTGCGCCATATCCGGGACCGCGTCCGATTAATTCTATATTCGCAGCGTCGCGACAAAAGTGCTCCAGGTCACCACGCAAGCTGAAAATACGATCCAGGTTGGCGGAGTAGGTTTCGAGAATTAGTGCGGAATCGCGTTGCCAGCAATGGCCGGCAAGATGAGAAGCAAGGAGAAGGCAAGCCGCCGTAGCGTTGGTATAGGTTTTTGTGGCGTTGCCGTACTCAGGTCCCGCAAGCATTGAAAAATGGTGCTGGGTCAAGGACCAGCACGGACTTTTCGGGTTGTTGCAGATGAGCATAAGCGGTTTGCTTGGGTTTTTACGACATAACTCAACGAGTTCCGCACTTTCTCCAGAGGCGGTAACTAGAATCGTGCCCGCGACGTGGTCCCAGACGGGAAGCGAATAGTGCAGCCACTCACCAGCATCGGCGAAGAAAGAGGAACGCCCCAGCGACTGAAGCCAGTCCGAAGCGGCAATGGAAGAAGAGTAAGAAGCACCCATGCCGATGAAAAGGATGGGTCCGGAAGCGTTGGCATCTGGGGCGAACAGGTCGAGTTCGGCGCGGATGGAGTCATCGTCAGCATACGTACGGAAAAGATCCGCAAGGCGCGCGGGCTGTTCGCGGCATTCGCGCTCAAAGATCTGAGTCATGCTGAGAGATAGGACTTCGTCGGGCGGTTTTACGCCTGCAATCCAGTTAGGTTCTTTGGCGGCAGTTTCGTCCATAGGTATCCTTCAGAGTAGACCGTAGTGCGGTTTCTGACGAATGATAGCAAAGCTTGCGTTATGATGAGGCCGGGTCAATTCATGACGGATTCCTCCTCGGTCCACAAACCAAAAGTAAATCACGGATTTTTAGCAAGGATTTCCTTCATCGCAGCGTTAGGCGGAGTGCTCTATGGCTACGATATGGGGATTATCGCGGCCGCAGTGATTTTTGTGCGGCATAGCTTCGCGCTCTCCACGGTCATGGAGGAACTGGTGGTCAGCATTGTGCTCGTCGGCGCGATGGTGGGGGCGATGGTAGGGGGAGCCGTGGCCGACCGCATCGGCAGACGCGCAACGTTGGTGTGGGCCGGAGCCATTTTTATAGCGGGCTCGGTGCTGGCGCCACTGTCTCCAAACGTGCTGACGCTTATCGTGGCGCGCACTATCCTTGGGGTCGGAATCGGGTTTACGTCCGTCACCGCACCGGTTTACGTTTCGGAATTGGCGCCACCACAATCGCGGGGCATGCTGATTGGGCTGTACCAATTCGCGTTAACGATGGGAATTGCATTCGCCGATCTTGTCGGTTATTGGCTGGCGGAGCAGGAAGCCTGGCGGCTGATGTTCGCCATCGCCGCGGTTCCGACGCTATTTTTTCTGGGCGTCATTCTGACTGTACCCGAAAGCCCGCGCTGGCTGTTCGCGCATGGACGGCAAACGGATGCGGAGAAGGTGCTGCTGAGCTATACCGATGCCCGCGGCGCGCAGGAATTCCTCACGGATATCCAGGAGGGGCTAAAGACAAAAATCGAGCAGAGTTGGGCCGCGCTGTTGACCCCGGCGGTGAGAGGCTCGGTGTTCATCGCGGTGGGCATGACGGTTCTGCAGCAGGTCACGGGAATCAATACCATCATTTATTATGGGCCGCAGATTTTCGAAGCCGCGGGATTCGCGACGCACTCGAATTCGATTCTGGCGACGCTCCTGGTAGCGATTGTGAATGTAATTTTTACGGTTGTGGGCATCATGCTGGTGGATCGCGTAGGACGCAAACCGCTGTTGTATGTGGGAGTGGGCGGGATGACGATTGCACTCTTTGCGCTCGCGTTTAGCTTCAACTTTCAAGTGAGACTGGCGCAGGCGCTGGGACTCATCGCGGTGGCGTGCCTGGTGCTGTACATCGCGTGCTTTGCGTTCAGCCTGGGGGCGATTGCGTGGATTCTGGTTTCGGAGGTATTTCCGCTGCGAGTGCGCGGAAGAGGAGTAGCGGTAGCCACGTTGTTTTCCGGGATTTCGAACTTTATTGTGTCATTGACGTTTTTATCATTGATCAAAGCGGTCGGCAGCGGCAATACCTTCGCGATTTACGGAGTGCTGAGCATTGTCACGCTGATCTTCATCCGATTCGCGGTGCCAGAGACGTGCGGGCGGGAGTTGGAAAGCATCAGCGTGGAACAAGCCAGCGTGGGCGGCGCTTCAAGTCGGTAAACTCTGTCCGAGCAAAAGCGAGAGCGCCTGTGCCACTTAACCTGCGGCTTTATCTAGCGCGAGACGGATGGCTCCGATAAGTTGAGCGTCTGCACCCAAGGTGCTCGCGACGAGCTTCGGCCGAGCAGGTTGGGTGTACGGTTTCAGGATTCGCCGGGCCGCTTGCAAGAGTGGTTTGCTGGTGCCGACGCCTCCGCCCAAGACAAATAGCTCGCAGTTTAATACCGTGGAAATGTTGTAAATCGCATAGGTGAGGATTCGCGCTGAGCGCTCGAGTATAGTACCGGCGAAACGGTCTCCGTTACTCGCGCGTTCGAAGATGGCCGTGGCGTTTAGATTGTCCACAATCCTTGAGGACTTACGATGCTCGGATCGCATCCACTGTTGACGTATCCCTTCGCCGCCAATGACGGTTTCGAGAGAACCTGGGGTCCTTGGTTTGGCCGCACCTTCTGGGGTGCCCGGAACGATCATGTAGCCCACTTCGCCCGCGACCCAAGCCGGCCCGTTTACCAGTTCGCCGTTCACGAAAATGCCTGCGGCAATTCCAGTGCCGATAGCGAGAAAGGCGAAATCACGTAACCCGCGAGCGGCACCAAGCCATCGTTCGCCAACGGCTGCTAACTTCACGTCGTTTTCCACCACGGCCGGGAGCCGCAGTTCAGATTGCAGTAATTGCGCGAGCGGCACGTTCTTCCATCCTCGCAGGTAAGACGTGGCAAAGACGACGCCTGCTTTGTGATCGGTTACGCCCGGCGCCCCCGCCGCGATGGCACGCAATGAGCGCCGGGCAATTCCCGTTTGCTGTAACAATTCCTGGACGCCTGCGCGGACTTGCGCCAGAACCATTCCGGGTGATGAGGTTCTTTTTGTGGATGCCGACCATTTTGCCCGAATCATTCCGTTCGCATCAGCCAGAGCGACACGGAGATTGCTGCCGCCAATATCGACGGCTACTACATAGTCGCGGTCCTTGTGGATCGGAAGTGATTTGGTTTTTGTGTGCGGCGCAGTGGGCTTTGCCATGATGATGGGTCGAAGGAAAATAATAGCAAGTTCTTTGGCTACGCACTGGAGATGGGCTTGTGGTGACCTGGGCGCGTTGTGTGATGGCTGCACTGGAGTGATGAGCGCCTCCTGGGATAATGGCGGGAGGGCAATGGATTATGGCTCATCGCGTATGTCCATGGTGGATTGGGTATTTCCTGCTCTCGCCGTTGCGGCGCTTCGGACAGAATCCGCACGAGATCCTTGGGCCGTACGTGCACGAAGGACAAACGGTGCTGGAGCCGGGCCCGGGAATGGGTTTCTTTACATTGGAGGCGGCTCGCCTGGTTGGTAGGAGTGGCCGTATCGTGGCGGTGGATATTCAGCCAAAAATGCTGGATGGCTTGAGGCGGCGGGTGGAGAAGGCCGGCTTGCTGGATCGAATTGAAGTTCGTCTCGCGGCAACGAATTCGTTAAATGTTGCGGACCTGGCGAATTCGGTGGATTTCACGCTGGCGTTTGCTGTGGTGCATGAACTGCCAGATACTGTTCGCTTTTTCCAGGAAGTTGCGACAGTTTCCAAGGCTGGCGCGCAGCTGCTTCTCGCTGAGCCCAAAGGCCACGTCAAAGCGGCTGATTTTTCGAACGAACTGCACTTGGCGGCGGATGCCGGTTTCGAACTGGCAACCCAGCCGACTATTGCTCGTAGTCACACCGCCTTGCTGCGAAAAAAAGGTTAATTCCGCATCGAAAGGTACACGACGAATCGACCATGATGTGAAGGCTGTCCTTGCGCGAGCCTTTCTTGCTGGCCTACGCTAAGTTTGTTAGCAGATCGGTTCCAAAGGGGGCATTTATGTTCTGCAGTACCTGCGGGGCCCAAACTCAGCCTCAATCCAGTTTTTGCCCAAATTGCGGACGTTCGCTACCTGCTGTGTTTTCGATAAGCCTGCCTGGACGAATTGAACAGCATGTTCACACACTCGGGATCCTGTGGATTGTGGCCGGCGCACTTTTCCTTGTTCCGGGAATTGTGTTTGTCATCCTCAGCGGCATCCTGCGCATCAGTATTCCCGCTACCGAAGCGATCGGACGGTTTGTTGCGCCACTGGTGTTATGGATGATCGGCGGATCGCTCTTCCTTGTGGCCGCGGGAGGCATTCTGGTTGGGTGGGGACTCTTGAACCATCGACATTGGGCACGCGTGCTGGCGATCGTATTGGGCATCGTGGCGCTGCTGCATCCACCTTTTGGCACGGCCCTGGGCATCTACACACTTTGGGTATTGCTGTCGGATCAGGGCGGCGCGGAATATGACCGACTTGGCCACACAGGTTGAGGATTGCCAACTAGAGTTGGCCCTTACCTTCGACGATATGAATGTAGCAGTTGGGCGCGACGTTCGTGAGCTTATCCACTTGTTTGCTCGGCGCCGGCCAATGAATTTCGAGCTCATCGATTTGCTTAGCGGTACCGATGCCGAGCACTTCGCGCGGATCGTGGGAGGAAAGATAGCTGCCGCCATTGTTTTTCAGGCGCGTATGGGTCTTGCCCCCGGCCTTCCATACGATGCGAGCACCAATCGCATCGCGGTTGCAGGACACACCCTCTAATTTCAACCCCAGCCAGTTGTTCCCTTTTGCCGCGTTGTTTTTCAGGAGCACAGGCGCGCCGCCGTTAATCCCGATAAGTACGTCGATGGCGCCGTCATTATCGTAGTCACCGACGGCCAAACCGCGAGCAGCGAAATCCTTGTGGAAGATGGGACCAGCATTTTCGCTCACGTCGTGAAGCCTGCCGTCCGGACCGTGGTGATACAAAAGAAGCGGCTCCCTGTATTTCACCTGCATGGAATAGAGGTCGATCATGTCGTCGGGATGACCATTGGCGAGAAAAAGGTCGATCAAACCATCGTTGTCGTAATCAAAATACTTCATGCCCCAGCCGCTCATCAAACGGGTGTCACGGGCAACGCCATTTTCCTGGGCGGTGTCGCGAAAGGTTTCGTCGTGATTGTTCTGGTAAACGGAATACATCTCATGATCGACGTTGGCGACGAATAAATCCTGCCAGCCGTCGTCATCGATGTCCGCGGCATCCAATCCCATCCCCGAACGGGGACGACCGCTCTCACTGAAGCCCACACCCGCCTGCAAAGCGATTTCGTCCCAGTTCCAGCGGCCATTGGGACCCGGCCCACGGTTCACGAATAGAAAGTTTTGCACCGTATCGTTGGCAACGAACAGGTCCATACGCCCATCGTTGTTAATATCCGTGGCGACCACGCCCAAGCCCTTGCCCAAGGCGGAGGCAATGGCTGTGCCTTTGCTCACCTCGGTAAACGTGCCGTTTCCATTGTTGTGATAGAGGAAGCTGGCGGTGGGCTTGAAGACGCGTGGAACGCAGTAATAATTGCGGCCTACGGCATTATTCCCACACTCGAGCTTCTTCACTCCGGAGTAGTCGACAAAGCTGCAAACGAAGAGGTCCAACTTTCCGTCATTGTCGTAATCGAACCAGACAGCGCTAGTGGTCCAACCGGGGGTGGCCAAACCGGCCGCATCGGTCACGTCGGTAAATGTGCCGTCGTGGTTGTTTTTGTACAGAATGCATTTTCCGTAGGAGGTGACGAAAATATCGGGCCAGCCATCGTTGTCATAATCACCGACGGCGACGCCCATTCCAAAATACGCACCGGAAACTCCGGCCTTCTCAGTGACGTCAGTGAACGTGCCATCCCGATTGTTTTTGTAGAGCGCGTTGCGAACGGGCTTGTCGGGCTTCCAGAAATCGCTCGGACCGCTGTTCACCAGGAAAATATCCACCCAGCCGTCATTGTCATAATCGAGAAAGGCGCATCCTGGGCCTAAGGCCTCTGGCAAAAACCGGCTGGGAGACATGGCGTTGTCGTGTACCCAATCGATTTTGGACTGGGAAGGAGGAATTTCGATAAATAGCGGTGCAGATGTCTCGCTGTTCATGGTGCGAAGAGGAATGCGCAGCGCAGTGGCTGTAGTGGCGGTCAACCCAAGTTGTAGAAATTCGCGCCGCGAAAAAATCATTCAAACATCCTACCGTAATTCGAAGGGATATCACTGGCAGGGGATGCAAGCCTTTCGCGGTTTGTACTACCGGGCGCCAGCCGCCTGGAGGACAAAGTGTACACGTCACGGGTCTAAAGACCCGGAACGACAGAAGAAAGTCGGAGGCGCGGCGGCGAGTTGAGCTTCCGGCTAGTTAGATCGCGAGTTCATGCGCAAAACCCACAGTATGGCACGATCGGGGAACGGTCGCTAACTGGGTGAGTAAATTAAGGGGAAGCAGGGTGCAAGAAACTCTGCACCCTGCCTACGGACTGGACCTATAGGGAACTTTTTAGTCGAGAGCCGAAACCGCAGTCTGTTCGCGTCTGCGGCGGTGCAAATAATGCATGGCGATGTTTAAGTACACTTCGCCACAAGGCGTTTCGATACACAGCACCATCGCTTCGGTGTCGATATTGCCCTGCAGACCTTCTTCGCTCATGTGAATTTCCGGAGGAAACACCTTGAAGCGAAAACCCTGATCGTTCAGGAGCGTGACTGAATTTCCAATGACCATATTCGCCAGCTCGCACACGGTTTCGCGCACGACCTGTTCGCTTTCCGGCATCGGGCTACCGGCCAAATGGGCCGCAACGCGCATGGCGACTTGTGGTGAGAGATCGAGAATGACGCGGCCTTCGATGTCTCCCTTGATCAGGATGAGAGCCGCCACGCCCTTGCGCCGATAGGTATTCTCGTCCATGGACAGGTCGACGATCTTGGTAGGCGCCTGGAGCGATTCGGCAAACACGGCGTCTGCCGCATTGATGAACGGCTGGATCAGTTCCATTCTCATAGCTGATGCTCCCCGGCCAGGGCGACAGGCGCACCTGCACCGTTCGGATCGTCTCCCAGAACGTAGCGGAGAATTTCATACAGTACTTCTGGCTTCACTGGCTTCTGTACGAAATGCTTTGCGCCTTTTTGCAGCGCGGCCAAAATATTTTCCTGGTAACCGACGGAGGAGACCATCACGATGCGCGCGTCGGGATGTTGACGCACGATGCGCTCGACCGCTTCGATGCCTTCCATTTGCGGCATGGTGATGTCCATGAGCACAATGTCCGGTTTGCTGCGGTTGTACTCCGCGATGGCCGTTAGTCCATCGCCGGCTTCGCCCGCGACCTCTCCGCCGAACTGCTCGATCATTTTGATGAGGTTTTTCCTGGCGAACACGGAATCGTCCACCACCAGGTAGCGCACCGGCTGCTGATCTTTCCGTAGTAGCGCTGAAAACTGTTGCATAACCTTCTCCTTTGCTCCGAGCACCGGTCAGGCGCGCGGAGTTGAAACTGGCACCCTTTCGTTTTTGTCGTTCTTTTCACTCTTTTCCAGGGAGTCCGATTTTTCGCCACTGCCGTACTGGCTGATGATGTAATTGGCCAAACCATCCAGTGGCAGGACTTTGGTGGCGTAGCCCTTCAAAATTGCCGCGCGCGGCATTCCGCTCACCACGCAAGTGTCTTCGCTTTGCGCGATGGTGACTCCGCCAGATGCCTTGATCGCACCTAATCCTTCCGAGCCGTCGTCGCCCATTCCGGTCATCAACACGCCCACTGCGGTCAACGCGAATTCCTGGGCGACGGAGTGAAATAGAACGTCGACTGAGGGGCGGTGGCCGTTAATGGTCGGCCCATCGGAGAGCACCACCATTTCTCCGCGCGGCATGCGCCGAACCATGATGTGGCGATTGCCTGGACAGATCAGCACCCTGCCCGCGAGCAACAAGTCACCTGACTTAGCTTCCTGGACTTCCAACGCGCAACATTCATCCAGGCGCCGCGCAAACATATCGGTGAATCCTTCCGGCATATGCTGCACAATTACAAAGCTCGCCGGAAAATCAGCAGGAATCTGCGACAAAACGTACTGCAATGCGTTCGGCCCACCGGTTGAAACGCCAATGGCGATGATGCGGTTCGGAGCAACCGCTGCGCGGGAGCGATTCTTTTGCGGGGGTGGTGCTTGGACTTCCGGCAATTTCGGTAGAGTCTTCGACCCGCCTGCTCGTTTTGCTACCTTGATTTTTTCTGCAAGCTGATGGGCTACCGGATCGAGATTTCCCGCGGCGGCATCCTTGGGCTTGGTCATGAAATCGATAGCGCCCAACGCCAAGGCCTTGAACGTGGAATAGGCGCCTTCCTTCGAATGCGTGCTGAAGACGATCACCGGGAGCGGCACGTTCCGCATGATGGTGCGCAGTGTCTCGATGCCATCCATTCTTGGCATTTCCAAATCCAGGGTGACGACATCGGGCTGCAATTCCGCGATTTTCTTTAGTGCGAACGCGCCGTCCATAGCGGTCCCGACCACTTCGATATCGGGGTCCCGCTCTAAAATCAGTGGAATCAGCTTCCGCATCAGTGCGGAATCGTCTACGACCAAAACTCGAACCCGCTCTTTCATGCGATGGCTCCCAAGGGTAATGACCGCGACAAACGAGTGAGGATCGCCGGAACGTTCAGAATCAGCACGACTGTTCCATCGCCCAGGATCGACGCGCCGCTGACCAGATCGCTGGACACGATCTCGCCTGGCAGAGCCTTGATGACCAGTTCTTCCTCGCCCACCATGCTATCAACCAGCAAACCGAAACGTTTCTCTGCCTGACCAATCACCACCACGAAACCTTTTTTCTTTTTTTCTTGCTCTTCCTCGACGGCATGAATTCTGCTCAGATTGTTCAAACGCACCAGCGTGAGAACCTGTTCGCGGAGCCGGAGCACCTCGCGTTGATCGACACGATGAATCTCCTGCTCATTGATGCGGGTTATTTCCAGTACCGAAGAGAGAGGCACAGCAAAAAGACGGCCAGAGACCCGGAATAGCAGGGTTTGAATGCTTGCCAAGGTGAGTGGCATCCGCAATTGAATGGTCGTACCTCTGCCCTTTTCGGTTGAGATTTGCACGGTACCCTTGAGGCGGTTGAGGACCGTCCGCACCACATCCATACCAACGCCACGGCCAGAAATTTCGGTAACCTCAGCGGCAGTGCTGAATCCAGGTTCGAAAATGAGATTCAGAATGTCCTGTTCCAGCAACCGTTTTGCGTCGTCCGCCTTGACAAGGCCATTCTTGACGGCGTGATCGCGGACCATGTCGAGATCGATGCCGCGTCCATCGTCGCGAACTTCCAGGACGACCTGGGTGCCTTGATGGAAAGCGTTGAGCGACACGGTTCCGCGGGCGGGTTTGCCTGCCGCCAGACGGTCGTCGACCGGCTCAATGCCATGGTCCACTGCATTTCTCACTATGTGGGTAAGCGGTTCGGCGAGCGCGTCCAGTATCCCTTTGTCCAGATCGGTGTGTTCGCCAGTAACTTCCAGGGCGACGTCTTTTCCGCACAACTTGGCCACATCCCTGACTACGCGCGGGAACCTGCGGAACAACTGCTCGACCGGTACCATGCGGATTTTCAGCACGCATTTGTGCAACTCGTCCAGAACTCGAGACTGAAACGCGAGCGCTTCCGCGAATTTCCCGCGCACCGGATCTTTCGCGTGCTTGCGATCGAATTCCAACAGTGTGCGGTGCAGCATCGATTTGCCAATGATTAATTCGCCGACTAGATTCATAACCGCTTCAATGCGCGCCGCATCCACACGCAAAGAACTCTCCGCCACCGCGGCCACCGCCGAAGCGCCCGCGGTTTGTTTCGCGGTGGGTCCCTCGCTGCCCGTTTCCTGGTGCGACGCCACTTGTGCCGCATGCGCTTCCAGCAAGTCGCCGAGCATCTGGTGCTCCGCAGCATCGGCCTGCTGCGCCTCTTCGATGCGCAGATCGGAAACAACCGCCGGAATCCGGCAGCGATGGGCAATGTGTTCCACGGGATGCGCGCTGGCCAGCGCTGCTTCGACAATTTCAACGGACGCAGCCGCCAAATTGTCTTCCGGACGCAAGGCGATCACGGTGCCACATGCATGCAGAACATTACGGACCAACTGAAATGCCGCGGCGCGCATGGCACTGCCCGGATCGATGCGCAAAGCAATGTTGTAAACGGTCTCGCCGCGAAGCACGGCTTCGGAAATCATCAGGCCCTCATATTCGTTCCAGCGAAAGGCGGCCGGGATTTTGGATGCCGTTCCAGTGTCACGTTCCGCGATGGGAACCTGCAAGAGGCGTTGAATCATGGCGCGAAAAGCATCCACCGAAGGAGGCGGGAGTTGCTTCTGGTATGCACCCAGCATGCTTTCGAATAAATCCACCGCGGAGAGCACCACTTCGGCCAAGGCCGCGCCGTGGTTCTGCGCTACTTGCATGGTCAGAATATCTTCCAACTCGTGGCTAATCTCGCTGAGCTTGGTAAAGCCACACGCGGCGGAGTCGCCCTTTAGCGTGTGGACGGCGCGGCGCACACCGCGGATCAACTCTTCGTCGGCGGGGCGCTTCTCGAGCTGCAGCCCAGTGTCGTTGATGGTCTGCAACACTTCCGCGGCACTCTCGAAAAAGAGAGCGCGAAGCTCCGCGCCGCGATCCTCGGGGAGGAAGCTCAAACTGTCACCTCAATGCGCTTGTAGGCGGTGCCGTTGTTCTCGTGGACCATACGAAATTTCTGGGTCAAGCCAAATAGGCTTTCCGCATGGCCTACAAACAAGTAGCCACCTGGATTCAAGCAGTGCCAGAACTTATCGATCAGACGCTTCTGTTCCGCCTCGTCAAAATAAATCATGACGTTACGACAGAGGATGATGTCGTTGCGGCGCGGCAAGAATTCGGTTTTGAGATTGTGGAAGTCGAACTGGACCAGCTCCTTCAGTTGTGGTTTGACCGAATATTTGTCGCTGGTCTTCTCGAAATATCGCAGGCGAGTGGTGTAATCCACGGGCTCCATTTGTAGTTCGGTGTAGGAGCCTTCCTGGCCGGTGCGCAGGCTGGCATAGCTAATGTCGGAGGCCACAATTTCGAGCTTCCAAGGCGGAGGAATGAGTGGTTTGGGCGACGGCATGTCAAACGGCAAGGGATTGCGGAGGTAGTAATAGGCGAGCGCATCGCAAATTAGAATGGCGACGGAGTAGGCCTCCTGTCCAGTTGAGCATCCGGCGCTCCAGACCCGCAAATTCCAATCGCGGCGTTCCTGCTTGTGGCGGAGGATTTCCTCGAGCACGGATTTTTGCAGGAGATCGAGCTGCGGGCGATTGCGAAAGAAACTTGTTTCGTTGACGGTCAGATTCTCGAGGAGCAGGGCCAATTCGTTGCGCCCTTCGCGGCTGGTCAGCAACCGGTAGTAACTGTAAAACGATTCGAGGTTGCAAGCCTTCAGGCGCCGCTGGAGCCGGTCTTTCAAGAAGTGGGAGCGACGCTCGTCGAAATACATCCCGCATTCCTGGTACACCAGGGTCTGCAGGAGCTTCAGTTCCGCTTCCGTCAGCTGAATCTGCGCAGTGATCGTTCCCATGCTGTGATGACGGGCCTTTGGTAAACCAGCAGCGCGCGCAATTTCGCGCAGCTCTATCTGGCGCTGCCGACCGGCTCCGCCGCCTCCTCAAGCTTTTTGTATTCGGGTTGGCGCAGCAACCGGGCAATGTCCAGGAGAATGACCAGGCGCCCTTTGAGCTTGCCTACCCCGGTTACGTAACTCGACTCGCCTTCGGCAAACACCGCGCCGGGAGGATCGATTTCTGATGGTGGAATCTTCAGGACTTCAGAGGCGGAACTCACAATGAGCCCGAGCAGCCGATTTTCCAGATCCACGACGAGAATGCGGTTCTTCTTGTCTGGCTGGGTTGCGGAATTACCGAACCGTTTTCTGAGATCCATGACCGGAATAATTTTTCCACGGAGATTGATGACGCCTTCGATCAATTCGGGTGCGTTCGGCACAGCGGTAATTTCCGGAACGCGAACGATTTCACGCACAGAGCCGATTTGCACTCCGTATGTCTCCTCGCCGATGCGAAATCCCACGAGCTGGCAGTCTTTCTGCATTCTGGCGCTCCGTCAGGAACGGCTCACTTCCGCAAATTCGTATTCGCGCGATTCATGGGAAGAGGAAGGACGGCGCGTGGTTGAGGCTTCGCGGCGATGGCGTGTTTGGCTGGCGCGATCGATGACGAAACGGTCCATGTTATCCAGCAAATTCCGGGAGAGCTTCAGCATCTGTTCGGCGGCGGCAGAAAGCTCGGTGGAACTCGAGGCGGATTGCTGCACCAGTTCGCGCATCTTGTCCATCGCGCGGACCACCGCTTGTGCTCCAGATGCCTGTTCCTCAACGGCAGAGTTGATTTCCTGAGTGATCTCGGTCAGACGGTTCGTGGCCTTGGCAATCTGTGAAGAGCCGACGGACTGTTCGTTGGTGGCCGCGCCGATTTCCTGCGAGAACTTGTAAACTTCGGTGACCACGTCGGAAATTTTGTGCAGCGCCGTACCGAGGTCATTGCCCAGGCTGAGTCCCTCTTCGACGATGCGCGTGCTGTGCTCCATGTTTTCTACGGCTTGGCGGGCTTCGCGTTGAATGCTCTGGATTAAATCGGCGATTTCCTTGGTTGATTGGGTGGACTTCTCCGCCAGCTTGCGGACTTCATCGGCAACCACGGCGAAGCCGAGCCCGTGTTCGCCAGCACGCGCCGCTTCGATCGCGGCGTTCAGCGCCAGCAGATTGGTCTGCTCGGCCAGATCATCGATCACTTCGATAATCTTTCCGATGTCGTCGGCGCGATGACCGAGGATGTTGATGATTTCCGCCGAGGACTGTATGGCGCGATTGGTACGGTTGAGCCCGTCCGTGGTCTTCTCCATGGTTTGAATGCCCATCACCACTTCTTCGCGAGAACGGTTGGCAATGTCCAGGAGTACTTTGGCAGTATCGGCGACACGCTGAATCGAAGTAACCATCTGATCGATCGAGGCGGAGGTTTCCGCGACGCTTGAAGCTTGCACCTGGGTGTTCTTCACGACGTTCTGCACGTTGATGCTCATCTCGTGCATGGTGCTGGTCACTTCTTCGATGGCCGAGGAAGCTTGAACACTCACTTTGGCGCTTTCATCCGCAGCACCCGCGACCTGGTTCGACCCGGCTGAGACTTGCGAAGCGCCGTCCCGGGTGGCCTTAACGATTTCCTGCAAACCGTGGGACATGCGTTGAAAAGCATTGCCCAAGGTGTCGCGCTTAGAGCGCGGGGTCACTTCCATGGTCAAATCGCCTTCGGCCACAGCCATGGAAACTGAGGCCATCTCCTTGAGGTAGGCCACCATGTTGTTGAAGGTGGTTGCCAGGGCACCGATCTCGTCATTGCGGTGAATGTCGATGTTTTGGTCGAGGTCTCCGGAATCGCCGATCTCGCGAGCTACAGTGATCAAATGTTGAAGAGGTTCGGTGATGGATTTAGCGGTTCGGAACGCGCCGAGGATGCCGATGGCGATGGCAAACAGGGTTCCCACAACGATGACGAAGCCAGCAACGAGGCTAGCGCGTTGTGCGACGGTTTGGGAATCCTGAAGAGCTTTGCTGATGTCGGAATTTGCTTGCTCCAGCACCTGAGATGATTTGCTCAACCAGGACGCCGGATCCTTTTGCAGATAGAAGATTTGCAGGTCCGAGACGGTGGCATCGCCGGAATCGACTTGATGGCGCTTGGCCAACAAGGGTTTTGCGAAGTTGTCAGCCCAACTCGCTTCTGTGCCCTCCACCTGCATCAAAGCGGTCTTTAATATTTCATTATTCGCCTGCGCCTGCCCACGGTGAATCAAATCGGTCAGATCGGTGAGACCGCGATTGACTTTATCTTCGTCACGGGGGTCGCCGCTAAGCAGAAAATTGTTGAGGTTGAGGCGGTTTTGCATGATTTGAAAGCGCACTTCCGCGGCGGTGCGGACGCTTGCCAATGTGGCTGCTGCTTCGTTGCTGGCCAACCTGGCCTTCCACAGGGCTCCTAAGTCCACGAAAAGCAAAAGCCCAAGAATAGCCAGAACTACCGCAAAGCCTTTGTATAACTGCCTTCCGATGGTCATCGCGTCACTTCCTCCACTCCCCCGAACGCACGAAAAAGATGGTTGGACCGCCGCACCGCCGGTTACGGTTTGAAGTCGAACTCGACGATCTGCGTGGTCTCTTCCGGGCCAGGCTCGAACCTCCAGTCCCGGACAACATCCATACAGGACTGCACCAGCACGGGATGGCCACCCAAGGCACGGGCGTTCTTCACGTGGCCGTCGGGGGCGATTACCAGTTCAATTTTCACTTTGCCGGCGAGATTCATCCGGCGCGCCAGGTCGGAATATTGCGGATTCACTTTCGACTTGATCTTGCGCTTGCTATCTTCAGTGGACCATTGTTGCGGAGCGGCCACACACGCCGCCAAAACAAAAACGCCAAGAACCGCGAGCACACGATTCCCCCACGACGTAACCATGGACACAACTCCTCCCAAGACAGATACGAACCCACGAGAGAGAAGGCAAGTCGAGGGCCAGTGGAAACGAATTGGTTTGGTAATGTCAGAATCCCGAATCGCACTGGTAAGTCATTGATGTGCCGCAACATGCAGGCCATCAAGAGATCATTGAATTTTCTTGATAGGGTATCGAGCCGTCTCATTCGCATCATTAACGGGGGGCCAGGGTCTCAGCCTGAGATTCCGTGGAAGCACTGGCCAAGAGGACAGGTAACGGTTGAGTCTCATGAGTTGCGACGCGAGTTGACTCAGTTTGAGATTGCTCAGTAGCGTAGTGGTGCACAAATTTCTTATTTTGAGACACGCTACACCCATTCACCCTATGCGTGATCGCAATTCTGTTTCGAAACGTCTCTCCGCGAGCGCTCGCCCGCGCTCAGGATCAGCGTATTCGTCTCGGGACATCTCGCACGAATTCATGGACCTCGCGTTGGAGGCCGCGCGCTCCCGCGAATTGCCCACGTTTTTGGCGGGGCTGGCAGGTCGCGCCGCGGATATGTTGAAGACGGACTGGGGTGCCGTTGCTGAAATCCATGCAAATAAGGTGGAGCTGCACTGTCGGAGTTCGGCCACTGTTCTTGCCGAGCACGAACTGACCTGGTTGGTGGCAAATGCGACCGTGCGACGGCCGGGGGTGGAAGCCGTTCTCTGGGAAGGCCGCGACTACTTCTGTGCGTTCCATCCCATTTATGCAAGTGACCACGAATTGATGGGTGCGCTGTGCCTGAAACGAGCAAGTCAGGAAATGGCCGAGGAAGACAAGCGCCTGCTCGCGGCATTGGCGGGCTATGCCGCACTGGTGATGGAAAAAGTGCGACGGTTCTCCCAACTGGAACGGTCGAAGAAGCAGTGGGTGGAAGATATTGACGCGATCAGCGATTACATCGTGGTCCACGATCAATCCTGGAAGATCGTGCGCACCAACCGTTCCCTGGCATCGCACATTGGCATCCCGCCGGTCGCGCTGGTCGGGGAAGCGATGGCGAGCCTGCGGCACATCGCGGAAACCGGCAGCGCTCTGCCCTGTCCGTTTTGCCAGAACACGTCAGAGTCCCGCGAGGAATACATAGCTACGGGACATGGCCGAACCTTTTTGGTGTCTACGTCACGTACGCGCGGGGCCAATGAGGAAGAAGGCCGCACCATTCACGTGTTGAAAGACATTAGCGATCGCCGGGAAGCGGAACGGCGCTACCGCGAGCTCTTCGACAATATCCAAGAGGGGCTATTTTTCGCCACGCCGGAAGGGCAATTCATCGATGTTAACGACGCAATGGTTCGGATGCTGGGCTACGAATCGCGGGAGGAGCTCTTACGAGCTGATGTAAGCGCACATCTGTATCCCACGCGAGCCGCCAAAGAGCGTCTGGTCCGCACCATTACGGCGCAGGGTACGCTGCGCAATTACGAGGAACTGTTGCGGCGCAAAAACGGAAGCTTGCTGCACACCTTGCAGAACATCAGCGCGGTTCGTGACGCACAGGGACGTATCGTGCAGATTCGTGGACTGATGCTTGATGTGACTGAGCAAAAGATGTTTCAGTCGCAACTGCAGCGCGAGCGCGATTTTAACCAGAAAATCTTAAATACCACGCAAAGCATGATACTCGTACTGGACACTGCCGGACTGATCAGCTATGCCAATCGACGGTGTTTCGAAGCGGGGTACCGCCAAGAAGAATTGATTGGGCAACGTCTGGTGCGTCTGGTTGAGAATTCGCACCGGCAGGATTTCGAAGGGGCGCTGCAAACCACTGCCCATGGCCGTCAGGTCGAAAATCTAGAACTGCGGGTAAAACGCAGCGACGGGTCGATGGGGCACTTCTCCGTGAGCCTCAGCCCCAGCCGCGACGAAGCCAATCAAGTGAACAGCGTGGTGGTGGTAATGACGGACATCACCGATGCGGTTTTATTGCAGGCAAAACTGGCGCACGCCGAAAAAATGGCTACGATCGGACGTCTTGTTTCGGGTGTCGCTCACGAAGTGAACAATCCCCTCGCCGCGATCCTTGGCTTTACCGACCTGCTTCTCGAAGACCCCAGTGTCCCGGAATCCGCTCGCGAAGAACTGCAAATCATTCTTCGTGAAACACAGCGCACCAAAGAGATCGTTCAGGGACTTCTGAGTTTTGCCCGGCAGCGCCCCGCGCAGCGGGAACCCATGCAAGTCAATTCCATACTTCGCCAAACCATTCGCTTGCGCAGCTACGATTTTTCGAGCCATGGAGTGGAGGTCAGCGAGGAGTTCAACGAGAATTTGCAGTTGGCCATGGGCGATCCGCAGCAGTTGCAGCAAGTGTTCCTGAACATCCTCAATAACGCCTACGATGCCATCCAGGAATCCGGCAATCACGGCAAGATCCGTATCCGCACGCGGCAAACGACAGATGTGATCGAAGTGGCGTTTATTGACAACGGCACGGGAGTGAGCGAGCCGGAGCGGATTTTCGATCCATTCTTCACAACAAAGCCCGCGGGCAAGGGCACTGGCCTCGGCCTTAGCATCTGCTACGGCATCGTTCGAGCGCATGGCGGAGAAATTCTGTGCTGGAACAATGAAGAGGAGACGGGCAGCACGTTTGTGGTTCGCTTGCCGATTGCCACGGAAACAGCTCTAGCCGCTTCTGCGAAAGAGGTTGGACGATGATCCCGGCGCCATCCAATCGCGCCATCGCACCGATTCTGCTTATCGAAGATGAGCCAGCCGTGAGTGCCTTTGTTCGGGCCGCGCTGGAGCGCAAAGGGTATCGCGTAGTACAAGCCGCGACGGGCGCAGAAGGGCTGCAGCAGCTGTCAACGGCAACGTATGCCGGCGTTATCTCCGACATTCGAATGCCGGGCGACGTGAATGGCGCCGACGTTCACCACTGGATTCAGCAGAACCGGCCGGAACTCGGCAAACGCATCATTTTAATCAGCGGAGATACCGCGAACAGTGAAACACAATCGCTGCTTTCCGGCAGTTCTATACCGTGTATTGAAAAACCATTCCGGGTTCAGCAACTGATTTCTACGGTGGAAAAGACTTTTGGAAGGCCCTAAGCCATGACTGACGATCTGAAGGTGAAATTATTGGTAGTGGATGACGAGCAAAGCATTCGCCGTCTCTGTATGACCATTGGCACGTCGCTCGGTTTCGTCTGCGATGAAGCGGAAAGCGCGGAGACCGCCGCGACTCGCGTGGAAACCGATCCGCCGGACGTGGTGCTTACGGATTTCAAGTTGCCGAATCAATCCGGCGTCGAGCTGCTGAAACAGATCAAGGGGGTATTGCCGCGCACGGAAGTCGCTATCATGACCGGACACGGTTCAATCGAATCCGCGGTCGACGCCATGAAGCTAGGGGCATACGATTACATTGAAAAACCGTTTCGCGTGGAAAAAATGCGGCTGTTGTTGCAGCGGATGGCGGAAAAAGTCCGGTTGGTAAATGAGAATGCTTTTTTGCGCGAGAAAGTGAGCACGGACGAAAATCTGGACGGCATCATCGGGACTTCGGCAGGAATGCAAGACGTTCTGCGGATGATCTCGCGTTTAAAGGATACGCGCACGCCCGTGCTCATTTCCGGTGAAAGCGGGACCGGCAAGGAACTTGTGGCGCGCGCGATTCATTTTCGGGGTGCGCTGGCCAAATCCAATTTCGTAGCGGTGGACTGCGGCGCGTTAGTACCCACGCTGATGGAAAGCGAACTGTTTGGTTATGAAAAGGGCGCGTTTACGGGCGCCACGAAGTCCAAGGCAGGCCTTTTTCAGGCAGCCAATGGCGGCTCCATTTTTCTCGACGAAATTGGGGAACTTCCGCTGGAGATGCAAGCCAAGCTGCTTCGCGTGCTACAAGAAAAAGAAGTTCGTCCGGTGGGCAGCAACGAGAAGATCGATGTAGACGTGCGGGTGATCGCAGCTACCAACCGTGATTTGGAGGCAGCCTACCGCGCCGGGACTTTCCGCAAGGATTTGTATTTCCGGCTCAACGTGGTTACGGTGCATATTCCGCCACTGCGGGAACGGCGGTCAGACATTCCTATGCTCGTGCACCATTTTCTGAACCGCTACACTCCCGGCATGCACCTGCAAGTGACCGCGGCAGCGATGAAGAGCCTTTTGCAATACGACTGGCCGGGTAACGTTCGAGAGTTGGAGAATTGCATCGCGCGCGCTGTGACTTTGGGGGATCACCGCACCATCGATGTGCAAGACCTCCCGCCCGCGATTCGCAGCGAACAACTGGTCAGCCATGATTTGACACCGCAAGACGCGTCTTCGCTCTCGACGACGGCGCTTGCGGAAATGGAACGCATGACAATTGTTCGTGTGTTCGAACAGGCGCACGGCGATAAGGCGTTGGCAGGCAAAATGCTCGGCATTAGTCGAGCCACCCTGTACCGCAAACTGAAGCGCTACAACATCGCCCTGCGAGGCGGTGCCGAGAAGACCCAGGAGGCGGAAGCACACGCCGCTGGCCACTGATCCGCGATAAGACTGGGCTGTGCCGTATCAAAAACATCTGTCGGTATCCATCTACCCAAATCTCCAGTCCTGAACTCTAACGGACTGGGTGGAGATTGAGTCGAAAGTGTGGAAGGCCATGTCTTGGGATCACGACGGGAGAGATGTTTTGAGTCTGGAAATCGCAATCCGCGAATACGGAGACGTGAGGATAGTAGATCTTCGGGGACGGTCGACGATCGAAGGCGAAAGCGCAACGCTGGGCAAGCAGTTACGCGACCTGATCGAGAATGGAGCGCGGAAATTATTGTTGAACCTGGCAGAGGTGTCGAAAATCGATAGTTCCGGGGTGAGCATTATCATCGAGGCGCACGCGGCACTGAAGCGGCTCGGGGGCACACTGGAGCTACTTGCTCCGAGCGGACAAGTACTGGAAGTGTTGAGAGTGTTTCGTCTGCAGGAAATCATTCCTAGCTTCGAAGATGAGAGGCAAGCGTTGGCGAATCTGAGCGCGCGCGGTTGCTCCGCAACAGCCTAGTCCTGGCATAAGGTTAGTTTGTGCGTCTCAGAGCCTGTCCAGATGGCCACGCACGGAGCTGAGACGAACTGTTTCAGCGTGAGACATTTACCGCGCCAGAATTCCGACGGAAATTCCTAAGCCTCGTAGTTCCAGCACCTTCCCCGTAACTCCGAGCGGACCGATTTTTGGCGTCTGGCGTGCTTTTCCTTTCTTGGGACACTGCGCCCGTGGGTTTGCCGATGTGTATCTTTACCGGCGACCTGCCGGCTCGCGGACTGGCGCAGTCCATGGCTCTGGGGACTCGGCATGACGCTGATTGCTGACGAACGGGAATGTGCCGAACAGCTGGCCCGGTTTTTTCCGAAATTGCCAGCGGTGCGCATTCCAGTTCGCGTTTCCACACTGCGGCCCGGGGTGGTACGCGCACAGGAAGCGACAGTGGTGGAGTACGGGACCGGAGAGTATGCCATTTTTTTGTCGAAGCTGGCCCTGGAGTTTGATGACCGTATCCGCATTGTTCGAGATGGAGGAGGACGTCCCGCGGAGGCGCACGTGATCGCATTGCAGTACCACGAAGGCCGTAAAGCAGTCGCGGTGCGATTTGTGGAGCGCCCTTGCGAATGGATGGTTTGCCCGTGAATAAAATGTTTACAACCTTGAACCCACCCCCACCGCCTAAGCCCGATGGGGTGAAGCAAGCGCAATGGGAAGAGACTCGTTCCGTTTTTCCCATCTATCTGGCGATAGCCAAACACCTGCAGATCGAGATTCCGTTTCCCCAGAACAAGCGCGTCCTGGAGGAAAAGCCGGACGCGGAATTCTCGAAGCGAGTGCAAGCGTGGCTGGACGCGATGGACGCACAGGTGCAAGTGCACCAGTTGCGCCAACTCCTGCAGACCACGACCTTGAATGCCAGCGAGAGCGGCTTGCGCGCGCTGATCATGCGCCATCTTCGCAAACCTTCGAAAAGCAACATCGACCGCGACAAAATCGACTTTCTGCTGGTTCAGTATTTTGCGCTGTGCGCGCCCGCGAAGATTTATCACAAGCAGATTGAGCTGAGCGACGTAGCTCAGGTGATGAAGCCTGTCTTGGGCGAGGTGGACTGCACTCCGCTGAGCTGGTGCGAACCGCTGGAAAAAATGATCGCGGCGCTGCGCGGGTTCAAAAGCTTGCGCGATATCCTGAAAACCAACTTCATCGAGCAAGGACGACGCGTGAAAGAAGGGGCTGGAGGAATGTTCTACGATCCTTCGGCAATGATTGCGTTCGTGCGCTTCAATTTTCTGCTTCGCCGCACACTGATCGAGCTCATGCACGCGGACTTGATCTACATTCGTTCCGGGATCAATCATCTGGAAAGCGCAGGCGCCAAAACAGTAAGCTGCCAAGCATTTGGGCTTTCTTCCACCGAGCCCATCAACAAAATCCGGCAGCTTGCGGATGAATGGAAGCAGCCGTTCCAGAGGGAATACAACGAACGAACGGTAAATCAAGCGTTCGAGAAGCTACTTTCGCTGCGCGCGGACGTTGAACGTACCATCGAGCGGGTTCTTGGTAAGCCGATGGAAGCCGTAGCAGTTACACCGGTGGCGGACTCAAAGGCGCCCGTTGTTGCAGGCTTAGCCCATTCGCCAAACGCTACAGTTCCGCAAGGTGAGAAAACGCCAATCTCCGCGTCGGGAAAAGCCGCGCCAGTGGAACCCGCGCTCGATTTCGAAACTTGTATGGAGCAGGTTTGGGAGCAACTCATTTCGGCACCCCCGTCCCGCGGGCGTTCGATGACGACGGTACGAGTGGGCGCCGCTCGTTTGCTCATGTCTTCCTGGGAAGTTGCGGCGTTTGTCAGCGAAGACGGGCCAGCCGCGGAAGATCTGCGCCGAGCCGTGGTCGCGCGCGCGCTGGTTACGGCAGCCATGGAGCAAGCCAAGGAGCAAGGCGTCGCCACTCCTCTCGATCGCGTGTTACCGATTGCGAGGGTAGAGGTCTCGCGTCTGCAAGAGCGCGTTGAAGTGGCCAAGCAAGCCAAGGACACAGAAGCGGCTGTCAATTTGGGAATTAGCACCAAACGCTTGCTTTCGGCGCTCGAAGAAGCAGAAAAGCTTTAATTCCCTGCTGTGTTTTGGGGGCAGGCTGAATACAGTGGGGGAGCGGACTTCCTTTGCGAACGACGAACGCACTGATTCTCACTGATGACGCCGAATTTGCGCGTCTGCTTACGGCTTGTTGGCAGACGGAGCGCCAGTTGCCGGGCCTTTCGGTGGTCCCCAGTGACTTGTGGCAAAGCGGCGACCCTGTTGGCTGCGATCTGATCGTCATTGGACCCTTGAAAATGCAGCGCCCCGCCGATTTGCTTTCCTCGATTGCGCCAAGCGCGGCCGTGATTCTGTGTGCGCCGTGTGATTCGAAAGAACTCACACAGCTTCGCCAGCGCTATCCGCGTCTGCTGCACGTTCCCGTTCGCGATGATTGGGCCCAGGTGGTTCTGCTGGTGGCCGGCGAGTCTCTGCGTCGCACGGAAGCGCTGCGACTGGCGAAGCAATCGGAACAACGAGCTACGCAAAACGCCAATGATGCGGTCCTTGGACGTTATATGACGGACATGAAGCACAGCGTCAACAACGCAATGACTTCCCTGCTGGGGAACGCGGAACTGCTGCTGCTGGAACCAGGGGAGCTATCCGCGCAGTCCCTGGCGCAAATCAAGACCATTCACACCATGGCCCTGCGAATCAACGAGATCATGCAACGATTCTCATCACTGGCGTCGGAGATGCGGGACGTTGAGACAGCTTCTCAAGGTGAGACAGACGAGGCTGACGCCACTCTTTTTCCGCGCCGCTAGCCGCCCGGTGCGACCTGGCATCGTATTTGTTTTCATAAACTTAAAAATATCGACACCTTTCCCGCCGGAGCGCCCATCCTGGCTGCTGACGTGCATTTTTCGTCTGCGGAGAACTACGCGGAGTCCATAGCTGTGCAGAAAAAAATACTCATCGTCGACGATTCACCGGCCCAGGTAAAGCTGATCCAGGGCCTGCTCGAACCGGAAGGCTACTGGCCCGTAGGGCTGAGCGATCCGAAGCGAGTGGAAGAGGCCATTTCGATCGAGAAGCCCAACGTGATTCTGCTGGACGTGGTCATGCCCGAGCGTAACGGTTTTCAGGTGTGCCGGGAGCTGAAGGGCAACATCAAGTTCAACGCGATTCCGGTCATTTTGGTGACTTCCAAGGACACAGCAAGTGACCGTTATTGGGGACAGCAGCAAGGCGCGGATGGATATGTCACCAAGCCGTTCACTCGCGATGAGCTTCTGCGAGCGGTTCGCCGCTTCGTCTGATGCAGTACAAGGGACACCAGGGAATGAATGAAGATTTTCAGCTGACACCGATTCCCGCCGACGCCGAACTGGGCGAGTTGCTGGAGGCCATGGCTCCGGTTGTCGAGCGGGCCCCGGAGTCGCAGTTCGTGGTGTTTCGCAGCGGCCGCGAGCGCTTTTGTCTTCCCGTGCTGGATGTGGAAGAAGTGGTGGAGTGGCCGCTGGTGACCAAGATTCCGCTGTCTCCCGGATACATGCTGGGCATATTCAATCTGCGCGGCTCGATCGTTCCGCTGATCGACATAGCGCTTACGGAAGGCCGGCGAGCCGGCCTGTTGCCGAAGCACGTGGTGGTCGCGTCACTGCGTGGTGATGCACAGCATGACGACTTGCGCCTAGGAATTGCTGCGGATGAAGTGGTTGGCACCTATTCCGTGAATGATTCGGAGGATTTGCTGAACGAAGCTCCAGAAAATGTGCCGCATTGCGTTGCCATGTTGCGGCATGACGACCGCCTGGCTCTTGTGATCGACCTGCGCCGGCTGTTGGAAGTGTATCCGGGACCGGGTATTTGATGATTTTCCGAACGCGTTTGGGGAGGAAGTAATGAAATCGCGACTCAGTAGCACCATTTGGATGCTGATTATCTTCAACGGCATCGCTCTGTTCGTCGTGCTCGGTCTGGCGTACAACGCCGGACGGCAGGCGGCGGCGAACAACACGAGTGTGGACGCTTCCACGCTGATTATCCCGGGAGTCGTGGCTTTAGCCATGACCATTATTCTGGCGTGGCGGCTCGGCGGAGGAATTCTTTCTCCGGTCAACGAGCTGGCGGCCTTCTCCGAGCGGCTCGCCGCGGGTGACGGTAAGGCCCGCGCCGAGGTCACGTCGAATGACGAGTTCGGGTTTATTGCCGAGAATCTCAACCGCGCGGTCGCCAAGGTCTCCAAGGCTTCCTCTAACCAGGAAGCCAGCGAATCTCTGCAGCGCAGCATCACCGACCTGCTGGCGGTCATCAATCAGGTGGCCCGCGGTGACTTGACGCTGCGGGGCAAGGTTACGAATGACGCCCTTGGCAACGTGGCCGACTCGATCAACTACATGCTCGACAACTTCACGAAGGTTCTCGAGCGAGTGCGCAAGGCCGCGATGGAAGTCACGACCTGCTCGAACAACATTCTGGTGGCTGCGGACGAAATGCAGGCTGGCGCCACGCAACAGGATCAGGAAATCACGAACACCTCCAGCGCCGTGGAAGAACTTACGGTTTCCATGAAGCAAGTGTCCAACAACGCGGAAGCCAGCGCCGAGGCCGCCCGCCGCGCGCTCGATGCTGCCGAACAGGGAAACCGTGCTGTTCGGGATACGCTGGAAGGAATGCAGCGCATCCGTTCGTCAGTGCAGGCTACAGCGAAGAAGATCAAATCGCTCGGCGACCGCTCGCTGGAAATTTCTGAAATCATCAACGTGATCAACGACATCACAGAACAGACGAACTTGCTCGCCCTAAACGCTGCCATTGAAGCTGCACGCGCCGGTGAGGCTGGACGAGGTTTCGCCGTAGTCGCGGATGAAGTGCGCAAGCTGGCGGAACACTCCCGTAGCGCAACCAAGGACATCGCGGCGCTCATCAAGGCGATCCAGGCGGAAACGAACGAAGCGGTGGTGGTCATGGAAGACGGAACGAAGGAAGTGGAATCGGGCGCCACGCTGGCCGACCAGGCTGGACGCGCGCTAGACGCAATTTCCAGCGTGGTTCGCCAGTCGGCTGAACTGGTCCAGGAAATTTCGCTGGCGTCCAAACAACAGGTGCGCGGCACGGAAGGCGTTGCGCACGCGATGCAGATCATCTCGAACATCACGCGCCAGACGTCTCAAGGGACCCGCAGCACGGTAACCACCGTCAGCCAACTGGTGAAGCTTTCGGACCAGCTCAACGAGGCCCTGGCTCAGTTCCGTGCCGCTAAAGGCGCTTCGGCAGAGGACACAGATCATCGTATGGCTCCGGTGGGCGCACTTCGCTAGCCGGTAAGTGAACTTCGCCTCGCCCACGCAGCGGGGCAGCGACGGGATAACTCATGAGTGAGCGCCACGGCCCGGAACACGGTTTGACGGAACACGAATTAAGTGAGATCCGCATGTTGATAGAAGAGCGGACAGGGATTCATTTCGACGCTTCGCGCGAGCGATTTTTTTCCTCGCGTGTTCAGCAGCATTTTTGTGAACGTGGATTCAGCCGAGGCACAGAACTTCTCCGCGCAGCACGCAAAAGCAACGTCGAGTACGAGTCGCTTCTAGAGAGGCTACTCACGCAGGAGACTTCGTTTTTTCGGTATCCGGCGGTATTTGAGGCATTCGAAAAGCACGTGCTTCCCGAGCTGCACGTGAAAAAATTCTGGCGGAATCCTCGAACGCTGCGGATCTGGAGCGCCGGGTGCTCAACCGGTGAGGAATCGTATTCCATCGCGATCACGGTTTTGGATACGTTGTCGTTTGCCGATGCTTGGGAGGTGGAAATCCTCGCCACCGACGTGGGCCGGCAGGCGCTGAAAACTGCTGAGCGCGGAGTCTATTCAGGCCGCAGTATCGGTAGCGTTAACGAACGGCAGCTGTCGAACCATTTTTCTCCGGTCAAAGGTGGCCACCAGGTCAAGCCGCGGCTTCGCAAGATCGTCAGTTTTGCCCAGATGAACCTGGCTTCGCCGGTTTACGTGGGCCGGATGGATCTGATTTTCTGCATGAATGTTTTGATTTATTTCTCTGAGGAGCGCCGGCGCGCGGTGGTACAGCGATTCTACGATGTGCTGGAACCTGGTGGATATCTGTTCCTCGGGCATTCCGAATCCATTTCCAAAATGCCGGTGAAGTTCCAGGCCATCGTTCTCGGCGATTGCATCATGTACCGCAAGCCGACCGCGGAAGAACTGCCAAAACCTGAACTCGTAACGGAGGGACGCGCGTGAGCACGCCGGACCAAGAAGCCGTCGAGTTGTTCCTCCAGGAGGCTTCGGAGCACCTGCAGTATTTGCGGGAGTACGTTGGCGTTTTGCAGGAAATAAGACCGCGGCGCGAAGACTTGGAGCGCCTGTACATCGCGGCGCACACGCTGAAGGGGACATCGGCAAGCTACGGTTTTCCGCGTTTCTCCGAAATCGCGGGTAAACTCGCCCACGTATTCCAGTACGCTTTGAATGCTCCGTTGGGCGACGATCTGCATGGCCCACTCACCGAATTTCTCTCGGACGGCATCTCGTTGCTGGAAACCAGCCTGATCGAAATTGCAGACACGGGCCAGGAAAACCGTGAAGACATTTCCGCGTTCAAGGAACGCTATCGCTTCGCATTCCCGCCGGAACCACCTCCTTTGAATCTCAGCATGACGGAGCCGTTACCGGTTGAAGCGCGGACTGTGATGGACGCAGCCGCCCTGGAACCGGCGGACTTGCAAACGGGCCTGACTGGTTCCTATTTCGACGCTTTGCCTGGCGATGACGATGTTCCGGACGAAATTCTGGAATTCTTCCAGCCCGAGGCCGAAGAGCATCTGCAGATCGTCAGCGATTGCCTGCTCTCGCTTGAGGGCAATAACAATCCTGAGGAAATCAATCGCCTTTTCCGCGCGATTCATACGGTGAAAGGGTCGGCCGCGCAGGTGGGCTTGCGGCGGCTCGGGGCTATCGCTCATCGCGTGGAAGACCTGATCGGCCGGCTCCGCGAGAATGAAATCGAGCCATCGCCTGATCTCGTAGACATTTGCCTCGAATCGGTAGACATCCTTCGCAAAACTCTGCGGCGCGAATGGTCCTCCGAAGTGGACATGCGCGCGGGGGTCGATTCCCTACTCGGCCGGATCGCGCAATACGCACCAGTAGAAACCGAGGAGGAAGAAGCATCTGCGGAACCTGTTCCTCACGACGAGATGGCAACGCAGGAAACTCGCACTGCAGAAAAACCCGCCGCCAAGGCCGCTACACCTGCGCAAAAGCTTGCCGCTGCGACAAAATCCGTACGCATCGCCCTGGGCCGACTGGATCGAATGATGAACACCGTGGGCGAACTGGTGATCAGCCGCACCAAGATGGTGGGCCGCATCGCGGAACTGGAGAAGATGATCGATACCTTGTCGTTCTCAAAGGAGCGGCTGCAAGGCAAGGTTAACGAATTCCAGGAAAAATACGAATACAACCGCATTCGCTCGCAAATCGGCATGCCCTGGGCGAACAATCAACGGCAGAAATTGTTGGCCAGCGCCGCGGCTGGTGAAGGCGGGTTCCTGGACGAATTCAGCGAACTGGAGATGGATCGCTACGACGATTTCAACATCTTGTCGCGCTCCATGACGGAAATATCCGCCGACGTGAATGAGGTTCTTTCGCAGCTGGAAGGCTACGTGAACCGTGTCGAGGGCGACATCGACGAGTTCACGAAACTCGCTCACCATCTCCAGGACGAAATCACCGCAGCGCGCATGGTGCCCATCGGAACCCTCTATTCGCTGCTCTCGCGCGCGGTTCGCGATGCTGCAAAATCTTCGAAGAAGAATGTCGAGCTGGACCTGTCCGGTAGCGAAACCGAACTGGACAACAACATCATTCAGCAAATATCCGATCCGCTGGTACATCTGGTACGCAATTCCGTCGCCCACGGAATCGAAGCCCCAGCGGACCGTCAAGCCACGGAAAAGACCGAACAGGGTCACGTAATGCTCCGCGCGTATCATCGCGGCAACCATATCTATATCGAAGTGGAAGATGACGGACGCGGCATCGACTACCCGCGAGTGCGTCAAGCTGCCATCGACTGCGGCCTGGTTTCCAGCGAAACCGCCGACCGGCTGACCGAGCGCGACCTGCGCGAGATGCTGTTCCATCCGGGGTTCTCGACCGCCACGGTGAAAACGGAATTGGCCGGGCGCGGCGTGGGTCTGGATGTAGTTCGTTCGAATCTCAACGCCCTGAATGGCGAAATCGAAGTGCAGAGCGAGCCGGGACAGGGTACAAAGTTCACGCTCAAAGTACCGCTGACGCTCATCATTTCCCCCGCGCTATTCGTGCGCTGCGGCTCAAACCATTTCGCCCTGCCACTCGCGGTGGTCGAAGAGATTCGCCGTTTGCGCTCCGACGAAATCGAAGATGTGGGCGGCAAGCTACTGACTAAAGTACGCGACATTGTTACGGAAGTAGTTCGACTGGACTCCTACCTAGGTCTGCCCCCATTGGAGCCGATCAACGGTTACTTCCGCATGGTGGTTGCCAATGCGGGCAATCGCCAAGTAGGAATCGTGGTCGAAGAGGTGTTGGGTAAGGACGAAATCGTCATCAAGAATCTTGGAGAGTATCTTCGCAGAGTAAAACTTTTCCCGGGGACCACGATTGCACCAGACGGCAGCCTGATTCTTCTCATCGACCTGAATCGCATGGTCGCGTCGGAACCCAACGACCGGCGCGCGGTGCAAGCCAGTGCCAGTGCCGCGCGGGTGTTCGCCCCCGGTTCCGCGGCCGTGGCTCGCGGCACCATTCCGACGGAAGCGATTGATCGCGTCGATCAAGAACGGGTCATTGTGGTCGCCGATGACTCCATCAGTGTTCGTAAATTCGTGGCGCGCATGCTGGAAAAGAATGGCTACCGCGCAAAGCTCGCAGCCGACGGTCTGGAAGCAGCCGAACTAATCTCTCAATTTGGCTGCCACCTGGTAATCACGGACTTGGAAATGCCGCGCATGACCGGCTACGAGTTGATGGCACAGCTTCGGCAAAGCCCGACCACCAAGCGCATTCCTGTCCTGGTAGTTACCTCGCGCGCCGGCGCAAAACACCGCGATCGCGCGATGAAAGAGGGCGCATCTGCATTTTTGACCAAGCCGGTTCAGGAAGATCAGCTGCTTGCGGCCATCGAACAACTCATGGGAACGGAGGCGGCACGGCCTGTCGTGCCGGTTGGCTGATTGATGGTGAGCGCTGCCACAAAAAAGTTTCGCGTGTTGGTTGTGGACGACTCGGCCTTCATGTGCAAAGTCCTGGAAACAATTTTCAACGCGGATAACCAGCTCCAAGTGGTCGGCCGCGCAAAGGATGGCCGCGAAGCGATCGCTCTCGCCGAATCACTGAAACCCGATGTGATTACCATGGATCTGAACATGCCGCACATGGACGGCCTGCAAGCAACGGCCAGCATCATGACCACGAATCCGCGGCCGATCGTAGTGGTCAGCTCCGAAAGCAAAGAAGGCGCGGCCAGCACATTGAAAGCGCTGGAACTCGGTGCCATCGACTTTGTGACTAAGCCCAGCGCCGGTATCGACCTGGACATGCAAAGCGTGAAGGAAGAACTGCTACGCAAGGTACGAATCGCGGCGAAAGTGCGCGTGGTACGTACTGCATCGCGTCTGGCGAATGCTATCAACACACGCGGCGTGTCTCCTCTCGCGCAACCTGGTAACGCCAGTGTTCCTGGCAGCGCTTCGCGTCAAGATTCGGCCGGAACAACGCGTTCGAGCGCTTCCGAATCGGGGGATCTTCGTTTCCCCATCGTGGTTCTCGGGGCGTCGACGGGTGGACCTGCCACAGTAATGCGCCTGGCGCCCGGTTTCACTCGCGATTTACCGGCGGCTGTGATTCTGGTTCAGCACATGCCCGCTGCCTTCACAACTCAGTACGCATTGCAGCTCACGGAATTCACCAGCATCCGCGTGAAAGAAGCGGAACCCAACGAGTCCATTCTGCCCGGCACGTTTTACATCTGCCCCGGCGGGCAGCACCTACGAATTTCTCCCGGCGGGCGCGTGGAACTCGATGCCAACTCCGGCCGGATCGAAGGCTATCTTCCCAACATCGACGTCACGATGGAATCCGTAGCAGCTTTCGCCGGTCCGATGAGCATCGGGGTGGTACTTACCGGGATGGGCAGCGACGGGGCACGCGGCGCTCGGGCGATCAAACATTCCGGCGGCTTCGTCATCGCGCAAGATGAAGCCACCTCCGTGATTTTCGGCATGCCGGCGGAAGCCATCAAAGCCGGAATCGTCGATCACGTCCTGGGCATAGATGAGATTTACCCCGCGATCGAAAAACGAGTGCTCGGGCTCAGCAAAGCCGCGCCTGTTGGAGCACGCTAGTGCGCCTCAGTACTCCGCAGAAAACGCTTCCGGCGCGCGCGGAGCAGATCATTCTTTTTCGCACGAGCAATCAGATTTTTGCCATTTCCTCGGCGTCGGTTCAAGAAGTGCGGAGCGTCGACAGCCTTGCGGGAGCCGCTGTGGAAGTAAATGAACCGCGCCTTCAAAAAGTGCGTCACGCGATTTATCGGGGGGATCGCAATCTCTACGTAGTGAACGCGTCGCTGCATTTCGGTCTTCGCCCCACGCCGGCCGCGCTGATATTTCTGCTGCGCAAATCGCCGGTGGCTTTGCTGGTCGACGGGATTGAGAAAATGACCACGATGACCCGCCTGCAGGCTTTGCCGGGCGCGTTCTGCCACGAGGAACGTGTGTGGTATCGCGGCCTGACGGTGCTCGATCAAAATGTAATCCCGGTGGTGAGTCCCGCGGGCTTTCTGAGCGCCGAAGAACTCTCGCATCTCGACGCTCGTGCTGCTGCGCATCGGATGGCCCAGGATGCGACTAACGCAGCAAACCCGGAATTCAACGCATGAACTGGCCAAACCAATTCGATACCAGCTCCTGCGTTCTCCTTCGCCTTGGGGAGCGGCGATTCGCGTTGGCGGCGGACCAGGTCGCCGAACTAGCCGCACCCAGCCGCATTTTCCGCTTCGCGCACAAGACTCCGCAAATCGACGGAGTTATTCTTCGCCGTGGACGGGTAGTTCCGGTCTGCGACATTGCCGAGAAGCTTGTCGGCAAGAAAATTGCCCAGCGCCGTTTCTATCTGATCGCAACGCGCCGGCAAAGCGAAGGCCTGGATTGGATCGCGCTCCCGGTCAGCGGTGAATGCGAATTAATCCAGGCAGATCTGACTCCCGCGAGTCCTTCGGACTCTGCCCATGTCGCCGCATGGCTATCGTACCAAGGGGAAGTAATTGAAGTTCTCAACCTGTACGCGCTCACTCCCGGTGCGGTCGCGAGTAGCAGCGCCACGTCGGAAACTGTATTGCCTGAGGTGCCGGCATGATGGTCCCCGGCAGACCCGCGCGCATTTTGCTAATCGACAGCAACGTATTGTTTGCGAAGCGTCTTGGCGATGCGCTGAAGCGCGAAGGCTTTGAGGTGACGTCCAGCACTCAAGCCACGTTCGCGCTAACCGCGATCGAATATGACGCACCGACAGCGATCGTGTGCGCCACCAAAATGAGGGAAATGGGTGCGCTCGAAATTGCGCAAATCATCCACTCCGATCCCAAAAATGTGAATCTTCCCATAATCGCTACCGGCGACGGGTCTCAGGGTGCTCTCATGGAAGCGTTCCAGGCTGGCTGTGACGACTATATCGATCGTCACTTATCCCCGGGTACCATCGCCAACCACGTAAAAAACATTATCATCAGCAAGGTGGAGGGCTTTCAGCCCACCCAGATGCTCGGTCAGGCAGATACCAGTCTCAGCGGGAACCTCACGCACCACGATTTAACCGGCGTTATGCAGATGCTGGGACAAGCTCGGCAAACGGGTGCGCTTACGATTAATGCGGGAGAAACAGACGCTGTTCTATTCTTCGATGCTGGAGAGATTATTCATGCCGAATGCGGAGCGCTGTTTGGCGATGAGGCCGTCCTGGACATTCTGAAGAGCTGTGTGCGTGTGGGTTCCGGGGTTTACAAATTTGTTTACGGTGCCAGCACCGCACAACGCACGGTCCTGCGTTCCGCCACCGACTTAATGCTCGATGCCATGCGCGAATACGACGAAGCCACAAACCAGCAATCGAACGATTCCGATCCCCTCGCCGATCTTGCGGATAAGGAGGCCCTATGAGTGAGACAATCTCCGCGCCCCCGGTCAGTTCAACGGAAACGAAATCCGTGCCGACCGTCTATTTCATCGACGACAGCGCCACGATGCGCGAAGTCATCAAGATCGCGTTCCGACGCGAAAACATACACGTGATTACCTGCGCTGACGCAACCTCCGCGCTCAACCAATTTGAAGAACACCGGCCGGACATCGTCATCACCGACGTAATCATGCCCGATCAGGACGGCTACTCGGTTTGCAGCCAAATCAAACAGAATCCGCAGTTCAGCAAAACGCCGGTCATTCTGATGTCCGGGGTGGTAAACAAATCTGTGGCGGATCGCGCGGTAGCGGTGCAAGCGGACGAACTTGTACGCAAGCCGTTCCAGCCACAAGAACTAATCGGGCGCGTGCGCAATCTACTCAAGGCAGGCAAAGCTAGCCCCGAGCCGCACGTTGAGCAGCCTCCATCTTCCGCAGCCTTGGACAGCCTGTTTGCGCCGCCACTCGCTCCTCGAGTTCCTGCGGTTCCAGCCGCGTTTCACGGCGACGCACGGCAGACAGAGTCGGCGTGGCCACGCGCCCTCGCCGATGCGTTCCAACAGCCACCGAACCCAGTGCCGCACGCGCCGGTTGCGCCCGTGCCCGTGGCTCTGCGACCACCGGCTACGGCGACGGAGCTCCATAAACTGCGCGTCGAAATTTCGCGTTTGGAATTGCTGGTGAAAAAGCTGCAAACCGAACTACAAATCGAGCGCCAGTACAATCAAGCGCTGGAATTGCACGTGCGAACGCTTACGCAGGTAGAGTAGACCAATTTAGAGCTCGACAAGGCTGCAATTGCTAGCTGCTAGCCGGCGTGAGCCAAGAACTGCGAGGCAGGCGCGGGCTTTTCAACGACGACTCCACCTTGAAAACTCACAAAGGCCCGCGAATTTGCCGCGACCTTTTCGCCGGGAACGACGATTCCCGCGAGATTTAGCGGATCCGCCGCCGACACGGTCACAATCTCTCCGCTGGCGGGTTCCGTGCGGCTCGCTCGCAAAGACTCCACCGCGACCGGCAAGGCAAACTGCTCGCCAACGAACCCAGCGACAAAACGGCCGCCACGAATTTCACCACGATCTTCCAATCGTCGTAGCGTGATCAACACTTCCCGCCAGCGCGGTAAGATCGATTCACGGGTGAGC
>Ga0335076_10000316_pt1 | contig 43336 bp, 35 predicted proteins | sample Lox_Sample_25_FD_206717 | JGI IMG/M metagenome (GOLD analysis project Ga0335076, IMG submission 206717) | Soil microbial communities from Loxahatchee National Wildlife Refuge, Florida, United States - Lox_Sample_2.5 | ecosystem: Environmental > Terrestrial > Soil > Wetlands | place: USA... | reverse complement strand
CACACCCTCGACCCCGCTCGTCGCGAGGAGTTCCCCGGCCCTGGAGGCCGGCGACACCGTGGCGGGCGAGTCGGTGACGGTGTCCCTGCCCACCCCGCTCCCCAGGGTCGCCGCGCCCCAGCGCCGGCGGCGGCTCTGGCGCCCGGCGGGAGTGGCGGCCCTGGCGGTGGCGGCGCTGGTCGCGGCGGTGGTCCTCGTCTCCCGCGGCGGCCCCGTCCCCCGCGTCGAGGGGCTCCTGGCGGAGGGAAAGGCGGACCAGGCGCGCGAGCTCGCCGCCGCCGTCCTGGAGGAGCAGCCCGGCGACGCCCGCCTCCGGGCGCTGCTCGGCCTCGCCCAGGAGCGGAGCGGCCGCCTGGCGGCCGCGCTCGACAGCCTGGAGACGACGGCCCAGCTCGACCCCGCCGCGCTCGACGGAGAGGCGCTCCTGGCCCTCGCCAGCGCGCTTGGCCGCGACCGCCGCGGCGCCGAGCGGGCCGCGAAGGCGCTCGCCCGGGTGGGCCCGAGGGCCGCCCCGGCGGTGGCGGCGGTGGTGCCGCGGACCTCCGGGGCGGTCCGGCTCAGGTCGCTCGAGCTCCTGCGCGCCCTCGGGGCGGAGGACCGGGTCGACCTGGTCGCGTCCTGGGCCCCCCTGCTCGTGGACCCGGACTGCGACCTCCGGCGGGCGGCCGTCCGCAGGCTCTCCGAGAGCGGCAGCCCCTCCGCCATCCCCTACCTGAAGGCGCTGGCGGAGCGGCGCGAGGAGCACGCGGTGATCCCGGTGCTCAAGCTGGTGCGCGCCGACCCGGTGTGCGGGGCGAGGGAGGCCGAGGAGGCCCTGCAGCGCCTCCAGCCGGCGGCGCGCCGCCGGTGAACGTGGTATCCATTTTCACTGCCCCCGCCGACGTGGCGGGGGCCGGGAGGAGCGCATGAAGGTGGAGGTGACGGGGGCGGCGCCGCTGGAAGCCGAGGCCTCGGTGCTGGCCATCCCGGTGTTCGAGGACGAGGTCTCGGGAGGCAAGGGGTGGTTCGCCGAGGTCGACCGGCGCCTTTCCGGCCACCTCGCGTCCGCCGCCAAGGAGGAGGACTTCGAGGGGAAGCCCGACCAGAGCCTCCTCTTGCGCACGCTCGGCAAGCTGCGCGCCGATCGCGTGCTCCTCCTCGGCATGGGCCCGCGCGATCCTGCCCAGGGTGCCCTCCAGGCGAGCGGGTTCGAGGCCCTGCGCATGGCGGCCGGGAAGGCCGCCCGCGGCGCCCAGAAGGCGGGGGCCACGCGCCTCGCGTTCGTCGCCCCCCGCTTCCCCGGCCAGACCGCTCACGAGGCGCGCGCCATCGTCGAGGGGGCGCTCCTCGGCGCCTACCGCTTCGACCGCTACAAGAGCGACCGGAAGAAGGCGAGGGACGTGGAGCAGCTCATCGTCCTCGTACCCCAGGGGCTGGAGCGGTCCAAGGAGGTGAAGGAGTCGGTGGCGCTCGCCCGCTCCGTCGCCTGGTCCGTCGCCTGGGCGCGCGACCAGGTGAACTCGCCCCCGTTGGAGTGCACCCCGACCCGGCTGGCGCTCGCCGCCCGCGAGCTCGCCAAGGAGGCGGGCCTCCACGCCGAGGTGCTCGGCCCCCGCGAGATCGCCGGGCTTCGCATGGGCATGTTCCTCGGCGTCACCCGCGGCTCGGCCGAGGAGCCGCGGCTCGTCAAGATCTCCTACCTCCCGAAGGGCTCGGCCGCGAAGAAGGCGCCCATCGTCTTCGTCGGCAAGGCCATCACCTTCGACTCCGGCGGCCTCTCCCTCAAGCCCACCGAGAGCATGGTGGACATGAAGACGGACATGGCCGGGGCCGCCGCCGCCATCGCCGCCATGAAGGTGGTGGCGGAGCTCCGGCCGCCCTTCCCGGTGCACGCGCTGGTGGGCGCGTGCGAGAACATGCCCGGCGGGCGCGCCTACAAGCCCTCGGACGTCCTCATCGCGCGCAACGGCAAGACGGTCGAGATCACCAACACCGACGCCGAGGGTCGCCTCGTCCTCGGCGACGTGCTCGCCTGGGGGGTGGAGACGCTCAAGCCGGCCCTGCTCGTGGACCTCGCCACCCTCACCGGCGCCTGCATCGTTGCCCTGGGGATGACCACCGTAGGCGCCTTCGGGCCCGACGGTCCGGCCATCGAGTCGATCCTCGCCGCCGCCCGCTCCGCGGGCGAGGACGCCTGGCGCCTCCCCCTCACCGAGTCGGTGAAGGAGGAGTTGAAGAGCGACGTGGCGGATCTGAAGAACGCCGGGGCGCGCTGGGGCGGCTCCATCAGCGCCGCCCTCTTCCTGAAGGAGTTCGTGGGCGACACTCCCTGGGCCCACCTCGACATCGCCGGGCCCTCCAACGCCTCCAAGGAGCGGGGCTACATCGCCAAGGGCGGCACCGGCGTGGGCGTCCGCACGCTGGTGGAACTCGTCCGCGCGCGCCAGGCGGAGGAGTCGCTCCCGCCCCGGCACTGAGCGGGCCGGCGGCGGCGCCTACCCCGGCCCTCCCGGGCGCGCCGCGGGGAAGCGGAGGTCCTTCGAGGGGGGCGGCGGCGGCAGGGCGGGCTTCTCCGCCTCCACGCGCTTCACCACCTCGGCGATGGCCCGCTCGAGCTGGGCGTCCTTCCCGGCGAGCACGTCCGCCGGCAGGTTGTCGACCTCGATGTCGGGCGCCACCCCGTCGTTCTCGGCTACCCACCGTCCCCTGAGGTCGTAGATCCCGAACTCGGGGACGAGCGCGTACCCGCCGTCCACCAGCCCGGAGGCGAGCGACCGGATGCCGACCGTGCCGCCCCAGGTGCGCTCCCCGACGATGGGACCGAGCCCGTAGGTTCGGAAGAACCAGGGGAAGATGTCTCCGTCGGACGCGGAGTATTGGTTGGCGATGGCCACCATGGGGCCGAGGAAGGCCGCCTGGGGCCACGTTTGGGGCTGCTCGCCGCGCCAGTTCGACATCCCCACCGGCCGGCGCCGCAGGCGCTCCAGGATCATCTGCGACACGAAGCCGCCGCCGTTCGCGCGCACGTCGACGATGAGCCCTTCCTTGTGGACCTGCGGATAGTACTGGCGGATGAACTCGGTGAGCCCGCGCCCTCCCATGTCGGGAACGTGGACGTAGCCCACCCGCCCCTTCGTGGCCTCGTCCACCCGGCGCCGGTTGCCCTCCACCCAGTCGTAGTAGCGGAGGTCCCACTCGTTCGCGAGCGGCTGCACCGAGACCTCGCGGGAACCCTCCAGGGCGGGTTTCCCGTTGACGGTGAGCGTCACGGTCCGGCCCGGGGTCTGCGCCAGGAGCCGGTAGGGCTCGTCCGAGCTCCGAAGCTCCTGGCCGTCGACGGCGAGCAGGTACTCCCCGGCCGCCACCTTGACTCCCGGGACGGCGAGCGGCGACCGGCGAGCCTCGATCCAGTTCTGGCCGGGGAGGATGCGGGCGATGCGCCAGCGCCCCGCCGCGGCGTCGAGCTCGAGGTCGGCTCCCAGCGTCCCCACCGGCACCCGCTCCGGCTTGGGCAGGTCGCCGCCTCCCACGTAAGTGTGGCCCGAACCGAGCTCGCCGACCATCTCGCCGAGGACGTAGGTGAGGTCGTAGCGATGGGTCACGTGGGGCAGAAGCGGCTCGTACCTCCTCCTCATCGCCGGCCAGTCGACCTCCCCCATGTCCGACAGGTAGAAGAAGTCCCGGTAGAGACGCCAGGTCTCGGCGAAGACCTGGCCCCACTCGGCCTGCGGGTCGAGCTCCATCCGCATCCCGTCGAGCTTCAGGGCCCCGTCCCCGGCCTTCAGCCCCTCCTTGGGCTCGACGATGCCCCAGGTCTTGTCGACCTTGTAGAGGAGCTTCGCCCCGTCGGCCGAGACCTCGAAGCGCTCCACGTTCGCGAGCAGCTCCGACTCCTTGCGCTTGTCGAGGTCGTACATCCGGAGCGAGCCCCTCGTCGGCCCCTCCTCGGTGAGCTCCCGGGTGGGGAAGGCGATCCAGTAGACCTTGCCCTTCGCCGCGCGCAGCCCCCGGTCGTTGCCGGGGGGCACGGGGAAGGCCACGATGCGCTCCTGGATCCCGGGGAGGTCGATCTTCACCGGTTCCGGCCGCTTTTCCTTCTCCTTCCTCTCCTTCTCCTCCTTCTCCTTCCTTCGCTCGGCCTCGCGCGCCTCGGGCGACTTCACCTCGTCGCTCCGGGGCGCGAACGGCGAGGGGAGCTCGGCGCGCAGCGGGATGGCGTGGGGCCGCGTCATCTTGTTCACCGTGTAGGAGAGCTCCAGGTGCCCGAGCGTCGGCGCCACGTCGCGGTCCGAGAGGAGGTAGAGGTACTTCCCCTCCGGGTCGAAGACGGGCGCGTGGCTCTCGAAGGCACCGGAGGTGACCTGGGTGACGGCGCGGCCGTCGAGCGAGTAGAGGAAGATGGCCGAGAGGTCGCTGGCGGTGTCGGTGGCGTAGGCGAGCCAGCGGGAGTCGGGCGACCAGGCGTACTCCGAGATCTCGGTGCGCTCCGCCTTGGTCACGAGCACCGGTTTCTTGTCGGCGATCGACACCCACCAGAGCCGCAGCCCTCGGTCGGCGTAGGCGATCTTGGTGGAGTCGGGCGACCAGACGGGAGGGAAGCGCCAGCTGGGAGGGCCGTTCGTCAGCTGCACCGGCCTCGACTTTGCGTCCTGGGCGAGCAGGTAGAGCTCTTCCTCGCCGGTCGCGTCGGAGAAGTAGGCGAGGAAGCGGCCGTCGGGCGACCAGACCGCATTCCTCTCCCTCACCCCCTGGGTGCGGGTGACGTTGCGCACGTCCCCCTGCTCGGCGGGAACCGTGAAGACGTCGCCGCGCGCGGTGAAGACAGCGCGCTGCCCGTCGGGCGAGAGCGCCGCATCGGTCACCCGCTCCTCCACCCTCACCCAGCGCTTGCGCGCGTCGCGCTGGTCGTCGGGCAGATCGACCCTCACCTTGCGCGCCACCCCCTCGGCCGGGTCGAAGAGGTAGAGGAAGCCGCCGTTCTCGAACACGATCTTCCCGGACCCGGAGTGCGCCCACTTCACGTCGTACTCGGTGAAGTTCGTCGCCCGCGTCGTCGTGCGGGTGGCGAGGTCGTAGCGCCACAGGTTCACCTTCCAGTTCTCGCGGTCGGAGAGGAAGTAGATCGCTCCCCCGATCCACATGGGCTGGGTGTCGGTGCCGCGCCAGTCGGTGATCCGCTCCAGCCCGTGCGAGGCGAGGTCGTAGATCCACACGTCCTGAGCGAGCCCGCCCTGGTAGCGCTTCCAGGTTCGGAAGTCGCGGAAGATGCGGGTGATGGCCGCCTTCTTCCCGTCGGGGGAGAAGGAGGCGAAGCCCACCTCGGGCAGCGGGAAGCGCCTCACCGGGCCGCCTTCCGGGCGCACCGTGTACGGCTCCCCGATGAAGCCGCCGATGGGGCCGCGCTGGCTGCGGAAGAGGATCTCCCCCTCCGGGGTGAAGCCGACGACCATGTTGTCGAAACCCATCCTCTCGGGTAGGTCGCGCGCCGGGTACCAGGTGAGGCGCCGCGGCGCCCCGCCCGAGGCGGGAATCACGTACACGTCCGAGGAGCCGTCGTACTGCCCGGTGAAGGCGATGTAGCGGCCGTCGGGGGAGAAGCGGGGGAAGAGCTCCAGCCCCTCGCCGCTCGTGAGCCTGCGCGCGGCGCCGCCCGACGTCGGGACGCTCCAGAGGTCCCCGCCGTGGGAAAAGACGATGGTGTCTCCGTGGATGTCGGGGAAGCGGAGCAGACGCGCGTCCTCGAGGGCCAGCGCCGGCGCCCCGGAGAGGGCGAGCGCGACGAGGAAGGTGGCTCGGGCAGTGCCTGCGGGCATCGAAGGACCTCCGGCGGGGGCGGGCGGATTAGACAACACTTCCCGGCGGAGCGGGGAGCGCCGGAACGGGACCTCCCCGCTTCCCCGCCGCCGCGTCTTGCAAGCCGGGGCTCCGCGGGATAACAAACGGCGCCTGGCGCTCGGCTCGGGAGCGGCGCCGAGGAGATTGGGCATGCACGGGCGCACCGGCAGCGGGTTCTTCGTCCTCGTCCTTCTCCTCCGGCCGGCGTACGCCGCGGAGCCCGCGGCCGTGCCGGCGCTGAGCCCGCCGGAGCGCGCCGCGGCCTCGCGGGTGACCGCCGAGGAGATCTCCGCCCACACGCGCTTCCTCGCCGACGACCTCCTCGAGGGGCGCTTTCCCGGCACCCGCGGCGACGAGCTCGCCGTCCACTACCTGGCGTCGGAGATGGAGGCGATGGGCCTTCTTCCCGGCGTCCCCTCTCGCGACGGCGGGGCCCCCTCGTGGATCCAGCCCGTGCCGCTCGTTCGCCACGTGAGCGCGGTGCCCGACCAGATCGCCTTCGTCCGCGGCGCGGAGCGCCTCTCGCTGCCGACCGGGCCCGGCACCGACGCCAAGGTGGTGGTCCGGTCGCTCGGGGACACCGACCACGTGCAGGTGCGCGACGCCGAGCTCGTCTTCGTGGGCTACGGCATCGTGGCTCCGGAGAAGGGCTGGGACGACTACCGCGGCGTCGACGTGCGCGGGAAGGTGGTGGTGCTCCTCAACTTCAACCCCCCCTTCGCCGGGGACGGCGTCCGCGTCTGGTACGGCCGATGGGACTACAAGTACCTGGAGGCGGCACGCCACGGCGCCGCCGGCGCGCTCCTCATCCACACCACCGAGTCGGCGAGCTACCCGTGGCAGGTGGTGGCCACCTCCAACCGGAAGGTGGGCTTCGCGCTCCCTCCCGACGGGGAGCCCCGCCTGCCCTTCGAGGGCTGGATCGCGCACGACGCCGCCGAGCGCCTCTTCGCCATGGCCGGGCGCAAGCTCGACGCCGACGAGGCCGCCGCCAGGGACGTGAAGGCGAGGGGCGCCCGCGGCATCCCCCTCGGCATCACCCTGTCGCTCGACATGCCGGTGAGGAGGGAGCGGATCGAGAGCGCCAACGTGGTCGGGCTGCTGCCCGGGAGCGACCCCGAGCTCAGGTCCGAGGCCGTCGTCTTCACCGCCCACCACGATCACCTGGGCCTGCGCAGCCCGGCGGTGGAGGGGCAGCGCAACGTCTACAGCGGGGCGCTCGACAACGCCTCCGGCTGTGCCTCCGTCCTCGCCATCGCCCGGGCCGCCGCCAGCGCGGCCCCGCGGCGCTCGCTCCTCTTCCTCTTCGTGACCGCGGAGGAGCAGGGGCTGCTCGGCTCGCGCTGGTTCGCCCGGCACCCCACCGTCCCTGCCGGGCGCATCGCCGCCGACATCAACTCCGACGTGGTGAACCGCTTCGGGCGAACGAGCGACCTCGCGATGCTCGGGCTCGGGAAGTCCACCCTGGACGCCGAGGTGGCCGCGGTGGCCGCGGCCCAGGGACGCACCGTGCACGGCGACCCCTTTCCCGACCGCGGCTCCTTCTACCGTTCGGACAACTTCGAGTTCGCGAAGGTCGGCGTCCCGGTGGTGTCGGTGGTGGGCGGCCCGACCTACGTCGGCCGGCCGCCGGGCTGGGGCAAGGAGCAGGTGGACCGTTACGTGGCGCAGGACTACCACCAGACGACCGACACCTATCCTCCGGCTCCCGCCTCCTGGGACCTCGGCGGAGCCGTCGAGGACGCCCAGCTGCAGTTGGTGGTCGGGCTGCGGGTGGCGGATGCCCCCACCCTGCCCGCCTGGAAGCCGGGAGACGAGTTCGAGCAAGCGCGCCTCCAGGCGGCCCGCTAGCGGCGGGACCGGGGCGACAGTTGGACGGCTACGGGCGCGACCTCGCCTACGTCCACGACCGGGGCTTCTCCTCCTTCTCCGAGTCGGCCGCGCCATGGCTCCTCGGATGGCTCTCCCGGCGCGTCCCGCAAGGGGGGCTCGTCGTCGAGCTCGGGTGCGGGAGCGGCCGCCTGGCGCGCCGCCTCGCCGAGGCCGGGTACGAGGTCCTGGGAATCGACCGATCGGGGGACACGCTCTCCCTGGCGCGGCGGAACGCGCCCGGAGCCAGGTTCCGGAGGGGCTCCCTCGAGACCGCCCCGCTGCCGCCCTGCCACGCCATCCTGGCCCTGGGCGAAGTCCTCAACTACCGGTTCGGGCGGCCGCGCCCGGCTCGTTCCCTGCTGCGGCTCTTCCTCCGGATGAGGGCGGCGCTCCGCCCCGGCGGCCTCCTCGTCTTCGACCTCGCCGGCCCCGGGCGCGTCCCCGGCGGCCGCGCCGAGGGTTCGAGGCTCGGCAGGGACTGGGCCGTCCTCTTCCGGAGCGAGGAGGACCTCGCGAGGCACACGCTCACCCGGCGCATCACCACCTTCCGCCGCGTCGGGGGGGCCTACCGCCGTTCGGAGGAGGTCCACGTCCTGTCGCTCTTCCGGGAGGGGGAGGTGCTCGAGGCGCTCGCCGCCGCCGGCTTCTCGGCGCGGGCACTCCGAGGCTACGGGGAGCTGCGCCTCGGGCCCGGGCTCCGGGTCTTCCTGGCCCTCGGGCCCGGCGGCGACCCCTCTTCCTCGACGCCCCGCGGCAAACGTAGGATCCGTCGCCGGAGGAGGACGAGATGACCTGCTTCGCTTCCGCTGCCCTTCACCTGTACCTGGCGCTCGGCTCCGCCGAGGTGCGCAACCCGCGGGTGACCCGGCTCGTGGACTCGGTCCTGCCCGCCAGGTTAGAGGCCACGGTGGCGAAGCTCGTCTCGTTCGGGACCCGGCACACGCTCTCGGACCCCGCCTCCCCCACCCGCGGCATCGGCGCCGCCCGTCGCTGGCTCGCGGCCGAGTTCGAGGCCCTCTCGGCGGCGCCGGGCTCCCGCCTCAAGCCCTACCAGGACCGCTTCACCTGCCCGACGGGTCCGCGCGTACCGAAGCCGACCGAGATGTGGAACGTCGGAGCCGTCCTGCCCGGCGTGGACCCGTCGCGGGCGGACGAGGCGGTGGTGGTCGTGGGTCACTACGACAGTCGGGCCTCGGACGTGATGGACGCCACCTCGGACGCCCCCGGGGCGGTGGACGACGGCAGCGGGGTCGCCATGGTGCTCGAGCTCGCGAGGGTCCTCGCCGCGGAGAGGCCGGCCGCGGCCGTCTACCTCGTGGCGGTCGCCGGCGAGGAGCAGGGGCTCCTCGGCTCGGCCCACCTGGCCCAGCGCCTCAAGGCGGAAGGAGTGAAGGTCCTCGCCATGACGAGCGTCGACATCGCCGGGAACTCGGAAGGCCAGGACGGCGTGAAGGACGATTTCCAGGCCCGCATCTTCAGCGAGGGCGTCGCGGCCTCGGAGTCGGAGGCGCAGCGCCGACTGCGGGAGGCCCTGGGCGGCGAGAACGACGGTGCCGCCCGCGAGTGGGCGCGCTACCTGAAGCGCGTCGGCGAGCGCTACGTCGAGAACCTCGACCTGTGGGTGATGCTCAGGCGGGATCGCATCGCCCGCGGCTCGGACCACCTCAGCTTCTCGAAGGAGGGCTTCCCGGCCGTTCGCCTGACCGAGGCACACGAGCACTACGACCGCCAACACCAGGACGTGCGGGTGGTGGACGGGCGCGCCTACGGCGACGACCTGGCCCACTTCGACGCCGCCTACTCCTCCCGCCTCGCCCGGGCGCTGCTCGCCGCGGTCGCCGGCCTGGCCTTCGCTCCCGCCCCGGCGCGCGACGTGGCGCTCGGGGGGGCGGTGAGCCCGGACACGCGGCTGCGCTGGACCCTTCCCCCGGACCCGCGCGTCCAGGGACTGGTCCTCTACCGCAGGCGGGCGGACGCGGTGGAGTGGCAGCGCGCCTCCCGCTACCCGGTGGCGGACGAGGTCGTCCTCCGGAACGTGGTCCCGGACAGCTACGTCTTCGCGGTGGCGACCGTGGACGCAGAGGGGGACGAGAGCCTCCCCGCCCACCCGGTGCGGCTGCAGTAGGCGCCGACTCGGCCTACTGCCCGACCCGGCCGCCCTCGCCGGCGAGGCGGCAGGTGTCGGCGTAGGCCGCGAGCGTCCGGGAAAGCGCGTTCCGCTGGGCGTCGGTGTCCCGGTCCGGGATCGCTTCGATGGCGCGCTGCTGGATCCGGATCGCCTCCGAGCACCGGCCCAAGCCGGAGAGGACGGCGGCGTAGCCCGCCAGGATGGGGGTGCTCCAGGGGGCAAGCGCGGCTGCCTTCTCCGCCACCGGGAGCGCCTCGCCGAGCTTTCCGCTGGCGAAGAGCTCGTCCGCGAGGTTGTGGAGCGCGGCCGGGTTCCTCGGGGCGAGTTCGGCGGCCCGGCGGAAGGCCTGCTCCCGCTCGGCCGCGTGGGCGGGCCCCTGTAGGGCGCTCGCGAGGAAGATGTGCGCCCGGGGGTCGTTCGGGTGGCCCGCCACCGCCCGGCGCGCGAGCGGAAGGGGATCCACGCGGTCGAGGCCCGCCAGGTACTCGAGGGCGGTGGGGTTGGCCGGGTCCTCCTGCAGCGTCTCCTGCACCTCCGCGCGGAGTCGGCGGACGTCCTTGCCCGCCCCGAACTGCCAGATCTCGAGCCTTATCGCGTGCATCTCGGGGGTGGACAGGTCCTGCTCGAAGTAGCCCACCGCCGCGGGAGAGTGGCACTCGCGCTCCTCGGTGGGGAGCCTGCCCTGCAGGTAGACGGTGAGCGCGCCGTCGAGGGCCAGGAGCGCCTGCGGGTCGTCGGGGTCGACGTCGGGAAGGGCGGCCCGCCAGGCGGTCTCCGGCGCCACGCCCGCGGCCAACAGCCGCCCCATCGTCTCGAAGGCCGCGGGGCGTGCGTGGACGAGCCAGTGCACGAGAAGCCAGCTGCCGGCGTAGTAGTCGAGCATCTGCCGCTGACCCGGGCTGCCGTCCCACCGCAGGAGCTCGCTCACGCTCACCCGGGACGAACGGGCGGTGTCGAGCCGCTCTCGCGGCGCCCCGCCGACGGTGACCGTCCCGTCGGCCCCGTCCCTGACGGTCTCCATGTAGACGGCGAGCCCCTCGGCGAACCAACGCGGCCGGCGCTTGTACTTCGCCGCCAGGAGGTCGTGGGTGATCTCGTGTGCCAGCATGGCGTGCTGGAGCGGGCCGAATTCGCCGGGGATCACGATCCGGGGCGACCCACCGTCGTAGCGGATGTAGTAGCCGAAGGTGTTGCCGGGAGAGAACGGCTGGTACTCCTCCGCCGTCCGGAAGGCGATCACGTCGACCCGCCCGGAGGCGGGGGTCGTCCCCCCGGGGAGGCCCGCCACCAGGGCGGCGCGCAGCCTCTCGACGCGACCGAGGAGCCTGCCGGCCTCGGCGCTCGGCAGGTCGGTGTGGAGGATGAAGTGCTCGCTCGAGATCTCGTGCCAGGGGGGTCCCCCCGCACGCGGGCAGGTGAACGTTCGCGGGGTAGTGATGCAGCCCGCGAGGGCGATGGGCCCCAGCCAGGCATAGGCGGCGAGGAGGGCGTGCCGCCGCATGTCATCTATGCTAGCCGCCACCGCCCCCCGGCGCACAGCAACCGGCCCCGACCCGGCATTGACCGGATCGGGGCCGACGGTCTCCGAGACCGGCTTACGCCCCGGTCTTCGCGTCGGCCTGCTTCTTCGCCGGGGCGCCCACGAGGGCGCTCACCGCCGCGCCCGCCACGGCGCCGCCGACCGCGAAGAGCGCGCCCACCCCGGTCACGCCGAGCACCATCCCGAAGATGATGAGGGCGCGGACGAGGAAGGTCGCCCGGATCGGCGTTCCGAAGATCCCGCCGGCGAGCAGCACTCCGGCGTAGCCGCCGTACATGAGCGCGGGCAGAAGCCCGATGGCGAGGAAGAGGGCGAGGCCGATAGCGGCGCCGATGATGGTCGGGGTCTTGCGGTTCATGGTGCTCCTCCTTGTGGTTTCGAATTGGCGGGTGGCGTCTCGTTCGCGCGTCACCCTCGCCCCTGACCTACTGCAGGCGGCTTGCCACCCGGCCACTCTCGTTCTTTCAGGGGGTTAGGAGGCAAACCTGTCGGGATTCCCCGACCGGATGCCCGGGCGTCCCGACAGCGGGGGGCGCCTCCTCAGTGGATCCGGGGTCCGAGCGGGAGGGAGGCGACGAGGGCCGCCTCCTCTCGCGCCAGCTCCTCGAGGCGGAGGTCGGCCTCCGCCCCGCCGCCCTCCCGCGCCAGCTCGGTGAAGAGCCGCTCGTGGCCGGCCTCGGCCGTCGCGAGGCGGCCGTAGAGGTCCCTGAGCCTCGGGTCGTGGAGCGCCCTTGCGAGGAGCGCCAGCCGCTCGCAGCTGCGCGCCTCGATGAGTGCGCACACGAGCAGCCGGTCCATCAAGCGGGAGGCGCCACCGCGCACCCGTCGAAGAAGGGCCTGCGCGTAGGCGTCGCCGCCGTCGGGCGGAAGGGTGCGCCCGCGCCTTGCCAGCTCGTTCAGGACTGCGAGGAAGTGGTGGGTCTCCTCCTGGGCGAGCTTCGCCATCTTGCGCACGAGGTCGGGGCGGCCGGGGTAGTCCGCAATGAGCTTCACCGCCGTGGCCGCGGCCTTCTTCTCGCAGTGGGCATGGTCGCCGAGCGTCCGGTCGAGGTCCGCGAGCGCCACCCCCACCCAGCGCGGGTCGGTCTTCGAGCGAAGGATGCCCACCGGGGCGAGTCTACCCTCCCGCGCTGCCCCCGGGGGCGCCCGCGAGCACCTCGGCGGCCGCCGGGTCGAGCCGCGCCGCCGCGCGCGAAAGCTCCTCCATCCGAAAGCCCGCGACCAGCTCGCTCGGGTGGAGCCTCGTCCCCGGCGGGGCGAGCCCCGAGAGCGAGGCCAGGAGACCGGCCACGGCCCGGGGATCGGCCCCTCGCCTGCGCAGCTCGCCGAGGGAGAGCGCGCCGTGCCGCTTGGCGAGGCGCTCCCCGTCCGGGCCGACCACGAGCGGGACGTGGGCGAAGCGGGGCGCCGCGAGCCCGAGCGCGCGGTAGACGAGGACCTGTCGGGCCGTGGACGGGAGCAGATCGTCCCCGCGCACGACCTCGGTGATCCCCATGGCGGCGTCGTCGACCGCCACCGCCAGCTGGTAGGCGGGGATCCCGTCGGCCCGGGCGACGACGAAGTCTCCCACGGCGTCGGCGACGTCGTACGCGCACGGACCGTGGACGCCGTCCACGAAGCTCACCCTCCCCTCGTCCACCTGGAGGCGCCAGGCCGGAGGCCGGCGGCGAGCCCGCTCCTCCCGGTCGGCCGCGCCGAGCGAGCGGCACGTCCCGGGGTAGCGGGGCCCCTCGTCCGAGGCGTGGGGAGCCCGCGAGGCGAGGGCGATCTCGGCGCGGGAACAGAAACAGGGGTAGGCCCGACCCGACTCCCGGAGGGCGCGGAGCGCGACGGCGTAGGCCCCCTGTCGCTCGGACTGTCGGTACGGCCCGACCGCCCCGCCCACGTCGGGCCCCTCGTCCCAGTCGAGCCCCAGCCAGTGGAGCTCCTCCAGTATGGCGGCCTCGAGGCCGGGCCGGACCCGGGGGCCGTCCAGGTCCTCGATTCGCACCAGGTAGGCGCCGCCCGCCGCCCGCGCCGCAAGCCAGGAGAGGAGGGCGGTGCGGGCATTCCCCAGATGGAGGGGGCCCGTCGGGCTGGGCGCGTACCGCCCTCTGTAGGTTCCACCCTGCGACAAAATCGCCCCTGGCCATCGCCGCGGGAAAGAGGCTACAACGTCCGGTCTCATGCGTCAGGCTGGCGTCCTCATCCCCCTCTTCTCCATCCGCAGCGCCGCCGGCTGGGGCCTGGGCGAGATCCCCGATCTCGTTCCCTTCGCGCGCTGGGCGACCCAGGCGGGATTCTCGCTCCTCCAGGTGCTGCCGGTCACCGAGGCGGGGCGGGGCGAGAGCAGCCCCTACTCGGCGCTCTCGGCCTTCGCCATCGACCCGGTCTACCTGGCGCTCGACGCGGTCGAGGACTTCGAGGCCGCCGGTGGCATCGACGCCCTCTCGGCCGCGGACCGGGAGACCCTGGCCACGGTGCGAGCGTCTCCGCGCGTCCGCTGGCGCGACGTGCGCGGGCTGAAGCACCGCGCCAGCGAGGCCGCCTTCCGCTCCTTCCTCGAGCGAGAGTGGCGGCGGCGCAGCCTGCGGGCGAGGGAACTCGAGGACTACTGCCGCGAGCACGCGGCCTGGATCGACGACTACGCCCTCTTCGTCGCCCTGCACGACGACCTCTACGGCGGACGGGCGTGGGGGGAGTGGGAGGTGGGGCTGCGGGCCCGGGAGGCCGAAGCGCTCTCGGCGGCACGCGCCTCCCTCTCCGAGCGCATCCTCTACCGGTGTTGGCTGCAGTGGCAGCTCGATCGGCAGTGGCACGAGGCCCGGCGCGCGGTGAACGAGGCCGGCGCCGAGCTCATGGGCGACCAGCCCTTCATGGTGGCCACCGACTCGGCAGATGTCTGGGCGCGCCCCTTCGACTTCCGCCTCGACGCCCGCGCCGGAGTCCCCCCGGACGCCTTCAGCGCCGAGGGGCAGGACTGGGGCCTGCCGGTCTACCGCTGGGAGGAGATGGCCAAGAACGGCCTCGCCTGGATCAACGAGCGCGCCCGCCGCTACGCGCAGCTCTACGGGGCGTATCGTGTGGACCACGTGGTCGGTCTGTACCGCAGCTACTTCCGTCCCAACGACGGCGGGCCGCCGGGCTTCGTCCCCCCCACCGAGCCGGAGCAGATCAAGAACGGCGAGCGGGTGCTTTCGGCGTTCGCGCAGGGCGCGCGGGTGATCGCTGAGGACCTAGGCGTGGTTCCCGAGTTCGTCCGGGCATCGCTCGCCCGCATCGGCGTCCCCGGCTACCGAGTCCTGCGCTGGGAGAAGGACGGGGCGGTCTATCGCGACCCGGCGAGCTGGCCGGCGGTGTCGCTCGCCACCACCGGCACCCACGACACCGAGTCCCTGGCGGACTGGTACGACTCGCTCTCGGGCGCGGAGCGCAAGGCGCTGCTCTCCTTGCCGGGCCTGGCCGAGCTCGCAGCACAGGCCCCGGAGCGCTTCGACGCGGGCGTGCGCGACGCCCTGCTCGCCCTCGTGTACCAGTCGAAGTCGGACCTGCTGCTCGTTCCCTACCAGGACGCCATGGGGTGGCGCGAGCGCGTGAACGTCCCCGGGACGGTGACCGACCTAAACTGGACCTACCGCATGCCCGTCGACGTGGCCGCCCAGCTCGCGGACGTCGCCACCACCTCCCGGCTGCGCGGCCTGGCGGAGCGGAGCGGCAGGATCGCCCCCCGGTGAGCGCGCTCTTCTACCTCGTGCGCCACGCGGAGGCGCAGCGGCCCGAGGGCGTCCCAGACCGGGACCGCAGCCTCACCGCACACGGGCGCGCGTCCTTCGCGGCGCTGGCCCGCTCCCTCTCTTCCCGGGCGCCCATCGGCCGCATCCTCACGAGCCCGTTCGCCCGCGCCCGGGAGACCGCAGGCCTCCTCGCCGCCGCGAGCGGGGCCCCGGTGGAGGAGGAGGAGCTCCTCGCCTCCGGCCGGTCGGGCGGGGCGGCGCTCCTCGGGCTCGCACGCAGGGCCGGGGACGGGACGGCCCTGGTGGGACACAGCCCGGAGATCGCCGAGGCCATCGCCATCGCCGGTGGGTCGCAGCGCCCGGTCCCCCCCGGCACCGTGGCCGCGGTCGAGGAGGAGCCGGGCGGATGTCGGCTCCTGTGGGTGGAGAGCCCCTAGGGCGCCCCCCCGGGCGGCAAGAGGAAGGGGCCCGCCCTCCTTGCTATTGTCGTCGCATGGCCGCCCAAGAAAGCGGCGCCGCTCCGGAAGCGGCGGCGCCCGCGCCCCAAAGGCCCCGCTTCGTCCGGGAGCTCGAGACGCTCGTGCGCGCTCGCTACCCACTCGTGTACCTGGTGAGCTGGGAGGAACAGCGCGTCGACGGCCACCTCGAGGAGCTGGCGCGCGAGCACGGCAAGGCGTACCTCTCCTGGTCGGTGACGAGGGGTTTCCGCCATCCGGGCGGCGCGCGACCTCCGGCGCCCGAGGCCAGCCGCGAGCCGGCCGCGGCGCTCGCCGCCATCGAGAAGCTCTCCGAGCCCTCGCTGGTGGTGCTGAAGGACTTCCACCCCTACCTCGGCGACCCGGCGGTCGTCCGGGCCCTGCGCGAGCTCGCGCAGTCCCTGAAGTCGACCTACACCACCCTCATCCTGCTCTCCCCGGTGCTGCAGATCCCCACCGAGCTCGAGAAGGAGATCACCGTCCTCGACGTGCCCCTGCCGACCTACCGGGAGCTCTACGACCTCCTGCGCGAGATCGCCGAGGTGGTGGTGCGCACCAAGAAGGCGGTGGTGAGCCTGAAGCGCGAGGACGTGGAGCAGATCGTGAAGGCGGCGCAGGGGCTCACCCTCTCCGAGGCGGAGAACGCCTTCGCGAAGGCCATCGCCTCGGACCAGAGGCTGTCCCGCGAGGACGTGGCCCTCGTCCTCGACGAGAAGCGACAGGTGATCCGGAAGAGCGGGCTGCTCGAGTACTACCCCGGGGAGGAGGAGCTCTCGGGGGTGGGAGGGCTCGAGAACCTCAAGACCTGGCTCCTCCGCCGCAGCGGCGCCTTCGGCGAGCCCGCCCGGCGCTTCGGGCTGCCCGAGCCGAAGGGGCTCTTGCTCCTCGGGGTGCAGGGGTGCGGCAAGAGCCTCACCGCCAAGGCGATCGCTTCCGCCTGGAAGCTCCCCCTCCTGCGGCTCGACATGGGGCGGATCTTCAGCGGTCTGGTGGGCTCGTCGGAGGAGAACCTCCGGCGCGCCATCCGGGTGGCGGAGAGCGTGGCACCCGCGGTCCTGTGGACCGACGAGATCGAGAAGGGCCTGTCGGGAAGCGCCTCCTCCGCCACCGCCGACGGGGGCGTCACCGCCCGCGTCTTCGGGGCCCTCCTCACCTGGCTGCAGGAGAAGACGGCGCCGGTCTTCGTCGTCGCCACCGCCAACCGCGTCGACCTCTTGCCTCCCGAGCTCCTGCGCAAGGGGCGCTTCGACGAGATCTTCTTCGTCGACCTCCCCTCCGAGGCGGAGCGCCAGGAGATCTTCCGCATCCACCTCTCCCGGCGCGGCCGCCGCCCCGAGGCCTTCGACCTGGCAGCGCTCGCCGGGCTCGCCCGGGGGTTCAGCGGGTCGGAGATCGAGCAGGCGATCGTCTCCGCGCTCTACGACGCCTTTGCCGCGGGGAGCGAGCTCGGGGACGCACACCTGCGGCGGGCGGTGGAGGAGACCTTCCCGCTCGCCACCACCATGCGGGAGGACATCGACGCACTGCGCGAGTGGGCCCGCACCCGGACCCGTCCCGCATCCGCCGCCGAGGACGGCGCCCGGCGCGACCCGCTTCCGCTTCACGGCTAGCGATGAGCTCGGAAACCCGCGATCGCTTCCTCAAGCTCGAGCGGCCCCGCGAGGCGCCCGCGGGCAGGGTCGACCCGCTCGCCCACGACCGGCGCTTCGAGCGCGTCGGGGACGACGGGGGGGGCCACCCCGCGGCGAATCCCCCGCCGCCGCCCGCCCTCGAACGCTTCCGCGAGCCGCGCGAGCGCGCGCTCGAGACCGAGGAGCTGCCGAAGGACGCGCAGCCCTTCACTCGCTGCGCCAAGTGCGGGGCCGACGGCTCGCTCTACGCCAGCGCTTGCCCGCACTGCGGCGCCCCGCTCGACACCCCGGAGCAGCGCGCCTTCAACGAGGAGGTCTGGGCGTCGCACCGGGCGGAGGAGGCCGCCGAGGAGGAGAGCCTGCGGGTGCGGCGGGAGGCGGGAGAGCGGCAGGCTGCCGAGCTGGCCGCGGCCCGCCGCCGGGCCGCAGAGGAGCTCTCGCGGGCCGAGCGCGCCCGGGTCGAGGAGGAGCTCGAGGGCGGGGGCTTCCGCCTGCCCCGCTTGCCGGAGGGGGCGCCGGCCTTCCGGTTCCTCTCCCGGCTACCGGAAGGGGCGCGGCTCCCCATCGCTGGCCTCGCGCTCCTCCTGCCGCTGTTGCTCCTCCTCCTGGGGCGCGGGCCGTCGCGCTTCCTCGGCTTCGCCCTCCTCGCGGCCGGGGTGTGGGCCCTCGTGCCGGGCCGACCCCGCCCCCCGCCTCCCTGAGGCGCCCTGCCGCGGCTCGACGCGCCGCGACGGCCCGTCCCCGGCCGCCCCGAGCGCTTGATCTCCTGCATGCGCTGCGCGATGTTGCGGCCCCACCTCGCCGGAGAACCCGCATGGCCCACATCCCGAGCGCCGACCTCGCCGAGAAGGCGGTGAACACCATCCGCATGCTGGCCGCCGACGCCGTGCAGCAGGCGAACAGCGGGCACCCCGGCATGCCCATGGGCGCCGCCGACATGGCCTTCGTGCTCTGGACCCGCCACCTGCGCTTCAACCCGCGCCAGCCGCGCTGGATGGACCGCGATCGCTTCGTCCTCTCCGCCGGCCACGGTTCGATGCTCCTCTACTCGCTCCTCCACCTCTCCGGGTTCGACGTCGGCCTCGATGACCTGAAGAGGTTCCGGCAGCTGCACTCCAAGACTCCGGGCCACCCCGAGTTCGGCCACACCCCGGGCGTGGAGGTGACGAGCGGCCCGCTCGGGCAGGGGTTCGCGAACGGCGTCGGCATCGCGCTCGGGCAGGCGATGCTCTCCGCCAAGCTCGGCCCCGGCAACCCCATCGAGGACCACTGGACGTACGCGATCGTCTCGGACGGCGACCTGATGGAGGGGGTGAGCTCGGAGGCGGCAAGCTTCGCCGGCCACAACCGGCTCGGCCGCCTGGTGTACCTGTACGACGACAACCAGATCACCATCGACGGCCGCACCACGCTCTCCTTCTCCGGCGAGGACGTGACGAGGCGCCTCGAGGGACAGGGCTGGCAGGTTCTCTCCGTCGACGGGAGGGACCACGACGCCATCTCGCGGGCCATCGACGAGGCCAAGGGCGAGCTCTCGCGGCCGAGCCTCATCCGCGTCCACACCATCATCGGCTACGGCGCCCCGAACAAGCAGGGAAAGTCGAGCGCCCACGGGGCGCCTCTCGGCGAGGAGGAGCTCAAGGCGGCGAAGCAGTTCCTCGGCTGGCCGCTCGAGCCGCGCTTCCTCGTCCCCGAAGACGTTCGGGAGCTCTGGCACCGGGTGGTGGAGGGCAAGGTGGCCGACTACGAGGCCTGGCAGCGCCGGGAGAGGGACTGGCGCGCCACCCACGCACCCGAGGCCCGCCTCCTCGACGCCCACCTGGAGCGCACCGTCCCAGCGAACATCGAGGCGCTGCTCCTGGAGGGCAGCGAGGGGAGCGACGCCACCCGCAAGCTTTCGAGCGCCGTCATCCAGAAGGCCGCGGCGCTCGTGCCCTGTCTCGTCGGCGGCTCCGCCGACCTGGCCGAGTCGAACCTCACCGACATCAAGGGCGCGGGGTCCGTGGAGCGCGACCGCTACGGCGGGCGCAACCTTCACTTCGGCATCCGCGAGCACGCCATGGGGGCCATCGCGAACGGTCTCGCCTACGACGGCGCCTTCATCCCCTTCGTGGGCACCTTCCTCATCTTCTCCGACTACATGCGCCCGGCGGTGCGCCTCGCGGCCCTCTCCCGGATCCAGGTGGTCTTCGTCTGGACGCACGATTCCATCTTCCTCGGGGAGGACGGCCCCACCCACCAGCCCGTCGAGCAGCTCACCGCGCTCCGCGCCATCCCCAACCTGCACGTGGTGCGCCCCGCGGACGGAGCCGAGGTCGCGGTCGGCTGGGCTCACGCCCTCACCCGGCGGAGCGGGCCGACCGGTCTCGTGCTCACCCGCCAGAAGCTCGCCCCCCTGAAGCGGGACGGGGGCGTCGACCCATCCCGCATCGCCCGCGGAGGGTACGTCGTCCACGACCCGCCGGGAGCGAGGGTGACCCTCGTCGCCACCGGCAGCGAGGTGGCGACGGCGCAGGGCGCGGCGGAGCTGCTCGCCAAGAAGGGCGTTGCGGCCCGCCTCGTGTCCATTCCCTGCCTGCACTGTTTCGAGGAGCAGCCGTTCGAGTACCGCCGCGAGGTCCTGCCCGCCGGCCAGCGGGTGGCGGTGGTGGAGGCGGCGCGCGGGCTGGAGTGGTGGAGGCTCGCCGGGCCGGACGGCCTGGTCTTGGGCGTGGAGCGCTTCGGCGCGAGTGCCGCGGAGAAGGCGCTCGCGGAGGAGTACGGCCTCACCCCGGCGAAGGTCTCGGAGCGACTGGAGCGCTGGCTCGCCGGAGCCTAGCGAGGGAGCTCGTCGCGGCCCAGAAGCGGCGAGGCCCCGCCCGTCGGGGGCGAGGCCTCGGGTGAGACGTGGTGGGCGCGGCCGGACTAGCGCATCGCCGGCTGCTGCGGCGCCATCGTCGGCTGGGCGGCGACGACGGGGTGCACCTCGATCCTCTCGCCCTTCGACAGCATCTTCAGGGAGAGGGCGAGGAGCTTCGCCAAGAGCTCGGCGGAGCCCGGGACGTCGAGCTTGCGGTAGATGCGCTTGCGGCGGGCGCGGATCGTCTCGGGCGAGACGCCGGCCGCGGAAGCGGAGTCCTTGCAAGCGAACCCCTGCGCGATGCGGAGCACCTCGGCGCGCTCTGCCGGGGTGAGGTTCGTGCCTTCGAGGAAGCGAGCGGCAAACGGCTGGAGAATTTCGATATCGATTTGGGCCATCGTCAGACCTTCCCTTCGAAAAGTGCCTGCTGCAAGGCGGCTCTCCTCGGTTCCCGGCCGCTCGCGGTCCTTCCCCCCGCAATGAACCCGGTCGGGTCCCAACGCCCCAAACGATAACAACGACCCGCCAGGATGCTACCCCCCCTGCTTACTTTTTTTCAGTCCCCAGCGATGTGTCGAATACCAAACTGTTTTTCGACAATCGTGTCACTCGAGGCGAAAATCAATATAACCCTTTTGGGTGGCAGATGCAACCCATTGTCGGCCCAGGTGGGTGGGCATGCGGCCGCGTCGGCCTAGGGCTCGGGCCACCGGGAGAGCAGGGGCAGGAACTTCTGGCGCGCTGCGGCGAGATCCTCCCAGTCGAGCGACGGCGACGCGACGTCGGCGGCCGAGCGCACTCCGTAGGGAAGCGGCACACCGCGGCGCAGCGGCATGCAGCCGGGTGCGCGCGCCGCCATGAGCTCCTCCGCGTCGGCGCTCGCCATCCACTTTACGAGACGGCGCGCGCCCTCGCTTCCCCTCCCGCGCGCGAGGATCGCCGCCGCGGTGGGGAAGACGAGCGCGCCCGTCGCGCCCTCGTCGGGGTAGACGACCTCGAGGGCCGCCGCGCTCACCGCGCCCGCCGCGCCCTGCTCGGAGCCAGCGAGCCCGAAGCCCGCCCTCCCCGAGGCCACCGCCGCCTGCACCGCCGCCTCGTTCGCGAAGAGCTGCGGGCGCCCCCTGGCGATGGCGTCGAGCAGCTCCCGGGTGGCGGCCTCGCCGAGCACCAGCGAGAGGGCGGCTGCGGTGAGCGGGCCCTCCTCCCGGCCGAAGGGAACGAGCGCCTGCATGCCGGCGAGCCTGGGGTGGGCGAGGTCGCGAAGGTGGCGAGGCGCGAGCGGAAGGCCGGCGTGGGGGTTCACGAGGAGGACGCGCGCCCTCGCGCACAGGGGGAAGAAGCGGCCGCGCGCGTCCCTCCAGCGCGCGGCGACCTCCGGCTGGGGCGGGGCCGAACCCGGGACGAGGAGGGGAGCGGCGGCGAGCGCCTCCGTCGGGTCCCCGAACCAGCCCACCTCGGCGGCGGCCGGATCGGCGACGAGCACCACCCGGGCCACGCGCCGGTTCTGAGCGAGCACGGCGAGCGCCTCGGCGGCGAGCGGTGACACCGAGGCGTGGACGCGCACCTCCGGCAGGGAGCCGCCCGCCGGCAGGCAGGCCGCGAGCGCCGCGGCGGAGCAGAGGGCGGCGACGAGGGATGAGGTCCGCAAGGCCCTCATGCCATGCTGACGCGGTCGCGCCGAGGGCGCCCGGCGGCGTGCGCGGTCCGGTCCCCACCGCTCGTCCGCGCCCGCTCGAGCGCGTCGGACGCGGCCCGGACCAGAGAGGAGAAGGACATGGTCCCCTCGCCGTCGAAGGTGGCGACGCCGACGCTCACCGTCAGCTTCGCGGGGTGGGAGCGGACGCGCTGCACCACCCGGCTCGCCACCTGCTGGGCGCCCCGCGCCGCCGTGTGGGGCATGAAGACGAGCAGCCGCTCCTCGCTGTAGTGAAGGGGCAGGTCGATGTCGCGCACCGTCCCGGCGACGAGCGTGAGCAGCTCTGCCAAGAGGGAGGCGCGCACCCTCCCGGCCATGCGGGCCGAGACCTCCTTCCAGCGGTCCACCGCCACGAGCGCCAGCGAGACGGGGTAGCGGTAGCGGCGGGAGCGCTTCACCTCCATGAGGAGAAGCCGCTTGAAGAACTCGTAGTCGTAGATCCCGGCCGCGGCGGGCCGCGCCCGCTCCTTCTCGAGCTCGGCGATGCGCAGGGTCTGGGCGCGCACCCGGGCCATGACCCGGCACAGGCTCACCACCGCCGGGCGGGAGAGGGGGGCGACGAGCAGCGCGTCCGCGGAGAGCTCCTCCGCGCTCGCCTCTTCCTCGTCGTGGTAGAGCAGGACCACCGGGAGGGCGGGGTCGGAGCGCCGCAGCCCATCGAGGAGCCGGGGGCCCCCGGTCACCTCCGGCCGGACCACCGCCACGGCGTACGTCCCCGGCTCGATTCCCTCGAGCGCGCCCGCCGGCGTCTCCACGTCCACACGGAAGCCGGCTCCCTCGAGATGTCGCCGCAACGCCGCCACCACGGGGCCGCTCTCCTCGATGACCAGGATGCGTTGCGCCATGGGCGAAGGGGGATGCTACCATTCGCGCGCGTGCCCGCGAAGCGCATCGCCCTGGCCCAGATCGATCCCACCGTCGGCGACCTCGACGGCAACGCCCGGAAGATCCGCGAGTTCACCGAGCGCGCCCGGGCCGCCGGCGCCAGCCTGGTGGCCTTCCCGGAGCTTGCCGTCTGTGGGTACCCACCCCGCGACTTCCTCGACATGCCGGAGTTCGTCGCCCGCTGCGCTTCGACCGTGGCCGAGCTCGCCCGCCCGGCCGAGTGGTCCCGGGGCGTGTCGGTGGTGTTCGGCTTCCCGGAAGCGGTCGCGGGCGCTCCTCCCCCCGGGCTCTACAACGCCGCCGCCCTCCTCGACGGGGGGCGGCTCGCGGCGGTGGGGCGGAAGTCGCTCTTGCCCACCTACGACGTCTTCGACGAGACGCGCTACTTCCTCTCGGCGCCCGCGAGCACCGCCGCGACCGCGGAGGGGATCGGCCTGCGCCTCGGGCTCTCCGTCTGCGAGGACATCTGGAACGACAAGCGCTTCTGGGACCAGCCTCGCTACGACCGCGATCCCATCGCCGAGCTCACCGCCGCCGGGGCCGGTCTGGTGGTGAACATCTCCGCGTCCCCCTACGCTCTCGGCAAGCCGTCCCTGCGCGAGCGGATGCTGTCCGCGAGCGCGCGCTCCCACCGGGCGCCGGTGGCCTACGTGAACCAGGTGGGCGGCGACGACTCGCTCGTCTTCGACGGAGCCTCCATGCTCCTCGGGCCGGACGGGACGGTGCGGGCCCGCGCCCCGCTCTTCGAGGAGGCGCTGCTCGTCGCCGACCTCGAGGGGGGGAGGCCGGAGGTCCTCTCTGCCGACGGCGCGCCAAGATCCCTTCCCGGCCCTCCCGATCCCACCCCCGAGGGCCAGGCCGACGAGGTGCTCGCCGCGCTGGTGCTCGGGGTGCGGGACTACGCCCGGAAGTGCCGGTTCCGCTCCACCGTGGTGGGGCTCTCCGGGGGGATCGACAGCGCCCTCACCGCCTGCGTGGCCGCCCTGGCGCTCGGGCCCGCGGCCGTGCTCGGGGTGGCAATGCCCTCCCGTTACAGCTCACCGCACTCCCGCGAGGACGCCCGCGCGCTCGCCGCCAACCTGGGCATCGCCTTCCAGGAGATCCCCATCGAGCCCATGCACCAGGCCTACCTCGGCTCGCTCGCCGTCGCCTTCGGTCACCCCCCGGGCGACCTCACCGAACAGAACGTCCAGGCGCGCATCCGGGGGCAGATCCTGATGGCCATCTCCAACGAGACCGGGGCCCTGCTCCTCTCGACCGGCAACAAGAGCGAGCTCTCGGTCGGGTACTGCACCCTCTACGGCGACATGGCCGGCGGCCTGGCGGTCATCGGCGACGTGCCGAAGACGCTCGTCTACCCCGCCGCCCGCGCCGCGAACCGGCGGCTGGGGCGGGTGGCCATCCCGGAGCGAACCTTCACCAAGCCGCCCTCCGCCGAGCTCAAGCCCGACCAGGTCGACCAGGACACCCTGCCGCCCTACGAGGTGCTGGACGACATCCTCGCCGCCTACATCGAGGACCGGCTGCCGGTGGACGAGATCGAGCGGCGCGGCCACGACCCCGAGCTGGTGAGGCGGATCCTGCGGATGGTGAACGGGAGCGAATACAAGCGGCGCCAGGCCGCCCCGGTCCTGAAGGTGACGAGCAAGGCCTTCGGCGAGGGGCGGCGCCTCCCCATCGCTCACGGCTATCGCCCCTAGGGAAGGGTCAGAGGACGCCGAGCAGGGCGGCGAGGACGAGCCAGAGCGGCCCGCCCACGAGGAGCGTCGTCACCCACAGGAGGCCGTAGAGCCGGCGGCGGGCGGGGGAGAGGCCCGGGCGGCCGGAGAGCGCGAAGAGCGCCGCCGCCGCGGTCCCCAGGGCGAGGAATCCCAGAAGGAGGACGCCGGGGTGAGGGCCGAGGAGGCCCCTCACACCTGCATCACTTCCTTCTCCTTGGCGGCGCAGATCTCGTCGATCCGCTTCACGCCCTCGTCCGTCTCCTTCTGCATCTTGTCGAGGGCCTTCTTGGCCTCGTCGCCGGCGATCTCCCCGTCGCCCTCGGCGGCCTCGATGAGCTCCTTCGCGTCGCGCCGCTCGTTCCGCACCGCGACCTTGAACTCCTCTCCCTTCTGCTTCACCTGCTTCACGATCTGCTTGCGCCGGTCCTCGGTGAGCGGGGGGATGGGGATCCGCACCACGTCCTTGTCGCTCTGCGGGTTGAGCCCGAGGTTGGCGTCGCGGATGGCCTTCTCGATGCCGGGGATGAGGGTCTTCTCCCAGGGCTTCACGGTGATGAGCCGAGCGTCGACCACCGCCAGGGTGCCCACCTGGCTGAGCGGGGTCATCTGGCCGTAGTAGTCGACCCGGACGCCGTCGAGCAGGTGGAGGTTGGCGCGACCGGTGCGGATCGTCTGGAGATCGGAGAGCAGCGACTCCAGGGTCTTCTGGATTCGGCCGTGCAGGTCCTTCAGGATGTCGTCGGCGGCGCCCATGTTCGGCCTCCGTGTCCCGGGAGCCCGGGTGGCGGCGCGCCGCCTAGGCGGCGCGCGTGGAGAGCTTGCCCACGGTGGTCCCGATCTCCTCGCCCAGGATGACGCGGCGGACGTTCCCGCGCTGGGTGGAGTCGAAGACCACGATGGGAAGGTCGTTGTCCATGCACAGGCTGATGGCGGTGGAGTCCATCACCTTCAGGTTCTTCTTCAGCACGTCCAGGTAGGAGAGCTGCCGGTACTTCGTGGCCGCCGGGTTCTTCTTGGGGTCGTCGGAGTAGACCCCGTCCACCTTGGTGGCCTTGAGGAGCACGTCGGCGTGGATCTCCATGGCCCGCAGGCTGGCGGCGGTGTCGGTGGTGAAGTAGGGATTGCCGGTGCCGGCGGCGAAGATCACCACCCGCCCCTTCTCCAGGTGGCGGATGGCGCGGCGCCGGATGTAGGGCTCGGCCACCTGGTGCATCTCGATGGCCGACTGCACGCGCGTGCTGACGCCGAGCTTCTCGGTCGCGTCCTGGAGTGCCATGGCGTTGATCACCGTGGCGAGCATGCCCATGTAGTCGGCGCTGGAGCGGTCCATGCCCTCGGTGGCCCCCGAGACTCCACGGAAGATGTTTCCTCCACCGATGGTGAGGGCCACCTGGACCCCCAGGTCCACCACGTCCTTCACGTCCTGGGCAATGGCGGTGAGCGTCTTCGGCGAGATCCCGTACTTCCCCTCGCCCATGAGCGCCTCGCCGGACAGCTTCAGCAGGACGCGCCGGTACCGGGCCTTGGACTTTTCGACCGACTTCTCGGCGGGACTGGATGGGGCGGTCTTCATGGATTGTTCCCGGGGGCAGGCGCGGGATGGCGCATTGTAACCGAAATGAATCCGGGGCTAGGCCCCGGCGGACGGTACCGGGTCGGCGCCCGAGTGGCCCGCCGCCTCGGCGCCGGATGCCCGTCCCCTGCGCCGGCGGCGCCGCCCTCCGCGCCGGCGCCGCCTGCGGCGGCCCGGTGACTCTTCTCCCCGTGGATCCGGATGCCCAGGCGGCCGGCCCGGCAGGGTCGCGTCCACCTCGATCGTCCTCGTCCCTCCCGGGGAACCCTCCCGCTCCATCCCCCCCTCGAGGTCCTCCGGGGGGGGCTCGGCCCGGTCCCCGTCGCCGGGGGTCGGGTGCCGCTCCGCCTCGGACCTCCAGCGCGCGAGTGTCTCCGCACCCTCCCCGGTCGCCTTGACGGACATCTCGAGGAGCTGCAGGGCGTCGCGGAAGTAGGCCTGCGCCGAGAGGCCGCCGCCGCGCCGGCGCCGGCGGCGCCGCGGCGGGCCGTGCAGGAGCTCCTGCGCTCCCAGGGCGAGCCGGGTCCGCTCGGCGATGCGGCGGGGAAGGCGGGCGGTCTGGACGAGCTGGGCGAGGAGCCCGTCGGCGGCCTGGTCGCCGGCCGGCCCGTGGCGGACGTGCGTGAGGAGCGCCCCGAGCAGGACCGCCTCGGAGATCTCCTCCCCCGAGCGCACCATCTCGTCGAGCGCGTGCAGGTGCGCCTGGAGGCGCGCGCGCACCCCTGCCTCGCCCGCCTCAAGCAGCTCGGCGAGCGAGGGGAGGACCACCGAGAGGGCCCCGGAGGCGCGCAGGAGATCGAAGGCGCGCCCGGACCCGCCGCAGCGAAGGATCTTGAAGACCTCCTCGAGCACCCGCGGCGGGGCGCAGCGGGCGAGCTCGCTGGCGTGGCGCCGCATGGCCGCGAAGACCTCCGGCTCGATGGTGAAGCCGAGCCGGGCCGCGAAACGGATGGCGCGCAGCGCCCGCACCGGATCCTCGCGCATCCGGATCTCCGGGTCGCCGATGGTGGCGATCCGGCGCGCCTCCAGGTCGGCTCGCCCGCCGACGTAGTCGATGACCTCTCCCAGGAAGGGGTCGTAGAAGAGCCCGTTCACCGTGAAGTCGCGCCGGCGCGCGTCCTCCTCGGCGGTGCCGAAGACGTTGTCGCGGGTGATGAGGAGGTCGGCATCGCCGGGGACGTCCTCGGCCACGTCGATGGGGTTCGCGCGGAAGGTGGCGACCTCGATGATCTTCCCGCCCCGGAAGTAGACGTGGGCGAGGCGGAAGCGCCGCCCGATGAGGCGGCAGTTCCGGAAGATGGCCCGCACCTCCCCGGGGTGGGCGTCGGTGGCGAGGTCGAAGTCCTTGGGGGTGCGCCCGAGGAGCAGGTCGCGCACGCAGCCGCCGACGAAATAGGCCTGGTGGCCCACGTGGCGCAGCCGCGAGATGACCCTGACCGCGTCCGCGTCGAGCCGCTCGGTGGCGATCTCCGGCGGGTGCTCCGGGCGCGGCATGTCCGGGTCGAGGACGAGCGCCCGGTTCGGGTGGGGGCGCTCGTCCGGGTGGCGCCGCGGGCGGCCGTGGTCCTCGCGCGGCTCGCGGCGGCGCCGGCGGTGGCGATCGCGCCGGCCGCGCGACGGGCCGGGCGCGGCTTCGCCGGACGCCGCGTCGGGGGAGCTGGTGGTTTGCTGGGGTTCCCGCTCGGCTGCGGGGGGGGCGGGGTCGCGGTTCTGTGGTTCTTCCATGCATTCGCCGGATCGGGGGGCGCCTCGCCCGGGGCTCATCCGCCGGGCCCGCGAGACGCACCTTCACCGTCGGGCATTTCCTTTTGCCACGGTTCTAAGGGATTGATATCGCCACGTCAATTTTCTTCTGAAAACATCTCCACCTGCGCCGGGGCGAGCCCCAGCACCTCTCGCACCGGGGCGAAGGAGCGCCGGTGGATGGGGCAGGCGCCCCGCTCCTTGAGGGCGGCGAGGTGATCGGGAGTGGGGTAGCCCTTGTGGCGAGCGAATCCGTATCCGGGGTGCTCCGCGTCCATCCGCTCCATGAGCGCGTCGCGGGCGGTCTTGGCGAGGATGCTCGCCGCCGCGATGGTGAGCGAGAGCGCGTCCCCGTGGACGATCCCGTCTTGGGGAATGTCGAGGTCGCGGATGCGGCGGGCGTCGATGAGCAGGTGCTCGGGTCGGGTGGGGAGCGCCAGGACGGCGCGCCGCAGCGACAGGATACCGGCCCAGTAGATGTTGAGCCGGTCGATCTCCTCCACCTCGGCCCGGCCGATGGCCCAGGCCACCGCGTTCCTGCGGATGTCGTCGGCGAGGCGCCTTCGCTCCTCGGGGGGAACCTGCTTCGAGTCGTCCACGCCGCGGGGGCGGTAGTCGGGCGGCAGGATGCAAGCGGCGGCCACCACCGGGCCGGCGAGCGGGGCCATCCCGGCCTCGTCCACCCCGGCCACGAGCCTCACCCCGCGGGCCCACAGGCGCGTCTCGTGCCGGAGCAGGTTCCGCAACCGCTGGCCCTCGGCACGGTTGGCGCGACGGCGGCGCCGAACAGCGGCCGCGACCGCCCGGGCCCCCCGGCGCGGATCGGTGCGGAGGGCCTCCTCGCACTCGGGGGAGAGCGGGTGCCCCTCCTCCACGAACCGGATCCTCAACTCGTCGATCGACAGCCGGGCCAGTTCGTCCGGGCGCATTCCGGCGCGGAATCCTAGCCGACCTGGGCGGCGGCCGTCACGCGCCGCGACTCCCCTAGCGCTGACAGCGGCGGCAATAGAAGGTGGAGCGCTGCCCCTGCACGATGCGGAGGAGCACGTCGCCACAGCGGGGGCAGCGCTCCCCCTCCCGGCCGTAGACGCGGAACGGGTTCGTGGCACCCGCTTCCTCCAGATAGGTGACCTCGGGCCCGTCCTCCTCGCGGAGGGTCCTGCGCATGGAGGCGAGCACCGCCCGCGCGAGCCGGCCCCACTCCGCCCGGGAGAGCGAGCCCGCCCGGCGGCGCGGATCGATGCGGGCGAGGAAGAGGGCCTCGGACGCGTGGATGTTCCCCACCCCCGGGAGGACCTTCTGGTCGAGCATGGCCGATTTGACGGCCCGGCGGCTCCTCGAGAGGAGGCGAGCGAGGCGGGCCGGGTCGATCCCCTCTCGCAGCGGATCGGGGCCGAGGAGTGCCACCTCCGGGACCTCGTCGAAACGCGCGCCCGGAACCACCCGCAGCCGCCCGAAGAGGCGCGGGTCGCTGTAGTGGAGCACCGTCCCGTCGCCGAGATGGAGCCGGGCTCGGGAGTGCGGGGGGGGCTTCTCGCCCGGGGCGCGCCGCAGCCACTTCCCCGACATGCCGAGGTGCGAGAGGAACCCGACGGGCCCGCCCGCCTCGAGCGTGACGAGGAGGTGCTTGCCGCGTCGCTCCACCGCTCGGAGGCGCGCCCCGGTCACGGCCGCCGCGAAGGCCCGCGAGGTCCCGGGCCGGAAGATGCGGCGCGCGCGCGGATCGGCCTCGACGTGGGCCACCCGCTTCCCGGCGCCCCAGCGGCGCAGGTTTCGCGCGGCGATCTCGACCTCGGGGAGCTCGGGCATCGTTCCTGGCGCCTAGCGGCCCCTCTCGAAGGCCACCGCGAAGAATCCGTCGGTCCCGTGGCGCTGCGGCGAGAGGCGCAGCCGGTTCCCTTCCGCCCCCGCCTCCCGGGCGAGGTCCTCCCCCAGCGTGCCGGCGAGCGGGAACGGCCGCAGGCCCGGCAGCTCGGAAGCGAAGGCCGCCACCTCCTCGTTCTCGACGCGGGTGACCGAGCAGGTGGCGTAGACGAGGCGCCCGCCCGGCGCGAGCATTCGCGAGAACCGCAGGACGAGCTCCCGCTGGGTGGCGGCGAAGCGCTCCGGGTCGCCGGGCGCGAGGCGCCAGCGGGCGTCGGGCTTGCGGCGCAGGGTGCCGAGCCCGCTGCAGGGGGCATCGACGAGCACCAGGTCCGCCTTGCCCTCCGAATCGCGCAGGAGGAGGTCGGCCTCCGGGCCGGGCGGGAGCGCGCGCGTCCTCAGGTTGTGGACCCCGGCGCGGCGGGCGCGTCGCCGCGCTTCCTCCAGCCGCCCCGGGTCGACGTCCAGCGCCAGGATCTCGCCGCGATTGTGCATCTCGGCCGCGAGCGCCAGGCTCTTTCCCCCCGCACCGGCACAGGCGTCCACCACCTTCATCCCCGGGCGCGCCCCGCAGGCGAGTGCCACGAGCTGGCTGCCCTCGTCCTGGACCTCGAAGAGCCCCTCCCGGAACGCCGGGAGGGAGAAGGCGTTCGCGTGCCCCGTGAGCGCGAGCCCCCAGGGGGACAGGCGGGCCGGCTCCGCCGCCATCCGCTCGCGGCCGAGGCGGTCGCGGAGGGCGTCCCGCGTCGTCCGGAGGAGGTTCGCGCGGACGGTGAGCGGGGCCCGCTCGTTGCTGGCGCGGGCCAGGGAGCGGGCCTCGTCTAGCCCCAGGTCGGCGACCAGCTGTCGCGCCAGCCAGGGAGGGAGCGACTCCTCGGCGGCGAGCCGGTTCGCCGGGTCGGCGACAGCGGCGATGCGCCCGTCGGCCCCGGCCAGGGGCGAAAGCGCCCCGCGGCGCAGGCCGGTGCGGCGCTCCGCCTCGGGGGCCGAGAGCCCCCCGTGGCGGGCGAGCCAGGCGGCGTAGATCTCGGCGATCCCCGGGCGTCCCCCGAGGAGCCACTCCAGCTGCCCCTGCCAGCGCACCACTCCGTAGAGGGCCTCGGCGGCGGCTCGCCGCTCGCCGGAGTAGAGGCGCGTCTCGCGGCGCAGCACCATCTCGAGAGCCCGGTCCGCGAGCCAGCCCTGCTCGCGCACCCGCCCCAGCACCTCCAGCACCGCGGAGTCGACGAGGTCCTGCCGCAGCGGGCGGTTCGCGCGCGTGCGGTGCGGTGTCGCGCTCCGGCTCATGGTCGCGCCGCCCGCGGGAGAGCGCTAGAGGGCGCCCACCACCTCCGCCACGTGCCCGTCGACCTTCACCTTGGGAAATACCTGCTCCACCTTGCCGTCCGCCCCCACGATGACGGTGGTGCGCACAGTGCCCCACACCTTCTTCCCGTACATGTTCTTCTCGCCCCACACCCCCCAGGCCTTCTGCACCTCGGCGTCTGGGTCGGAGAGGAGCGGGAAGGGAAGCTGGTACTTCTGCTTGAACTTCTTCTGGCTCTCGGGCTTGTCCTTCGAGATCCCGAGGACCGCCACCTTCCTCTTCTGGAAGATGGCGATCTCGTCGCGGAAGTCGCAGGCCTCGCGGGTGCAGCCGGAGGTCATCGCCTTCGGGTAGAAGAAGACGACCACCTTCCTCCCCCTGTAGTCGGAGAGCCTCACCTTCTCTCCCTCCTCGTCGAGGAGCGCGAAGTCCGGAGCCTTCTTGCCTGCTTCGAGCGCCATGTCGTCCTCCCTGGGCGCGCCGGGAGAGGCGGGGGCCCTCGCGCGCCGCGCAGGAGATACACTCCCCTCGATGCCGGGCGCAACGCCCCGTGTGATGCTCGCCTGGGCGCGCGACCGGTCCGGCTCCCGCGTGCACGTCGGGGAGCTCGACCGGGCGCGCCGGGCGGAGCGAGCCCCCTTCGCCTGCCCCCGCTGCGGCGAGGAGGTCCTGGCGCGCCTGGGACGGGAGCGCGCGCGCCATTTCGCCCACCGCCCCGGCTCGCGCTGCGCCCTCACCTCCCCCGAGTCGGCGCTCCACCAGAACGCGAAGGAGCGCCTCCTCTGGCTCTGCGGCGAGGCGTTCGCCGGCCGCCGGCGGGTGCGCCTGGAGGCGCGCTGCCCCGGCTGCCGGCGTCTCTCCCCCGTCGAGCTCGCCGGCCTGGGCGACCTGGCCTGCGAGGAGGGCGTGCTCGGCACCCTGCGGGCCGACGTCCTCGTCCTCCGCGCCGGCCAGCCAGCCCTCGCCCTCGAGGTGCGCGTCACCCACGCGGTCGACGCCGAGAAGGAGCGGGCACTCGCCGCCCTCGGCGTGCCGGCGGTCGAGTTCGACGCCCGCTCGAACTGGGAGCGCGAGGAGGAAGGGGCTACTGCCCTGGCCTGCGCCTCGAGCCTCGGGTTCCCGCCGTGCCCGGCGTGCGCGGCGGGCGCCCGGGCGGAGGCGGGCCGGTCCCGGGGAGGAGAGGAGGGCCTCGTCGCCGAGCTCGAGGCCTACCGGGCCCGGGGGCTCATGGGCCCGAGGCCGGGCCCTCCCGTCGCCGACCCGAGGCCCCTGAGCGCCGCGGAGCGGCGGGCCCTCGCCCGGGCCTTCCGCTGCCCCGACTGTGGCGGGGAGGCGCTCTCCGTCGGCGATCGGCTGGCCCGCCACGCCTGCCCGGGGGCGCCGCCCCGGGCGGTCGCCTGGCGGGGCTACGACGACCTCCTCGTCGAGATGGGTTGGTGGCGGCGCCGATAGCCCGGAACGCTCCCGAGAGGACCCTCGCCTCTCGCGGATTCCGTGAGGCCTTCTGCGCACTTGCGAGATGGCGGGGGTTGTGTTAGGAACCCCGGCGCCCTGCGGGGATCCTCCCGCGAGGCGCGAGAAGGGCAGCTACCCGCTGCAAATTCACACACTTCTCGTCCGGCTGCCCCGGTCGCGGCGGCCGGGTGGAGGGGCTTTCCCTCTCCCCCGGCGCTCGCGAAGGCGGTCCGGGTGAAGAGAAGTGGAGGACGGAACCGGAGACACGCATGGAGACGCAGACCCCTGAGGAATCCGCCGCACCCGTACCGCCGCCCGCCGAGGGAACCCCCGCCGCCAAGGAGACCATGGCCGGAGCCCTGCAGGGCGCCGGATCGGCCATCACCATGAAGCAGTTGCTGGAGGCCGGCGTGCACTTCGGCCACCAGACCAAGCGCTGGAACCCGAAGATGAAGCCGTACATCTTCGGCGCCCGAAACGGCATCTACATCATCGACCTCCAGAAGACGGTGGGGCTCGCCCGCACCGCCTTCCGCTTCGTGTCGGACGCGGCCGCCAAGGGCGGGAGCGTGCTGTTCGTCGGCACGAAGAAGCAGGCTCAGGACGCCATCCGCGAGGAAGCGAGCCGCAGCGGCATGTTCTTCGTGACGAACCGCTGGCTCGGCGGCACGCTCACCAACTTCAAGACGGTGAAGACCGGCATCGACCGATTGAAGAACATCGAGAAGATGGCCTCCGACGGCACCTACGAGCGGCTCCCCAAGAAGGAGGTGGCCTCCCTCGAGCGCGAGCGCGAGAAGCTCGAGAAGAACCTGGGCGGCATCAAGGACATGACGCGGCTGCCGGCCGCGCTCTTCGTCATCGACACCAAGAAGGAGTACATCGCGGTGCACGAGGCCAACCGGCTCGGCATCCCGGTGGTGGCGGTGGTCGACACGAACTGCGACCCCGAGGGGATCGACTACGTCATCCCCGGCAACGACGACGCCATCCGCTCCATCCGGCTCTTCACCGGCAAGGTGGCGGAGGCGGCCATCGAGGGCAAGGCCCGCTACGGTGCCTGGGTGGCGGAGCACGGCGGCCGCGAGCAGCTGGAGGGTCAAGAGGACCGCGACGCCGCCAGCGAGCGCGGCGACAAGCGGGAGCGGCGCGGCCCGCGCCGCGAGCGGCGACCGCGCGAGGACCGCGGGGCGGCGAGCGCCAACGTCGAGGTGCTGCGCAAGGGAGAGGTGGCGCCGCCGGCCGAGGAGCCGCCCGCCGGCCAGTAGCCGGGCCCGGCACGACGATCTTGCGGGGGCGGGCCCGGTGCGGGTCCGCCCCCTCGTCTTCGAGAACGAGAACCCTGGGAAAGGAACGGAACGTGGCCGAGATCAGCGCGAACGCGGTGAAGGAGCTCCGGGAGAAGACCGGGGCTGGGATGATGGACTGCAAGAAGGCCCTGGCGGAGGCCGGCGGGGACCCCGCCAAGGCCGAGGAGGTGCTCCGCAAGAAGGGGCTCTCCGCCGCCGCCAAGAAGGCGACCCGGGCCGCCTCCGAGGGGGCGGTCGGCAGCTACGTCCACATGGGCGGGAAGATCGGCGTCCTGGTGGAGGTGAACTGCGAGACGGACTTCGCTGCTCGCAACGAGGCCTTCCAGACCCTGGTGAAGGACGTGGCGATGCAGATCGCCGCCTCGGCCCCGCTCTACGTGCGCCGGGAGGAGGTCCCGGCGGAGCTGGTGGCGAAGGAGCTCGAGATCGCAAAGGCCCAGGCCCGCGAGCAGAAGAAGCCGGAGCCCATCATCGAGAAGATCGCCCAGGGCAAGGTCGACAAGTACTACAAGGAGATCTGCCTGCTCGAGCAGCCCTTCGTGAAGGACGACAAGAAGACGGTCCAGGAGGTCATCACCGAGCAGATCGCCAAGATCGGCGAGAACATCCAGGTGCGTCGCTTCGCGCGCTTCGTCCTCGGCGAGGGCATCGAAAAGAAGACCGAGAACTACGCCGAGGAGGTGGCGAAGGCCGCCGGCCTGAAGTAGGCGGCGGCCCTCGCCCGGGCCGTGCTCTCGGGGAACTCTAGCGGCTCGTGCCGCGGAGGATGACGACGAAGTAGGTGTTCCGCCCGAGCTTCGGGTGGTCTCCCTGCGCCACGCCGACCCCGAGGGCGTCCGGGCCCGAGGCGATGAGCTTCGGCTGCTTGGCGTAGTCGAGCGGCACCGTCGAGGCCCCGGAGAGCATGCTCACCGAGCCCTTGTAGCCCTTGCGGACCTCGGCCAGGATCTGCTCGTCCCGGGACTCGGGCAGGTCCCCGTGCGCGGCGGCGAGTTCCTCGGCGTACTTCTGCGCCGCGGCGTTCAGCGTCGGGTTGATCTTGAGCGGGGGCACCTTGGCCTCCGCGCGCCGCGCGGCGATGGCGGCAACGAGCTGGGAGGCGGTGCTGTTCGTGTCCGCCCGGGCGGCCACCTTGAGCAGGACCTCGGCGAGGTAGGCCGTCGACCGCCCGTCCTTCCCGGCGACGATGGCCACTCCGATCCCGCCGGTGTTGATGTCCGGGTTGAGCATGTTGGCGCGGTGCGTCGGGCTCGAGAGCAGCCGCTGGTGGGCCTCCGCGGCGCTGGGCGCCTGGGCGGGGTTCACCTCCACCAGCGAGGAGGCGACGCCCGCCTGCTGCAGCGCCGCCTGGACCTGCGCGGACGAGGCGGCGGTGGCAGCCCGGGAGGGGTCGCTCAGGCCGTCGGCGACGCCGCGGGCCACTCCGGCCACCGCGTCGTCCCACGCCAGCGCCGGAAGCCCCGCCTGGGCGCGCTCCGCGTTCACGCTCGCGAAGACCTGCCTCTCCTGGCCGGCGGCGTCCGCCGGGCCCTTGGGCGGGGCGATGGGCACGGAGCTCGCGAGCTCCGTTCCGCAGGCGACCGAGAAGTTGGCGACGGGACGCCGCTTGCCCGCGAGGTCGGCCGTGATCTGAACCCGGATGGCGCCGGGCCGGCTGCCGCAGGGCAGGGCCGCCGCGAACTCCTTGCCCGGCTTCTGCTCTGGGGCCAGGACCTGCCCGTCGACCTGCGAGACTTCCACCCGGGGGTCGGCGGCGTCGCCCAGGAGCGTTCCCTTGAAGGTGGCCGTCTCCCCCAGGTTCAGGCGGCGCGGCACCGGGGGCGCGATGGCGAGGTTGTCGTCGGCGAGGGCGAGCACCACGCGGCTCTGCACCTGCGCGAAGCGATCCGACTTGGGGAGCATGACCGTGACGGCGCCGTAGCGCGCGGTCGGCACCGTCCGGCCGAACGAGACGATGGTCTCGGCGATGTGCTCGGCGATCTGCTGCGGGTCGTCGGTGGCCAGGACGGCGACGTTCACCTGCTTCACCGGGACGGCCATGCCGAACCATTCCGAGGTGAAGTTGGTGACCTGGCGGCTCGGGTCGTCGACGCCCGGCCACTCCAGGAAGCTGTCGGCGACGACGCAGAGGGTGCCGCTCTCCTTGGGGACGGGGGAGCCGGCGGCCTTCGCCTGGCGCTCCACCTCCGTCGCCAGCAGCGTGTTGAAGCGACCGACCGGGCAGGCGAGGCCGGCGTTGGCGCCGAACTCGGTCAACTGGGGACGTCCGGGGGTGAAGTTGCCCCCGGTCACCTTTCCCGGCTGCGACCGGGTCGCCTGGATGGTGGCGCAGGCGGCGGTGCCGACGACGAGGAGTCCCGCGGCGACGGGTCCGAAGAGACGATTCCTTGTCACGTTCATGCTCCTTTGCGCGGGGTCCTTGCCGCGGGCAATCTCCGGAGCCTCCTCGATGCCGCCGGCTCCCGCCCGGGGAAGAGCGGGGACGCTCCCGTCCTGCCTCCTAGAAGCGCGGGAACCGGCCCGACGGGCGCCGGAGAAGAAAGTGGGGCGGGCGGACGCGACGGCCCGCCCGCCCCATTCAAACGATCAACCTAGAACGACTGGCCCACCCGGAAGTAGTAGTAGGTGCCGACCCAGTCGTAGCCGGGGTCGGAGTTGGCCGCGAAGGCGGTGTAGATGACCGGAGGCTTCGCGTTGAAGATGTTGTTGATGCCGAACCCGAAGAGCGTGTTGCCGACGGACGTCCGGAGCGTGTAGCTCACGTAGATGTCGCTCGAGTCCCAGGCGCTGACGGTGCGGCGATACCCCGAGACGCCCGGCACCCACGGATTGTTGAAGCAGGTCTGCGCGTAGGTGTAGTTGAAGTCGGCGGGAGCGCCCAGGTTCGATCCGTCGCACTCCGTGAAGCTGTTGATGAAGTGGTTCTGGTAGGCGATGAGGATGTCCTTCCAGTTCCAGCTCAACAGGATGTTGAACTTCCACTTCGGGTAGAGGCCGGTCGGGTAGGAGTTGTTCGTCGACCCGTAGTCATAGGTGCCGGCGATGTGATCCGTCTGGCCGTTGCCGTAGGTCTTGTCGAAGTAGTTGAGCCAGGTGACCTGCCAGAGGAAGTTCCACTTGCCGAAGTTGGTGTCCCGCGTGTACTTGAGCGCCAGGTCGACGCCGGCCGTCGAGTCCTGCCCGATGTTCTCGAACGGGTCGTTGAACTGGATGATGAAGCCCGTCTTCGGGTCGCGCTGGATGGCGTTGCAGTACTGGGGGTAGTTCGGGCTGTAGGTGTAGCAGAACGCGAAGATCGACGGCGCGCCGACAGGCTCGATCGCGTTCGTCACCACGTAGCTCCAGTAGTCGGCGGTGAGCGTCAGCCCCTTGAGGTCCCAGAAGGTGGGCTCGAAGACGAAGCCCGCCGTCCACACCTTGGCGGTCTCCGGCTTCAGGTTGGGGTTGCCGCCGACGTTGCCGTTGAACTGGGCGCTCGTGTCGCCGGTGCCGGTGGTGGGCATCCCCGGTCCGCCGTACTTGATGCAGTTGTTGTAGGTGGCGGAGCCGACAGGGGCGCTCGTGCCCGGGCCGATGGCCGAGCACGGGTCCTTGGCGGTCTCTGCGCTGGAGAAGGTCCCGCCGGCGAGCTCCTGGATGTTCGGAGAGCGGAAGGCGGTGGAGTAGGTCCCGCGGAGAGTGATGTCGGGGACCGGCCGGTAGCGCCCGCCCACCTTCCAGCTCCAGTTCGTGCCGAAGTTCGAGTAGTCGGAGAAGCGGAAGGAGCCCGTCGCCTCGAGGTCATCCACGAACGGGATGTTGTTCAGGATGGGGATGACGAGCTCGAAGTAGGCGTCGTTCTGGAAGTAGTTTGTGAACGGCGTGGCGTGGACGTTGTAGTCGAACGACTGGTAGTTGTTGGAGATCGGGTTCGGGATGAACTGGCCCGCCTCGTTGATGAACTCGTACCCGGTGGCGAACGCCATCGCCCGGGTCGACCAGAGCTTCGCGATCTCGCCCTGGACGTTCAGCTGGTAGTCGACGATCTGGTTGAACCCGTAGTCGGGGCCGGTCCAGGAGGAGTAGGCCTGCTGGTCGGTGGTGCTCGAGTTCACGCCGCTGAACATGTTCAGCGGCACGCAGCCCGCGAGCACGTTGCTCGGGGTTCCGCAGTGGTACCCGGTCGCGTCCTTGAAGCTCGGGCCGAGCGCGAACTCCGCGTTGAGGGTGTTCGTCGATCCGACCGACACCTGGGTGTAGTCGCTTCGCCCGAAGTTGAGCGATGTGTCCCAGGTCCAGGTGCTGAAGGGCTCGGGCAGCGTCCCGGAGGAGCCGAACTTGCCGTCGGCGCCGAGGACGAGGCGGTAGGTGTCCACGTTCTGCGACTGCTGGCGGAATCCCCACTCAACCATGCGCTTGCGGGCGTAGACGGGCAGCCCGGTCGGGTTGTAGACCGAGTTCGGGTCGACCTGGAAGGCGACGCCCGGGAACTGCGCGGTGTAAAGGGGCTCGGGGGCGAGGTCCTGGGACGAGCTGCGGTTCGCCCACTGCCCCTCGAAGTAGGCGCGCGCCCAGTTGGAGAGCTTCGCGTCACCCGCCGTGAAGATGTTGATCTTCTGCAAGGGGGTGAGGAGGTAGTTCACCGACTGGTAGTTGTAGAGGTCGGTCGCGGAGTTGCGCGGCCGCCAGCACTGCTTGTTCCCGTTCGGGTCGGTCTCGCAGACCTTGCCGGTGGGGTCGTTGACGAACGACGTGGGGTGCGCGCCGTTCACCCAGTAGGTGTCGAAGAGGCTCTTCGTGAACGGGTTCAGCGAGGCGGGGTCCATGCCACCGTACGGGGCGGACCCGTTCAGCTGGCCGCCGCTCTGGTTGAAGAGGGTGAAGTAGCCCTGCGGGATCGAGCCGCTGCCGAAGGGATAGGGGCCGACGGGGCCGTCGAGCGCGGCGTCGGCGCTGTAGCCGAGCACCTGGTTGGACCAGCTGCGCGCCGAGCTGTAGATGGCGTTCTGGTGGAAGTACTCGGCGCCGAAGAACACGCTGCCGGCGTCGCCCGAGGTCCCGGTCTGCGCCTGGACGTCCCAGCTGGCGCCGTCCCCGTAGCCCGAGATGCCGTACTGGGCGACGACGTTCGTGCCCGAGTAGTTGCGCTTGGTGATGATGTTCACGACGCCGGCGATAGCGTCGGAGCCGTAGATCGAGGACGCGCCGTCCGGGAGGACCTCCACCCGCTCGATGGCGCTCAGGGGAATGGTGTTGAGGTCGACGGCCGAACCGGCCGCGCCCGTCCCCGACGTCTTCACGAGCCGGCGCCCGTTCAGGAGGACCAGGGTTCGCGACGGGCCGAGGCCGCGCAGGTTGACCTGGAAGCTGCCGTCGCCGCCGTTGTTCACCTGCTGGTTCGGGCTGGCGGTCTGCTGGGGGAGCAGCTGCAGGTAATCGCCGATGGAGATCCTGCCGCTCTCCACCAACTGCTCGCGGTTCACCACGTCGACCGGCGCAGGAGCGGTGAGGTCCATGCGCTTCACGCGGCTACCGGTGACGACCACCTCTTCCATCTGCACCGCTTCCGGCACCACCGTCAGGCTGGCGCGGAGCGTGGTGTCCGCCTTGACGACCAGGTCGGCCCGCTCGAAGGGCTTGTAGCCGCCGAGCTGCACCGCGAGCTTGTAGTCGCCGGGCGGCAGGTTGGCGAAGCTGAACTTGCCGCTCCCGTCGGTGACCGCCGTCTGCTCGGCGCCCTTGAGCGCGGGGCTCGTGGCGATGACGACCGCCCCGGCGACGACGCCCCCCGAGGAGGCGTCGGTGACGACGCCGGTGATCGTGCCCGGCTTGGGCGCGACCGCCTCGGGTGCGGGTTGCGCGGGCGCAGCTTCCGTCTGCGCGGCGGCTACCCCGCAGACGAAGAGGACCGCAAGAGGAGTAAACCGCAGGAGGCTCAGCGACTTCTTCCTCATGACTTTCTCCCTGGAGAATTTCGAGGCTGCAGGTACAAGAGGTGTGTCTCAGGAAAAGGTGGAACGACGCCGACCTACCGACCTGGGTTGCGCTTCTTCACACAAGTGTCGGATTTCTTCGCACCCGGCCTTGGGAATGTCAACATGGTATTGCGTGTTACTAAACGCTAGGCTCGCGCGAGCGACTGGACAAAGGTGGGGGGCCAGCGGGCCCCAGGGCGCGGGGCGGCCCGCTTCGCGCCGGGTGTGGATCGCGCGCCGCTCGCCAAGAGCGGGGATGACGGGGCGCTCTGGCGGTCCTTGGCGCGCGGCACCCGATCGGTGAGTCCCCGTTGACAACGGTCCACAGTAGGACTAGACACGCGGCTCATTTCCGGGCTGATTCTCCCGTCAATCGCTCCGAGGGCTCGGCGTGTTCGACGAAGTTCTAAAAGCAGAGGGCGGCAAGCGAGTCGCCCGGCGTGGCGCCTTTCTGGCTGGCTCCACCGTCACCCAGATCCTCTTCGTCGCCCTTCTCATTGTCGCCGGGGAGCGGATCCGGGCGGCGGTGAAGTCCGAACCGGTGGTGGAGGTGAAGTTCGTCAAGGCCGCCCCCCCGCGGCCTCCGGCGCCTCCGCCGCCCCCGGCCCCGAAGAAGCCGCCGCAGGACCGCCCGAAGACGGACGTGAAGAAGGCGCCACCCATGGCGATGATCCAGCCGAAGACGGTCCAGGAGGAGATCAAGCCTCCCGATCCGAACGAGCCCGAGGAGGAGTACGAGGGCGGCGAGGAGGGGGGCGTGGTGGGCGGTGTCGTCGGCGCCCCGCCGCCCGCGGCCGCCTCGCAGCACGCCGTCGAGGAAGCCCCCCGGTACGTGACCACCGGCTTCAAGCCGCCTCGGCTCGCGAACAAGACGTGCCTCGCCGAGAACATGCGCCTGCGCCCGGAGCTGCTCGACCTCATTTCCGGCCCGGTCACCGTCAAGTTCGCGGTCTACTCGACCGGAGCGGTGGGAAGCATCCAGATCCTGACGCCCGTCTCGGACCCCCGCATCGCCGAGGCCATCAAGCGCGCCATCGCCAACTGCGAATGGGTCCCTGGCGCGGACGCCCAGGGCAAGGCCACTGCCCTCTGGGTGATTCAGCCCTTCCGCTTCGCGGATTAGCTCGCCGTTCGCCTCAAGTCTTCCTCACCTCAGGAGAAAAGAGATGTCCCTTCCCCTCGATGCGATTCAGCAGTTGGCGCTGCAGGCCGGCGAACCGGTGATGTCCTTCGACCTCCTCAGCATGTGGCGCACCATGGGTCCCTTCGCGAAGTTCATCGCCATGGTGCTCGCCATCATGAGCGTTTGGTCGCTCGGCGTGGCGGTGGAGCGGCTCGTGACCTACGCCCGCGCCACCTCCGCCTCGCGCAAGTACGCCGCCGAGCTCGCCCAGCTGCTCCCGGCCGCCAAGTTCAAGGACGCGGTGGACCTGGCCAGGGGAAAGCACCTCGCCCGCGGCTACCTGCCCAAGGTCCTGGGCCTGGCGCTCGACGAGTACCAGAAGGGGCTCGAGGCGCTCCAGAACAAGGGGCCGCGCGAGATCGGCGACTTCGACATCGTCGCGGCGGTGAACCGCGCCGTCGACCGGAGCCAGCTGCGGACCATGACCGATCTGCGCCGCGGCCTCGGCTCGCTCGCCACCATCGGCTCCACCGCGCCCTTCGTCGGCCTGCTCGGGACGGTGGCCGGCATCATCACCGCCTTCCAGGCGATGGCCGCCACCGGCTCCGGCGGCCTGGGCTCTGTCTCCGCCGGCATCGCCGAGGCGCTCGTCACCACCGCCTTCGGCCTCCTCGTCGCCATCCCCGCCGTGATGTTCTTCAACTACTTCACCAACCGGGTGGAGGAGATCCAGGTCGACGTGACCGACTCCGCGAGCGAGCTCATGGACTTCATGATCAAGGAAGGGCGCAGCTAGCCCGACCGCTGCGGCACCCCCCTCGCGAGGGGCGGGCCTAGCCAGCGAGGATCCGCGTCATGTCGATGGACGTAGGTAGCAAGAACGTCAAGAGCGACATCAACGTCACGCCGCTCGTCGACGTGGTGCTGGTGCTGCTCATCATCTTCATGGTCATCACCCCCTTGCTCCAGCGGGGCAAGCCGGTCACCCTGCCCGACGCCAAGGTCGTCTCGGAGCTGAAGAGCGGCGGCGACCCGATCATCCTCTCGGTCACCCGGGACGGGAAGGCCTGGATCGAGAAGGCCGAGGTGAAGAAGGAAGACCTGGCCGCGGCCCTCGAGGCCGAGATGGCGAAGCTCCCCGGCGCCCCCATCATGTTCAAGGGCGACAAGGAAACCGACTACAAGGCCATCCGGGAGATCATCCTCGAGGTCACGAAGACCCACGTGATGGGCGTGTCCCTCGCCGCCACCCAGCTCCGGGACGCCGCCGACGTGAAGGGGGCGAAGTAGCCATGTCGATGCAGCTCGGGGCCAAGCGGCCGGTCACCGACATCAACGTCACCCCGCTCATCGACGTGGTGCTGGTGCTGCTCATCATCTTCATGGTGCTCACGCCTCTCGCCGAGAAGCAGATGTTCATGCGCGTGCCGGAGTACGAGCCCCCCAACACCCAGGTGGTGCCGCCGGAGTCGGTCCCGCCGGACCAGATCGTCCTCACCGCGCTCAAGAACGGGAGGGTCCTCCTCAACAAGCAGGACCTGACCGTCGACGAGGCGATGGCGAAGCTGAAGCCGGTGTTCGAGGGGCACTACTCCAAGGTGCTCTTCTTCAACGCCCAGGACGGCACCCGCTACGAGTTCGCGGTGAAGGTGCTCGACGAGGCCCACAAGGCGGGCGTGAACACCATCGGCATGATGACCGACCCCCCCATGGTGGAGGCGGTCGGCGAGGGCGCCGCCGGCGGGGCCCCGGCCGCGCCGCCTCCGGCGCCGCCGCAGTAGCGGCTCAGCTCCGCGGGACCCGAGACCCGCCGCCCGGCGGGGGATCCGGCCGAGCCCGCTCCTCGGGCTCGAGGCGCGAGAGCACCTCCTCGAGCTCGGGCGGGAGCGGGCTCTCCGCCAAGGCGCGTCCCCCCTCCGGCCGATCGAATCCGAGCCGCGAGGCGTGGAGAAAGTGCCGGGAGAGGCCGGGGAGGCGAGCCGCCTCCCCTCCGTAGAGGAGGTCGCCGGCGACCGGGTGGCCGAGGTGGGCGAGGTGGGCGCGGATCTGGTGCATCACCCCGGTGGGGATGCGCACCTCGAGGAGCGTGTGGGCGGCGAAGGTTCGGCGCACCTCCCAGCGCGTCTCGGCCGGGCGCGGCGCCCGCGCCCGGCTGGGGAGGCGGAGGCCGGCCTCCGCCTGCGGAACCGCCACCACCCGCCCGCCGCGCTGCGCGAGCGGCACCGAGCACACTCCCGAGGCGACCACCCGGCCCCGCACCAGGGCCAGGTAGACCTTCTCCATCCCGCGCCCCGCCATCCCGGCCCGCAGGAACTCCCACGCCGCGCGGTCGCGCGCGAAGAGGACGCAGCCGCTCGTGTCGGCGTCGAGCCGGTGCACGGCGCCCCCCTCGCGCGGCGCGGAGGAGGCCGTGGCGCACTCCGGAAACCTCGCCACCACCGCGTTCGCCAAGGTCCCGGCCTCGCCGGGGCGGAGCGGGTGCGTCGGCACGCCCGCGCGCTTGTCGACCACGAGCCAGCGATCCGAGGAGAGGAGCACGGGGAGGGGCGCCTCCGGCTCGGGCCTAGGAGGCCCGGGGGGATCGGCCACCTCGATCTCCACCTCCGCGCCGGGCTGGGCCGCGTCGCTCGCCTGCGCGCGGCGTCCGGCAACGCGCACTTCTCCCCGCTGGAACGCCTCCTTCACCACCGCTCG
>Ga0335076_10000314_pt1 | contig 43388 bp, 40 predicted proteins | sample Lox_Sample_25_FD_206717 | JGI IMG/M metagenome (GOLD analysis project Ga0335076, IMG submission 206717) | Soil microbial communities from Loxahatchee National Wildlife Refuge, Florida, United States - Lox_Sample_2.5 | ecosystem: Environmental > Terrestrial > Soil > Wetlands | place: USA... | reverse complement strand
GGATCTTCTTGGGCATCGATGCGTCCCGGCCGCTGTCGCGGGGAGGCGGCGCGCCCCCGAGGACGCGCGCGGAAAAAAGCTCGTGTCATCGTACCCATGGCTCCCGCGGGGTGTCAAAACCCGGGGCGCGCCAGGAACGGGGGACGCGTTATCGGCCGCTCTCGGCCTGGGCGGTCCGGACCAGCTGGAAGAGGGCGTCCTCCCCCAGGTCGGACACCAGCGAGTAGACGATCTCCTGGTCGCGCCACACCGCGACGTTGTAACCGCGGGCGTTCACGACCCGGATCACCTGTGGACCGATGTGCACCTCGCGCCCGGGCGCGTCGAATCGCCCCTTGGGGTCGTCCACGATGAAGAGGCCGGCCTCGCCACGTGGGAGCTGGTAGCGGATGTAGGCAGCCGGCCACTCGCGGAGGTTGGAGAGGCGCGCCCCCTCCATCTTCACCCCGTCTCCCCGGAAGTGGGGTGGGGCGGGGTGGAAGTCGAGCTTGCCCGCGAACCAGCCCGGCATCGCCGAGGCGTCCACCTCGAGCGGCAGGGCGCGGTGGTGAACCCGGATCGCCTCCTCGACCAGGGCCTCGTTGCCCGAGTGGCTGGCGAGGACCACCAGGGCGCCGGCGGCGCAGGCGGCGAGGGTGGCGACGGGCACCGGGGAGAGGACCCGGCGCCAGAGGGGCCGGCGCTCCCGCGCCAGCGCCTGCTCCAGCCGGGCGCGCAGGGCGGCCGGGGCGGGGGTGTGGGCGGCGGCCCGGAGGCGGGCGCGCAAGGCGTTGCGGGCGCGCGCCTGGCGGTCGGCCATGGTCCGGCACTCGCCGCAGCCGGCCAGGTGCGCCTCGGCCTCGACCTGCTCGCGGGCATCGAACTCGCCGTCGAGCAGGGCGTCGATGGAGCGGGTGAGCTCGGCGCAGTCCATGGCGGCGGTGACGGGCTCGTTCCCCATGGCTAGGCCGACTTGCCGCGCCGGCGGCGGTAGGACTCGAGGTCGATGCTCCCCTCGCCCTCGCCCTCGGGCAGCTGGAGGACGCCGGAGACCACCGCGTAGCTGGCGAGCGCCTTCTGCAGGAGGCGCCGCCCCCGGTAGAGCCGACTCATCACCGTCCCCACCGGCACGTCCAGGATCTCGGCGATCTCCTTGTAGGAGAACTCCTGGAGGTCGGCGAGGATCACCACCATCCGGAAGTCGATGGGGAGCGAGTCGACGGCCTTGAGCACGTCGTCGGAGAGGAGCCGGTCGAAGAAGTACTGCTCGGGGTTGGCGGCGAAGTCGGCCGCCTCGCGGGAGACGAACCGCTCGTGGACCGCGTCGCGCTCCGAGCCCTCGACGATGCTCCGCTCCTTCACCGACCGGCGATAGCGGTTGATGAAGGTGTTGGTCAGGATCTTGAAGAGCCAGGCCTTCATGTTGGTGCCGCGCTCGAACTTGTCGAAGAAGCGGTAGGCCCGCAGGAAGGTGTCCTGCACCAGGTCCTCGGCGTCGCGGTCGTTCTTGGTGAGCCGCAGCGCCGCCGAGTACAGCGGGTCGATGTGCTTGAGCGCGAGCTCCTGGAACTCGTCGCGGGTGAGGTCGTTCTGCCGGAGGTCGAACATTCGGTGCTTGCTTCCCTCGCCGTTCCTAGCCCGGGCGCCCTTCGGCCGCTCCCGTCTCTCGTGGGGGAGAACGGTCCGACGCCCGGACAGATTCCCGTCCCCGCCGCCCCTCCCGGCCGGCCCGGAGGGGGATGGGGGAGCGGGCCGGAAACACGGGTGATTCTAGCACGATCTGCGGGGTTTCCCCGCCCGCCGGCGGGCCTCCCGTGGTAGACCTCGGCGGCCCGCGGCCGCGCGCCGCTTCCCGCGATGCCCATGCCCAGACTGCTCTTCGCCGACGACCAGGGCCGGGTCTACGACCACCCGGAGCTGCTCGCCGCGGCGAGGAGCGGGGACCGGGTGGTGCGCCCGCGCGAGCGCCCGGTCGCCCTGCCGGCCGGCGCCAGCCTCTGCCTCCTGCCCGGGCGCCGCCCGGTGGGCGTCGATCCGGCCAGCGGCGCCCTGGTGGTGCTCGACCAGGTGCGGGTCGGCCGCCGCCGGATCGTGCCGCACGCCGTGGGCGCCACCCTGCCGCCCGGCTACACGCGCACCCTCCTCCCCGCCGCCGCCCGGCCGCCGCTCGCCACCCTCTCCGCCACCCCGGTTCTCCCGCAGTGGGCCTACACCGCCGCCGGCCTGGGGGCGGGCGGGCCGGTGGTCTTCGCCCTCCGCACCGACCGGCGGCTCCACTGGGACCCGCGCCGCCACTCGACGCCCGATCTGCCCGGCCGGGTGGAGGCGCTCTGCGCCACCGGCAACCCCATCTACCGGCAGCTCGCCCGCTGCGCCCTGGAGTGGCGCTGCTTCACCGCCCAGAACACCTTCTACCGGCGCGACGAGGGGGCGATCCCGTCCTCGGCGAGCTGCAACGCGGCCTGCGTCGGCTGCCTCTCCGAGCAGGACGAGGGCATGCCGCCCCCCTCCCACGAGCGGATCGTCCGGCCCCCCTCCGCCGACGAGATGGCCGACCTGGCGGTGCGCCACCTCGCCCACGCCACCGGCCGGGTGATGGTGAGCTTCGGCCAGGGGTGCGAGGGGGAGCCGCTCCTCCGCTGGAAGGAGATCGAGCGGGCGATCCGGCGGATCCGGAGCGAGACCCGGCGCGGCTCGATCCACCTGAACACCAACGGCTCGCTCCCCGAGGCGCTCGGCCGGCTCTGCGACGCCGGCCTGGACTCGGTCCGGATCTCGCTCAACAGCGCCTCGCCGGATCTGTACCAGGCCTACTACCGGCCGCGGGGCTACGGGCTCGCGGACGTGCTCCGCTCGGTCCGGATGGCGCGCCGCAAGGGCGCCTACGTGGCGCTCAACCTCCTCACCTTCCCGGGCGTGACCGACCGGGCGGGCGAGGTGGAGCGGCTCCGCCGCCTGGTGGCCGGCGCCGACGTCGATCAGATCCAGACCCGGCCGCTGGCCATCGACCCCGACGTCTACATGGAGATCGCCCGGACCCGGGGCGGAGGCGGCCCCCCCCTCGGCGTCCCGGCCCTGATCCGGGCGCTGCGGCGGGCCCGGCCCGGCCTGGTGATCGGAAACTTCTCCCGCGCTCGCCTGGAGCGGCCCCCTCCGGCGCGCGCCGACCGGGCCCGGGCGGGAGCCCGCCCATGACCGCCCTCGCCGAGGCGGAGCTGCCGCTCCGCAAGGACCTCGCCCGTCACCTCCGCGCCGGCCACCCCTGGGTCTTCCGCAAGGCGGTGGAGCGCGCCCCCACCCGCCTCGCCCCCGGGGCGATCGTGGACGTCACCGACGAGGGGCGGTTCGTGGCCCGCGGCTACTACGACCCCCACTCGGCGATCTCCGTCCGGATCCTGACCCGGGAGCCGGCCGAGGCGATCGACGCCGCCTTCTGGCGGCGGCGGGTGGCGCGGGCGGTGGCGCTCCGGCGCGAGCTGGTCCGGGGGACGACCGGCTGGCGCGTGGTGCACGGCGAGGGGGACGGCCTGCCCGGCGTGGTGGCCGATCGCTACGACCGGTTCGCGGTCCTGAAGCTCTACTCTGCCGGGCTCACCCCGCACCGGGCGGAGATCGTGGAGGCGCTCCGGGCCGAGGTGGAGGGGCTGGCCGGGGTCTTCGGGCGCGACGAGATCCCGCGGGACGACCAGGACGAGGGGGAGGGCGGCGCGCCCGGCGGGCGGGTGCTCTGGGGGGCGGAGCCGCCGGAGCGGATCGCCATCGACGAGCACGGGATGACGGTGCTGGTGGACGTCCGCCGAGGCCAGAAGACCGGCCACTTCCTGGACCAGCGGGAGAACCGTCGCCTGGTCCGGGAGCTGGCGGCGGGGCGGGTCGAGGCGCTCAACCTCTTCAGCTACACCGGCGGGTTCTCGGTGGCCGCCGCGCTGGGCGGCGCCGGGCACGTGGTCTCGGTGGACGTGGATCGGGACGCGATCGCCCTCGCCCGCGAGAACTTCCGGGCCAACGGCCTCGACCCCGCCGACCACGCCTTCGTCACCGAGGACTGCTTCGAGCTGCTCGCCCGCACCAAGCGGGAAGGGCGCCGCTTCGGGCTGGTGGTCTGCGATCCGCCGGCGTTCGCCAAGTCGCAGAAGGCGGTGGAGGGCGCGATCGCCGGCTACGCGGCCCTCAACCGGGCGGCCCTGGCCGTCCTCGCCCCCGGGGGGCTGCTGGTGACCGCGAGCTGCTCGGCCCGGGTCTCGGCGGAGCAGTTCGCCGACGCGGTGAAGGAGGCGGCCTACAAGGCCAAGGTCGACCTGGTCCTGGTGACGGAGACCCGGCAGCCGCCGGACCATCCCGTCTCCCTCCAGTTCCGGGAGGGGCGCTACCTGAAGTGCCTGGTGCTGAGGAGAGGGTAGGGCTGGCGGACGCCCTCAGATCGCGTCGCCGGGCGCGGGCTGGGCCTCGTCGCCGCAGCCCTCCATCGTCTCCTCGATCACCTGCTCGAGCTTGCCCTGCTGGCGCGCCTCGAGGAGCAGGTCGAGCTCCTTCCAGCGCGCGCCGGGCTCCTGCTTGAGCAGCGACCGGTAGGCGCGGAGCACGCTCTCGATCCCCGCCGCCTGCACCGCCACCCAGTCGTCCTTCTGGCGCGGGTGCTCCACCAGGAACGCCGCCATGCCGAACACCGACTGGGCGTAGAGCTGGCGCCCGTGCCGCTCGCCCTCCTGATCCTGCGCCAGCGAGTCGAGCGGGCCGGAGCAGCTCCGGACGTTGATGTCCGGGATCTCCTGGATCCACTGGAGCAGCCACTTGCGCGAGGCGTTCGCCCCGGGCGCGAGGGGCTCCTGCTCGAGCTTCCGGGTGGCCTCCACGGCCTTGCGGCGCTCCGCCGGGGTGGAGGGGCCGCGGGTGGCCAGCGCGGTGACGGGCGCCAGGAGGAGGGAGAGGGCGAGGAAGAAGGTCCTTTTCACGTGCGCTCCAGCGAGGTCGGTCGCGCTCCGCGCGGTGCGGAGGCCCTCGACAGAGATAACATCGCCGGTATGGTCCTCGCTGGCCAGTATCTCGAGCGGCCGGCGCTCATCTCCGCCGGCGGGGTGACACTCGAAGGGCTCTACCACCGCGGGAGCCGGCGCCCGGCGCTGCTCGTCTGCCCGGCTCCTGGCCCCGGAGGGGGCATGGACGCCGCGCCGATCGCCGAGCTGGCCTGGGCCTCGGCCCGCGCCGGGCACGCCTCGCTCCGCTTCCAGTACCGCGGCGTCGGCGCCTCGGCGGGCGAGCCGGACGGGGCCAGGGCGGTCGAGGACGCCGAGGCGGCGCTGCAGCACCTCGCCCAGACGGCGGGGCCGCGCCTCGCCCTGGCCTCCCTCGGCGCGGGGGCGGCGGTCGCCCTGGCGCTCGCCCGGAACCACCCGGAGATCGACCGGGTGGTGCTGGTCGCTCCGGACCGGCTCCCCGAGCCGCCGCTGCCGGCGGCGCGGTTGCTGGTGCTCCTCCCGGAGCGGGGCGGGGCGACGTCGCTCCGCGAGGCGGAGGCGGCGGTCGGTGCGGCCGGCCGGGTGGCGCTCGTCCCCGAGGCGGATCCGCTGTTCCGCGCCGGGCTGCCCCAGCTCGGCAAGGCGGCGCTCGACTGGGTGACGGGGAACGCGCGCTGACGGTCCGATTCCGCCGAAACGGCGCCCCGGCACCGGCATCCATTGCCCTGGATGCTGGACGGGCGCGAGGCGGGAGCGTGGAGGACCCGGGCGAGCGGCCGGGCCGCGACGGCCGCGCTCGGCAAGGGCCGGCGCGCCCCCGCCCGTGCCTCCCTGGCGAGGAGCGAGCGCGCCATGGACCACCTCTCGCTCGCCTGCCGGGCCGCCTACGTCCTCCGGGAGCTCGAGCGGCTGAGCCCGGCCGAGACCGCCTCCATCCTGGGGACGACCCCGGACGCGGTCCGGCTCCAGGTGACCCGGGCCCGGATCGCCCTCACCCTCGCCCTCGGCGGCGCCGAGGTGGGCGCGGACGCCTACGTCGGCCCCGGCTGGCGCAGCGACCGGATGGTGGCCGAGGTCATGGCCCGGATCCGGGCGCGCTCGTCGTCGAAGGGGGATGGGCGCGATGAGGCCGACCCTGTCCCGCCAGGGTCAGGGCCACGAGCAGGCCGGCCGCGATCCAGGCCGCGGCCCAGGCCAGGGGCGGCAGGCGCCGGACGCGGAAGCGGAGCGAGGCGTCGGCGGGGTCGATCCGCACGAGCCCGTCGGTGAGCGGGGGCGGAGCAGGCGTCCTCCGCGCGAAGCTCCGGAGGAGGAGCGCGAGCGCCCCGCCGCCGAGGAGCAGCCAGACGGCGAGCGCCCCGGCGGGCGGCGCCTCCGCGGCCGACTCGCCGGCCTCGCTCGCCAGGGCCCCGGCCGAGGCGAGCCCGTTGTTGACGGCGTGGGCGAGGATCGCGGGCCAGATCGAGCCGGCGCGCCAGGCCATCCACCCGAAGATCGCGCCCAGGAGCGCCAGGGCCGGGAACCTCACGGGATCGAGGTGGAGGGTGGCGAAGAGGAGCGCCGAGGTCACGATCGCCACCGCCGGCCCGCGGCGGAGGCCGATCGTGCGCAGCAGGTAGCCGCGGAAGGCCGTCTCCTCGCAGACCGGGGCGAGCACGGTGGCGACGAGCGCGATGCCGAGCTGCTGGGAGAGCGGCGCGTCGAAGAGCCGGCTCACGTCGAAGCGCTCGATCCAGGAGTGCGGCACGACCAGCGTCCAGAGCCCCATCACCGCGTTGGCGGCGAGGAAGCCGGCGACGCCCACCGCCGCGGCCAGGCCCAGGTGCGCGCCGCGGGGTCGCGTCAGGCCGAGGTAGGGACCGGGTCGGAGGTTCGAGCCCGCGGCGGCGGCCAGGGAGGGGGCGAGGAAGACGAAGACCTCGCTCCAGGCGAGCCCGCCGGCGGGGTGGAGCGCCTGCGCGGCGAGGCCGGGGAGGAAGAGCAGGAGCAGGACGGCGAAGAAGAGGAGGCCGCTCTTCGAGAAGGGCTCCGGCGGGGCGGGGACGAGCCCGGCCGCGGGCGCGTCCCGGTCCGGCCCGGGGGGCGCCGGGGGGATGGGCAGGGCGGCCGGCGGCGGGCCGGAGGGCTCGGGAGGGCGGGGCGGCTCCACGTCGGCCGGATGATAGCCCCGGCGGGCGGCGGGCGCGCCGCCCAGGTGGCGCCCCGGCCGTCGCGACGGCCTCGGCCCGGCGGGCCCGGGGTAAGATGGCGCCATGCGCTTCTCGAGCCGGACCGTGATCGTGGCGGTGGGGGGTGGGATCGCCGCCTACAAGGCCTGCGAGCTCGTTCGCCTGATCGTGAAGGGGGGCGGGGGGGCGCGGGTGGCGATGACGCCGGCCGCCACGCGGTTCGTGGCCCCCCTCACCTTCCAGGCCCTCTCGGGCGCGCCGGTGCTGGTCGATCTCCTCGACCCCACCGCCGACCTGACCTACGGCCACCTCGAGCTCGCGCGGGCCGCCGACCTGGTGATCGTCGCCCCGGCCACCGCCGACCTCCTGGCGCGGCTGCGGGCGGGGATGGCGGACGACGCCGTCACCACCACGGTCCTGGCCGCCACCTGCCCGGTCCTCCTCGCCCCCGCCATGAACACCAGGATGTGGCGGAACCCGGCCACCGCCGAGAACGTGGCCGCCCTGCGGGCCCGCGGCCTCCACCTGGTCGGGCCGGCCTCGGGCGAGCTCGCCGACGGCGACGTGGGGGAGGGGCGGCTGGCGGATCCGGCCGAGATCGCCCTCGCCGGCTCGCGCCTCCTCGGGGCGCTCGACCTCGCCGGACGGAAGGTGCTGGTCACCGCCGGCCCCACCCGGGAGCCCATCGACCCGGTCCGCTTCATCTCCAACCCGTCCTCCGGGAAGATGGGCTACGCGGTGGCCCGGGTGGCGGCGCGGCGCGGCGCCGAGGTGACGCTGGTCTCCGGCCCCACCGCGCTCCCCGATCCGCCCGACGTCGAGGTGGTCCGGGTGGAGACCGCGGAGGAGATGGCCCGGGCGGTCGAGGGTCACGCCGCGGAGATGGATCTCTTCGTCGGCGCGGCGGCGGTGTCGGACTACCGGCCCCGCACCGCGGCCGCCCAGAAGATCAAGAAGCGCGACGGCGACGAGACGCTGGTCCTCTCCCGGACCGCCGACATCCTGGCCGGGCTGGGGCGGCGCCTGGCCGGCCAGCCGCGCGCGCCGGTGCTGGTCGGGTTCGCCGCCGAGACCGAGGAGGTCATCGCCCGGGCCCGCGAGAAGCTGAAGGGGAAGGGCTGCGATCTGGTGGTGGCCAACAAGGTGGGCGGCCCGTCGGCAGGGTTCGGGGCCGACACCAACCGCGTGGCGCTCGTGTCCGCCACCGAGCTGGCCGAGATCGAGGGGACGAAGGAGAAGGTGGCGGAGGCGATCCTGGACTGGATCCTGCCGGTGCTGGACGCGCGGCGCCCGCGGCAGGGCGAGGGGTAGGGCGCCGGGGCGGTTCTCGAATCGGGGGGATGGATCGGGAGAGCCGCGCCTACGCCGCGAGCTTCCCGATGGAGGGGGGCAGGATCAGCTTGCCGTGGATCCCGCGGCGGAAGCTCTCCCGCGTCTCGGCGGCGATCTCGCCCGCGTCCCGGAACAGGATCCGCTTCTTGGCGGTCCGCTCGCGGAGCTGCTTGCGCAGGTCTCCGGCCAGCCGGATGTTCCGGGCGCCGGTGGCGTCGGCCCGGGCCGCCTGGCAGCGCTCGCCCTCGTCGAGGAGGCCGAGGATCGCCTGGACCGCGAGGCCGTTGGTCTCGAGCACGAGGTCGGGCTCGAGCACCAGGTTCCGCTCGCGGGCGAGGAGCGAGCGCGAGACGTCCCGGAAGCGCCCCATCCGCGCGCTCACCAGCAGCGAGCGGAAGAGCTGCTTCGAGACGCCGAAGGGGATCACCGAGGCGCCGGTGAGCGTCCGGGCGAGGAGGTCGTCGTGGCCGCGCAGGGCGCGGGTGGAGACCTGGCGCGCCAGGCGGGAGAGGCTCTTGTCCATCCGCTGGTCGTAGCGGAGCTCCCAGTAGGCGTGGCGCGTGCTGGTCTTGTGGAACGAGGCCACCGTCTTGAACGGGACGTAGTAGTTGTGGGCGACGGTGTCGGCCGAGAGGTGGGCGAGGAAGCCGAGGGCGAAGGCCTGCTCGGCGCCTGGGCTCGCCTGCTTGAGCACGTTGAAGCCCACGCGCCAGTTGTGACAGTGGTACAGGTAGCGGGCCATGTTCTTGCCCACCACGATGTCGGCGGCGAGCGAGCCGTACAGGAACTCGTTCCCGAAGTCCTCGAGCAGGGCCCGGACGGAGGGCTGGACCACGCCCAGGCCGGCCAGCGCCTGCGCCGAGAAGTTCAGGTGCGCGAGCGGGCCCCAGGCCTGGGCGTCGGAGGGCCAGGTCAGGATCGCGACGGCGAGGGCGGCGAGGGACGCGGTGACGAGCAGGCGGCGCAGTTCCATCCGGCCCGATTGTAGGGGCGGCGGGAGCAGGACCGCAACGCCACGTTCCAGCCGAAGGGGGGCGATGTGAGCGGGGACGCACAGGAGCGGGCGACGGCGATCGCCGAGGTGGCGGCGGAGGTGGAGCGCCATCTGCGCTGGCTGGAGGCGGCGGGGGTGCGCGAGCTGCCTCCTCCATCGCCCGAGGCGCTCGCCAGGGCGGCCGCCGCGACCTCCGCCGGGCGGGAGCGCGCGCCCGCGGCCCCGGCGCCGGACGTGGGGGCGCCTCGATCGGGGGGGGAGCGGACGCCGGCTCCGCCCGCGGTGGCCGGGCAAGCCCCGTACACGACCTCCGCCAAGGGCTGCGGCAGCGCCGCGCTCCTCGCGGTCCGCGCCGAGCTCGGCGAGTGCACCCGCTGCAAGCTGGGCGCGGGCCGGACCCGGCTCGTCTTCGGGGTGGGGAACCCCGCCGCCGACCTGGTGTTCGTGGGCGAGGGCCCGGGCGAGGACGAGGACCGACAGGGCGAGCCCTTCGTCGGCCGGGCGGGCCAGCTCCTCACCAAGATGATCGAGGCGATGGGTCGCCGGCGCGAGGACGTCTACATCGCCAACGTGGTGAAGTGCCGCCCGCCGGGGAATCGGAACCCCGAGGCGGACGAGATCCAGGCCTGCGAGCCCTTCCTGCGCGCGCAGCTGGCCGCCATCCAGCCCCGGGTGATCGTGGCGCTGGGCAAGTTCGCCGCCCAGACGCTCCTCCGGGACACCACCCCGATCAGCCGCCTGCGCGGCCGCTGGTCCGAGTACGAGGGGATCCGGCTCATGCCCACCTTCCACCCCGCCTACCTCCTCCGCAGCCCGGACGAGAAGAAGAAGGCGTGGGAGGATCTGAAGCTCGTGATGAAGGAGCTCGCCACCCCACCGTCGCCGAGGTGACTCGCATGCGCACCGAGAAGCTCCGGGCCGGGCGCGCCGGCCGCCGCGCCGCCGCCGCAGCCTCGCTCCTCCTCGCCGGGCTCGCCCTCGCGGCGGGGCCGGCCGGGACCACCACCCCGCCCCCCGCCCCGGCGCCCCGGGTCCTCACGGCCGAGGTGAAGGGGCCGATCACCGGCGGGACGGCCGAGTTCCTGATCGCGGCCCTCCAGCGGGCGCGCAGCGGGGGCTACGCCGCGCTGCTCATGACGCTCGACACCCCGGGAGGCCAGCTCGACGCCACCCGCGAGATCGTCCAGGCCATGCTGGCGAGCGACGTCCCGGTGCTGGTCTGGGTGGGGCCGGCGGGCGCGCGGGCGGGCTCGGCCGGCGTCTTCCTCACCCTGGCGGCCGGGCTGGCGGCGATGGCCCCGAGCTCCAACATCGGCGCCGCCCACCCGGTCACCGGGGCGGGGCGCGACGTGGCGGAGGAGGCGGGCAAGGACATGGCGAAGAAGGTGGAGAACGACACCGCCGCCTTCGCCCGCAGCATCGCCGGGGCGCGCCACCGGAACGTGGAGTGGGCGGAGAAGGCGGTGCGCGAGAGCGTGTCGATCACCGCCGACGAGGCGGTGAAGGCCAGGGTGGTGGACCTGGTGGCGCCCGATCCCGCGGCCTTCCTCGCGGCGGCGGAGGGGCGCGCGGTCGGCACCGCGGTGGGCGACAAGACCCTTCACCTCCAGGGCGCGACGCTCGAGGCCTACGAGCCCACCGTCCGGCAGCGGCTGCTCGGGTTCCTCGCCGACCCGAACGTGGTGGCCATCCTCATGCTCGTGGGGATGCTCGGGATCGCGGTCGAGTTCTACCACCCGGGGGCGATCCTGCCGGGCGCGGCCGGGGCGCTCTGCCTCTTCCTCGCCTTCCTGGCGATGCGGGTCATCCCGGTGAACGTCGGCGCCGTCCTCCTGCTCCTGGCGGGCGTCGGGCTGATGGTGGCGGAGTCGTACCTGCCCGCGCACGGCGCCGCCGGGGTGGGCGGCGGCGCCCTGGTGGTGCTCGGCCTGCTCTTCTTCGTGGACGCCTCCCCCAGCGGGAGCTGGTTCGACCCCTCCGCGCTCCGGCTCTCGCCCTGGGTGGTCTGGCCGACCCCGGTCGCGCTCGCGGCGGTGCTCGGCTTCATGGCCTGGAAGGTGGTCCGCGGCCGGCGCGCGCCGCTCCAGCTGGGCTCGCCGGCCCTCCTGGGCGCGCTCGGCGAGGCCCTGAGCGAGGTGGGCCCGGGCGGGGGCGACGTCTTCGTCCGCGGCGAATACTGGAGGGCGCGGAGCGAGGCCCCCATCCCCCGCGGCGCCCGGATCCGGGTGGTGCGGGTGGACGGCCTGATCGTCACGGTGGTGGCCAGCGAGGCGGCGGCAGGCTAGAACGGAGCGACCAAGGGGCCGCCCCGCCACCGGGGGTGGCCAGGGAGGGTGTCCATGGTGCCCGCCGTCGGTCTGGCCGTCCCCGTCGCGATCGTCGTCCTCTGGTTCCTCTCCGGGATCCGGATCATCAACGAGTACGAGCAAGGCGTGGTGCTCCGCCTGGGCCGCTTCGCCGGGGTCCGGACCGCCGGCCTCCAGTGGATCATCCCCTTCATCGACCGGATGATCGTCATCGACATGCGCGTCACCGCCGAGCAGGTGCCGCCGCAGGACGTGATCACGCGGGACAACGTCTCGGTGAAGGTGAACGCGGTCATCTACTTCCGGGTGATGAACGCCGACAAGGCCTTCCTCCAGGTCACCGACTTCCTCTTCGCCACCAGCCAGTTCGCCCAGACCACCCTCCGCTCGGTCCTCGGCCAGGTGGAGCTCGACGACCTCCTCAGCCAGCGCGACAAGATCAACCGGCAGCTCCAGGAGATCATCGACCGCCACACCGAGCCCTGGGGGGTGAAGGTGACCGCGGTGGAGGTGAAGCAGGTCGACCTCCCCGACGAGATGCGGCGGGCGATGGCGAAGCAGGCCGAGGCGGAGCGCGAGCGCCGCTCGAAGGTGATCGCCGCCGAGGGCGAGTTCCAGGCCGCCGAGAAGCTCGGGCAGGCCGCCGACGTGATCGCCCGCTCCCCCGGGGCCCTCCAGCTCCGCTACCTCCAGACCCTGGTCGAGATCTCGGCCGAGAAGAACTCCACCATCGTCTTCCCGCTCCCCATCGACATCGTGCGGCCCTTCCTCGAGGCCGCCCAGGCCAAGCTGCCGCCGCCGAGGTAGCGGCCTCGCAGCCCGGCCAGGATCTCGCCCCGGGGCGAGGTCCCGGCCCGGCTCATCACCGGGGTGGGAGGAGGGGCGCGCGCAAGCGGCCCCCCGGGCCCTGCACGTCCGGTTGACGGGCGCGCGCGCCGGTCCCTATGTTCGGGGCGGCCCGGGGTCCCTCGGGCTGGTCCTGCCAGCGAGGTCGTCATGTCCGGACGCGAGGTGGTCATCGTCGGGGCGGCGCGCACGCCCATCGGCTCCTTCCTCGGCTCCCTGGCGGCGCTGCCCGCGCCGCGGCTCGGGGCGGTCGCGATCCGGGCCGCGCTGGAGCGGGCCGGGATCGAGCCCGGCGCCGTGGACGAGGTGGTGATGGGCAACGTCCTCCAGGCGGGCGTCGGCCAGGCCCCCGCCCGGCAGGCGGCGCTCCTCGCCGGCCTCCCCGAGAGCACCCCCGCCTGGACGCTCAACAAGGTCTGCGGCTCCGGGCTCAAGGCGGTGATCTCCGGAGCCCAGGCGATCGCGCTCGGGGACGCCGAGGTGGTGGTGGCGGGAGGGATGGAGTCGATGTCCAACGTCCCCTACTACGACCGGGCCGCCCGCAGCGGCGCGCGGATGGGCAACGTGGAGCTCGTGGACGGGATGATCCACGACGGCCTCTGGGACGTGTACGGCCAGCAGCACATGGGGATGTGCGCCGAGCACTGCGCCTCCACCCAGGGCATCTCCCGCGCCGCCCAGGACGAGTACGCCGTCGAGTCCACCCGGCGGGCGGTCGAGGCCTGGAAGGCGGGGGCGTTCCGCGCCGAGATCGCCCCGGTCGAGATCGAGGGCAGGAAAGGGGAGCGCACCGCGGTCGCCGAGGACGACGGCCCGAAGGGCGCCCGGCCCGAGAAGGTGCCGACCCTGAAGCCGGTCTTCAAGAAGGACGGGACGGTGACGGCGGCCAACGCCTCCTCCATCAACGACGGCGGGGCGGCGGTGGTGCTCATGTCCGCGGAGCGGGCCGAGCGCGAGCGGCGGCCGGTGCTCGGACGCCTGCGGGCCTGGGGCGGCGCGGCCCGCGCCCCGCTCGAGTTCACCATCGCCCCCGCCGACGCGATCCGGCGCACCCTGGAGCGCGCCCGGATCGCCACCCGGGACGTCGACCTCTGGGAGATCAACGAGGCCTTCGCGGTGGTGTCGATCGCCAACAACCAGCTCCTCGGCCTCGATCCCAGGACGGTGAACGTCCGGGGCGGGGCGGTGGTGCTCGGGCACCCCATCGGCGCCTCGGGGGCCCGGATCCTGGTCACGCTCCTCCACGCCCTGCGGGACCTGGGGAAGCGGCGCGGCGTGGCCTCGCTCTGCATCGGGGGCGGGGAGGCGGTGGCGGTGGTGGTCGAGCGCTAGGGGGTCGAGAGCGATGAACAAGCTCCTCGAGTCGGCCGACGCGGCGGTGGCGGACGTCCGGGACGGGGCCACGCTGATGGTGGGCGGGTTCGGGCTGTGCGGGAACCCGGAGAACCTGATCCGCGCCCTGAACCGCAAGGGGGTGAAGGACCTCACCCTCGTCTCGAACAACTGCGGGACCACGGACCTCGGGCTGGGCGTCCTCCTCCAGGCCCGGCAGATCCGGAAGATCATCGCCTCCTACGTGGGCGAGAACCGGGAATTCGAGCGCCAGTACCTCTCCGGCGAGCTGGAGGTGGAGCTGGTCCCGCAGGGCACCCTGGCCGAGCGGATCCGGGCGGGGGGCGCGGGCATCGGCGGCTTCTACACCGCCACCGGGGTGGGGACGAAGGTGGCGGAGGGGAAGGAGACCCGAACGCTGGCCGGTCGCCAGTACCTGCTCGAGCTGCCGCTCCGGGCCGACTTCGCCCTGGTCCACGCCTGGAAGGCGGACACCTGGGGAAACCTGGTCCACCGGCTCTCCGCCCGGAACTTCCACCCCATGATGGCGGCGGCGGCCAAGGTCACCATCGCCGAGGCCGAGCTGGTGGTGGAGCCGGGGGCGATCGACCCCGACCAGGTCCACACCCCCGGCATCTACGTGAAGCGGCTGGTGAAGGGCGAGCGCTACGAGAAGTGGATCGAGCGCCGGACCACCCGGCCGGCCTAGAGGAGGGGACGATGCCGCTCACCCGGGAGCAGATCGCGGCGCGCGTGGCGCGGGAGCTGCGGGACGGCTTCTACGTGAACCTCGGCATCGGCATGCCGACGCTGGTCTCGAACCACGTGCCGCCGGGGATCGAGGTGGTGCTCCAGTCGGAGAACGGCCTGCTGGGCGTGGGGCCCTACCCGCGCGAGGACGAGGTCGACCCGGACCTGATCAACGCGGGGAAGGAGACCGTCACCCTGATGAAGGGGGCGGCGGTCTTCTCCTCCGCCGAGTCCTTCGCCATGATCCGGGGGGGGCACGTCGACCTGGCGATCCTGGGGGCGCTCGAGGTCTCGGAGCACGGGGACCTCGCCAACTGGGTGATCCCGGGCAAGATGGTGAAGGGGATGGGCGGCGGGATGGACCTGGTGGCCGGCGCCCGGCGGGTGGTGGTGATGATGGAGCACGCCAACCGCGAGGGGAAGCCGAAGCTCCTGAAGCGCTGCTCGCTCCCGATCACCGGGCTCCGCTGCGTCTCGGCGGTCTGCACCGATCGGGCCTTCATCGAGGTGAGCAAGGACGGGCTGGTCCTCCGGGAGCTCGCGCCCGGCGAGACGGTCGAGTCGGTCCAGGCCCTGACGGAGCCGCGGCTGATCCTCGCCCCCGACCTCAGGCCCATGGCGTGACCCGGCCGCCGCTCGTCACCCTCACGACCGACTTCGGCGCCGGCTCCGGGTACCCCGCGCAGGTGAAGGCGGTCCTCCTCTCCGCCCTGCCCGAGGCGCGGATCGTGGACGTCTCCCACGAGGTCCCGGCCTTCGACCTCCTCGCCGGCGCGCTCCTCCTGGAGGCCTGCGTGCCCTGGTTCCCGCGCGAGGCGGTCCACCTGGCGGTGGTCGATCCGGGGGTGGGGACCGTCCGCCGCGCGCTCTGCGTCGTCGACCCCGAGGGGCGCCGCCTGGTCGGTCCGGACAACGGCCTCCTCACCCCGTTCCTCGGCCCGGGCGCCGCGGTCCGAGAGCTCGTCACCGGCCCCCTCCTCCCCGCGCCGCGGAGCGCCACCTTCCACGGGCGCGACCTGTTCGCCCCGGCCGCCGCCCACCTGGCCCGGGGCGGCGCCCCGGAGGCCCTCGGGCCGGAGCTCCGCGATCCGGTCCGGCTGCCCTGGCCGGCGGCGGTGCGGGCGGGGGACGAGCTCCGGGGCGAGGCGCTCCGCGCCGACGGCTTCGGGAACCTCGTCACCTCGATCCGGGTCGCCGATCTGACCGGGCCGGTGACGGCCGCCTTCGCCGGCGGCCGGCCGGCTCGCTTCGTGCGCACCTTCGGGGAGGGGGCGCCGGGCGAGCTCCTCGCCCTGGTGGGAAGCGGCGGCCGGGTCGAGCTCGCGGTGCGCGAGGGGAGCGCCGCCGCGGCGCTCGGGGCGACCCGGGGGATCCCGGTGCGGCTCCTCCTTGGCCCCCCCGGCGGCGCCTGCTAGAGTTTTCGAGGGATGGGTCCGTCCGACGACAAGCGACGCGCGGTCCGGCTCCACCACGAGATCCCGGTGGCCTACCGGAGCGTCGGGACGTTCCTCACCGACTGGGCCACCAACATCAGCCAGGGCGGCCTCTTCATCAACACCCGCAAGCCCTTCCCGGTCGGGACCGAGGTGCGGATCCTGATCCAGCTCCCCGGCGCGGCCCTCCCGCACCACCTGAACGGTCGCGTGAAGCGCGTGTCCGAGTTCGACAACCACGCCAACCAGGTCCCGGGGATGGCGGTCGAGTTCACCGACCTGGGCGAGCCCCAGCGCCGCGAGCTCGAGGCGTTCGTCGAGCGCCTGCGCCACGGGCTCGAAGAGCCGTGAGGGGCGGCGGGGTCCGCCCCCGCGCGCTACCATCCCGCCCGTGCGCCTCCCCATCGCCATCGACGATCTCGCCCCCGGCGGCGAGGGGGTGGGACGCTCCGGGGCCCGTCCGGTCTTCGTCCCCTTCACCGCCCCCGGCGACCGGGTGATCGCCGAGGTGCCGGCCGGGGAAGGGCCGGCGCACGGGACCCTGGTGGCGATCGAGGAGGCCGGGGCGGCGCGGGTCGCCCCCCCGTGCCGCCACTTCGGACCCCGGGCCGGCGCCCCCGGCACGCCGCCCGCCGACCGCGAGTGCGGCGGCTGCGAATGGCTCCACGTCGATTACGCCGCCCAGCTCGCCGCCAAGGCGAGGACCGTCCACGAGGCGCTCCGGCGCATCGGGCGCTTCCCCCCGGGCAGCTACCAGGCTCGCCCCATCGTCCCGTCGCCGGCGGCGCTCCGCTACCGCTCGCGGGCCAAGTTCCACCTCGACCGCGGGAGCGGGCGGCTCGCCTTCTTCCGTCGGCGCTCCCACGAGCCGGTCCGGCTCGAGGAGTGCCACCTGCTCGTCCCCGGCCTGGACGCGCTCCGGGAGGCGGCCGGGCCGGCCCTGGTCGCGGCCCGCCTCGCCCCCCGCGAGGTGGCGCTGGAGTGGTCGGAGGAGGAGGGGCGGGGCGCGGCCTGGCTCCTCCTCCCCGAGGTGACGCCCGCGGCGCGGGAGCGGGCCTCGGCGTTCCTCGCCGCGGTGCCGCCGCTCGTCGGGGTGGTCCTCCAGGCGGAGGGCGGACCGCCCGCCACGGTGGGGGAGCCGGTCCTGCGCCACGCCCGCGTCCCCGGCGAGCCCGGCCGCGGCCTCCAGCGCTCGCGGCCCGACGTGTTCCAGCAGGCGAACCGGGGCGCGAACGCGCGCCTGGTCGAGGTGGCGCTCGGCCTGCTCGCCCCGGAGGGTGAGGAGGTGCTCGAGCTCCACTGCGGGGCGGGCAACTTCACCGGCCCGCTCGCGGGCAGGGCCCGGGCGGTGGCGGCGGTGGAGGTCCAGGGGCCCGCCCTCGAGCTCGCCCGGGCCGACCTCGCCGAGCAGGGCGCCGGGAAGGTCCGCTTCTTCGCCGGCGACGCGCTCCGGCTGGCGCTCGCCCTCGCCCGGGAGCCCGGCGGGGGGAAACGGTTCGGGGCGGCGCTGCTCGATCCCCCGCGAGAGGGAGCGAAGGGGATCGGCCCGGCGCTCCGGGACCTGGCCGTCGCGCGGGCCGTCTACGTGTCCTGCGATCCGGCCACCCTCGCCCGGGACCTGCGCGACTGCGCCGCGGCCGGCTACCGCCTCGAGGCCGTGGTCCCGGTGGACATGTTCCCGCAGACCCACCACGTCGAGGCTGCGGCGCTGCTGGTGAAGGCCTGAGCGGGAGTGCGCTCCACGCCGTGACAGGCCGGTGACGGGGCGGGGCGAGGCTGCGGCCGTGCCCGGTGACCACCCGACGCTCGCCGTCTCCCGCTTCGAGGGGCGGACCCTGCCGGCCCTCCTCGCCCGCACCGCCGCGCGCCTGCCGGGGAAGGTCTTCCTCCACCACCTCGATCCGGCGGCGCCCGCCGCGCCGCCGCGGCTGCTCACCTTCGAGGCCTTCCGGCGCCAGGTCGCCCGCGCCACCTCCTTCCTGCGCTCGGCCGGGACCGGCCCCGGGGACCGGGTCCTGCTCCTCGCCGAGAACTCGCCCGCGTGGCAGGCGTTCGCCCTCGCGGCGCAGCACCTCCGCGCCGAGCCCGCCGCGCTCTTCGCGAGCCTCGCGCCCGAGGCCGCCCAGGAGACCGCCCGGCGGGTCCGCCCCCGGGTGGCGGTGGTGTCGAGCGGGGAGCAGTGGGAGAAGCTCGCGCCCACCGCCGCCGAGCTCGCGGCGGCGGGCCTGCGGGCGGTGGTCTCGGGGACGGCCCTCGACCCGGGCGCGCTCCCCGGCGGCCTGCGGGCGGCGACCGTGGCGGAGACGACCGGCGAGGGCGCCCCCACGCTCACCCCGGCGGAGCTCGACGCGCTCGCCGGCGCGGTGGGGGAGGAGGACCCCTTCCTGCTCCTCTTCACCAGCGGGACCTCCGGCAGGCCAAAGGGCGTCCGCCTCCCGCAGCGCGCCATCGTCCACGCCATCGACGGCGGGGGACCCGCCACCGCCGCCACCGAGGCCGACCTCGGGCTCCACTTCCTGCCCTTCGCCCACGTGGCCGGGCACGACCAGTTCGCCCTGGCGCTCGCCCAGGGGCACGGGCTCGTCATGTTCTCCCGCCGGGAGGACCTCGAGCGCGGGCTGGCCCTCTCGCCGACCTACCTCTTCAGCGTCCCGCTGGTGTACGAGCGGCTGCGGACGGCGGCCGAGGCCAGGATCCAGGCCCTCCCCGCGCCGGTCCGCGCCCTGGTCCGGGCCGCGCTCCGGGCGGCCGGACGGGTCCGGGTCGACGGGGCGGGCCGGGCCGGCGACCGCGTCCTCTCTCGCCTCGCCGACGCCTCGGTCGGGCGCGCGCTCCGGGCCCGGCTCGGCGGGCGGGTGCGCGCCCTCTTCTCCGGCGGCGCCCCCGCCTCGCCCGCGCTCTTCCGCTTCTTCGAGGCGCTCGGCCTCCCCTTCGTCGAGCTCTACGGGATGAGCGAGACCGCCGGCCTGATCTCCTCGAACCGGTTCGCCGGGCCGCGCCGGCCGGGGAGCGCCGGCCTGCCCACGCCCGACCACGAGCTCCGGCTCGACGCCGACGGGGAGCTGCTCCTCCGCGGGCCCCTCCTCCTCTCCGGCTACCTCGACCCGGAGGACGCCGCCGCCTTCACCGAGGACGGCTGGTTCCGGACCGGCGACCTGGTGCACCGCGAGGCGGACGGGACCCTGCGGGTGGAGGGCCGGAAGAAGGACCTCCTCGTCCTCTCCACCGGCAAGAAGGTCTCGCCCGGCCCCATCGAGCAGGCCATCGCCTGCGCGCCGCCCTTCCAGGGCGCGGTGCTCCTCGGCGAGGGGAGGGCGTTCGTGGCCGCGGCCGTGTTCGTGGGCCGGGAGGAGCTCGACCGGCTCGCGGCCGCCGGCCTCGAGGCGGGGGAGGCGCTCCTCGAGCGGGCCCGGGCCGCGCTCGGGGCCTTCAGCGACTACGAGAAGCCGAAGCGCCTGCTCGTCATCCCCGGCGCGCCCCACGAGCACCCGGCCCTGGTGACCCCGACCCTGAAGCTCCGGCGGGCGTCGGTGATCGCCTCGCTCGGGCCGGAGGTGGCGCGGCTGTACTCCTGAGCCCCGCCTGCCCGCCGGGCGACGCGTCGGGGTTCGCGGCGCGGGGCGGCGGAGGCGGAACCCGGTCCCCGGTCCCCGGCGCCCCCTTCAGGCGGCCAGGGTCGTCAGCTCCGCGGCCCGATCGATCGCCGCCAGCCGCTCCACCAGCGTCGGGTGGCTGTAGTGCCAGGCGCTGTACCAGGGGTGCGGGTGGAGGTTGGAGAGGTTCTCCCCGTTGAGGCGGACCAGGGCGCTCTTGAGGGCCGCGGGCGCCCGGGCCAGCTCCACCGCGTAGCGATCGGCCTCGTATTCGTGCCGCCGGGAGAGCCGGGCGAGGAGCGGCGCGAGCCAGAAGAGGAACGCCCCCCCGCACAGGCTGGCGAGCGCGAGCGCGGCGTGGAGGGAGGGGGCGGCGAACCCGAAGGCGGCGTAGAGCGGGGGCCAGGGGACGAGCCGGGAGAGGACGAAGAGCCCCACCAGCGTCGTCCCGATGGAGACCGCCAGCGAGCGGTGCAGGTGGCGCCGGCGGTAGTGCCCGATCTCGTGGGCGAGCACGCTCGCCGCCTCGTCCACGCTCATCCGCTCCACCAGCGTGTCGAAGAGGATGATCCGGGGGCGGAAGAGCCCGGTGAAGTAGGCGTTCGAGTGGCCCGAGCGGCGGGAGGCGTCCATCACGAAGAGGCCCCGGTGGGCGAAGCGGGCCGCGGAGGCCAGCTCCTCGAGCCGGGCGCGGAGCGGGCCGGCGGGGAGGGGCTGGAAGCGGTTGAACAGGGGGGCGATGAAGGTGGGCCAGGCCCAGAGCAGGAGGAGCTGGTAGCCGACGAGGAAGCCGAGCAGCCAGAGCCACCACCACGGGCCGGTGAAGCGCATGAAGCCGTACACGGCGTAGAGGAAGGGGACGCCGAGGAGGACCTGCAGGCCGAGCCCCTTCAGCCGGTCCATGACCCAGAGCCGGGGGGTGCTCCGGTTGAAGCCGAACCGGGCCTCGAGCACGAAGGTGCGCCAGGCGGAGAAGGGCAGGTCGAGCAGCGCCGACCCGCCCGCCAGGACCGCCAGGTAGACGACGAAGAGGTGCGCCCCCGATAGCCGGCGCGTCCCGAGGGCCTGGTCGAGCCAGGGCAGGAGGCCGGAGAGGACGATCACCAGGGTGAGGGCCGCCTCCCAGAGCCCCTGGACCAGCCCCAGGCGCCCGTTCGCCAGGGTGTAGGCGCGGCTCCGGTCCGCCACCTCGCCCGCGATCTGGCCGGCGAGCGGGCCGGGCACCCCCCGCTCCCGGGCGGCGTGGCGCAGGTTGAGGAGCAGGAGCCCGGTCTCGACCGCCAGCTGGACGGCGAAGAGGCCGAGGAACAGCGACAGGACCAGGGACTCCATGGCGCGATTCTGCCCCAGATCGGGCGGGGAAGCAGCCCGACCGGGAGTCGGTCTCCCGCCCTCGCCCGGAGCGCCCGGGGCTGGTTAGATGCACGGGATGGAGGCGCGGCTGGTCGAGCTCGCGGGGCTGCTCCGGGCGAACGGGGTGCGGGTCTCGCCGGCAGAGGCGGCCGATGGGGTGGCGGCGGCGGCCCTGGTGGGGGTCGAGGACCGCGCCGCCTTCCGGGCGGCGGTGCGCTCCGCCCTGGTGAAGCGGGCCGCGGACGTGCCCACCTTCGACGGTCTCTTCGAGCTGGTCTTCTCCGGCCTGGGGCGGTTGGTGGAGGGGGCGGAGCGCGGGCTGGTGGCCGCCCTCGAGGCGGAGGGGCTGCTCGAGGCGGACGAGCTCGCGGAGGTCGCCCGCGCGCTCGTCGCCCTCGCCCCCGCCCTGGGCCCGCTCGCCCGGGCGGCGCTCGAGGGCGACGCCGCCCTCCTCGCCCGGCTCCTCCGCCGGGCGGCGCTCCAGCTGGACTTCGCCGCCCTCTCCAGCGCCGGGGCGGCCGGCTTCCAGGGCCGGCGGCTCCTCGCCGCCGCGGGCGGGGCGGCCCTGCGCGAGGATCTCGATCGCCTGGGCCAGGCGCTCCGGGCGCGCGGGCTCTCCCCCGCCGGCCTGCAGGCGGTGGGCGGCGCGCTGGAGCGGGCGCTCCGGAAGGTGGAGGAGGCGGCCCGCGCCTGGGCCGAGCGCGAGGGCGAGGCCCGCACCCTCCGGCGGCGGGAGGAGGCACGCCGCGGGACGCTCACCCCGGTGACCGCGGACGAGCTGGCGCGGGTGGAGGTCGCGGTCCGGCGGCTGGCCCGGCGGCTCCAGGGGCGGCTGGCGCGCCGGGACCGAAGCCGCCGGCGCGGCGTCCTCGCGGTCCACCGCACCCTGCGCCGGAACCTCGGCCTGGGCGGCGTCCCCGCCCGGCTGGCCTTCCGGCGCCGCGCGCCGCGCCGCCCCGAGGTGGTGGTCCTCTGCGACGTCTCCGAGTCGGTCCGGCACGCGACCCGGCTCATGCTCCTCTTCCTCTACGCGCTCCAGGGGCGCTTCACGCGGGTGCGCACCTTCGTCTTCGTCGCCGACCTGGCGGAGGTGACGGACGCGCTGCGGGCGGAGCGGGATCCGGCCCGGGCCGCCGACCTGGCGGTCTCGGGGCGGGCGGTGAACCTGGCCGCCAACTCGAACTACGGGCGCGTGCTCCGCACCTTCCACCGGGACTTCCTCGCCGCGGTGGGCCGCCGGACCACCGTGCTGGTGGTGGGGGACGGCCGGAACAACTACCACCCCCCCGAGGCCTGGGTGCTGGAGGAGCTCCGCCGCCGCGCCCGCCGGGTGCTCTGGATCTGCCCCGAGCCGCGCCCGGCCTGGGGGACGGGCGACAGCGAGATGCCGCTCTACGCCGCCCGCTGCGACCGGGTGGCGGAGGTGACGACGCTCGCCGAGCTGGAGGCGGTGGCGGACGTGCTGGTGCCGGCCAGGTGAGGGGAGGGCGGGCGACCTCGCCGCCCCCGCCGGCGGTTGACTCCGCCCCCCCGGTGTCCTTACGTTCCGCCCCCGTGTCGGACCTCGTCTCCCTCTCCCCCGCCCGGCCGACCGAGCCCGCCCGCCCCGGCGCGCCGGAGCGGACCGTCTTCGTCCACACCTTCGGCTGCCAGATGAACGAGTCGGACACCGACCGGATGGTGGAGCTGCTCGGGCGCCACCGGTTCGCGCGGGTGGCGACCCCGGACCAGGCCGATCTCATCCTGCTCAACACCTGCGCCATCCGGGAGAAGGCGGAGCAGAAGCTCCTCTCCGCGCTCGGGCGCTACCGCGAGGTGAAGGCGCGGCGCGGCGCCCTGATCGCCGTCTCCGGCTGCGTCGCCCAGCAGGAGAAGGAGGCCCTCCTCCGGCGGGTGCCCTACGTCGACTTCGTGTTCGGGCCGGACCACGTCGGCCGCCTCCCGGACCTGGTGGACCGGGCCCTGGCGCGCGAGCGCTTCGCCGAGACCGGCTGGATGGACTCGGAGGAGTACGTCTTCCCGCGCGCCGACCCGGCCGCGGCGCGGGGCCGGGCCACCGCCTTCGTCACCGCCATGAAGGGCTGCGACAACGTCTGCGCCTTCTGCGTGGTGCCCCACACCCGCGGGCGCGAGGTCTCGCGCCCCCATCCCGAGGTGGTGGCCGAGTGCGCCGCCCTGGCGGAGGTGGGGGTGCGCGAGGTCACCCTCATCGGCCAGAACGTGAACTCGTACCGGGGCGGCTGCACCTTCGCCGAGCTGCTCCGCCGGGTGGCGGCGGTGCCGGGCGTGGCGCGGATCCGCTTCACCACCAGCCACCCGCACGACCTCTCCGACGCCCTGGTGGACGCCTTCCGGGACGAGCCCAAGGTGATGCCCCACTTCCACCTGCCGGTGCAGTCGGGCGCCGACCCGGTCCTCGCCCGCATGCGGCGCGACTACGACGTGGCCGGCTACCTGGAGCGGTTCGGGCGGCTGCGCGCGGCGCGCCCGGGCATCGCCATCACCACCGACTTCATCGTCGGCTTCCCGGGGGAGACCGAGGAGGACTTCGAGGCCTCCCTCGCCCTCCTGGAGCGGGCCCGGTTCGAGCAGAGCTTCGCCTTCGTCTTCAGCCCGCGCCCGCACACGGTCGCCGCCCGGCGCCTCGGCGCGGGGCAGGGGTGGGAGGAGGTCCCGCGGGAGCGCGCGGTGGCCCGGCTCGAGCGGCTCCTCGCCGCGCAGCGCCGGATCGCCGCCGAGATCCTGGCGGGCGAGCTCGGGCGCACCGTGGAGGTGCTGGTGGAGGGGCCGTCGGAGGATCCGGGCCAGCGGGTCGGGCGCACCCCCGAGAACCGGGTGGTGCACCTCGCCGCCTCCGAGGCCGAGGCGCCGGCCGGCGCGCTGGTCCCGGTCCGGGTCACGCGGGCCGGGGGCAGCTCGCTCTCGGGCGTGCCCGCATGACCGCGGCGGGCGAGGGATCGGCGACCGCGCCGCGCCCGCGGCGGGTCGGGGCCTGGATCCTGGTCCTCGCCTACGCCGGCCTGATCTTCTGGCTCTCCTCCCAGGCGAACCCGCTCCCGTTCCTGCCCCGCGCCTGGCTGGCGCGGGACAAGGTCCTCCACGCCCTGGAGTACGCCGGGCTGGGGGCGCTCCTCTTCGTCGCCCTCCGCGGCCGGGGCCCGCGCGCCTGGCGCCTGGCGCTGCTCGCGGCCGTCCTGGCGAGCCTCTACGGCGCGAGCGACGAGTGGCACCAGTCCTTCGTCCCCGGCCGCGACGCCGACCCGCTCGACTGGGCGGCGGACAGCGCCGGGGCGCTCGCGGGAGCCACGATCGTGGGGCCCGCGCTCGCCGCCGCGTTCTTGCGGCGCCGACCCGGCGCGGGCTAGCATCGGCCCGCGATGACCCTCATCCGGCGGTACGGGAGCGCCTCGCCTCGGCTGCACCCCTCCGTCTTCGTCGCGGAGGGGAGCGCCATCCTGGGCGACGTCGAGATCGGGGAGGACTCCTCGGTCTGGTACGGGACGGTCGTCCGGGGCGACGTCAACTCCATCCGGATCGGCGCGCGCACCAACCTCCAGGACCAGACGGTGGTGCACGTCACCACCGCCACGCACCCGACGGTGATCGGCGACGACGTCACCATCGGTCACCGGGTGGTGTTGCACGGCTGCACGGTGAGGGATCGCTGCCTGATCGGCATCGGCGCGATCGTCCTCGACGGCGCGGTGATCGGCCCGGACGCGATGGTGGGCGCGGGGGCGCTGGTGCCGCCCGGGGCGGTGGTCCCGCCCGGGACCCTGGTGCTGGGCGCGCCGGCGCGGGCGAAGCGGCCGCTCACCCCGGACGAGCTCGCCTTCCTGCCGCGGAGCGCGGCGAGCTACGTCGCCTACGCGGCGCGGCACCGCGCCGAGCGGGGTTCGCCGTGACCGCGCTCGAGGTGCTCCAGCGCACCCCGCTCTTCCGCGAGTTCACCGAGAACGGCCTGCGCATCTTCGCCTCGATCGCCCGGGAGAAGGCGGTCCCGGCCGGCACCCCCCTGTTCGTGGAGAACATGGTGGGCGAGCAGCTCTTCATCGTGAAGTCGGGCACGGTCCGGATCACCCAGCGCGCCGGCGACGGCGAGCGCGAGCTGGCGGTCCTCGGGCAGGGCGAGGTCCTGGGCCAGCTGGCGCTGCTCGGGCGGAGCGTGCGCCTGGTGTCGGCGGTGGCCGTCACCCAGTGCGAGGTGCTCGAGCTCGCCCAGCGCGACTTCCTCCGGCTCCAGGCGCAGAAGCCGCAGGCCTGCCTCAAGCTCGCCCTGGCCATCTCCGCCGACCTCGCCGCCCGCGCCTCGGACGGCCGGGAGGCGCTCCGCGAGCTGGCGGGGCGGAAGCCAGGCTGAGGCGCTGGCCTCGCTCGCCGCGGACGAGCCCCCGCCACGCGATCGGTGACGGGCGCCCCGGGATGCGGTAAGCGGGTCCCGGAAAGGACGCCAACGGGGATGCTGGGACGGCTGGTCGATCTGCTCGGGGGCTACTCCCTCCAGTTCGGGTACGGGTTCGTCTTCCTCGTGCTGGTGCTGTGCGGGTTCGGGCTCCCCATGCCCGAGGACGTGGTCCTGGTGACTGGCGGCGTCCTCGCCTGGCTCGAGTCCGACCTCGAGGTGGCGACCTTCGGCGGCATGCTCCGGGACGAGGGGCTGCTCCTGATGATCGCGGTGGGGCTGGTCGGGATCCTGGCGGGCGACTCGGTGATCTTCTGGGCCGGACGGCGCTTCGGGGCCCGGGTGGCCGACTTCCGGCCGCTGCGGCGCCTGGTGACCCCGGAGAAGCTGGAGCGGGTCGAGAAGCTGATGCGGCGGCGGGGGAACGTGGTGGTGGTGATCGCGCGCTACCTGCCGGGCATCCGGGCGCCGACCTACTTCACCGCCGGGCACGCCCGCCTCCCCTACTGGGAGTTCCTGCTCTTCGACGGGGCGGCGGCGCTGGTCTCGGCGCCGCTCTGGGTCTGCGTCGGGTTCTACTTCGGCTCCAACATCGAGGAGGCCGCCCGCTGGGCGGGCCGCTTCAGCCACTACATCCTGATCGCGGTCAGCGTGGTGATCGTCGCCATCTGGCTCCGCTGGCTGCAGGCGCGGCGCGCCGGGGCGGGCGCGGCCGAGTCGGACGCCGAGCGCGACTAGAAGCGCCTACCGCGCCTCGGGCGGCCGGCCGAAGAGCCGGCGGAGGAGCCCGCCCAGGCCGCCGCGGCGCGGGTGGGGGCGCGGCGCCGGGGCCGGGGGAGGGGTGCCGTTCCGGCCCGGGCCGGCGGCCGCCGGCGCCATGGGGAAGCTCCCGGTGGCGCCGCGAGAGATCCCCTGGTCGAGCTTGCGCCGGGCCGCCTCCGGCCCCTCCTTCGCCGACATCACCGCCTGGACCTGGCGCCTGGTGTTGAGCTCGCGGGCGGTGACCGTGAGCAGGCACTCCGCCCCGAGCTCGAAGGTGACCGCCAGCTTCACCATGCCGCGCGGGCCGGGGGGGAGCCCCTCGAGCCGGAGCGTCCCCAGGTACTCGCAGGCCTGGGCGTCGGACCCCTCGCCCTGGAGGACCACCAGCTCGAAGTCCGTCTGGCCGTCGCGGGTGGTGGCCAGCCCGTACTGCTTGCGGGTGGGCAGGGGGGTGTTCCGCTCGATGATGGTCTTCACCCGGCCGCCGGGGAGGCCGATCCCGATCGACATGGGGAGGACGTCGATGAGGACCACGCCCTCGGCGCTCCCCAGGGAGTGGGCGAGGAGCGCCGCCCCGATCGCCACCGCCTCGTCGGGGTGGACCGCGCGCGAGGGCGCCTTCCCGAACGCCTCCCCGACCCGCTGGTGCACGAGGGGCATGCGCGACTGGCCGCCCACCAGCAGCACCTCGTCGATGTCCTCGGGCTTGAGCGACTTGGCCGCCAGCACCTCCCGGCAGACCTCCAGGGTGCGCTCGACCAGCGGCCCCACCAGGCCGACGATCTCGTCGCGGTTGAGGGAGGTCTCGAAGGAGACCGGCTTCCCCGCCTGCACCGCCAGGAAGGGGAGCTGGACGGGGAAGACGCTCCGCTCGGAGAGGGCGCACTTGGCCCGCTCGGCGGCGTCGAAGAGCCGGGAGAGCGCCACCCGGTCGCCGGCGAAGGGCTCGCCGGTCGTCTCCTGCCAGGTGCCGAGGAAGCGCTCCACGATCCGGTTGTCGAAGTCGACGCCGCCCAGGAAGGTGTCGCCTCCGGTGGAGACCACCTCGTAGACGTTGTCGGAGAGCTCCAGGACCGAGGCGTCGAAGGTGCCGCCGCCGAGGTCGTAGACCAGGACGCGCTGGTTCAGGTGGCGCCCGAAGGCGTAGGCGAGGGCGGCGGCGGTGGGCTCGTTCAGGATCCGCTCCACCTGGAGGCCCGCCAGCGCCCCGGCGTTCCGCACCGCCGCCCGCTGCCGCTCGTTGTAGTAGGCGGGGACGGTGACGACGGCGCGGTTCACCTCCTCGCCGAGGTGGTTCTGGGCCACCTCCTTGACCTCGCGGAGGACGAGCGCCGAGACCTGCTCGAGGGAGAGCGTCTCCGGACCGAGCCGCACCGCCGCCAGGCCGTCGGGATCGGGGACGATCTCGTAGGCGAACTTGCTCTTGATCTCCTGGACCACGGGCGAGTCGAAGGCGCGCCCCACCAGCCGCTTCGCCCCCCAGACCGTCTGCTTCGGGTTGGTGAGGAGCTGCGCGCGGGCGAGGTGGCCGACCACGATCCGGTTCCGCGCGTTCAGGGCGACGATCGAGGGGACGGTGTTGTGCCCCTCCCGCGAGGGGATGACGTAGGGCCGGCCGTCCTTCACCACCGCTGCGCAGGAGTTGGTGGTGCCGAGGTCGATCCCGATGATGAAGCGCGAGGGCTTGCCGATGGCGACCGGGCTGGCGGGCAGCCCCACGTCGAGCCGGGCCGGGCCGGCGGCGAGCTGCTCCACCCGGTGCGGGGCGGAGAGGTCGGCCTGGGCCGGCGCGCGCGGCTCGGGGGCGGGCGTGCTGGCCGGGGCGGCGCCGCGGGGGACCGGGGTCAGCGTCGGCGGCGGGCCGGGCGGAGTGGCCGGGCGGGCCGGCGCCGGGGCGGCGGCTGGAGCGCCCGGCCGCGCGGGCCGGGCCCGGGCGGCGGGCGGGGGCGTGGCGGGCGCCGGGGGCGGCGCGGCAGGGGCCGGGGGCCGGGCGGCCGCGGGCGGCGGTGTGACCGCGGGCGGAGCGGGGATCACCGGCGCCGGGGCGCGGGTGGAGGGCGGCGTGTGGGCGGGGCGGGGGGCGACCGGCGCTTCCTCCGCGACCCCGGGGGCGAGGCCGCGCCGCTCCTTGAGCGTCACCATGCGCTCGACCAGGGCCCGCGAGGCGTCGTCGAGGTGGGTGAACTGGACCCCCATCCCCGGCGACGCGGGCGGGTGGGCGCCGGGATCCTCGGCCCGGATCCAGCGCACCACGCCTTGGCCGCGGATCACCGTCTCTCCCCCCTGGAGCTTGAGCTCGAAGGAGAGGGCGGTGCCGACCGGCCGGGGATCGCGGGAGCGGATGAAGATCCCGCCCCGGGAGAGGTTCATCGCGAAGCGCTCGACGAACTCGTCCACGCTCGCGTACGAGAGCTTGACCTGCAGCCCGACGGGCGTCCGGCCGCCGCCTCGCTTGTCGTGGGGACCCTCCACCGAGCGATTATCCCCACGCGGAGGCCGGGGCGGCAAGCGGGCCGGCGCCGGGGGACCGCTGTGGGCCCGGTGCCCACCCGGCCGCGGGCGGACGGGTGGCGGCGGCCCGGTCCGGCCCGGAATCCGCCGGCTTGGCCGGGCGCCGGGGGCGCCTTGACGGTCCCGGAGCCGGTCGTTTATACGTCCGCATGCTCAACCGCGACGACCTGCGCCTGGCGCTGACGTTCGACGACGTGCTGCTCCTCCCGGCCGAGTCGGACGTGCTCCCGAAGGCGGTCGAGACCGCGACCCGCCTCACCCGCAACATCCAGCTCAACATCCCCATCGTCTCGGCCGCCATGGACACGGTGACCGAGTCCCGGATGGCCATCGCCATGGCCTCGGTGGGCGGGCTCGGCTTCGTCCACAAGAACCTCACCGTGGAGGAGCAGGCCGGCCAGGTGGTGAAGGTCAAGAAGTACGAGTCGGCGGTGGTGGGCGACCCGATCACCGTCGAGCCGGAGGTCCCCCTCCACCGGGCGGTCGCCCTCATGCGGGAGAACGGGATCAGCGGGATCCCGGTGGTGCAGAAGGGGCGGCTGGTCGGGATCCTCACCAACCGCGACCTGCGCTTCGAGAAGAACCTGGAGCAGCGCGTCGAGCAGGTGATGACCAAGAAGCTGGTGACCGCCCGCGAGGGGGTCACCATCGAGGAGGCGAAGGACCTGCTCCACCGGCACCGGATCGAGAAGCTCCTGGTGGTGAACGAGGCCTACGAGCTCCGCGGGCTCATCACCATCAAGGACATCGAGAAGGTCCAGAAGCACCCCAACGCCGCCAAGGACCGGCTCGGCCGCCTGCTCTGCGGAGCGGCGGTGGGCGTCGGGACCGACCGCGAGGCCCGGGTGGCGGCGCTCCTCAAGGCGGGGGCGGACGTGATCGCCATCGACACCGCCCACGGCCACTCCAAGGGCGTGGTCGAGGCGGTCCGCGCCACCAAGGCCAACTTCAAGGGCGTCGAGCTGGTGGCGGGGAACGTGGCCACCGCCGAGGCGGCCGAGGCCCTCTGCAAGGCGGGCGTGGACGCGGTCAAGGTGGGGATCGGGCCGGGCTCGATCTGCACCACCCGGGTGGTGGCGGGCGTGGGCGTCCCGCAGATCACCGCGGTGGACGAGTGCACCAGGGCGGCCGAGAAGTACGGGGTCCCGGTGATCTCCGACGGCGGCGTGAAGTACTCCGGCGACCTGGTGAAGGCCCTGGCCGCCGGCGCGTCCTCGGTGATGATCGGCTCGCTCCTCGCCGGCACCGAGGAGGCGCCGGGCGAGGTGATCCTCTACCAGGGGCGCAGCTACAAGTCGTACCGGGGGATGGGGTCGATCGGCGCGATGAAGCAGGGCTCCCGGGACCGCTACTTCCAGGCCGAGGTGAACGACGCCGACAAGCTCGTCCCCGAGGGTATCGAGGGGCGGGTGCCCTACAAGGGCACGGTGGAGATGAACCTCTTCCAGCTCGTGGGCGGGCTCCGCAGCGGCATGGGCTACCTGGGCTGCAAGAGCGTGGCGGAGCTGCGGGTCAAGCCACGCTTCGTCCGGATCTCGGCCTCCGGCCTGCGCGAGAGCCACGTCCACGACGTGATCATCACGCAGGAAGCGCCGAACTACCGGGTCGACTAGCCCGGCGAGGAGACCTTGGACATCCACTCGGAAAAGATCCTCATCCTCGACTTCGGGTCGCAGTACACCCAGCTCATCGCCCGGCGGCTGCGCGAGCTCGGCGTCTACTGCGAGATCCACCCCTGCACCATGAAGGGCGAGGCGATCCGCGCCTTCGCCCCGCGGGGGGTGGTGCTCTCCGGCGGCCCGGCCTCGGTCCTGGCCGAGGGGAGCCCGCGCGCCGACCGGGTGGTGTTCGAGCTGGGCGTGCCGGTGCTCGGGATCTGCTACGGGCTCCAGCTCATGGCCCACGAGCTGGGCGGCCGGGTGGGAAACCAGGCCCACCGCGAGTACGGCCCGGCCTGCATCGACGTGAAGGCCTCCTCGCCGCTCTTCCAGGGGCTCCCCGCCCAGCTCGACGTCTGGATGAGCCACGGCGACCGGGTGGAGGCGCTCCCGCCCGGCTTCGAGCCGGTGGCCACCACCGGGAACGCCCCCTTCGCCGCGGCCGAGGACCGGCGGCGGAGGTACTACGCGGTCCAGTTCCACCCCGAGGTGGTCCACACCCCGCGGGGCAAGGACGTGCTCCGCAACTTCGCCCTCGGGGTGTGCGGCTGCTCCGGCACCTGGTCGATGCGCGCGTACGTCGACGTGGCGGTGGAGCAGATCCGGGCCCAGGTGAAGGACGGGCACGTGATCTGCGCCCTCTCGGGCGGGGTGGACTCGGCGGTGGCCGCCCTCCTCGTCCACCGGGCGATCGGCGACCGGCTCCGCTGCATCTTCGTGGACAACGGGGTGCTCCGGTCGGGCGAGCGCGGCCAGGTGGAGGAGGTGTTCGGCCGGATGTTCCACCTCCCCCTGGTGACGGTGGACGCCTCCCGGCGCTTCCTCTCCCGGCTCGCCGGGGTGACCGATCCCGAGCAGAAGCGGAAGATCATCGGCCGCGAGTTCATCGCCGTCTTCGAGGAAGAGGTCGAGCGGCTGGCGGCCCACGGGGAGCGGGCCCAGTTCCTGGTCCAGGGCACCCTCTACCCGGACGTGATCGAGTCGGTCTCCTTCAAGGGCCCGTCCGCCACCATCAAGAGCCACCACAACGTGGGCGGGCTCCCCGAGGTGATGAAGCTCGGGCTGGTGGAGCCGCTGCGCGAGCTCTTCAAGGACGAGGTGCGGCGGCTGGGTCTCGAGCTCGGCCTCCCGGCGCCCATCGTCCAGCGCCAGCCCTTCCCCGGCCCCGGCCTCGCCATCCGGGTCCTCGGGGAGGTCACCGAGGAGCGGCTCGCGGTGCTCCGCAAGGCGGACACCATCGTCCAGGAGGAGATCCGCGCCGCCGGGCTCTACGAGAAGCTCTGGCAGGCCTTCGCCGTCCTGCTCCCGGTGCGGAGCGTGGGCGTGATGGGGGACGAGCGGACCTACGAGTCCACCTGCGCGATCCGGGCGATCGAGTCGACCGACGGGATGACCGGCGACTGGGCGCGCCTGCCCTACGAGCTCCTGGCGAAGCTCTCCTCGCGCATCATCAACGAGGTGCGCGGCATCAACCGCGTGGTCTACGACATCTCGTCGAAGCCCCCGGCCACCATCGAGTGGGAGTAGGTAGGCGCGTCTGCGCCTCGCCTCGCCGCTGCGTCGTTTGTCCGTGGGACGAAGCGGGCTATCATCGGAGCCCACCGGAGGTCCAGGATGCCGTCCCGGCTGCGCCCGCTCCACGCCCTGTCGCTGCTCCTGCTCGTCGCCGCGGCGGGCTGCCAGGACTACAACTTCAACCCGGTCGGCCACTGCCTGATCCAGCCGGGCAGCAAGAGCGTCACCCTCTCCAGCATCTCCACCGCCGACGTCCTCTTCGTGGTGGACGACTCCGGCTCGATGGGCGGCGACCAGGCGGCGCTCGCCGCCAACTTCACCACCTTCGTCGCCAACCTCAACCAGACCAACGCCGACCGGGTGGCGGCCGGGCTCGATCCCATCGACTTCCACCTCGCCGTCACCACCACGTCCGTCTTCTACAACGCGCCCACCACCGCCTCCTGCCGCTCCGACTGCCCCGGGGCGGCCGGGTCGCTGGTCTGCTGCAACACCTCCGGCGGGACCCCGCTCTCCCCCCTCCAGGCGGTCAAGGACTGCGCCGCCGACACGGACTGCACCGGCACCGACAAGTGCCGGACCGACTGCGCCGGCTTCCTCGGCGAGGGGGTCTGCTGCGATCCGACCACCAAGGTGGTGACCGAGACGGTGGCGGTCGCCTGCCAGGCCGCCGGCGCCGACTGCGGCGACCTGCAGAGGCACTACCGGTTCGCGAGCGGCTGCGTCCAGGGCGTCGCCACCGACGGCGCCCTCTTCCCCCACGGCGGGTTCGTGGGGCTGGGGACGAACCCGCGGGTCCTCCACTTCGACAAGGAGCTCTACCCGTCGCCGCCGAGCGCGGGCGCGGTGAACAAGCAGGGCTTCACCTCGGCCCAGCTCGAGGGCTGGTTCGAGCAGAACGTGGTGGTGGGGACCTGCGGCTCGGGCCAGGAGCAGGGGCTCCAGGCCGGGCGCCTCGCCGTCCAGAAGGCCACCGCCACCCCCACGCAGCAGCAGGACACCGTGGACGCGACCGGCAAGCCCTCCGCCGGGACGCCGGCCCAGTGGCCGCACGACGCCTCCAAGATGGTGCTCGTCTTCGTGGGCGACGAGGACGACTGCTCGTCGAAGGAGGACGCCCAGGCCGGCGTGATCCTGAGCGGGGCACCCGGGGCGGACACCTGCGTGGCCGACGCCTCGCTCCCCGCCGCGGAGCGCAAGCAGTTCCCCGTCTCGGACCTGGTCGACTCCTTCTTCGCCCTGGCCAACGGCCGGCCCCTCGGCGCCGCCTTCGTGGTCTCCACCCAGAGCGGGACCTGCCAGGACGACACCTGCACCCCGGGGCAGTGCTGCAGCCTGGACTGTCCGGGCTCGATCGGCGTGTGCACCCGGACCGCCACCTGCGGCGGCCAGGCCGCCGGCACGCGCTTCCTCGACGCCGCCTCGCAGCTCAAGTCCCGCGGCGCCGACGTGGTGGTCGGCTCGATCTGCGGCGAGTTCGGGAACACGCTCGGGCGGATCGCCGACATCGTGAAGCCGCCGGCCGGGCTCGTCCTCCCCACCCAGCCGGCGGGCTCGGACATCACCCAGCTCCGGATCACCACCGCCCAGGGGACCACCCGGAAGACCTGCCGCGGCCCCGCGCCCGCGACCCTGGACGCCACTGGCGCCCGGGCGGCCGGATGGGACTGGTGGTTCACGGCCACGCGCGACCAGGTCACCGACGCGCAGCTCCAGCCCACCGCCCCGAGCACGTTCATCTACATCAACCACACCACCGGCAGCTGCGAGGCCAACCCGGGCGAGACCTACACCGCCGACTACCTCGGGCGTCTGCCGGCGAGTGGCTGCCAGACCCGGGCGGATTGCTACGCCGCCCTGGGCGGTCACAAGGCCAGCCCGACCGACCCCGAGATCTGGACCTGCTTCGCCGGGACCAACGCGGATGGGACCTTCACCGCGCCCACGCCGGCCGCGCCGGGCACCTGCGTCTGCGGCGACGAGGGGTCTGGGTCGTTCTAGCGCCAGTCCGGTCGAGGGATGCCGTGCGGCGCAGCCCCCCAGGGGGCTGGCGATGACGTATCTCGTTGACATGCCGTGAAGTAAGAAACGCTTGCGGGCGGGCCCGGGCATGCTCACGATCTGGGCACCCATGGTCCGCGCCCTGCTGCTGTCCGCCCTCACGCTGGCTCCCGCGTCTGGCTCGCCTGCCGACGAGGCGGCTCCCCAGAAGCCCGCCGTTCCCGCCCCGGAAGCGCCCCGTCAGGGGCTCGAGGCGTTGCTCGCCCAGGTCGACCAGGCCTACGCCCGGCGCGACGAAGCCGGGGCGATGGACGAGATGCGGGCCCGCCTCGACGAGGCCGAGAAGCTCGCCCCGAACGACTACGAGGTGCTCTGGCGCCAGGCCCGCCACTTCTTCTGGCTCTCCGACGACCCCAGCCTCCCGAACGACCAGAAGAGCAAGCTGGGGAAGAAGGGCTGGGACTACGGCGAGCGGGCCATCGCCGCCGATCCGTCGCGGGTGGAGGGCTGGCACTACGCGGCCGCCGGGATGGGGAACTACTCGCTCGGGATCGGGATCTTCCGCGCCCTGGGCGAGGGGATCGAGGGCAAGTTCAAGGACCACCTCTCGCACGCCGAGAAGATCGCGCCCGGCTTCGAGAACGGCGGGATCCAGACCGCCTGGGGACGGTTCTGGTACAAGCTGCCCTGGCCCAAGTACGACCCGAAGAAGAGCGAGAAGGCGCTCCTGGCGGCGATCGGGATGAACCCGGACAACGTCCGCGCCCACGTCTACCTGGCCGACCTCTACAGGTCCGAGCACCGCTCGAAGGACGCGCAGGCCGAGCTGGCGCGTGCCGCCGAGGGCGAGCCGGGGCGCTACGACGCGCCCGAGGAGCGGCGCTGGCAGGCGGTGGCCCGGCAGGAGCTCGCCAAGCCATGACGGGAGGGAGCCCGATGATCGCCGAGGCGGAGCTGGGGAAGGGCGCGCCGCCGGCGCGGAACGTGGTCTCGATGTTCGAGGCCCAGGCGGCCGCGAGCGGGGATCGACCGGCGGTGAAGCACAAGCGGGACGGCCGCTGGGCGGACGTCTCCTGGGCCGAGGTGGCGCGCCGCGCGCGCGACGTGGCGGACGGGCTGGCGGCCTTCGGCCTCCGAACCGGGGACCGGGTGGCGATCCTGGGCGACACGAACCTCGAGTGGATCCTGGCCGACCTCGGGATCCTCGGCGCCGGCGGGGTGACGGCCACCATCTACCAGTCGAATACGCCCGAGGAGTGCCGCTACATCCTGGCCGACTCCGGGGCGCGGCTGGTGTTCTGCGACACGGCCGCCCAGGTGGCCAAGGTCCGGGCGGTGAAGGGCGCCCTCCCGGAGCTGGAGGGGATCGTCCGGGCCCAGGGGCCGGCGGCGGACGGGCTCGAGCGCACCCTCGCCGACCTGGAGCGCGCCGGCGCGACCTGGCGCACCTCCCACCCCGACGCGCACGCCGCCCGGCTGGCGGCGATCGGGCCGGACGACGTGGCCACCCTCATCTACACCTCGGGGACGACCGGCAACCCCAAGGGCGTGATGCTCACCCACGGCAACTGGGTCTACGAGGCCCTCGCCGTCGAGGAGCTCCGGATCATCGGCCCCGACGACGTGGTCCTGATGTTCCTCCCCATGGCCCACTCGTTCGCCAAGGTGATCGAGGCGGTCTGGTTCAGGACCGGGGCGACGGCGGCCTTCGTCGAGTCGCTCGACAGGATCATGGACAACGCCTCCGAGGTCCGGCCCACCGTCATGCCCGCGGTGCCGCGGATCTTCGAGAAGGCCTACAACACGGTGGTCTCGAAGGGGCTCGCCACCCCCGGGCTCAAGGGGAAGCTCTTCCAGCTCGCCCTGGAGAGCTTCGAGGGCTACGCCACCGCCCGGGAGCAGGGGAAGCCGTACTCCTCCTTCGGCCTGCTGGTCGGCCGGAAGCTCGTCTTCCCCAAGCTGTCGGCCACCCTCGCCGAGCGGTTCGGCGGGCGGATGCGCCTCTTCGTCTCCGGCGGCGCGCCGCTCTCCCCCAAGATCGCCCACTTCTTCGACCTGCTCGGCTTCAGCATCCTGGAGGGCTACGGGCTCTCGGAGACCTCCGCCGGGACCTTCGTCAACCGCCCCGGCAAGGCCCGGATCGGCACCGTGGGGCCGCCCGTCCCGGGGACCGAGGTGCGCATCGCCGAGGACGGGGAGATCCTGGTGAAGGGGCCCGGGGTGATGAAGGGCTACTACAAGAGCCCGGCGGCCACCGAGGAGGTGCTGAAGGACGGGTGGCTCGCCACCGGCGACATCGGCCACGTGGACGAGGCCGGCTGCCTCCAGATCACCGACCGGAAGAAGGACATCATCGTCACCGCCGGCGGGAAGAACGTCGCCCCGCAGAACCTGGAAAACGAGCTCAAGACCGACCCGCTCGTCTCCCAGGTGATGGTGCACGGCGACCGCCGGAAGTTCCTCTCTGCCCTGGTGACGCTCAACGAGGAGAACGCGCGCCGGTGGGCGTCGGAGCACGGGCTCCCGGCGGGCGAGGGGCTCCACCAGGACCCGAAGATGCGGGCCCGGATCCAGGAGTCGATCGACGCCCTCAACGCCAAGCAGGCGAGCTACGCCACCATCAAGAAGTTCGCCATCCTCCCCCGGGACTTCACCCAGGAGACGGGCGAGCTCACCCCCACCCTGAAGGTCAAGCGCAAGGTGGTCACGCAGCGGCACAAGGCGCTGCTCGACGCCTTCTACGTCGAGTGACGGGCCAGGGGCCATGGCGAGGGACGAACGCCTGCGCGTGCTGCTCGTCGAGGACGACGACGAGAACCGCGAGCTGATGGCGGAGGTGCTCACCGCCTCCGGCTACCTGGTGCTCCCGGCGGCGAGCGGGCAGGACGGGCTCAAGATCCTGGCCGAGCACTCCATCGACGTGGTGGTCACCGACGTGGGAATGCCGGGCATGGGCGGGCTGGAGATGGCCCGGGCGGCCAAGGCGATCGCCCCCGCCGTCCCGGTGGTGATCGTGACCGGCTGGGGCGAGCGGGCCGACGTCTCGCAGGCGCGGGGGCGGGAGGCCGACGTGGTGCTGGTGAAGCCGGTCGACCCGGACGCGCTCGCCGCGGCGGTGGGCGAGGCGGCCCGCGCCCGCGGCCGGGTCCCGCCCGCTTGACAGCCCGGCCGGCCGCCAATACGTTGCCCCCCGATTCACGAATCGATCCACGAGCGGGGTACGCGACGATGGGCGAGCCAGCGAGCAGCGTGAAGGACGTCTTCGAGCGCCACATCCCGGGGAAGCTCCAGGCCAAGCCGGACGTCGTCCAGAAGATCAACGCCGTCTACCAGTTCGACATCTCCGGGCCGGACGGCGGCAAGTGGTCGGTGGACTGCACCGCGCCGGGCGGGAAGATCGCCGCCGGCGCCGTCGCCAACGCGAAGTGCACCGTGGCCGCCACCGACCGGGACTTCCTCGCCATCGTGAACGGGAAGCTCAACCCGCAGATGGCCTTCATGTCGGGCAAGCTCAAGATCCAGGGCGACATGGGGCTCGCCATGAAGCTCCAGCTGATCCTCGGCTGAGGCGCGGCCGCACGCCGGGGAGGGCGGGTGGACGCGCTGCCGCTCCAGGGCCTCCGGGTCCTCGATCTGACGCGGCTCCTCCCGGGCCCGTTCGCCACCCTGGTGCTCGCCGACCTCGGGGCGGACGTGGTCAAGGTCGAGGACCCGCGCGGCGGCGACGGCCTCCGCTGGATCCCGCCGCTCGCCGGCGCGCAGTCCGGGGCCTTCCACGCCCTGAACCGGAACAAGCGCTCCCTCGCGCTCGACCTCGCCCGGCCCGAGGGGGCGGAGGCCTTCCTCCGGCTCGCCGCCCGGGCCGACGTGGTGATCGAGTCCTTCCGGCCCGGCGTGCTCGAGCGGCTCGGGGTCGGCTGGCCGGCCCTCCGGGCGCGGAACCCGCGGCTCGTGCTCTGCTCGCTCACCGGCTACGGCCAGGACGGACCGGGCGCCGGCCGGGCCGGGCACGACCTCGACTACTGCGCCGTCTCGGGCGTGCTCGCCGCCAACGGGACGCCGGAGCGGCCGCTGCCGCTGGCGGTCCAGGCGGCCGACCTGGGGGGTGGGGCCTGGCCGGCGGTGGCCGGGGTGCTGGCTGCCCTGCTCGGGCGGGCCGCGGACGGGCGGGGGCGGCACGTCGACGTCTCCATGGCCGAGGGGACGCTGGCGCTCCTCTCCCTGCCGCTGGCGATGTCCTGGGCCCGCGGGACCCCGCTCCGGCGGGGCGCCGAGCTGCTCTCCGGCGGCGGGGCCTGCTACGCGGTGTACCGCACCCGCGACGGGCGGTTCGTGGCGCTGGCCGCGCTCGAGCCCCGGTTCTTCTCCGCCTTCTGCGAGGCGGTGGGGCGCCCCGAGCTCTCCGAGCGCCAGCTGGAGGGAGGCGGCGCCGGTCCGCGCGCCGAGCTGGAGGCGATCTTCGCGGCGCGCACCCGGGACGAGTGGGCGGCCTTCGCCGCCGAGCACGACGTCTGCCTCGAGCCGGTGCTCGAGGGGGAGGAGCCGCGCGCCGAGCCGCGGCTCGTTGCCCGCGGCGCCTTCGTGGAGATCGACACTCCCTGGGAGGGGAGGGCGATGCCGGGGGTGGCGAGCCCGGTCCGGATCCGGGGGGCGGCGGCGCCGCGCCGGCCGGCCCCGCGCCTCGGGGAGCACGGCGAGGCGGTGCTGGCCGAGGCCGGCTTCCCTGCGGACGAGATCGCCGCCCTCCGCGCCCGGGGGATTCTCGGCGGGTGAACGGTGAATCCCCCCGGTCAGAGGCGGTGCGAACTTCCCGTTGACAGGTGCGGGACGGGGCGCCAATGCTCCGCGACCATGCGCGTCCTCCTCGCCACCGGGATCGCGATCTTCCTGATCGTGGCCGCCGGGGCGCCCCACGTCCACGGGGCGCGCGGCGCGCAGGACTGCGCGGTCTGCGTGGCCCGGGCGGCGGAGCCGCTCGGGGACCCCACCACGGATCTCCAGCCGATCCGCGCCTTCGCGACGCCGATCCCTCCGGCTCCCGGCCTCGCGCCGGTGCACGGCGCCCCCCTGGGCGCCATCCCCGGGCAGTCGCCGCCCACGGCCTAGCGAAGAGACGTTCGCCGCCCCCGCGGCCGCCAGGATCGCTGCCCCGGGGCATGGACGCATCCCATCGCAGGGCGCGCCTCGTCGCGCGCCGAGGTCGTTTCGCATGCGCATCGAGCTTGCCGCGGCGGCGCTCGCCGTCCTGTCCGCGGTCCCCATCCCCGGCCGGGCGGAGCCGGCCCCCTCCGCGCCCGCCGCGGCGAGCGCCGCGGGGGGCTCTCCGCCCGGCGCCCCGGCCCAGGGCGACGCCGAGAGGAAGAAGCTCGAGGAGGAGATCGCCCGCGAGCTGGGCACGGCGAGCCCATCCCTCGCCGCGCGGCCGCCGGCGCCGGCCCCCGCGGCACCGGTGGCCACCTCCGCGCCCCTCGGCGCCGGGGGCAGCCCCTACGCCCGGGTCCTCCTCCTCCCCGACATCAGCGCCATCGGCTCGGCGGGCGCCGCCTACGACAGCTACGACGTCGGCGCCTACTCGCCGCGCGAGAGCCCTTACTCGCCCAAGGACCGCCCCGATTTCTTCCTCGAGGAGGTGGAGCTCGGGCTCCAGGCGGTGGTGGACCCCTACGCGCGCGCCGACTTCTTCCTCTCCTTCGGGCCGGACGGGGCGAAGGTGGAGGAGGGCTACCTCACCACCCTCTCGCTCCCGGACGGCCTGCAGATCAAGGCCGGGCAGATCTTCAGCCCCTTCGGCCGCCAGAACCAGCAGCACCCGCACATCTGGGACTTCGTGGACGCCCCGCTGGCCCGGAATCGCCTCCTCGCCAGCGACCAGCTCGCCGGGCCGGGGGTCGACGTCGCCTGGCTGATGCCGCTCCCCTGGTTCGCCGAGCTGCACCTCGCCGGCCAGGACACCGCCCCGTTCACCGGGGACACGAACGAGCTGACCGGCCTGGCCCGCCTGGTCCAGTTCTTCACCCTGGGCGACGCGACCTCGCTCGGGGTGGGGCTCTCGGCGGCGCGACGGCACGAGGGGCCGAACGGCGCGGCGCGGGACCTCGGCGGCGCGGACGTCTACCTGCGCATCCGGCCGCTCAACACGCGCTCGTACCTGGCGGTGCAGGGGGAGGTCTACCTGCGCAAGCTCCGGGGCGTGGAGGGGGAGGACCCGTCCACCGAGCACGCCTGGTGGACGCAGGCCTTCTGGCGGCAGGACGCGTACTGGGGTTACGGGGTGCGCTACGAGCAGGCCCCGTCGGCGGGGAGCGCGCCTCCCGGGACCGAGCAGCGGCTGGGCGGGGTGGCGACCTGGTTCCCCTCCGAGTTCCAGCGGCTCCGGCTGCAGCTCTCGTGGGACCGGCTGCCGGGCGGGAAGGGCGGGCTGGAGGCCCTCCTCCACCTCGAGTTCGGGATCGGCGCGCACGGCGCGCACCCCTTCTAGGAGCGAACATGCGACGAACGACGAGGACCGTGGGATCCCGGCGGCCAGGCGCGCGACGGTACGGCGCGCGCGGCGCGGCGCTGCTCGCCCTGGCGGTGGCGCTCGCCCTGCCGGCCCGCGCGGCGGCGTTCAAGGTGGTGACCACCACCGAGGGGCTGGCGGCGCTGGCCGGCGAGGTGGGGAAGGGGAGGGCGGAGGTGGAGAGCCTCTCCCGCGGGGTGCAGGACCCCCACTTCGTGGACGCGAACCCGATGCTGGCGGTGAAGCTCCGGAACGCCGACCTGCTGGTGGACGTCGGGCTGGAGCTGGAGATCGGCTGGCTCCCCCCGCTGGTGAACCAGTCGCGGAACCCCGACATCCAGCCGGGCGGCGCGCACCGGCTCACCGCCGCGAGCGCCATCACCGTGCTCGACGTGCCCACCGGCCCGGTGGACCGGAGCCTGGGTGATCTCCACCCGGCCGGGAACCCCCACTTCCTCACCGATCCGCGGCGCGCGCTCCAGGTGGCGCGGGCGATGGCCGAGCGGCTGGCGGCGCTCGATCCCGGCGGCGCGGCGACCTACCGGGCGAACCTGGCGGACCTCGAGAAGCGGCTGGGGGCCGACATCAAGCGCTGGGAGGCCCAGCTCGCGCCGGCGAGGGGCAAGAAGGTCTTCACCCAGCACCGGACCATGACGTACTTCTTCGACTGGAGCGGGATCGTCTCGGCGGGGGAGATCGAGCCGCGCCCCGGCGTGCCCTCGCCGCCCTCGCACCTGGCGGAGCTGGTGGGGATCGCCCAGCGCGAGGGGGTGAAGGCGGTGCTGGTCGAGGACTACTACGACACCAAGTCGGCCGAGGTGGTGGCGCGCCACGCCGGGGCGAAGCTGGTGCTGATCCCTGGCGACGTGGGGGCCGAGCCCGGCCTCAAGACCTACGAGCAGTACATGGACTCGGTCGTCGGGCGGATCGCGGGAGCGCTCCGGTGAGCACGCCCCTGGTGGCCCTGCGGGGCGCGGCGGTCGGCTACGGGCGGCGCCCGCTCCTCTCGGGCGTGGAGCTGGCCGTGGTGCCGGGCGACTTCCTGGCGATGGTCGGCCCGAACGGCGGGGGGAAGACCACCCTCCTCCGGGCCCTGCTCGGCTCGCTCCCGCTCCTCGCCGGCCAGCTGGAGCGACCGCGGTCGGCGCGGATCGGCTACGTGCCGCAGCGCGATCACGTCGACACCATCTGGCCCTTCACCGCGGGCGAGGTGGCGCTGATGGGCCGGGTGCCCTTGCTCGGGGCGCTGCGGCGGCCCGGCCCGGAGGACCACGGGGAGGTGCGGCGGGCGATGGCCCGGGTGGGCGTGGAGCACCTGGCGAGGATGGCCTACGGAGAGCTCTCCGGCGGGCAGCGCCAGCGCACCCTCATCGCCCGGGCGCTCGCCGCCGACCCCGAGCTGCTCGTGCTCGACGAGCCGACCAGCGGCATGGATCCGGCCGCCGAGCTGGCGACCATGGACCTGCTCCGGGACCTCCACGCCGGCGGACGGCTGGCGATCGTGATGGTGTCCCACCGGCTCGAGGCGGTGGCGAACTACGCCCGGACGCTGGCCTTCGTGGACAAGGACCGGAGCCTGTTCCAGGTGGGGCCGCTCGAGGAGATGCTCCGCCCCGAGGCGCTCGGGACCCTCTACGGACGGCCGGTGACGGTGCGGGAGCTGGACGGGCGGCGGATCGTGTATCCGACCGAGGGGAGGGAGGGGCGGTGAGCGCCTGGAACGAGTTCCTCGCCGCGCGCGAGATCTGGATGGTGCCGCTCACGGCCTCGGTGCTGGCCGGAGCGCTCCTCGGCGCGCTCGGCGTCTACGCGGTCCTGCGGCGGATCGTGTTCGTCTCCGCCGCGCTCACCCAGCTCTCCACCCTCGGGCTGGTCACCACCCTGCTGGTGGAGGAGCGGGTCCACATCGAGACCGAGCACCCGGTCGAGCAGCTGGCGGTGGCGATCGCCTTCTCGGTGGTGGGGGCGCTGGTGCTCGGGGCGCTCCGCATGCGGCGGCTGCCGGCCGAGGGTGGGGTGGGGGCCGCCTGGGTGACCGCGTCGGCGCTGGTGGTGCTCGGCGCGAGCAAGCTCGTCCACGCCGCCCACGACCTGGGCGGGATGGTGTTCGGGAACGCGGTGGCCGTGCCCGCCTCGGAGCTGGTGGCGCTGGCCGTGGTGGCGGCCGCCTGCCTGGCCGTCCACCTGCTCTTCGCCAAGGAGATCGCCTTCGTCTCGTTCGATCACGAGACCGCCCTGGCGCTCGGGATGTCGGTCCGGGGCTGGGACGCCGCCCTGTTCCTCACCATCGGGCTCGCCATCCCGGTCTCCGCCCGGGTGCTCGGGGCGCTTCCGGTGTTCGCCTTCCTCACCCTCCCGGCGGCCGCCGCCCTGCTGCTCCGGGTCGGGTTCTGGCTCGCATTCCTGGTCGCCGCCGGCATCGGGGTGGTCGCCGCCGGGGCCGGGTACGTGCTCTCCTGGCTCTGGGAGATCCCGACCGGCGCCACCATGGTGACGATCGCCGCCCTGCTGCTCCTGCCCGGAGCGCTGGGGAGACGGGCGGGCGGGTGACCCGCTCCGGGCCTCGCTCGCACGGCTTCCCAGCTGCGTCGCGGAGCGACGAGAAAACCCTTGACCGGTCCCGGGATGGCCTGTAGAACCCCGCCTCGCTTCGACTTTCCCACCTGACGCGGGGTGGAGCAGCCAGGTAGCTCGTCGGGCTCATAACCCGAAGGTCGCAGGTTCAAATCCTGCCCCCGCAACCAGTTATTCCGGAGCCCCTGCCTGCACTTGCCGGCGGGGGCTTCGTGTTTCAAACGTCACCTTTCGTCAACCGGGACCGAACCGGGACCAGCCGGCACCCTGCCTGCCTCGGCGGCCTTCCGGGCCCGGTCCAGCACATGGACCGCCGCCTTGAGATCCTGCTCCTCGACGATGTTGTAGCGCTTGAAGACGGCCGCGGTCCGGTGGCCGGAGAAGCGGGCTACAACCGACTCGGGAAGGCCGCTGCGGCGCGCCAG
>Ga0335076_10000313_pt1 | contig 43393 bp, 46 predicted proteins | sample Lox_Sample_25_FD_206717 | JGI IMG/M metagenome (GOLD analysis project Ga0335076, IMG submission 206717) | Soil microbial communities from Loxahatchee National Wildlife Refuge, Florida, United States - Lox_Sample_2.5 | ecosystem: Environmental > Terrestrial > Soil > Wetlands | place: USA... | reverse complement strand
CCAGCGTGCCGATAAATCAATGGCAGCTCCACATTCTCAACCGCCGAGGTGCGCTTGAGCAGGTTGAAGCTCTGGAACACAAACCCTAGGTAGTGCCGCCGCAAAAGCGCCCGCTGGTTGCGCGTCAGCTTCCCCACCTCCACACCCTGAAACCAATACTCGCCCGCAGTCGGCGTATCTAGGCAGCCCAGGATGTTCATGCACGTGCTCTTGCCCGAGCCGCTGGCGCCCATCACCGCCACAAACTCGCCCTGCTCAATCCGCAGGTCCACCCCCCGCAGCGCCTCCATGGCCGCGGTCCCGGTGCCATACACCTTCCTCACGCCCCACAGCTCAATCAGCGGCGGCCCGCCGTTCCCGGAATGTTCGCTGCTCCCGCTCATCGCTTCGCACTCGCCTCTTCTGTCACCAGTTCCATCCCCGGCTCCACCGACCCGCTCACCACCTCGGTCTGTTGCCCGTCGCTCAAGCCCTTCGCAAAAGACAGTGCTGCCAACTGGCCCCCGCGCACCGTCCATACCTGTTGCTCCTTCTTCTTGGTGTCCGGCTCCTCGGTCTTGTTGTCGTTCATTCCCGGCGGGTGCGGCAACAGCATGCCCACCAGGCCGCCTCCTCCAGAATTGCCCGTCGCCTTCACCGTCGGCACGAACCTCATCGCCACATTGGGCACCAGCACCACGTCCTCTCGCTTGTTCACCGTGATCACTGCCGTCGCTGTCATCCCCGGCCGCAGCGCCAGGCTGCTATTGTCCACGTTCAGCACCGTCTTGTAAGTCACCACGCCTTCCACCGTCTGGGAGCCGTAGCGCACCTGCGTTATTCGCGCCGGAAATGTCCGGTCCGGGTAGGCGTCAACCGTAAACGTCGCCTCCTGCCCATCGCGCACCTGCCCCACGTCTGCCTCATCCACATCCACCTGCAATTCCATTTGCGTCAGGTCCTCCGCCAGCGTGAACAGCGTCGGCGACTGGAAAGACGCCGCCACTGTCTGCCCGGGCTCGACCGAGCGCTTCAACACCACTCCATTGATCGGCGACGTGATAACCGCTTTCGTCAAATCGGTCCGGTTCACATTCAACGCCGCCTGCGCCTGAGCCACCGCCGCCTTGGAACTCGCTTCATCCGCCTTGTACCGCGCCAGGTTGGCCTTCGCCGCATCCAGATCCGTCTGCGAAGGCATTTTCCCTCCGCTCAATTCCTTCACCCGGTTAAGCCGTGCCAGTTGCGCCTGCGCCTCCTCCACGCTGGCCTGGGCCTGCACTACCTTGGCCTGCGCCGCCTGTAACGCCGCCTCGTTCTGCTGCGCCTGCGCCTCCAACCGCGAAGTATCCAGCCGCGCCAGCACCTGGCCTACCTTCACCTGGTCGTTGTAATCCGCCTCCACCTTGCTGATCGTTCCCGACACCTCGATGCCCACGTCCACCTTCTTGACCGGCTCCAGTGTCCCCGTCGCGCTCACCACCACCACCAGGTTGCCCCGCCGCGCTGCTTGCGTCGTGTACTTCACCGCCTGCGGCTTGCGTCCCAGCGCCAGCAGCACCAGCAGCGCCAGCAGCAACAATGCTGCTCCAATCCAAATCCACCGCCGCTTGTGGCCGTGCTTCGCATTGTCCAGTCCAAGCGTCTTGGCGACGCCTTCGTCAGGTTGTTTGTTAGGAGTGGTCATATCCTCTATCGAGATGCCGTTTGCTTCACTGCTTTATCCGGGCTCGCCAGCGGCGTCCAACCGCCCCCCAGCGCCTTATACAGACTGATCAAATTGGAGGTCACCTTCGCCTCGCTGATGGCGAGTTGATCCTGGGCGGAAAGCAGGCTCTGCTGCGTGTCCAACACCGTCTGAAATCCCACCAGCCCTGATGAGTACTGCTCACGCGCTAGCTCGAACGCGTTCTGGCTCGACTGCACCGCCACTGCCAGCGAGTCGCGCCGGCCCTGCTCGTTGGCGTAAGCCACCAGCCCATTCTCCACATCCTGCAAGGCCCCCAGCACCGTGCTCTCGTAAAAGCTCAACGCCTCCTCCTGCATCGCCGTCTGCAGCTTGATGTTCTGCCGGATCGAACCCCCGTCAAAAAGTGTCCACGCCGCCTTTGCTGCCCCCTGTGCCGCCCGGGCGCTCGCTGAGTAGAGGTTCGCAAATTCCAGCGATTCCACGCCGATGCTTCCCAGCAGCGAGAAGCTCGGATACCGCGCCGCCTCCGCCACCCCGATCTCCGCCGTCTGCGCCGCCAGCTTGCGCTCGGCACTCCGCACGTCCGGCCGGCGCCGCAGTGCCTCCGCCGGCACTCCCACCGCCACATCCGCCGGCGCTACTGGCACGGCCTTCGCCTCCGCCAGCAGTTCTTTCAACGAACCGGGCGGTTGCCCCAGCAACACCGCCAGCCGGTACTTTGCTTGCTCCAGGCTCGTTCGCAGCGTCGGAATCTGCGCCCGCACCTGCTCCAGGCTCGCCTTGGCCTGCTCCTCATCCAATTGCGTCGTCAGCCCCGCCTCATGCCGCCAGCGCGTGAGATCGTAAGTCTCGCTCCGCGAGGTCAGGTTCGATTCCGTAATTGAGAGCAGCGCCTGGTCCGACCGCACCTCCACGTAGTTCAACGCCACCTCGGCCAGCAAGCTCACCATCACATCGTTCATGCTCTCCACCGACGCCTGCCAGCTTGCCGTGGCCGCCTCCAGCGAACGCCGCTTGCCCCCGAACAAGTCCAATTCCCAGCTCGCATCAAACCCGGCGGCATAAAGATCACTTGTTGCCCCGTTGCCCGACTCCTTGCTCGCCGTGACCCGGCTCGCCGACGCATTCGCCCCCACCGTTGGGAACAGCGCCGCCTTCGCGATGCCTCGTTGCGCCCGCGCCTCCCGCACCCGCGCCTCCGCTTGCTTGAGATCCAGGTTCCCCGCCCGCGCCCGCTCAATCAGCTCCGACAACGTGGGGTCCTTGAACACCGTCCACCACCGCGCCAGCAAGTTAGTGTCCGCCGCTGTCCCCGATAGGCCGCCAGTCATCCCGCTGGTCCAGCTCCCTGGCGCGGCCGTCTGCGGTGCCTTGTAGTTCGGCCCCACCTTGCATCCGGCCAGCCCAATTAGCGCGGTCGCCACCAGCAGGCCAACACACAGCTCACTTCCGGCAGTTCGTTTCATAGGGTCAAAGCTTCGGCAGTTGCGCCCGAAACAGCGCCGCCGCAGAGGCCACAAACCGTCGCAAGTAACTCTCGGCATCCAGCCGCAGCGGCGGAATCCCCTCCGGCGGCTTCCGATCCATCATCAGCAACGACTGATGCAGCCCCCCCACCAGCAGATGCATCCGCCAGAACACGTCCTCCGGCGTCAGTTCCGGCATCGCACGCATGAGTGCTGCGTCAAACCGGCGGATCACCGGCTCGATGTGCCCATGAATGTATTTCTCCAAGTAGGGACTGGGGTCCATCATGCTTCGGGCCATTAGCTTTCCGAACACAATCCCGGTGCGCTCCCCGTCCAGTGCCTCCATTACTGCGGGCCGAAACATTGCCTCCAGCACTCCCTCCAGCGGCAACGGACCCTTGCCGGCCGCCTTCTCCACCGCCTCCAGCGCTTCCAGTCGCTGCCGGCTGAGCGGCGTCATCCGTCGCTCGAAAACCGCCACAATCAGCTTCCGCATCGTGCCGAAGTGATACGTGATCGCCCCGAGATTGGCGCCCGCCGCCCGCGTGATGTCCCGCACTGACACCGCGTCCAGCCCCCGCCGCGCAAGCAGCTGCTCCGCCACGTCCAGTAGCCGCTCCCGCGTCGGGCTCGGCTTCTCCACCGACTCGCGTCCCGCTCCCGTTTTTCGTGTCACAGAGTTCATACGACTGTATGAATCATACGACCGTATGAAATATTGTCAACCCCCATCTCACAAAGCTTTCGCAGCCTGTCGCGGAACCAGCCCTCCACAGGTGACCCGCACCTTCTTTCGCCATTCCCGCCGGAGCTCTTGCCTGGCGTATGCGGTTGACGCGGCATTCGAGATGGTGGGCAGATGATCCCAGCGGCGCTTGTTCGCGGGCCGGTGCGGCGGGTACTGGCCCGGAAGGCGCGTTCCGAAGTGGGGAAGAACGTGTCGTGGTTGGCGGCGGGGGGGCGTGACCGGGTCGCAGTGAATATTAGGGAACTGACGCAGCAGACGGAGCACCGTGCCTTGGGTGAATTGGACGTGCTGGAGGGGATGGTGGCACAGAGTGGCCTGGGCGTGCCGGAGAGGTGATACAGTGCGCCACTTGTTCGGTGGTGCGGGCCGGGCAGTCGTGACGATGGGGCTTGGCATCGCCTTCCGGGGTGGCTTGCACGGCCGGGCTTGATGGGCGGCAGCAATGAAGCGTTCGGCCATCGACAGGCACGCGGGGGATTTCACTCACTCTAAAGACAACTGCCAGCCTCAGAGGCTTCAGCGGCCACAATGCCACAAATCCGTTGCAGAATTTGGATTCCGAGGTCGCGCAGAATAGTATATTCGTTTGACCTGGATGGCACTAGCAGACAAACCAGCTTGGCGGATTCTGGTCGTGGACGACGAGCCTCTGGTCTGTGATTCGATCACGAGGATGCTCGCAAGTGACGAGCAAACGGTCGTATCGGCCGCGAGCGCCGAAGCTGCACTGGCCGCTTTGCAGCACGCCCGCTTCGACCTGATTATCGTGGACTACCAGTTGCCGGGTATGAAGGGGGATGAATTCGCCGCAATCGTCAAGTCACGCAACCCGCACTTGGCCGTGGTAATGATCACCGCCTACCCTGAGACGCTGGCATTGGCCCACGAACAGCTTGCCGGGGTGGATTTGGTCATCAGCAAACCTTTCGGCTTGCAGGAGCTTCACGAAGCCGTCTCTAAGCTCCTGGGGGGCAAGGTAAGGGAGGGCTGAAAGCCAAGAGCACACTTCATCGTCAGGTGCTGGTCTGGATGGCCATGGCTCGCTGGCAGGCCGATAGCAATCCCGAAGGCGTAACCGTCGCCTCACTCTTTGCCAAGCTCGCGCAAGCCAGCAAGGCGCTTGGTCTGGTACCCGGCTTGGAGATCAGCGCGCTCGTTGAAGCCGTGTCTGAATCTCTCGTTCGTATTCCGGGAAATAACGCCCGATCACTGGCAAATCAAATGAAGGCAGGATCGAAGTATTCGGCTCGCGCTCCAGAAGAAACCGAATGCTCTCCTGGAGCAGTTCTTCAGCCGATCGGCCCCCAGCTAATCGTTCGACATCCTTTTGGGCCACCCGCACGCGATGATGAGTGGTGACGGTGCTCTTGATGCTCACCAGCCATTCGTCGCCCGCGGAATGTTTAACTTCGATCATGGCCAGTAAATTGGAATTGCGGCGTTGAGTTTTCAAGGGAGGAAATCCAATTCGCCGCCGCTCGAAATCTGCGTCTCCCTTCCGGCGCAAAGGAAAACGAATTAGTCTGCTACTTAGCCGCCCAGCTGATTATGGTCTCGACAATTTTCGGGACCAAAAAGAGCATAACCGAGCCGCCGAGATTTTTACCCATGGCTTCCATGTCTCCTGACTTAAATTTGAGGGCGGCGATTCCCATAAAGAAGGGGGTGGCGGCGATTATCGCCGTGCTTCTTCTCCACCCCATTTGGAGCGATACCGGTCATGGCCTTTGCGCTCAGGGAATCCCTCCCACTCTTGGAGGAGGCGGTGCAAGCAGCCGGGATGACCTGGAACAAAGGCCCATCTCAGTGGCCCTGTTACCGAATAACCTTTGCCAATACATCCTCAAGTGGCGCGGCGTCAAACGGCGAAACGACTCTGAAGCCCTCGAGTTGTCCAGAAGGCCGGCCGAGTGCGCGGATTCTCTCCATTCCCCATTATAATAACCCCAAGGTCGACCGGCTACTGTGTGCTCGGAATGGCTTTCCTGCTCCTCATCCGCTTGAGTTGCTCCAGCAGGCTGCCAAGCTGAGTGAGGAGCTTGGGGGGGATTGTCTGCAATTCGATTGGGCGGGTCCGGTTGGGAACCCGCCAAGCGCGTGGGCGAAGGCGTCGGGATTGAGTCACGACTGGACCTGCTTGCGGGCTTCTTCCGCCAGGGCGGTGCTGAGGTAGCGCTCGCCGGTGCTACAGCCGATGGTGACAATCAGCTTGCCCTTGTTTTCGGGGCGATTCGCGGCTTGGAGTGCCGCCCAAACGTTGGCGCCGGTGGAAATGCCCGCGAGGATTCCCTCTTCCAGGGCGAGGCGGCGGGCAGTGGCGAGGGCGTCTTCGTTGCTGACGGTGATGACCTCGTCCACGATTTGGAGATTGAGATTGCGAGGGACGAAGCCAGCGCCGGTGCCTTGGATCTTGTGCGGGCCGGGCTTCAGCGGCTCGCCGTTGCGTGTCTGAGTGATTACGGGCGAGTCTTTGGGCTCTACGGCGATGGAGCGGAAGGATCTCTTGCGAGTCTTGATGACTTCGCTCACGCCGGTAATGGTGCCACCGGTGCCCACCGCGGACACCAAGATGTCGGCCTTGCCATCGGTGTCGTGCCAGATTTCCTCGGCGGTCGTCTGGCGGTGAATCTCGGGGTTGGCCGGATTGTTGAACTGCTGAGGGATCCAGGAGTCTGGCGTTTCCTGGTTCAGTTCCTCGGCCTTTCTTATGGCGCCTTTCATGCCTTCGGTGGCCGGCGTGAGGACAAGCCTGGCACCGAGCAGCGCCAGGAGGGTCCGGCGTTCGAGGCTCATGCTCTCGGGCATGGTCAGGATGAGCCTGTACCCTTTGGCGGCGGCGACAAAGGCCAGGGCGATTCCGGTATTGCCCGAGGTCGGCTCGATGATGGTGGTGCCGGGTTTGAGGATGCCCTCGCGTTCGGCGGCGTCGATCATGGCGTAACCGATGCGGTCTTTGACGCTGCCCAGCGGGTTAAAGAACTCGGCCTTGAGCGCGATGGTGGCAGGAGCGCCGTTAGTGATGCGGTTGAGCTTGACGAGCGGGGTCCGGCCGACGGTGCTAATAATGTTGGGATGAATAGGCATAGGTTTTATTCGATTTGTGAATGGAGGGTGTGGTCTTCCTGAGCTCTAGGGTGCGGCGGTGACCTGGTAGCGCCGCCAATTGTTGTCGTCGATTGAGGTCCAGGTCCGGTTGGTTTTGACGCTTTGAGCGTGGCAATCGCCAAATACAATGTTCGCGGTGCCCTTGGTGTGGCGTCCGAGCATCCTGGCCTGGGAACTCACGTCGAAGGCCCAAGGTTGGGGATACATGCCGCCGCGGGACGGAGTGTTGTCGGAGCGCCCGGCATCCGCCAGGAGGATGAATTCTGTGGGTCGAGGCAAGGTGCTGGCACTGACGGTTTCGTTAAAACCGAAGTCCGGGTGGGCCGCAAACCATGCCTGCTGGGAGGCGCCTGGCAGATTCTCCTCGTTGTGGTTGTTGCCGTAATCGGTATTGAACCATGCCCCGGGCTGAGGGTCGGGCCATGGCAGGCCGTCAGGGCATTTGAAAACATTGGTGCCAGTAATATAAGCAAGAAATTGCTGACGATACGAATAGGGGGCGCGGGCATCCGCGGTGTCAGGCGTGCCTGCGGGAGCGGTGCGCTCAGTTACGTAGGTGGGAAATCGGTCGTTGTTGTCAGCGAGAAAACCCTGAAAGGCCAGACCGATCTGGCGGACGTTGTTCAAGCAGCTTGTCTTTTTGCCGGACTCCTTTGCCCGGGCAAGCGCGGGGAGCAGCATGCTCGCCAGGATGGCGATGATGGCTATCACGACGAGCAGCTCGATCAGGGTAAATGCCTGGGGCGTCCCTGCCGCCTTCGTGGCGCGGGGACGAGCGTTGTGTTCGGTGTTTTGCGAGTTCATGTGTTTGTTTCTCTTGCGTTTCTTCTTGGGCTGAAAATCGGGGCGAGACCGGAAGTGTGGTTGTGGCTATAGGTTTGCGGCGTGGGCGATGAAGGCGCGGTATTCGTCGAGGATGGCGCGGAGGGCGACCGCGAGGGCGGCTTCCTGCAGATACTGTGGTGCCTGGTGGGGCGTTTCGAGGATGACTTCAAAGGGGCGCGGCTTCGTTCCGGGCGGGGCGCGGAGAACGCCCTCAAAGCGGTCGCGAATGATGCCGTCGCGGGCGCGGAAGCCGTCAATGACGCCGTCGCTATTCACCGGCAGAAACTCGGCAGCGGCGGCGAGGGCAGGCTGGAGGAGATGCCGGGTGATCACGGCTCCGTGCGCGTAGCCGTAAACGCCGTGGCTAGTGTCATCGGTGTGAAGGGAGATGATGCCGTTAAAAGCGTGGGCCGCGAGTTCGGATTCGAGCAGGCGGATTTCCGGTTGGCGGGAGTTGCACCAAAACTCGCGATTCAGATCCTTTCCGTTGCGGTTATGGCGGGTGTTGTCCTCGTAGCCAGTTGGATTGCAGACGGGGTAGAGAAACAGGCAATAGCCGCGAGCGATTTGGGGGTTCTCCTCGAGGAGTTGCACGAACCGCAGCAGGGCGAAGGAGGAGGCAGGTTCGTCACCGTGGACGCCCGCGAAGACGCCGATGCGGATTGGCTCCGCACCGCCGGCGGGGCCCAGGAACAGGTAGCGTGGCAGGTCATGAGTCTGGCCGGCCAACTCGAACCGGCCCGGCGGGCAGGCGATGAGGCTGGAGGACCGGCTGGCAATTGCGGTCAGGGGTGCGGTAATAGTATCGAGCTGGCGGTGCGGTGAGCGCGGGGCGCCTTGGCGTGAGGTCGCGGTTTGAAGGGCAGTGGTCATGGTGCGTGGAGGCTGGGCATCAGGGATTGATAATTGTGGCCCGGGCTTCGGGCTGCCGGTCCTGGGCCGCCGTTAGGGCGCGGTTGTCGAGGCGGACACGCTCGGTTTTTTCGATCTGGGTGACGTGCGCGTCATGCACGACGATTTGCACGACGCCGTAGCGCAGCGAACCGACATGCTGGCGAACCAACTCAAGCCAGCCGGGTTCGCCGGTTGCGTCCTTGGGGAGCGCGATGTGGCTTGGCTTGCTCATAAGGGAAGGGGGCACGCCGATTGGATGCTGCGCTGAAACGGTGGTTAACGGGCGCGGGCTGTGCCTTTCCGTGCCGCGCTCTGGGCTGGGGGGCTGGTCCGGTGCTGGAAGCCGCGGGTGCGTGTGGCCACAGAGGGAGTGGATCGGGGCGCCTGGAGGGCACTCTCGGCCGAGGTATCGGGAAGCCCCGTTGTGTCGCCGGCCACATGGCCGTGGGCCTCGGCTTCGGCCTGGACCCAGAATTCCAGGTCTCGCCCGTGCGGCCGTCCTGCGTTTTCCCAAAGGCGATAAGCGCGATTGGCAACTTCATTTTGCTGTGTTCTTTCTGTGCTCATAACTTGACGTTTCGATTTTCTATTTGCGTGATGTTTGGTGATGCGCCTTCGTGCTGCCGAAGGCGAAAGCCTAGGATTTGGCGCCGGGTCGATCATTGCTGCGAAACCTGTAACGCCTGCTCGATGTCGGCCTTGATGTCTTCCGCGTCCTCCAACCCGACGGAAAGCCGGACGTAGTCCGGCGTGACGCCGGTGGCATGCTGCTCTTCGGGGGTGAGTTGCTGGTGCGTGGTGGAGGCGGGGTGGATCACCAGGGTCTTGGCGTCGCCGATGTTCGCCAGGTGCGAGAGCAGTTTGACCGAGTTGATGAACTTGCGTCCCGCCTCCAGACCGCCTTTGATGCCGAAGCCGACAATGCCGCCGAAGCCTTTGGTGAGATACTTTGCGGCGAGCTTATGGTTCGAGTCGTCCGGGAGGCCAGGATAGGTGACCCAGGTCACGAGCGGGTGCTGTTTGAGGAAGCGAGCGACTTCGAGGGCGTTTGCCGAATGCTGGCGCTGGCGCAGCGGCAGAGTCTCCAACCCCTGGAGGAACAGGAAGGCGTTGAAGGGACTGAGCGCTGCGCCGATGTCGCGCAGGAGCTGGACACGGACCTTGATGATAAAGGCCACATTGCCCAGCCCGGGAAAGTTCCCGAACACTTCCCAATACTTCAGGCCGTGATAGCTCGGGTCCGGCTCGGTGAATTCGGGGAACTTTCCGTTGTTCCACTTGAACTTGCCGGAGTCCACGATCACGCCGCCGATGGAGGTGCCGTGGCCGCCTATGTATTTGGTGGCCGAGTTGACGACTATGTTCACCCCGTGGTCGATGGGCCGGACGAGGCCAACACCGATGGTGTTGTCCACGACCAGGGGCAGGCCGGCGTCGTGAGCGATGTTGGCCAGGGCGTCGAAGTCGGGCACGTCGAGCTTGGGATTGCCGATGGTCTCGGCATAGACGGCGCGAGTTTTCGGGGTGATGGCTTTGCGAAAAGCCTCGGGGCTCCGGGAGTCCACGAACTTCACCGTGCGCCCCAGCTTGGGCAGGGTGTAGTGGAAGAGCTGGTAGGTGCCGCCATAGAGATTGTTGGCGGAGACGATCTCATCGCCGACCTGAGTGATGGCGAGCAGAGCGAAGGTGGTGGCGGCCTGCCCGGATGAGACCGCCAGCGCGCCGGTGCCGCCTTCGATCGCAGCGATGCGCTGCTCGAAGACATCGGTGGTGGGGTTCATGATGCGGGTGTAGATGTTGCCGAACTCCTTCAGGGCGAAGAGATTCGCGGCGTGGTCGGAGCTCTTGAAAACGTAGGAGGTCGTCTGGTAGATGGGCACCGCACGGGCGCCGGTGGTTGGATCCGGAGCCTGGCCGGCGTGGAGGGCCAGCGTGCTGATGTTTTTCGGTGAGTTACTCATAAGCTTTGTTGAACGATGATTCGTTGAGAGCGGATGAAGTCAGAATTCGTATTTGGTGGTGATGCCCCAGGTTCCGTTAGCCTGGTGGTTAAGAACTTGGCCGAAGTGGCCGTAGCCGAGGGCAACGGTCCAATGCCTGTTGATGATGTAGGCCGCGTCAATGGTCCACCAATCGCTGGACTTGCCGACGACGGTTTCGCCGTTGACGACGATCGGTGTGTAATTGTTAGGCATTTGGCGGTATTCAGCCGCGAGGATCAGGTTGTCGGTGATGAAGACGCCGATGTTGCCTTCGAACAGGAAGCTGTAGTCTTCGGTGAAACCAGCCAGGCCGGTCCAGACACCTTTGGTCGCGCGACCGCCTAACTCCAGCAGGACCGGGCGGGGCAGAAAAGTGAACAGCTTGGAAGCATAGAGGGTGAAGTCCACGCCGCTGTTGTCCCTGATGCCGACGCTGGTGAGCGTGCCGTGGAGGTCGTGGTCAAGGTTGTTGATGGTGTCGTTGTATTTGTAGTGGGCGCCGAAGGTGAGCGCGGGAACCCACTTCTGGTCGAACTCATTCTCCTTCAGGAGTTGCAGGCGGGCGTTGGCGTTGTACAGGGAGACGGACTGGTCGCTCACGTTGAGGCCAGTCTGGTGAAGGATGTCCTGCGGGAGGTCGCCGAGGTTGAAGTTCTCGTAGGCGAAGCCGAGTTCGAGCCGCTTCCAGGGAGTCTCGGTTGCGGTGAGTGAGTAAAGTTCGCGGCCGTAACCCAGGTCAACGAAGGAGAAACCGGCCGCCGGGCGTCCGACGGGTTCGCCATCGCGTGGCGGGTTCACCAGGTAGGCGGATAGCGTGGAGAAAATGCCGCCGCTGCCTTCGATCTGGTGCAGTGGGAGGGGCGGCGGTTTTTCGGCCTTGGCCGGGGCAGCGTTGGTTGCCTCGTCCGCAGTGGAGGCGAGGGGAGCAGCGGCCAGGATGACCGCCGCGAGGGGGCCCCGGAGGCGGGACACTGGATGTTGGTGGGCAGGTAAGCCTTTTGCGATTAGGTTCACGGTATCGTAGTCAGAATTCTTGAGGCTGCGTCCGGGTGTCCGGTTATGGCGGCCTGCAGGGAGGTGTGTTGTTACGCCTCCGGTGAACCGGTTGGCAAAAGGGGTGTGGGGGTTTTGGCTGCGGGCGGCAGGGTTCTGCGCGGCGGGGTGGTTTGCGAGGTGGGCGGATTCGGTCTGCGGCGCGGAATAGCGACTTATCAAGTAGTCATTCAAAGCAACAAGAAAAGCGGTGGGAGCCACGGTAACTTGTGGCTGCTCGAGTGATGCGCTGGGGGCTATTTGTGCCGCTGAACTGTGCATGTAATATCTACTAATGTAGTCGTATATTACAAGATAACGGGGAGTCGTCAACAGCCTTTTTGAGTTTTTTTGTGTGGTGCTTTGGTGGGTTGGTCAGATGCCTTCTCCACCAGTGAAGCTGGGAGTGAAGACTTCGGGCCTGGCGACGGGCAATCCCTGAGCGACGTCGGCCAATGTGGCGTGGTCAAGTAAGCCGGCGACATAGTTGCGGACATTCAGGAAAACCCGGCGGAAGCGGCAGACCGTTTCCTGTGAGCAACGCTTGTAACCGTTTACAGAGACGCAGGCGATGGGCGCCAGGATGCCGTCGAAGTGGCGGACGACCTCACCCATGGTGATTTTATCGGGGGCCTTGGCGAGGACGTAGCCGCCACGCAGGCCGGGCGAGCTTTCCACCCAACCGCGCTTTTTCATGGCAAGCAGGATCTGTTCGAGGAATTTTTTCGGGACGTCGTTGCGGCGGGAGAGTTCCCGGATGGGGATGGGTCCTCTACCGAAGTGCTCGACTAGCGTGAAAATGGCGCGGAGCGCGTAATCGGTCTTCTTCGAAACTCGCATGAAGAAATACTACGTTTTCGGTCGTTATTCGTCAATTACGTTAGGTGGATGGCGTAGTGGTGTTCAAGAGGGTAGCGCTGGGGTGGTGGCCATTGGTTGGCGAGGATCTGATCGTAGGCGCCGTTGGAGAGGCGTTGGCCGGTGGGGTAATTGAGGGCGACTTTGACCGACTGGCGGCACATGTGAAGGCGGCGCTGGGTTTGTCGCTTGCGCCGCATGAGTTCGCCTTGGAAGTGCGGCAGCCATCCGCGCCGCCGGTAGACGTGGCTTATGCTCTCGACGTGGCGTTTAACACGATTGGCTGGCTCGTACCGCTGAGGGTGTTCCGCCGACCCGTTGGGCGCGTGCTGATGCGCAAGGCACGGTGGGAAGTGGAGAAAAATCTGTCGCGCCTGGCTGCGGACTGGGGTGAGCGCGTGGCGGCGGGCATCGAGCAATTGAGCCGGGACGAAGAACAACAGGCGCTGAGCCAACTCGCCGCGCTGGAACAAACGCTGGCTCGGACAAAGTCGGATGAACCGCTGCTGCGTGAGGCCATCGGGGATTTGGAGGCGGCAGGTGAGCTCTTGCGGGTGCCTTTTCCAGTCTTTTTCGCAGAATCCACTATTTCGCCGCCCAGGTGATAATCGTCTCGACGATCTTCGGGACCAGGAACAACATGACGGAGCCGCCGAGGTTTTTGCCCATGGCCTCCATGTCTCCTGACTTAAATTTGAGGGCGGCAATTCCCATAAAGAAGGGCATGGCGGCGATTATCGCCGCAGGTCGTCTCCACGCCATTTGGAGCGATACCGCTCATAGCGTTTGAGAGTTTGAGAATCGCTTGCCGGCATTTGACCGCCCGGGTCTGGATCTCATGGAGCGCTGCGGTTGGCAGGTGAATGACAACACCGAGGGCTTCAGCGTCGTCCGGCTTTTTGGCGTTGCGCCGCTTGAGCCAGCACCGTTGGCACAGCACACAGCACCCGACGTTGTTGGTTGTTGGCAAAGGTTGTTCTGTAGCAGGGCCACTGGGAGAGGTTTTTCTTTCAGGCTATTCCGGCTGCTTGCACCGTCGCTGCCAAGATTTGGTACTCCCTGAGGGCAGGATGTCGCAACTCACCGAGGGCAAACTGGCTCGTCGGCTGGACGGATTCTCCTGCAAATGTCCATTCTCCATTATAGGTCTTGGAAGGAAACGCCCCAAACCTCCAAAGCCACAGATGTCTGGGCCACCACGGAATTGAACCTCCCGTTCGATTCCGCGCCGATCGAGACAGACGCCATGACCGAGGAATCCGACGAGTTTCCACGAATCCTAGCAGACAGCCGGGGCGTGCAAGTCATCTATAGTCAGACTTTGTCGCGCAGTTCTCCCGGTTTGGGTCCAGAGTAAAGCCAGAATGGTCGGTTCAGCGCGGCTTTCCTTTGGCTGAACGCTTAGTCTCGCCGAGGTGTTCCGCCCGTTTTGCACCACGATGATCCGCCGGCGTCTCTCAGTCCCCCGCATTGTTGGCCGGTTCCAGCACACTTATCGCGATTGGGAACGGCTCGTGGAATCTTTGCCGCACGACTTGGGCGACGTTGTCAGACGTGTGCTCGACGGCACCTTCTCGGTCCACCTTGACCATCGCCACATCGACCGGGTGATCAACCGCCTGGTGCTGGGTGTGATGATCGCCGCGATGTTTGTCGGCTCCTCGTTCCTCTGGAGCATGAAAGCTCCGCCTACGCTCGAAGGTGTTTCTGTGTTTGGCGGTGCCGGCTACCTCATAGCGGCGTATTTCGGTTGGCGTCTGCTGAACGGCATCAAGAAGTCCGGCGATGTCTCATAGTCCTTGATTGGCGCCAGTATCGAAGTTGATGATCGACGCGCTGGGGCTGGTCGGAATGTGTGGCCGGAGAAAGGGTTTTTCGCAGGCCTGATGGCAGGCGTAACAGCCCTCAAGGGTTTGTTGATAGCTGATCTTGAAAGCCGCAATATCCTGGTTCGTTATGGCTTTGCCCACCGCGGAGAGAAAACTGTTGTCGATAGCGTCGAGAATACCCTTCAGGTCCACCTCCGCTCCCGCTTTGGTCTTGCGGACGGGATGGATTCGCACGACCCACCTTAAATGCGAGCGCGTCTCGCCAAGATAATAGTTTGCCAACGGCCAGTTCTGCTTGTCGGCAGCGAACCAAAGGTTTGCGAAATGGTAGCCAACGTCTGCCATGACATGGGACTGGTCGGGCAGGTCCCCAGCGAATGGTCTCAAGTCAAGTTGCGCTTTATCAATGTGGCTGACTTCACGCGCGATGTTCGATTGAGCGTTGGCATGCAAAACGAGCGGCTCGAAGAGCAATTCGTACAGGCCACTCAGAACCAGGCCAGCGCCGAAGCCGACTGCGAGTAAAGTGCGCGGCCTGAAATTAGCGAGGTATTTCATAAGCCGTCTGCTGATTTGGCGGCCCTCTTTGGCTGAGCTATCCAGCTATCAGTCGGGATTTCAGGCACCCCTGGATACACGGTGAAAGTAATGAGGTTCTGAAGATTCAGCAAACCCCGGCCACCCTCGGGCAGGCGTATAGTGAGCGTGCCTTTTGAAAGCAATCGCTGCATATAGGATTGGCTCTCGGCCGGGAGTTTGACGAGATTTTCGCCCATGAGGTACACGTGGCTACCGCCCCTCATCCGCAAATGCAGAAACGAGATCAAAAGGTCTCCCACGTTTCGTCGCTGCACGCGTTTTTGAAGTCGGGTTGGGTCATCCAAAGGAACGTGTTTGCGGAACTCCGCTTCCGCCAACTCGACAAGATCACTGTGATCGGGCGGGATTCCACCCAAACCTGAACTATTATAAGCAAGGTCCACCCGATTAATTTGAGAGCAGACAAAAACGGATTTCGAATAATCATCCGCAACGACGATCCGGGTGTGACTGAACAAGTCTGACCCATTGGCTCGACTCTCGATGATCTCCGCCTGCCCGGAATCGGTCTGAACATAGACTTCCTTCGACCCGTCTGTGAACTCAAAACGGATTTCCAGGGCATGAGAATTGTTCTTTCGAATCTGCTGCCTGCCAGTTTCAATTCCAATCATGTCTTAGCGAGATACGCACAAATTGGGCCAACGAAGTCGGGTCGCCCTCTTGTTCTTTCGAAACCCCCGTGAATGAATCAACAACAGATGAAAATCCGTTTCCCCAGGTGAGTGGCCGGAACGGAAAGCGCTGACGAAATGCGTCGAGCGTTCGACGGCCTGTCGAGCGTCCGTCACGACGGTTGAGGAAATATCTGGTAGAGCAGGAGATAGATGAGCACGCCTGTGACGGAGACATACATCCAGAGTGGCCAGGTCCAGCGAGCAATCCGTCTGTGCTTATCGAAACGTTCGCGCAGCCCGCGGACGAGCGTCGTCAGAATCATGGGAACTATCGCGATAGCCAGCAGAGTGTGGGTTAGCAGAACAAACAGGTAAATGGGGCGAAACCACGCCGGTTCCAGGAAGCGGGTCGGACCACGGTGCAGGAAATAAGCGAGATAGCCGTGGTACGTCAGATAGCAAACCAAAAAGAGGGTCGAAGTAACAAAGGCGGCCAACATGAAACCGCGGTGGGCCCGCCAGCTGCCCCGTCTGATGAGGGTATAGCCAGCGCCCAAAAATAGCGCGCTCAACCCGTTCAGACACGCATTGACTGCGGGCAGGTCGGTGAAGGTCATTGCGCCTCCTTCAAGGTCGCCGCTAAGAGTTCCGGAATTGCTCCGGTTTCAAGCGCGTCGAGCGGTCCTCGTGGCGACTGCGCCGTTCCATTCACTTCACTGTGCGCTGGGCCTGGCGTCTGCACAAGCTGTCGCCTCGATCGCCGCTGAATAATCAAATCAACACAGAGGAGCGTGCCTGCCAGGAAGCTTAACGCTCCACATAGAACATGGGCGGTGGCGACGTCCGCGGCTTTGTTGCTCCAAATGGTCGCAGCGCCAAGGGCAGCTTGCAGACACATTATCCCCCACCACGCAACAGCGAGCTTGGCCAGCAACGAACCCGCGCCCTGCTCACGCCTTGCTTTCGATACCACGCACCCCACCAACGATACGATTGACAGAGCGATAAAGCGGTGGGCCATCTGCAGCCCGATCTGAAACGCCGTGACAGAGTTGAGTTGCTCCGTTCCCAACCGCTGGGAATTGATCTTCTCCAGGAAGGCCGCATCCATTGGCGGCCAGACTTTTCCGTACGCGAGGGGAAAGTCAGGTACCGCGAGTCCAGCGTGTTGATGTCGCATAGTGGCTCCAAGAATCAGTTGAATGAGAACAAGGCTGGCACTGCAGATTATCATCCAATACAGGTTCCTCGAAATAGGAGTCGTACGAAGTGAGACGGCAAATTTGCCAGCCTTGCCAGAGCTGACAAGCGCGATCAGAGTCACCAGGACAAAAAGACTTTGAGCCAAGATCGCGTGAAATATCCCAAGATTGTCCTGGATCAGAATGACACGCAAACCCCCAAGCAAGCCTTGCAGGATGACGGCGAAGAACGCGCCTGCGCCGAGCCACCGCAGCCAGGACCTGGGTTCCCGTAGCCAAAGCCAAACCGCCAGAATACCGGTCAATAGCCCGACGAATGAGGCAAGAAGGCGATGCGTGTGCTCGTAAAAAATGTTGGCTTTCCAGAGATGTATTGGAAACAGAAACATATTGTAGCCGTAGGAGGTCGGCCAATCGGGCACGGCCAGGCCCGCTTCGTGGCTGGTCACCAAGCCCCCAAGCCCGAGCAGCAGAAAAGTCGCGGCCGCAGTGAGCCAGGCGAACCTTGTGAGCCAGGGATGACAGGCCGAGCGAGTCATGTGGCGTCCAGGGATTGCGGCCAGTTCGGTGGGAGGAGCGATGGGAGCGACGCGTGGAACATGCGCCTAACCTCCAACAACGGCTGCCGGATGCGATATCCAGTCGGCGTGAAATGGAACTTCCTTTTGATGGCGCCGCTCCTGTTCGAAGCAGACTCTTTCTACCAACGCCGCAGTCCGGGCCTCGATGATTCGATTACACAAGGCCAACCCCCGCTCGCGATTCCGCACGTTCTCACCCACGATCGCGTTCAAATCGTCGATATTGTAAAGGTAGACGTTCTCGATACCCTGCGCCTTGGGGTCAATGTTGCGGGGAACGGAAATATCGATGAGAATCAGCGGACGATTCCGGCGCGACGCCATGGCTTCCTCAATGTCCGCGCGATGCAGCAGAGTCTTCGGACAGCACGTTGAAGCAACAATGATGTCCACACCGGCCATCGCGGCCCGGCAATCTTCAAAGCGCACGGCGCTGCCGCCAAACTCAGTCGCCAATTCGACTGCGCGGTCGAACGAACGGTTGGAAACCAGAATGGATTGCGCCCCCTTCTTTGTCAGATGGCGCAAGCAGGCCTCGCCCATCTGGCCGGCCCCGATGATCATCACCGATTGCCTCGAGAGGTCGTGCCCGAAAATCTTTTCGGCCAATTCCACACCGGCACCACCGACTGAGGTTGCCCCGCGCCCAATACCAGTACGGGTCCGGATTTCTTTTACGACCTGGAACGCGCTTTGAAAGACCCTATTCAACGTTCCACCAGTAAGCTTGGCGGCGCGGGCAGTTTCATAGGCTTGCTTGACCTGGCCGGAAATTTCGGTCTCGCCAAGCACCATCGAATCCATTCCAGCGGTAACCCGAAACAAGTGGCGCATTGCCGGTACGTTTTCATAGGCATAGACGCAGGAATGAAAGTCGCGCGGCTCAACGCAGAGGGACCCAAGCAGCGAATGAGAGATTCGCGTCGCGTGCCGCACGGTCGCGTAAACTTCGACGCGGTTGCACGTGGATAAAAGCACAATCTCGTCGAGGTCCTCACGTAACCTAAGCTCAGCGGCCCGGCTAGCGAGATTCGACGGACTTACCGCGAATTGCTCCCGCAGTGCGACTGGACTGGTTTTATGGTTCAATCCCTCGACGAAGAAAGTCACACCGGCCTCCATTAGAAAAACCAGGACATTCCAGGCATCCCTGGAACACCGTTCAGCCCCAGGATAGACCAGGTCGTGCTCAGCGCCACGGCAGCGGCTGCGAATGCGTGGACACGGTTAAGTTTCGATTTCATTCGAGTTCAGTTTTTGCTCTTAATTCCAGCTTTATGCAGGGGCTGTGCCAGGTTCTCTATGAGCGCCCGTGAGTTGCTGCAAGCTCCTGTGCACTGCGGTCTTACGTATTGCCGCAGGAACGAGGTTCGGAGACAACCTAGCGGGAAACGTAGACTCGCAAGTCATGGGTTCGACAAGGTGTCGAATGGTCGTCACCGACCCGGCACCTGTTCAACGGAGCCGCTTCATCGAAGCGGCGGGCTCAAGATTTGTCTGGTTAGGTGAAACGCGCGCGAGAATCATGCGCGATACAACCGGCGGAGCAGAATCCACATGCAGGCTGAAAACGCGGTTGCGTATCGCGTGGTCAGCTACGGTGAACCTTTCAAGTTGCCGCTGTCGTGCCAGCCAGGATTCCACAACGTAAGTCTCCATGTATCGACTTGGGTCGAATGGATCTACGAACAAAGACCATCGCACAGCGCCATCTCGACGACGCACCCGGCCCAGTTCGTGGGCGGCTCGGATGAACTCTTCGGCCCGCTGGGGATTGATCCTGAATGTTACCGTGACCAGCACGGGGCCGTCCTCCGGGTTCGGTTCAATAACAATGTGGGGCGCGGCCCGGTTGAGCGCGTTCGTCAACCGCCGCGGCGAATGGTCCAGGCCGGTCGCTGATGTTAAGGAAAACCGTCGAGCGATGGGTAATCCAGCCAGCAATGCTCCGGCAGCAATGCTCAACGCCGGAGCCGTGCCAATCCGTTCCGCCAACCCACCCCAAAACGCGCTGCCGATAGCCAACCCCCCTTGGAATACCATTTGATAGATACCCAGTGCACGTGCCTGGACCCAGCCTGGCACCGATAGTTGCACCGCGATATTCAGACTTGAGGCAGTGCTGGTCCACGCCATGCCTCCCAGAATAAGCGCGAGAACCAATGGAAACCAGTAATGCAGCCAGGCCATGACCAGCAGGGTCAGCGCGAACATCGCGGCAGAGACCGAGACGATCGTATCGGCGGACAGGCGTTGACGCACGCGTGGCAGCCAAATCGCTGCGATCACAGCGCCCACACCGATGCAACCGTTCAGGACACCGTAACCAAGTGCTCCATGGTGGAGGTCATCCCGGGCTACCACTGCCAGCAATCCCCACATTGCGCTCACGCAGGATGTCTGCAGAAAAGCGCGAAGCAAGATTGATTTCATGGCCGGTTCGAAACGTGTGTATCGAATGCCCGCGCGCATCGAACCGAGCAACCGCTCTGTAGGCAGCGCACTCTTGAAGAATGGGGTGCGATGCCATCGGTAAATCACGACCAGAACCGCAACAAAAGAGAGGGCATTGAGCGAAAACACCAAACCCGCCCCGAACCAAACTGAAGCAAAGGCCGCCACGGCCAACCCGCCCAAAGCCGGACCGATCGCCCGGGCGAGGTTGAAGGCGGCGCTGTTCAAGGCGATTGCGACGGGCAAATGCTCGCGCGGCACTAATTCGGGCACAATCGCTTGCCAAGTGGGGCCGTTCATCGCGGCTCCGACGTTCAGCAAGCAGGTCAGCACGAGCAGCCAGCAAGGGCCGATGCTTCCTGCCAGAGTAAACCCACTCAACAGTGCGGCTGCCACGAGCATCCAGGCCGCCCAGAAGAGCAGCAAACGACGGCGGTCGAAAATGTCCGCCATCGCGCCTGCAGGCAGACCGAAGAGAAGCACCGGGAGTGTGGCCGCGGTCTGCATAAGAGCAATGAGCAGTGGAGAGGTTGTGAGAACGGTCATTAGCCAGGTGCCCGCGGTATCCTGCATCCAACTGCCCGTGTTCGAAATGATTGAGGCCACCAGCCGGTCGCGGAAGACGGGCCTGCGCAGTGGTTCCCACGCGCGTACAACCTCGGGTGTTCGCGCGCTCTCAGACATGGCGGAAAGCCGGTCGGTCGGCGACGAACCGTCCTCCGCTCATTGAAAGGTGAAAGGGCAACATGAATCAATTTTGCCCCTTAAAAGCCGCCTTAGCCAGTTTCAGCCTATTTCGCAAAGCGGGAGACGAGCTTGTGGGGAGTCTTCATACGGCTTTAAACTGTCTTTAAGGCTTCTGCAACGACTGCCTTCGTAACCATTGGTTTACGGCAAAGAGAGCGACAACCAGCGGCGGCAACGACAGATACGGCCACAGGCCAGCTAATTTACCCGTGCTCAACGTCACAGGCAGGAGACAATCAAATCGGGCGGTGTCACTATCGCGCGAAACAAGCAGGCGCAACTTCCAATTCCCGGGCGCATTAAGCTCTACGGGCGCAGCGTACAGAAGCTTGTTCGACGCTTGTTGTCGAGTGGCGCGCACGCTGACCGCATTGTCTATTTGGTCCGGCAAGCGCACGGTGGCAGTGGGCAAACCGCAAAGCCCATCCGCTTGTTTCATCGCAAGGCCGCTCGGCGGGCTTAACGTGAGGCGCACATCGGCGTCCAAAACCACTTTGCCGCTCTCGCTTCCTTGAACCAGCACGCTCACATCCGCAGGCACGTTTACAACTGCTTCCGGAGATGTAAACACAGTTACCGAGAAGGGGCCTTGAGTTTCTCGCAGCCGGATGATCCCGCCATCTCCTTTCGCATAGTGGGGAACAAATGCGGCAAGCAAGGCCGTGGCGATGCACATTTGCAGGCGGATGCTGGTTCCCCTCATATTAGGACAGCGGATTCGGCATGCCGCGCATCTGCATAGGTTGCAGGCACGTCCAGATTCCGAAGGCATAAAGGGAAAAAGCCACGCTCCCCCATGGAGCCATCAAACCGAATGCCAACCGGAGCTTAGACGCATGAACACGAGCGATGCGCCATCCCACGTAAAGCGTCACTAAAAGTCCAATATCCAGCAGTATCGTTTGAAGGATTCGCAGATGGTCCATGGTGATTAGGGGATTGCCCCCTGCCGAACTCGACTGGCTGGCAACCGCCAGGCCGAGATCGCCAAGGACCCGTTGAAAAACCGGCGCGACTGACTCCCAGCCAAGCAGAAAATGAAACAGGTAATGTGCCGCCCACATCGCCGATGCGAGTGGGACCAGCGCCAGAGAAAAGCGCCCGATCATCTCACGCGTTGGGACCTTGATACCCGCTATCGCCCGGCCAGCCATAACACTGCCACCAACGAGAATAAGTGGAGCCAGGAGGAGGGTGAAAAAGAGGGCGCTTGTGACTGGAAGAGTTGACGAAAGGTTCAGGGTGGCGGCGAGGTGATCCCGCCAGCTCGAGATTGGTGTCACCATAAGGGCAGCGTTGGCGAAGGCGGCAAATACGAACACCAGCACCAGGGCTGTTATATCACGGCGCTGCGAAAGCCGACCCACGGATGATCGTTGGGGATCGCGAACGATATCCATGCTCGGCGCAACCGCCAATATGCCGATATTGTCGTGCGGGCAGGCGCGAACACAATCGAGACAGAATGTGCAATCGAGATTGCCGGATTTACGGGGCAGATAGAGGTCCATTTCGCAACCGCGCTGGCGCTCGTTCCCACGCAAACAATCATGTGTCTTGCAACTGGCGCAAATGTCAGGTTTGCGGACTTTCACTTCCAGCGGCGAAACCAAAGAGGCCACAAACTGGAACTGACCAATCGGGCAGACGTATTTGCAGAAGCTCGCGCCGCTGAAGAGCGCATCGATGGCAAAGGCCACGAGAAAATAGTTGATAATCAACCAGGCCGTCCAGATCGGCTTGTCCCAGAGGCTGAAGGCTTCGTAAGCCCAAAAGAATATCGCCAGGAGAACAATCCCAAACCATTTCGAACGCAATGCTCGCGGCCAGGAACGCTGATGTACCCCGAGACGCCGGCCCAAATCACGGAACAGGGTGAAAGGACAGGCCATGCAAAAGAAGTTCCCGGCCGCTAAAAGCGCGATGATCACAAAAATACGCCAATACGTCCAAGGCAGCACGCCGGCTAGATTTGCGGAACTGACTTGTGGACCAAACAGCCCGTCAGCAATTACCACGAAGGCAATAACCAGCAGCGCTCCTTGCATGAGTCGGCGGCCGGATCGGGCGCGGAGGAATTGTCCGATCCAAGGGAGCGACAACAAATCGAATTGCCCGATCGCGACCGCATGGCTCGGCTTCGTTGGACGAAACTGCAGCATAGACCCTGAACCGGCCTGTTCTTGGTCGGCGCGGGCTGTGTAACGTGCCTTCTCATTAAAACCCTGCTTCAGCGGGGTGTGTTCCATGCGCGATACGGCTAGAAATCGTTTCAACCGTTTCCAAGGGGTTGGAGAAACCGCTGAAACGTTTCCTAATGCCTCCAGAGCTCCTTCCACCCCGCTCAAGCTGGGTGTTAATGAGAGGGGACGGCCCGCAAGGCGCGCGGTATGAAAGATACGAACAAGCACCGAACTTTGGTCGGAAAGCCAACGTGGGTTAGCTTCGGACTTCAGCGGCACAATCTGCGGGCGCACGAGCAGGTTGCCTGGAGAAAGGTATTGCACGGCTATTAAAGCTGCAGGAATCAGAAATACTAGTGAGCCAGGCACCCACATGATCACGCCCGCGCAACTCTGGTCGCTGAGAGCAGTCGTGCCGAAAAGCCGTGGGGCTGATAAATACGTGGGATAAAGAACGTGTTCCGAGAAGGTGAGAATGGCGGACAGCGCGGTGTTCAATAGATCCGCTGCAAGCAGGTAAAAGGGCACCGACCAAAGTGGCCACTGCGGGCGGCTCGGGAAAGGGCGAACAATGGGCCACCAAAAAAGCAGGAAAGCGCCCAGGAAACACGCGTGCTCAACCTTGTGCCAAGCGGGGGAGCGGAGCGCGAGATCAAATGCCGCTGGGACATGCCAGGCACAGAGCGTTACGGCCATCACAAGCCAGCACTTCACGGGATGCGTCACCATGTTCCCAGCGTTTCGAAGCGCCGACCAGGTTAAGAATGGACCAACTCCGTCGCGGGCGAATTTCCTCGGCAGCCCGCGCAGCAGCGGCAGAAGCGGCGCGCCGAGCAGAATCAGCGGCGGAGCCACGGACATCAGCAACAGATGTTGCACCATGTGCGCCGAAAGTAGTAGGCCGGAGAACGCATCGAGTGGTGATGCGATGGCGAGCCAAAGCGTTGTAAGGCCCGCCGTGAACACCAATAACCGCCAACCTTGAAACCGCATCGGTGAGGTTCGGTGTAGAATGAACCAGCCGCGGAGGTACAGAACGAACACCGCAACTAGACCAAGCGTAATCCCTGGGTCGAAGGACCATGAACTCAAAACCGCTCGAGCTGTCGGTGACATCGGCTCACGGCTTCCCGGTGGCACCGGTGGTTTGCGGCAACGTAGCAGCGCTCGCCAGGGATGCGTCCTTTGCGGGTAATTGGTTGGGTGGGTGCAGTGATTTTAGGAACGCTACGAGCGCCGTCGTCTCCGCCGGGCTGAGGTTTTTGCCATAGGCCGGCATGTTGCCGCGCCCCTGGAGAACCTGGCGGATCAATTGATCACCGGTAAGGCGGGTCGCCACCGTATCGAGCGCCGGGCCACGTTGGCCACCTTCGCCGCCGAGAGCGTGGCAATTGCGGCATTGTTTGGCCTGAAATACAACCGCGCCTTGGCGCTCAAGCGCGGAACGGCCCTCGAGTAGTTTGGGAGGTACGGGCGCGCTGCTCCACGCGTCCATCACGGGAGACCACGGAGCGTAAGTGCCGAGTTGAGTCAACGCCGCTAAAGAGATGATAATAACCAGGGCGGTCAGCACTGCGAGGGGCCGGCGGCGCCAGCTCTTTTCACCGGTACCCGAGATAAGCGGCAAGGCAATCAAGAACCCGATGCCAATAACCGGACCGACAAGCAATAGAAACGTCTCCATGCTCGGGGGTAAAAGCGCCAGCCCGGCGAATCCAAAGAGAAAGAAAAAATCCGGCCGAGGCACTGTCTGCACGATCGTCGGGTCCGGCTGCCCTTTTGGACCAAATGGCCCGAAACACGCGGCGCAGACGACCAGGGCGAGTATGATTATTCCAGAGAACACGAAATCTTTGCGGAACGCATCGGGCACAAAGGGTACGCCGTCCTTGTGCGTCATTTCGTGATATTCCTTGAGATAGGTCTCGCGCCTTACAATGCGGCCGGGCATCGGCCATTCATTCACACCCAGCTTAAGCACCATGAGCAGGTGCACGCCGACGAACGCGATTAGCGCTCCCGGAATGATGAAGACGTGTATGGCAAAGAATCGCGACAACGTTTCGCCGGCGATGATGGGTCCGCCCAGCATCGCGTGAACCAGTGGCGTTCCAATGAGCGGCATCCGGCCCATGACGGAAGCCCCGATGCCCAGACCCCAGTATGCATCCTGGTCGAAGCGCAACACTTGACCCGTGAACGCCATTCCCAGCGTCATCAGCAGCAGGAAGATTCCGACAATCCAGGTTAGCTCGCGTGGATACTTATAGGCGCCAAAGAGGAACACCTGCACCATGTGAATCAACACGAGCGCGACCATGAAATTGGAGCCCCAACCATGAAGGGCGCGGATGAACCAACCGAAAGCCTGCTGGTGGTTCAACACCTGCAGACTCGTCCAGGCCTGGCCGGCAGATGGAACGTAAACGAAGGCAAGGCAAATGCCGGTGACGAACTGCAAAATCATCACGGTGAGGCTGGCGCTGCCAAAGACGTAGGCCCAACTGGCGGTGCTTCGCGGCACCGGATGTTCCATGGCTTCTTTGATCGGCTGGCCCAGTTTCAGCCGGTGGTCAAACCACTCCGCCAGATCTTTGGTCAGGCGCATGCACACCTCTTGGGTTGATCGGCACAAGCTTGGCTCGGCGGCGATGCCAGGGTGGGGACCTGACCGCCTTTGATCCAGAGTTGTCCGGCTTCAATTTTGTAGTCGTATTCGAAAAGACCGCGTGGTGGCGGACCGGAAGCGCGCGTGCCATCGGCGTAATACGCGCCGCCGTGACACGGACACATGAACAATCCTGACTGTGGATACCACCTCACCGGACAGCCCAGATGGGCGCAGTTAATGGCAAAAACCTGCAACTTGTCGGTCGAAATTCGCCGCACCCAACAGGGAATGTTGCCGGTGTCGCCGTCCCACGGACGCACAAAAGGATTGCGATAGTTTGCGAGCCGGGTCTCGCCTTCGGGGAACTGGGCGATAGGGCCGAGCGTTATCCAGGCCAGTTCCTTCTTCATCTCTTTGCGCTTGGCCGGGCCGAAGATGTAGCCGACCACAGGCACGGCAAACAAAGCGCCGGCGACGGCGTTCAGCGCGATGCCGAGTGTCATCAACATATTGCGACGCGACACTCGCTTAGGGGCCGCTGCCGGACTCCGCACCGGAGTTCCAGGTTCTTGAATAAGTTCGGGCATAATCGTCTCCTTGAATCTACATTTGTGCTTGCTCGTTCTTTGGGTATGGCTGGCCGGGATTGGCCTTCCTCTGGCCAACCAACCAGGCAACAACATCGGTAACCTCTTGCGGCGTCATCGGTCTGTCCGGGGAGCAATTACGCCAATCGGGATGGCCAAGGTCCGGACGCCCGGCAATTATGGTTGTGCGCAAATCCTGGTCGCTCACCAGCGCAAGAAATGAGTCATCCACAATGGAGCTTCCCTTTTTCGTGCCTTTACCTTCCGGTCCGTGGCATCCAGCGCAAAAGGTTGCGTAAGCCTGAGCGCCTCGGGCCGCGTCGCCTCGCTCGTTCGCGGCATAAGGGGGAGGGCCAAGCGTTTCGTTCGTCTTGGCCCAACGCGTGCGCATCTCACGCACCAGGATCTCGATTTGTTCATCGGTTAGCGTTCCGCCCGAGCTTTGTGCAAAAGCCGGCATAAGTGAGCCGCGGATGCCGGAGGCCGTGACGCGACGAATCGTGTCGTCACTTGCAATCGCCAGGTAAACCGGATTCGCCAAAGCGAGAGCGGTGTTGCCTTTTCCGTCCTGACCGTGGCATCCCGCGCAGTTTTTTTGGTAAAGCACAGCGAAGTCGCGCACTTCCTGTGGTTTGAGTTCGATATCGGCGGTTGTCGGTTTGCCGGGCGGTCGGCAACCTGCGCAGAGCAAAAGCGCCATGGCGCCTGCCGCTACCGCCTGCCGGCCGGGGCGGCCACCGTTAAATCGCGGGCCCAGCAAGAAAAAAGCAGACTTCATACCCCTGATCCTCCTTCGTCTTCCTCGTTGCCGATACCGGGCGCCTCAATCCCCGCACGGACGGCAAAGGGGAGGTGTTGCATCGTGTAGATTTTTTCATGGCGGGTTACGACGAAACCAGCCACCAAGCCGAAAGCGAACTGTGAGGCCATGAACCACTTCCAATCAATCCGCGCTTGCAGCGTCGGGTTAATGACTCCCAATCCGGCGTATAAAATGCCGGACCAGAACACTGGCGCGAGAACCCCTCCCAACAATATCGGCCGACGCGGGAACATTGGCAGGGTGACGCCGTATAGAAGGCCCACCAAAGCGGAGCCGGCAGCGTGAATCAAGAATGCGAGCAGCAATCCCGTGCCGTCGAAGGCAAGGAGTTGTTCGTAACTCATCGAGGAGATTCTTGCCGAACCCGCGGCGGCCAGCAGATTGACTGGATACCAAATACTTTTGTGTCCGAGCAAGCCGTAGAGGACCGCCAGCACGGCCATCGCTGCGCCGCCCACCAGTCCTCCGCGAACGCCGGCCGAGTAGGGGTAAATTTCCACCGGCAAGCGCGCACGATGACCCAGTTCGCCGATTTGAAGATGCCGCACCTTGGGCCGGGGGACCGGGCCAAACAATTCTTCCACTTCCAAGGCCACTGATTCATGGACCTCGTGCGGGAGGACCTGGCGGAACCATCCCGCAAGCCCCATGCAGAGAGTGACCGCTCCAAGAGCTGACACCATGACGTGTGTGAGCAATCCAGCAAAAACCATAGTAAGTCCGAACGCGGCGACTAACGGCCAGCCGGTGGGGGCGGGAACTTGAATGCTATCACCCTCTTTTTCTTGTCCATTGAGATTCATGTGAATCCTCTCCTGGTCAGCGACCGATGATGTAAACCACGGTGAACACGACGATCCAGACGACATCCACGAAGTGCCAGTAGAGCGCCAGCACGTGCACACGTTCGGCATGTTCCTGTTTGACCGAGCCCGAGATGGCGAACGCCATGACAATCGACAGTGCCGACAATCCAATAACCACGTGCGAAGCATGCAAGCCGACGAGCGAGTAGAACGTTGTGCCGAAAAGGTTCGTATGAATCGTAAGGCCTTTGTCGTGGATCAGGTGCAGCCACTCACGACCTGTCCCGAGCAGGAAATAAGCACCCAGGGCAATCGTCACCAGCCACCAGAAGCTGAAGCGCTTCGCATCATCATTCCTCAACGAACGCAGCGCGAACGTGATAGTTGCGCTGCTCGACAGCAGACAGATGCTGTTCAGAACCGGCAATTCCAGCACTTGCCGTGGAGTGGGGCCGCTGAGGTCCTTTCCCAGATAGAATAGGTAAGCAACGACGAAGATGATAAAGATGGCGCTCTCCGCGATGATGAGACAGGTCATGCCTACCACGCCTTTGGATGGCACCCATACAGAGTCGGACTCGAGAGAGACAGTTGCGGTGGCTGCGTTCATGGAGTGTCGGTTGTTGTCATTCGTATTTCCAATCGGGATCGCTCGGATGTTTGATGTCCCAGAGCGGTCTGCGACTTTTAACGGTGGGGATTTCGGCGAAATTGTATTCCGGAGGCGGCGAACTGGTGGTCCATTCGAGAGTCCAGGCATCCCAGGGATCTTTTCCCGCCGGTCGTCCTCTGCGCAGCGACAGAAGAATGTTCGTTACGAAAATGAGCATGCCGATTGCCTGGAACGCAACGCCGACCGTGCAGATGAGGTTCAACGTTCCCCAACCGCGTCCTGCTTCGTAAGTGTAGATACGACGGGGCATTCCCAGGATGCCGGGAATGTGCATCGTGTCGAACGTCATATGGAAACCGATCAGGAACAGCCAGAAATGCCACTTGCCCAACCGTTCGCTGAGGAGGCGTCCGGTAGCTTTGGGGAACCAGTAATAGATTGCCGCAAAAATCATAAAGACTAGCGAGCCTACGAGCGTGTAATGGAAATGCGCGATCAGGAAGTAGGAATCATTGAGTTGCCAGTCCCACGGGGCGCAGGCCAGCATGATTCCGGTCAGCCCGGCGATCAGAAATTGAAAAAGGAAAGCGATGCTACACATCATTGGAGTGGCGAAGCGCAGCTTGCCGCCCCACATCGTTCCGAGCCAATTGAAGATCTTTATACCTGTCGGGACGCCGACCATCATGGTTGAGACGACAAAGAACGTATTGCCGACGGAGGTCATTCCTACCGTGAACATGTGATGCGCCCACACGCTTAGACTGACAAACGCGATCGCACAGGTTGCCCCAACCATCACCGGGTAGCCGAAAATCGCTTTGCGCGAAAAGACTGGTATGATTTCCGAGGCGAAGGCGAAGGCCGGAATGATCAGGATGTAGACTTCGGGATGACCAAAAATCCAAAAAAAGTGCATCCAGAGAACCGCCGAACCGCCGGCCTGAGTGTCGAAGAAATGCGCGCCGGCGAAACGGTCAAGCAAGAGCATTATCTGGGCGGCTGTCAGCGGACTGACGGCTATGAGCACCATCCCGCACATGACGAGGTTGAGCCACGCCAGGAGGGGCATCCGGAACAGTGCCATGCCTCGGCAGCGCATGCAGAGGATCGTAGTGACGATATTGGCCGCCGTGGCGATTGAGCCGAACCCGCCGATCATTACACCCAGAATCCAATAATCCGTGCTGTGCCCTTTCGAGAATGCCTTGGCGGTGAGCGGCGCATAAGCAAACCAGCCGACATCTGGAGCACTGCCGGCGCCAGCCATTCCTTCACCACCAATTAAACTGAAGTAGAGCAACAATCCGCCAAACACACTCAGCCAGAAACCGAAGGCGTTGAGGCGCGGGAACGCCAGGTCGCGCGCGCCAATCATGAGCGGCACAAGATAATTCGCGAAGCCGAAGATGATCGGCATCCCCACCAAGAATACCATCGTAGTGCCGTGCATCGTGAACAACCGATTGAACGCTTGAGGCGATATAATATGCAGATTCGGTGCAGCTAATTGGATGCGGATTAAAGTGGCCTCCAAACCTCCAACCACAAGGAAGGTCAATCCGTACATGATATACATCATCCCGAGCTTCTTGTGGTCCACGGTAACGAGCCAAGAATGGATGTGATCGAAGATTGTCTTCTCAGGAGCGGCGAGTGAAGGGACGGGGATCGCGCCTCTTATTCCGCCAATATTAATCGTGCCATTCATTTGAGAGTCGTGAGATAAGCCACCAGCTTGTCCAAATCGCTGTCGGTGAGATTCATTGCGGGCATCAGCACTCCCGGTTTGAAGTGGTCGGGGGATTTGATCCACGCGCGCAGGCCTGGCAGGGAATTGCTCAGTGCACCGGAGGCCAGCGTATCGCGACTCATCAAATGCGTCAGGTCAGGTCCAAATCGTCCGTTTCCGACGGTGCCGTTAACCGCATGGCAATTGATACAGGCCGTTCGCTCGAAAACCTGCCGCCCGGAGGTGACCGCTGGATTGTTTTCGGCGAGTTTCTGTTGCTGGGCCACCCATCGGTCAAAATCCTCGCGCGTCTCAGCATACACCCGCAGCAACATCCAGGCGTGTTGGGTCCCGCAGTAGGTGCCGCACTGTCCAACGAACAGGCCGGGCCGTTCGGGCTCAATCCACATGGAATTCACCTTGTTAGGGACCAGGTCAATTTTGCCCGCCAGACGCGGCACCCAAAAGCTATGCACGACGTCGGCGGAGCGCAGGTCGAGGAAAGTTGGCGACCGGTCCCGACCTTGACTCACGGGGACGTGCAGCTCATTGGCCGTTACGATGCCGAGTTTGGGGTATCGAATCTCCCACCACCACTGATGCCCGATTACTTGCACATCCAAGGCAGAGGCAGGTTTGCGCGCATCCTGAACCCCCTGGATCACCCGCGCCGTGGTCAAGGCAAGGACAAGGACGATGAGGAAAGGCACGGTTGTCCACGCCGTTTCGACGGGTCCGCTGCCGTAGACCTGGGCCGGTTCGGTTCCGTCATCATTGGCACGCCGGCGGAAACGAACGACCGCATACAGGAGCAGTCCAGTCACGACGACGAAGATCGCGCCTGTGATCACCAGGACGAAACCGGCCAGGTGCGAAATGGCGTGGGCCGGAGCCGATTCCGGTGAGAACATGTTTGGGACCAGTGCGGGGTCTGTTTTTTCGGCAGCCAACACGCCTTGCTGGATAAGAATGAATAAAGCGAGCCAACAAACCGGGAGTGAAGCGCGGCCAACCGGTCGGGTCGGTCGCGCCCCAGGGCGCGAGGAAGTCATCCCGGCCTCCTTGGTGCCAAGGCAATGGGTAAGATGAGGTTGTAGCGACATGGAATTCATTATCAGCGGAACCAATGGAATCCGGCGTCCATGACGATGGACGCCAGCAACAATGGCAAATAGAGAATGGATGCTTTTAGCAACCACCTCGCGTTCGTTGTACTGCGGTTGCGCCCGAAACCCAGGGCGGCGATCAACATCAGCACACCGAGCGAGAACGTTCCAAAGAAATACAACCATCCCGCCATGCCGATGAGGGTCGGTACGAGCGATACCCCCAACAGAATGATCGAGAAGCCAATAGTGAGCTGTACTGTGCGGATCCCGCTGGGTTCGATACTGGGCAGCATTTTGAATCCCGCCGCGCGGTAATCGTCGCGGAATATCCAGGCGATTGCGAAGAAGTGGGGGTGCTGCCAGGCGAACAGAATGGCAAACAGCGCCCATGCGCCCGCTCCGATGTGGCCGGTGGCGGCCGCCCAGCCTGCCATCGGGGGAATCGCTCCCGGAATGGCGCCGAAGGTGGTATTCCACCACGAGATTCGCTTTAGCGGCGTGTACACCAGCACGTAAAGAAATGCCGCCAGCAATACGAGAAATGCCGCCAGTAGATTCGCGGCCCAAACCAGCGCCAGCACTCCGAACAGCACCAGGCCAACTCCGAACATTAGCGCCCGGAACGGTTCGATCAAACCCGCGGGCAAGGCACGTCCTCGCGTTCGGACCATCCTGGCGTCAAAGTCGCGTTCCAAATAATTGTTGAGCACCGCCGCGCCCCCTGTAGCGCTCCCCACGCCGAGCAACGTGAGAAACAGGAGCGCCACAGAGTCGCGGCTTCCACCACCAAGCAGAAACCCAAACGTAGTCGTCACCAGGACCATGAGGAGGATCCGCGGTTTGGTAAGCTCCAAATAAAGACCGATTCGGTTCATAAGGCGGCCCATTTCCTGTTTGCTTGTGGCGGGAAGAACAAAACCGTCCGGCTGCGCGCGCCCTGAATAAAGAAACCACTCTTCGTTTCCCCATGCAGCTCGTTAGCCAACTCAGCGGGATTGGTTCGCTCAGAAATATTTATGGACTGACTCATTGTTTGTTATGTCGGGTGACTCGATGCACACGCCATGCCACCTCCGCGAAGCCGCTGGCTCGCGCTTCGTACCCTTCACACATCAAAGGGTTACGCATAAATTCACTATCGAACGAACGCTCCTCCACCCGTTTTCACCGACGCTAAACGCCGAACTCTCGACGCGGTGTCGAAGGAGCGTCACTCGCTGCGCATAGATTTAGCAAAGCCTCTTGCAGATGGAGCAACCTCAACCGCAAACCCCTTTTTTCGTGGGTCACTGCGCGATTCTGGATGGAGGACTTTTAGGCTTAACGAGTGGCGTAGGGTTTGAGGCCGGGCTCGTCCCCTGAATCAGCTTCACGGGATAACGCTAATGCACCCGAAGCTGAACCGATCCGAGCAGCGCATTGATTCCGTTCCAGACTATCTGGACTCCGATACAGAGCAGCAGAAAGGCGGAAAGGCGAATGACAACTGTCGTTCCAGTTTCTCCGAGCACCTGGGCCAGCCAATCCGAGAAGCGATAGCAGAGGAAAATGCTTGCCGCGGCGAGGCCTATGGCGAGCAGGGCGGGCAGGAGAATCGGGATGTGGACTCCATAGTTGTGTGTCGCGCTTGCGCCAATTGTGATGGCCACCGAAATGGACCCCGGTCCTATTGTGAGGGGCAAGGTGAGTGGGTAAAAGACCTTACGGAATATATCCTCCGATTCTACGGCTTCAGGCGTGGTGCTCCGCTCGCCGTCCTTCTCCATCAGTAGCGTCCATCCAAACGCACAGACGACCAACCCCCCGCCGACCTGCACCGCCGGCAGCGACACTCCGAAGAAATTAAGCAGGTGTGAACCCAAAAAGTACGAGCCCGCCATCAAAATAAGGCTGTTCAAGGTGACTCGCCATGACAGTTCCCGACGAGTTGAGGGCAGGACATCCCGTGTTAGCGCCAGGAAGATCGGACTGGCGCTCAGCGGGTCCACAATCGGGAACAGCGCGCTGAAGACCAAGAAAAAGGCTTTAATCGCGTCGTGCATAAGCTGGCAAACCTCTGCTTCCGATCTCCTTTGCTAGGGAAACCGCAAGGCCCGTGATTCTCTCGGACAGCGGAAGCAAAGTTTTCAGGTTGTCCGCTTCATGGGCTGGAGCCGAATCGGAATTCAGGACGGATTCCTTAAGGCGCGCAAATGCAACTTCCAAATCCTGCGTCCCCTCGCGTGCCTTGCCCTCCAGCCGGTCGGCCATCGCGTCCAGTGTGCCTGCCAGACTTTGCTCGAACTCTTGCCGGGCCAGGCGGACCGGTTCAGGCAATTCGAAACCAGGGAATCGAAGGCGATATTTAACCAATGCTAAGCCACTGATAAACAGCATTCGCAATTGCGATTGCCAGCCCAGGATGCGGCTTCGCAGCGCCAAATCCTGCTCGCGAGAGGGACCAAATTCGAACCATACGGCGTCCGCCAGGGCCCTGACCTGGTTGAAACTGCTGTTGATTGTTTCGCGAAGCGAATAGCTTCGCGTGATGTTGAGGCTTGAGCTATTTGAAACCGGTTGCTTAATGAGCTGAGCCAGTTGTCGAAACAGGGAAACGAATGCTTTCCGCATTTGGACGACGGTCGGCGCACTCCATAACTGATCGAACACAAGCCACATCATGAAGAGGCCGAGCATAATGCCGACAACCCGGTCTCTGCCGGGGACCAGGGATCTCTCAAATCCAAAGTCCCGCAGGTGGATTACATAGAACGCAAGGCCGAATTGAACTCCAAAGTAAGACAGGCGCGGACTGGAAGTGGCGATCCAGGCGGCCACGGAAGTAATCACGAGAAAAACGAGGGTGAACCCAGTGATCGAATCGAGGGAGGGCAGAACGAAAACCTGCGCGGCGAGGCCTGCCGCCGCCCCAGCGAGTGCGCCCATGACGCGCAAAATCTGTTTTTGATGTGAAGAGCCGATCGTCGTCAGCGCCGTCAAAATGCAGGTCACAACCGCGGTGCTGATGCCACGCCAGTCCAGGGCGGTGTAGATGATGTAACAGAGGGTCGCGGCCAGGCAGCCCTTCAATGCAAATTTGATATGCTCAGGGTTGGTGAGCGCATCGCGGACAAAAAGAGTTTGCGGCGGATCCCCCTCATCCGATAAGGCAGGGGCGTAGGCGCCCACCGATTTGGAATCCACAAAGACTTCATTGATCAGCGAGACACTTCTCTCCATCTGCGCTAAGACTGGTGCGGTCGGGGAGGCTTGGCCATTGACAGGGCTTTGACTTAAATGAGGGATCTTTCCGTCCACCAAATCGGCGCGAAGGCTGGCAATATTCCTAGCCAGTGTTTCGATCCGGTTCCGTTCGTCACTGGATACACTGACGCCAAGGGACACTAGGCTGGCCGCGATATCGACGAGCCTTCCGACGAGGGCGACTACGATGCCCATCTGCTCTGCGTAACGTGGCGAATAGCCGGAGCGCTGTATGTTGCGCCGCAACGTGGAAGTGCCGAGCATCGCCATGCGCGTTATTTTTTTCGCGGCATCATTCTCGACGGGCGGACCAGTCGCATAGCAACGGAGCAAATCTTCAACGCTGGCCAGGCGCTCGGCGATAGATCGCATTAGGAAGTCGCCAGGTTTCAGCCCCGCAAAAAGCAATGCGACGAGCGAGGCAATGATCGCCGCAAGACCTGTCACGCCAAGCGCCCAAAGCGTTTGCTTCACCTTTAGTTCCGTTGAAATGTGTTGATCCAGGATAGGAATGCTGATGGCTACCAGGCTCCCAAAAGCGCTCGCCGCCGTGTAATCTGTAATGATGCGGATACCAAGAAAGCAGATGAATAAGCTCGCAATCACCCAAAGCATCCGAAGCATGGGATCGCCCAGAGAAAATATAGTTCCGATGATGAGGTAGCCGGCCGTCGGGACAAGGGCCAGCAGGGCTATTACTGTGGTCCTCATCGTCGCCCAATGGGTTTCCCGCGAAATGATCAGAGCGAAGATTGCCTGGTAGCCGAAGGGGAGACGAAATGTCATGGTGATCAGCATCACCAGCGTGGCCGCGATTACCATCCGCGCCACCAACTTTTCTCTTCCAGGATAAGGCGCCAGTTCCTCTTTGAGAAACTCGCGCAACCATTCCCAAGGCCTGGGCCATTCCGTTACACTGGGTATAACTGCCTCCATGGTCACCGTCCTCGAAGGATGACCACGGCGGATTCGCTGACGCGAAACAGCTCCGGTTCGGGATTCTCGACGCGCACGCGCACAGGATATCTCGAGGCCAGGTGAACCCAATTGAGGGTTCGCTGAACATCCGGCAGACCACTCTCGAAGCGCCCGATGACATCAGCATCCGGGGTGACGCCAAATCCGATGCTCTCCACGAAGCCGGAAAAACGCCGGTCAGGTTTTGACATTACGTAGATGTCAGCCTGCATTCCCGGCCTGATGTGCTCGAGTTGCCCTTCACGGAAGTTGGCCAGGGCCCACCAGCGCCGCGCGTCAATAAGCACGAACATCTGCTGGCCAACGTGAGCATAGGCGCCTTCGGAAAGCGTGAGATTGGTCACGCGCGCGTCGAAGGGCGCATAGACGCGGCAGTTGTCCAGATCGTATCGGGCGCGCTTGACTGCAGCCTCTTTGGCCCCGCGCTGGCTCGTGAGCGCCTCGAGAGTGGTCACTGCATTGGCGGCTTGCTTATGTTGCGCCTGGGCTGATTTGAGCTGCGAGCGCGCCAACAACAGGTGCGATTCCGTTTGCCTCAGGGCTTCACGCTGTGCGACCTCCGAGGTCCTCGCCTTGTCAATGTCATCTACTGTGACGAAGTGTTTCGCCAAAAGAGGTTCCAGCCGCTGCAAATTGTTGCTGGCATAGGCCCATTCCGCTTGCGCGCGCCGGACGCCCTGTTCAACTGTCACCGTGTCTGCTTCAGCGCTGCGAATATTGGCCTCAGCTACTGAGACAGCGCTCTCAAGGGCAGCAATTCTGCGTGTTTCATCCGCGATTTGACCTTCGAGAGCCGCCTGATCAGAGAGAGCTCTTTCCAGCGCGTATTGATAAGGCCGGTCGTCAATTTCAAACAACACGTCGCCTTTCTTAACGAACTGATTGTCGTGGACGGGCAGTCGGACCAGGGGGCCTTCGACTTGCGGCGCTATTCCGATGTAGTTCGCCAATACCGCTGCGTCGTCAGTCCTGGGATGGTGGGTCGTCTTGTGGAGCACGATCAGCCCGAGTACCGCGGCGATGGCCACAATGCCAAGGCTGACCCAGTGCCCCATAAGCTTTTGAGAATTCCCGCCAGTTTCAGCAATCATGGAATGTTGTTCCTCTCTCAGCTAAAGAAAATCAGCCACAACAAGAACGTGAATAAGGCCGCCAGACTCGGATAAACCAGGATGGGTAAAGCCAGGGCAACTTTCAGGCGCAACAGCAGCCAGTAGGCGAAGCTCGCCAGCAAAATGCCGAGGACCAAGCAAACGAGCCACGCCGGGAAGAAAGATCCGACGATATCGAAGGTCGGCGCTCGGCTACAACCTGTCATAAGCCCCGGCAGCAAAACGACGCCATAGCCCACGAAGGGGCGCGTGAGAAGAAGGGGCGGGGACGGCTCGTCCCCTCGTTTTTTGCCACCGCGGGTAAGATACGGGGACAAACTGCCCTCAAGATGAGGGGACGTGCCGCCCCCGTGCCTGCAGCGAAGATGATGACGAACGAAGTCCCTTCTCATGGTCCGGTTTTTCGCGTGGTTCGTTGGAGTGAATCTCCGGTTCGGAACGCCAGTTCGGCCAGAGACGCGAGCACCTGCGTGCGCGCGAGAACGTCGGTTGAGCGTGCCTGCGCCAGCGTGCGTTGGGCGGCGGTTACATCCAGCAAGTTGCGTACACCATGATTATAAGATTCCAAAGCGGCAGAGTAAGATTCCTCCGCGGCGGAGAGGAGGGCCAGCGCCGATTGTCTCTGGCGGAACGCGGTGCGCAAGTTGGAGTAAGCCCGCCAAACCTCTTCGGCAATAGCGTCCCTCGCAGCGTTCACGCTCGCCTCTGAAGCAAGCACATCCGCGTTCGCTCGCGCCAGTTTGCTTTTTCGCGCACCGCCATCGAACAGAGGAAAGGAAAGGCTGAGGCCGATTCCGCCCGCGAAATCTCCTCGATGAACCCAAGGGCCCGAGTCCTGGGAGGCATAGAAACCCTGCCCGCCTCCCGTCGCATTAAGACTCAAAGTTGGATAATACGCAGCGCGGGCCTCCTTGACTCTGGCGTTCGCCGAACGCACCTCCGCGAATTGCTGCATGAGATCCGGCCTTTGTTCGAACGCCCGACTCAGCGCCTTGTCAACGGTGTCGGCGAGCGTATCTGGAACGGCGAGCTGATCAAGTGGCTGCACGTGAATGGGAGCGGTTGGGGTAGTTCCCAGGGATTTTGCCAAATTCCCTCGAGCGATTTCCTGGGCGCCGATGATGGCCTGTAATTCGTACTCGGTTTGAGCGGTCGCGCTTCGCGCTTCCAGCACATCCGGCGAGGTCGCGAGGCCATTCTGCAAGCGCTCTTCTGCCGCCTGCTGCACTGTCTGCGCATTGGCAAGGCTGGCCTGAGCGGCGGCCAATTGTCCGACGGAATTCAACAGTTGATAGTACGCCTGCTCGACCTGGTAAATGACTCGGCGATGGGCATCGTTGAAAAATGCGTTTGCGGCCAGAACCTCGGCTTTGGCCGTACTGATGCGGCCGGCACGCGCGCCAAAATCGAATACCGTGTAGCTGAGTTCCAGGGCGCCCTCGAGCGCGCCGATGTTCTGCCGGTAGAAATTGGCGCCAAAGAAGGCGTTACCGTGAGTGAACTGCGAGAGGGCAGTCGCAGTCAACGCAGGATACAGATCGCTCCGAGCCAGTCCGAGCGTGGCGGCCTGCGCGCGAGCGCGCTCCCAGGCAAAGCGGGTTTCGGGATTGTGGGCTTCGGCTAGATCGATGAGCTCCCCCAATGAATAATTCGTCTTCGAAACCAGCGAAATCTCCGGCGGATGCAAAAATCCCGCTTCGCTTTGCAGCCCCCGTTCCGCGGCTGAATGCCAAGGTCGGTCAGGCGAGGGTGGTGCCTCCTGCGAAAACGCGTACGCCCGCCAACAGAAAAGAGCCAAAACCAGCGCGCGAGCCATAACGTTGCGTCGTCAAATCCCATCCGGACTGGCGATTTCGGCCTCACGGCTAACGGTGGTGGACATGGTGGCCAAGGGTAAACTCACGGCAAATGCCGGCCCAATGCCAGCGGCACTTGCCATCGTGGACCAAACACATCACGTGCAACAGGACGCGACCAAAACGATTTCTAGCGAACATAAACTTCATCGGACATCCTTCCCGCTGTCGCCCAAGCGCTCAGGTTCCTCGGCTCATGGCGCGTATCAGTGGTTTTCATCATGCGTGCCGTTAGGCATGAACAATGCCAAAAGGGGCTTTAGCTTTGGCGAGCACGTGGAAACCACTTTCAACCAAAGAATTGCAATGGTGTGGCCGGATACCCAAAAGAAGTTGACTGGAGTAAGCAGGCCCAAAACACGTCGCAGTTTCGACAGCGAGTCGAATTGGTGACGCAGCCGCGAGGCGGAAGTCGGTGGCTGAGCCTGAACGACACCCCAGAGAAATTGCGAGATTCGCGATGCCTCGCGACTACAAGGGAGTGTTCCCTGAGCTGAGCTGAGAAGGCACTTCCGTTCCAAGGCTGGACTCAACCCGGGGAAGTTGGCATAATCGGAACAACAGTAGGAATGTTAGCCTTCTGCGGATCGACGGCACGGCCGGTTTTTATCAGAGCGTTATGCTTGATTGGCTAGCAGAATGCGGTTCAAGCATGGTCTTCTAGATTGTATTTATTCATTGGTTCTGCCGGTTCAGATGCCTCGTTCGTTAACAATTTTATTCTGCTCGTCCAAAACGATAACACGCGGCTGCCAGTTTTTGGCTTCCTCAAAATCCAGCCCAGTAAAGCTCATGATCGTGAGGCGGTCTCCCGGTTTGCCAAGGTGCGCCGCTGCGCCGTTCAAAACAATCTGTTTTGAGCCGCGCGCGCCTGGAATGGCGTAGGTTTCAAACCTGGCCGCATTGGCCGTGTTGCTGCACAAAATCTTTTCAAAAGGCACCAAACCAACCTTATCCATAAAATCCTCGTCGATAGTCATGCTGCCTTCATATTGAATGTTTCCATCGGTGACTCTGGCTCGATGGATTTTCGATTTAAGAATGTGTACGAGCATAGTTCTCTCTCTTACGCACGATGGATGCCAGCCCGTTAAGCAGTTTGTGTTCGTCCTATCATAGGCTCGGCAAACGGTTTATAGCGGAAGTAGAAGGCGGAATAAGGCTCGCAACCACCTGCGTTGCCGGCGTAAATGTCGGATCGGTGACACCGTGCCGATGGGGCGTCACTTCTTGAGTCGCCCGCATGAAGTTGGAAGTCGGCGGGACGAGTACAGGTCGCGGAGAGTCATGGTGTCCGCCAGAATCTGGTTCAACCGCTCGACGCTTTCGCGGCAAACCATCTCGTTCAAACCGTTTGGCAATGTGGCGATGGTCCTGAAGGCCTGAATCTCGGCCGCCCGTTGGCCATTCCTCGCCCGTCAAATGTTTCGTCTTTTGCATAACCAACCTCTTGCTTTGCTTCTAATTAGTGCTCATGGTTTGAGCGTCACGCATGACGGGTGCCAAACCCGACGACGGGCTGTTTCATTTGGTCCTATCGCTCACTCTGCAAGGCACTTAAAAAGGGACTTCCTGGTTGAATGGGTGCTCAACGGCCCCTCGTTTCGCTGCGGTAGGCGTCGAATCCTCGACGTTCTGCCGATGGGGCGTCAGCTCTTCCGCGCGAAGACCTGGAGCGGCTCCACCAGAATGAGCTCCGCTAACTTGCGGCTGAGGGCCAAGCGGGTATTGCAGACCAGACAGATGTAGTTGGTCCGAGTCGCCAAGAGCTGGATAATTTGCTCTTCACAAAAACCAAGCTCACGGAGCCGGAGTTGAATGTCCGGCGACGCACCCAGCTTTTTGATTCGTACTGCCACGCCTGCTTCCACCCGGTTCAACGGGCAGGTCTCACATCGGGCTTCCACTCGGTTGGCCCAAGCAGTGGTTTTGCGCGCTTTCGTATCGCCGGCCCCTTCAGCTCGGCGCCGTCGCCGCCCTATCTGATATCTTCGCCGGAGCGGCTCAGGGGGAGAGTTTGCGTTCCCTGACGGCTTTGCTTGTTTACGACTGTTCCTGTGCCGTTCGAAGACGACATGGAAAAGGATAAAGACGACCACAAACATGTTTGCGCCGAATACGATCAGTTTGACCCAGCTAAAACGGTAGAGCAGCCCGAAGAATTCTACGGGGATGTAGATTCCTCCGCTGAGGACGGCGAACCATTTCATCCATTTCCAGTCGTGCCATAAGCCGTACGCCTCGACGAACCGTACTGACGAGTAAGCTATCGCGGCAGAGGCGAGGAGCCAGAGCCTGCGGTCACTCAGATTAGCGGCGAGATGCAGGAATACTCGAGGAAGATGGCGGGCGGGGTTCAGATGAAGATGCCTGACCAGTTCCTCGGCCGTGGACTGAAGGTCGCGATGTGCCAGCGCAAACAGACCCAACCCCGCGCCCAGGACCAGAAGGCCTTTGGCGCCCTCGATTAGTGCCATGCCCCGCAGTCCTGCTTTTGCGGAGGCATTGGACATGGTAGCTCCGACGACTTTGCCAGCCACCATTACCCGGCAATGACCTGAGGCGTGTCCACCAGGTGCTCAGCGAGAAACCATACCTGCAGTTCATTCGCTCGAATGACGTCACTCACGAGGAGGTCGTTCGTCCCGTCATCGCCAAGGGAGGCCGCTTTCCGGGCTGCAGCCCTCGCTTCCTGGAGGATGATTTCGTGGGCGGTCAACAAGCGCGAGATTTGTACGGGCACTTCCTCGCGACCCTTTGGCGGCCGGGGTATGTTTGTGTTCTCGGCGACGTCCGCGGCCACAGCGTAACTCAACCCGCCGAGGCTCTGGATTCTCTCGGCAATTTCATCAATCAACTCCGTCTGCGCTTCCTGGTGTTTGTCGAACAGCAGGTGCAGTTGATAGAACGTGGCGCCGGCAACTTGCCAATGATGCTTCTTGTACAGGTCGCGGAGAGTCATGGTGTCCGCCAGAATCTGGTTCAACCGCTCGACGCTCTCCCGGCAGACTGTCTCGCTCAAACCGTTTGGCAATTTGGCGATGGTCCCGAAGGCCTGAATCTCGGCCGCCCGTTGGCCAGTTCTGGGCCGTGCCAGTGCTGGATTATATTGAAACGACCCGTTTGGTTTGTTGTGCACAGTTCTCGGTTTGCTTTTTATTCTTTTCATAAATATAAGGACTTAGATTAAAATGGGCCTGGGTCCGACAGAATCTGACGATAATCAGAAAGGCCGGTGTCGATCTGTCCCGGTGCAGTCGCTTCGGGTTGCTTGAGGGAGGACCTGCCTGCCGGACTGCCATTTGAAGTTGTGCATCCGGTAAAAACGGCAAGTAATACGAGTACGGTTAGCGATTTAATGATTTCTGCACTAAAGGTTTTCATGCTTCTCATGAGCATTGGGTTGAGATCCGGCTCCAGAAGTTCTGCGGTTAGCCTCGGGTTCGGGTGACCGATGGCCCGGAAGGCCGTACCGGCCGGTCTGTTCTAGCGGAGGCACTTTGCCGGACCCGAACCCCTCCATCTGTGCGAGTGTCAGTGGGTTTCGGGGTGGGGGCGGCATATTCGTATGGCTCGTAAACCGGATCCCAGAAATTGCCAGCGAGTTCCTTTTCCAGTCCGGTGGCATCGACTTCCGCTAGACCGTCTTTGATCGCCTGGAGTCCCACCGCTTTGGCGACTCTCTGGCTGACAGCGCGGATTTCCTTCAGTGCCGGGAGAAGCCCCGCCGTTTTGTCCCGGCGAGTGGGAACAAGGTCCGCCAGGCCGAGGGTTGCCGCCTTGATCATCGCGTCGGAGACGCGGCGAGCGCGGGAGGAAATGATGCCGAGAGCCAGCCCCGGAAAGATGTAGGAGTTGTTGGTCTGGGCGAATGGCACCGGCCTGTTCTGGTAACTGGCAGGCGGGAATGGACTGCCCGTCCCGATCAACGCGCGGCCTTCCGTCCAGTCGGCGAGTTGTTGAGGTGTGGCCTCGCAACGCGTGACGGGATTGGAAAGCGGGAAGACAATGGGCCGTTCGACAAATTTCGCCATCGTGCGAACCGCCTCTTCGGTAAACGTATTGGGCTGGCCTGAGACCCCAATAAGAACCGTGGGCTTGGCATTCCTGATGACGTCGAGTAGCCCGATGGTTTTCTGGTTGTCAACGGGCCACGCGGACAGCTCGGCTCGTCGGCGGGCAAACGGCTCCTGTTCGGGACGCACGCCCTGGCCGTCTTCGACGATCAATCCGTAACGATCGAGCGCGTAAAATCGCGAGCGGGCTTCCTTCTCCTCAAGGCCCGCATCACACATAGCTGAGAGTATAAGCTGCGAAATTCCGATCCCCGCGCCCCCGAAACCAAAGACTGCGATTCGCTGTTCCGTTAACGGCAGGCCCGTGACATTGATAGCGGAGAGGAGGGTGGCGGTGGCGACGGCTGCCGTGCCCTGAATGTCGTCGTTGAAAGTGCAAAGTTCGTTCCGGTAACGGTCGAGAAATTTGGCCGCGTTGCCGCCCGCGAAATCTTCCCACTGAAGCAACACATGCGGCCACCGGCGCTTGACTGCCGTGACGAACGTATCGACAAAATCCTCGTACTCGGCGCCGCGCACGCGTTTGTTGCGCCAGCCAATGTAGAGCGGATCAGCGAGGCGATCCTCGTTGTCGGTGCCGACATCGAGCAGAATCGGCAGACACCATTCGGGGCGGATGCCGCCCAGGGCGGTGTAGAGGGCCATCTTGCCGATGGGAATGCCCATGCCGCCGGCGCCCTGGTCGCCCAATCCCAGGATGCGTTCGCCATCACTTACGACAATGCACCGGATGTCATCGTAACGCGGGTCCGACAGAATCTGCTCGATGCGATCCTTGTTGGGATAGCTGAGAAAGAGGCCGCGCGGCCTGCGCCAAAGCTCGCTGAACTGCTGGCAGGCTTCGCCCACCGTGGGCGTGTAAACGATAGGAAGGGTCTCCTCGACATGCTGAGTGATCAGCGAGTAAAAAAGCGTCTCATTGGATTCCTGGAGATCGCGCATGAAACGGTATTTTTCGATCGGTGTCGCCAGACTTACCAACCACTTGCCCCGGCGCAAGCGCTGCTCCTCGAGGTTCCCGATGTGCGGCGGGAGCAGACCGTGCAGAGCGA